>QMCD01000016.1_pt1 | contig 124676 bp, 209 predicted proteins | sample 1821841 | NCBI WGS metagenome assembly QMCD01 (sample SAMN01991225, study PRJNA193472) | Termite gut metagenome, whole genome shotgun sequencing project. | isolation source: worker | host: Macrotermes natalensis
GACTGCCGTGGCGGTAGGAACCACACAAATTACCTCAAGTTACACTAATGAAAACTCCACAGTTGTAACTGATGTTGTGGACGTTACTGTTGTTGCCTAATTAAGAAATATCAAGGCGGGATAAGTGGGAAACCATTTTCGCTAACAAGCGAATACCGCCTATTATTTTTCTATAAAGGAGGATAAAAATTGCCTAATATAGAACGTGATATAAACGAGTATCCTATAACTGATGAAGAGCTTAACAGATACACAAAGTCTTTTAATTCTTTTAATAATGACTTAAAGTCCAAAAAGAATCGAACTGAATTATGTAGTGTAATTCAATCAACTATTAAAGGGAAAACTGGAATAGAATTTAAAGGATACGGGGTTCAAATTTCAACAAAAAATTCTTATTCGGTTGGAGATAAAATTAAGGTTGAATATAAGGGTGAAATAAATTCCCCTAATTTTAAAATTGTTTCAGAAGAATGATTTTAATTAGATAGATATTGAGATAGATACAAAGGAGAAAATTCAATGATTTTAAAGTATAAAAATTATGATATGTGGTGTTTAGAAGATGTAAACTTTTTAAGTTGGGCAGAAATAGACTTTAAAGATATAATACAAAAATACACAAAACATGAAATTGATTCATTTTGGGAAAAATCATTTACTGGTAAGGATGATAAAACATTTAATTCCCTAAGAGAGTGTATGGACAGGGTTGAATCAAATTTATTCCCAATTGGCAGAACGTCTGAAGAACGCTATGATCTTGATTTTAAATCTCCAATAAAGATTAAAATGTATGCGGTTCACATAAAAAGAGTTGGATATAGAGATGCATCATTATATGGGGATTTTACATCCGTTTATCTTTTGGGAGAGCCAGCATATATATTGAACAATGATGGTAAAACAATAGATAAAATAGGGAAATAAATTATAATTTTAGTATTTTAAATTTTAATGAGTTATATGTATATTGCACATATAGTTTACCTCTTTCAATGTTATTTAGGGTTCCCCCTTGCTACAGGAAGTTTAAAATAATAAATCAATAAATTACAAAACGTAGGTGTATTAAATGCCTAAGAAATGCAAATACATGTCTGAACAAACAGAAGATGGGCGTTACTACTGCTCAAACGAAGCTATTAAATTAAAATTTAATATTGAGGGAGAGTTTTTTTGCCCCCATCAAACAAGATGTAGATTAACAAATAAGTTTAAACTTATAGATAACATAGCAAGACTATGTATCAGACATTACAAACCAGAGGAATAAGTCACAATAATCGTCCCTAAAAAGTCGTGTGAATTGCGGCTTATTCCTATTTTTTATGAAATTGGACGTGATATATTTGTGCTAAATATTTACGCGGATAATGCGGCGACAACTCCAATTTCTCCTGAAGTAAAAAGAGCAATGATTGAAACCATGCAATATTTTGGCAACCCATCATCTTCACATTTTTGTGGCGCAGAATCTAAAGTTTTAATAGAAACTGCAAGAATAAGTGTTGCAGACGCAATCGGAGCAAATGAATCTGAAATATATTTTACTTCCGGAGGGTCAGAATCAAACAATTGGGCAATTCGAGGTTTTGCAGAAGCAAATAAACATAAGGGAAACCATATAATAACATCTACAATAGAACACCCCTCCGTTTTAAACACAATGAAATATTTAGAATCAATTGGATTTGAAGTTTCATATATAGGTGTTGATAGTAGTGGAGTTATAAATATCAAGGAATTATATAGCTCTATAAGAGAAGATACTATTTTAATTTCTGTTATGTTTGCTAACAATGAAATCGGAACGATTCAGCCCATAAATACAATTAGCAGAATTGCAAATCAGAAAAATATATGCTTTCATACTGACGCTACTCAAGCAATTGGGAATGTGCATATTAATGTCAAAGAATTAAACATAAACATGTTGTCCTTATCTGGGCATAAATTTAATGGGCCAAAAGGCGTTGGGGCTTTATATATTGAAAAAGTAATAAAAGTCAAACCTTTAATTTATGGTGGGCATCAAGAAAGTGGGATAAGGGCAGGAACTGAAAACACAATATCAATTGTTGGAATGGGTTCTGCAATTAATTCAGCAATTTCTCAAATTAATTTCAACAAAAGAGACTTAAGTGAAATTAGGGATAAGTTTGTAGATGGAATCATAAAGTCTGTTCCAGATGTTAAATTTAATGCAGGGGGAGTAGGGCAACTTAATGGTATCATTAGTGTTTCATTTAAGGATATTGAAAGTGAATCCCTTGTTACATTATTAAGCGCAAGAGGAATTTATGTTTCGAGTGGGTCTGCCTGTTCTACTGGAGATTTAGAAGTTTCTCATGTAATTAAATCAATAGGTGTTCCTGATGATTATGCAAGAGGCACAGTGAGGTTTAGCTTTGGTAAATATACTACATTTGAGGAAGTGGACAAAATTATCGACGTGTCGTCAAAATTGATAAAGGAATTAAGAACTTGAAGATATTAGCATTAGACCAGTCAACCAAGCTAACTGGATACGCATTGTTTCAAAACAAGAAATTAAAAAAACATGGGGTTTTAGACTCTGATGTAAAAGAAAATTTACCTTTAGATAGAATGAGAAACATGCACTTTCTTTTGAAAGATTTGATTAAACAGATTAAACCTGATTATGTGATATTGGAAGCAGTTCAGTATCAAAAAAATCTTTCTACATATGGTCAACTCTCTCAACTGCAAGGTGTAATTTTCTCATTGCTTTTTGAATTAGATTTAGGTTTTCATATTATTGAATCCTCGGCGTGGAAGTCGTTCAATGGTGTTAAAGGCAGAGCAAGAAAAGAACAAAAGGCTTCCGCTATTCAAAAGGTTAAAAATACATATAACATCGAAGTTTCTTCTGATATAGCTGACGCTATACTGATAGGACTTTGGGGCGTAAAACACATAGAATCTTAGGAGGATAAAATGGGCAAAATATCAACAAAAGATATAAAATCTGAAATGGCTCAAATAAATAAACCACGCGAAATTACGCTATTCACCAAACAGGATGGGACAGAAGTTATTTTAAATATTAAACCGCATTTATCTCCTAATGAGCTAATTGAGTTTATAACCTATATGGCGGGTGCGAATTTTACGCACAACGAATATACTCCATATAGCGCTAAAATAACATTTGCGGTTAAATTGGCGGAATATTATACTAATTTTCCGTTACCAAAAGATATTATTGAGGCTTACAAAATGGTCTCAACTTTTAATTTAGTGGGAATTGTTAGAGATTGCATAGGAGATACTGACCAATATAGGCTCTTAATTGAATCTATAAAAGAACTTCTTGAATACAATATAAAACAAAAAACTGGTATTAATGGATTGCTTGATTCCGTCAGAAATTCTTTAGATGATTTTGATTTAAATACAGCCATATCTCAGATGAAAGATTTTTCACCGGAACAATTGGAACACTTTTCATCTATAAAAAGTTTAGCGGACGCTTTCAACAAAATACCACAAAAAGAATCGGTGGTGCCTGAAAATGCCGAAACTCAGCAATCTTAAAGATATAGAAAGTTATTTAAGGCAAAAAATAGACGAAGTGCTTTCAGACGAAGTTTCAAAAGAAGTAGTTAAAACTGAAAGCCAACAGGTTAAAACAGTTGTATATGGTAACAAAGAACCAAGTGTATATCAAAGACGTAAGGACAACGGAGGTCTTTCTGATATTAGGAATATGGTTAGTATTGTTAAAGATGGTATATTAGAAGTAAAAAACATAACAGAAGTTAATCCGATAAAAAAATCTGATGGCAGTTACTTTAATAACGCTTTTCCTACAGATTATGGGCTTGCTGAGATTGTGGAATATGGAAATAAAAATGGTATAATTGCTAACCCCAAAAGACCATTTACTCAAGCTACAAAAGATGATTTAGAAGAAAGTAAAAAACATATTGAGGCTCTTAAAAGAGGACTTAAAAAAAGAGGAGTAAACTCTAAATAACTTGACATTGGTGCTCTTTTTATAAATGATAAGGGTACAAAAGTCAAATATATAACAAGGGGTAGAATAGATTGGCAAGAAAAATGTTCAAAAAGACTATAACGTCTGATGAACTTACAAAACAAATTAATCCTAAAAACGCTAAATTGATTAGTCAATTTCTCAAAGAAAAAGACAGGAAATGTTCAGACCAAACAGTAAAAGGATACGCTTGCGACTTAAATCTTTTCTTTACTTGGAATTTATTATACAACGAAAATAAGTATTTCCCAGAAATAAAGAAAATAGAATTATCGGATTTCTTTAACTTTAGCATATCGGATTTAAAATGGGAAAGTTCAAGATTTAGCAGGGTGCGTTCTTGTCTTAGTGGGATTTCTGATTTTTATATAAAATATTATGCTGATGATGAAATGCCTAATTACAGGAACTTTGTTAATTCTACAATTGAATCTTTGCCTAAAAACTTTGCAAGGAAAAAGACAGTTTTATCGGAAGAACAGGTTAATTCTTTATTAAAATACTTAGTAGAAGATTTAGAATCTCCGCAAGAAGCTTTACTTTTGGCGACAGCTATTTCTTCTGGTATGAGAATTTCTGAAATTGAACAAATGACAATTGATTTGATTGATGAAAACAATACCGCGTTTGATGATTTGTTTTTAGAAACCACAGAAGAAATTCGCACGAAGGGATTTGGAAAAGTAGGGCACAGAATTACTAAATTCTTTATAAAAGATATGTTCTTACCATATTATAAAGCGTGGATACCGATAAGAGAACAGACTTTAAAAGACAAAGGTTTAGAACATAACTATTTATTTATAAAACGAGATGGTGAACCGGCGGACAAACAAAATTTTAGAGTTTGGATGAAGAAATGGGAAAAATTCTTAGAAACTGACTTATATTTTCACGCCTTTCGTCATTTCTATACCACACATTTATCGCGTATAGGATTAACAAATGATTTTATTGTTGAAACTATGGGTTGGTTGAGTGGGGAACAGATGGTAAAAATTTACAATGATTTAACCGCAAAAGACAAAAAATGGAAAGATACAATTAAATTATCAGAGTATCTTAAACAAAGACAATCCGAAATTGATTCTGAAGATAGTGAAATAGATTAACGAAGGAGAAACAATGAAAAAATTTACTATAATGAAACCTGCATATCTGTTCACAGATGTATATGCAGAAACAAAAGACGAAGCAATAAAAATGGCTAAAAATATTGCTACTTACGAATGGGATATTGGTGAAGATGGTGGCGATGAAGATTATTCAATCACAGAAGAAACAGAATAGGGGGAGTAATAATGGCTAAAAATTTAAATTTAGCGGCTCTTATACTTAAAAATCTTGAATCTGAATGTGGAGCTATGGAAGGATATTATTCAATGATTACTGAATATCCTGATATGGAAGATGTAGATAAAGAGAAGATTTTTGAAATTATATCTGACGAAGCACAGCACTCTTTAATTTTAGGAAACATGCAATTAAAATATGGTGGTGCAGTTATAGCTTCCGATGGAACCGCCCAAGTATTAAATTCTATATTAGAAAAAGTAAGTAAAAATTAATAAATTGATTTTGAAGGGGATAAATTACAATGATAACCAAAGAAAAATTTTGCGAGTATATAGATAAGATTGAATCTACATTTAGTTTTGCCAACAAACTTGAAGATTTATTTCAGGAATTTAACTTTAATGTTGATCATGATGATAGTCTTTGGGGAATGACAACTGATTCTGCTGTAGATGTAATCAATATATTGGAAGATTATTTTGATGACGAAGATGGTCTTATTGGTGAATTTGTTTTTGAATTAGATTTTGGCAATGATTCAACCGATGAAGATATTCAGGATGCAGAAGAACTTTATGATATTCTAAATGAATACGAAACAATTGAAGAATTTGAAATTGAAGACGATGAAGTTATTGAGATAGAAGTTGAAGAAGGCGATGAAGTTTACATTGAATGTGAAGATTGCGAAATTGACTTTGATGAGGAATAATAATTAATTTGTGCCGCCCTCCTTTGGGCGGCTTTGCTAAATAAGGAGGGCAACAATATGGCAGTTGTAACAAGAGATAATTTTACTATCTGTGATAACAGGTCAGATGTAGAAAATCAAAGATGGGATAGGGCGAGGCTTCCTGTTGAAACATATTGGGATAGTTATAGATTTAATACTACTTCAATTGTTTTATGCACTCAGGATAGTTCTGTTTTTATTGCTGATATTAATGGGTATTTTAAAGAATTATAATAGGAGGTAAATCACATGGCTTTTATGAAAGAGGATTGGGTGATTTACGTCTTAAGCCGCAAATCCAGTAAAGCATATACAGATGGAGTTGCGCTTCAGGGTGTTCCCATTCAATATCCTAAAATTGTTAATGGTACTTGGCAAAATTTTGACCCCATAAGCGGACAATATATAGATACCGGAGTTTATGCAACTGGAGCAGACGGCAGAGAAATTGAACTACAAAATGACGGAACAAATATTTCTTGGCGTTATGTGGGAGATACAAGTTGGACTGTTTTAACTCCATTATTAACTCTCAAAGGAGATAAAGGAGAAGATGGAAAAGAAGTTCAAATTAGAGTGTCAGACGAAAATGTTCTGCAATGGAAATATAACACAGATTCTAATTGGACGGACTTAATAGACTTTAGCGATGTGGAAGTAAGCGCAGAAATACTCCCATATGAATCGGGCAAACAATACTCTACAAACGAGGTTTTTTACGACCCAAACACGGGTAAAATATATGCAGTAAAAGAAAACTACACTTCAACGTCAATTGAAAGTGATTTTAATAATGGTTACATTGCGAATATAGGTGGCTCAGACGTTACTGCTGACAGTTTAATAAGTACAGACGAAAACAATGATATTAAACTTGGAAGCGACCAGAATCTATTTCTGAACGTTACAGAGAGTGTTGTTATATCACCTAAAGAATACAACAATGTATCCGCAATAACTTCTGAAAGTGACCCTAATTTTGGGTTGTATTCAAAACAGGAAGTTATTGAATTTGACCATACCCCTACAAGTGCAGAATTAGCATTAATACCAGAGGGTTCTATTATATCAATTCCTAATAATGGTGTGAATATTCAGAATTTTATATCTGATGTTGTATCGGATGGAGGTTCGGGTTTAATTACTGGAGTCAACAAATCTGGTAATTCTATAATTATTGAAACAATCCCAATTAGGGTTGACAATATAACAATTTTAGGTGATGGAATTAATACTGTTCTTAGTAGCCCAAGGCAAGGAGTTGAACTACGTTCTGGTTTTGCAACTGTTTCTGATGTTCCTTTACCTTATGATAATACAGTAATTTATCTTGTAGGAACATCCGACCCCATTTATCAAATGGTTGTTGGAGATGATGGGCAACTACACACGATAGGTTCAACTATGCCTAATCTTGATGGGTATGTAAAAGAAGCTACCGCTGATGGAAACGCTTATGTGCGTAAAGATAATGCTTGGTCAAAGCCAACGGCAAGTGACATAATTACAGGTAGCGGGGGCACATTACAAGATAAAGTTAATCAATATGATTCTTATGACAACAGATTGACAAATATTGAAAATTCATTGTCTGGTGTTGCTACAGTGCAAGAACCAGAATATTATACTTATGATGGAACCAAAAATGTATTTCAACTTCCTAAAACACCAGATGTCGTATTTGATGTTTTAGGACTTAACGACAATAACATGTTTTATTTTGAACGTTCAGAAATTACAGTCGATAAAACGGCAATGACGGTTACAATTAATAGTAGCGATCTTATAGCAAATACAAGAGTTAAAATAAACTATACCGCTATATAAAAGGGAGGGGTTTAATGAATGGCTAAATTATTAATGGATACAACAGCGGGAATTATGATTTATAAAGGCGTGACTAATACCCTTCCTGAACCAAATGTTTCTCTTGAGGGAGACGTATGGGAAATGGGAGATGTTTTCTATATGTTATCTCCTGACGGATGGATTGAGTTAAGCAGCAGTTCAGGCGGTAGTGGTATTGGCTCATATACAAATGGAATGACATATAATACTGGTGATATAATAATTGGAGAAGATAATTTATTTTATAGAGTTGATACTCCATTCACGGCTACTGAATTTGAATCTGATAAATTTAATTTAACACAAATTGGAGTTCCGAGTGTAACAGAAACAGACCCTATTTTTGTTGAATGGTCAAAAAATTCTATGCAATATAAAGGAAATGTTGATACATATGAATCTTTACCCCCAATTGCTGGTTCTGTAATAGGAGACGTATGGAGCGTTGCATACAATAAATTTTATATATTAAACAAAGAAGCTCAATGGCAACAAATTAATAGTGATAACTTTTCAGTATATGAAAATGATACTAATACTGATTATAAAGTAGGACAAATAATTTTAGGTCCAGATGATGCATTTTATAGAGTTACGCAAGAATTTGAATCTACAGATTGGGATTCAGATAAAGATAAATTACAAATTGTTGGCGCTACAGGATTAGGAATATATCAATCTGTTGGGACAATGAATGCAAATTCACCAGATGGTACAGTTGTAACAAGCATAATGACGGAAAATCTATATGTTGCTCAAAAAAAGAATGGGGTATATTGTTCTCTTGTTGTTAGAAGTGCTCCGACTAAAACAATTACAGTGCTTATTAGTTCACAACAATGGTATGGTGGTGGAGCAGAACAACTTGAACACGCAAGAGTAATTCTTACTGATGCTGAAGATTTTGAAATAGACAATGACAACGGTTTCGGGTTAAATGTTGGAACCAATGGCCAAGTTGTTATAACAAATATTGATACAGGAGAACAATATTTAATATTTTGTTCTGGGTCTGCAAGCGAAATAGGTTTAGGAATAACAGATAAATATTCATTAATTGTTATTCCATTAAGCGAAGTAAATATCGGAATACCTCAAGGAGATAGAGAAACTGGTATAGTAACTGATATTACTCTTACAGGAAATGGGCTACCTTCAAATCCATTATCAGCAGAAAATTCATTAATAAAGAAATCTGATATATACAATCTTACATCAGAACCTATAACAAAAAATTTATTAGATGTAAGCATCGGTGATGATATATCTAATGGATTACTTACATTCCCAACTGGTGGTATGTCATTTCCAGTATCTACTCCACTTAAAGGAATAGTATTTGAGAATGGAAATTATTGGGGATGTTCATTAGATGGACAAACTTGGGGATTATATACTTCAGTGTATGATCCAATATATATAGCATATACACGTAACGTAGGTTGGACAGACACAAGTTATACATTGCCAGATGATTGTGTGGTATATAGTATAAATTCAAATGCCTTTTTATATCAAGCTGTATCTCAAGTAATATTAAATTATACTCCTAAACCAATAGGTATTGATTGCGAATGGCTTTATAATAATGATTTACGGGATGAAGCAGATTTTGAAACTCATAGACGAACAGATGTTGTAAAGTGGAATGATACATATGGAACAAAATTAGATATATATGAATTACAAGCAGACGATAAAGGGTTAATGCTTGGGGAGACAGAATTTTTAAGTGGTAGTGCGTTTCAACATACTTGTACAGATGAATACGGCGGAATAATTGAAGTAACTATGCATAATACAGAATTAGATATGGCAACCGTTGTTATTAATGGGACAGAGGTTGATAATCTTGAGGGTATGCCTAATAATATACCAATAACAAAATATTATCAATTAAAAGAAAGCGAAACTATTATAGTTAATTACAATGTTGATAGTGCGTATTATACTCCAATAATAACTAATCCAAATGCTCCATATACTAACGCTCAAATAGACGAAATGATGGATGGACATAAATTCAATTTAATTGGTAAAGAAATAGTTCCTTCAAATGACACAAATCCTGCAAATGCTATCTATATATTTAAAGGAGATACAACAACTTCTCTCTATGGATATATGAATAATACCGCATCTACACAAATTGGTTCAATGGTTTCTGGTAGCTATAATTCAACTATAGATGGTACGTTGTATATATTTAGCATTAGTGAGGAAGACTCCAAGAACAATGTAAATATATTATTTGAAGCAACAAACACATATGACCCAAATATCTGGGTTTATATGGACACGGTTGAACATGATGAAATATTTGGGGAGAAAGCTCTTGGTGACCATATTGAAAATGATAAGGGATATTGGGCTACATTATTATCAGTTCAAAATATGGTAACATCAAATCAAGCATTATTAATGCAGCAACAGGAAAAAATAAATGATTTGAGTGAAAGAATTTCTATACTTGAAGAAAATCCAGTTGAACCCGATCCTGTATATGATATGTCTAATCCGTTGGTTCTCAAAACCCCACCTCTTATTGGTTTGTTGGGAATAGAAGTAGGCGGAACTAATCTTATAGGAAGCGGTTGGACTGCACCATCTGATGGAATGATTATAGTTGATGGAGCAAGCACAATTGGGCTTCTAACCCCTACTTGGATAGCGGTTAATGGAAATAAGGTTGCACCTTCGGGGTCTATAACCGTACTTACGTTAATAGGTAGTGGTTCAAGCGGACAATTTACAATAAAACAAGGTGATGTATTGACAGAATCAGGAATGGGAAACGTAACATACTATTCAGAAATATAATTAAATAAAGGAGATGGAATAATGCTTAAAATACTAAATAAACTTTTTTGTGAAGATACAAACTGCAACAAACTTTGTGCGCGTCGCATTATTGGAACAATAGGATTTCTTTCGTGTGTTTTTGCATTATTTCATCCTAATATAGATAGCGCACAATTCAATTCATTATTATATGCGTCAGCGGGATTGATTGGTTCTACAACCATTGATAAATTTGCTATTAAGAAAGCGGGTGAAAATTCTGTATAACATATACTTAAAATTTCCAGATAGAACAGATTTTCTATTTAAAATATATAGAGAAAATGAATGTATAAATAAAGTTTGGGAAACAGATTCTATTGATGAACTAAGAAATAAATTGGAGCAACTTTCAGAACAATATCCCCGCGAATTAATATTTCCCGTTATAAATGTTGATTGGCAGAACTCAATTGATGTTTTATCTTCAGGCGGAGATTGTAACCCTATAATTGTAAGTAGAGAGCAACCCACTCTACTCGAAGGAGGCAGATGGTATCAGGTATTAAATGAAGTGAGAGAGGGGTGATTTTTTGGCTGAACCTATATTATACATAAGAGAGCATATGGTTGTTGACGGAATACAATACACCATATATAGAGAAAATGGAACAAATAATATTTTCACAGAAGATGGAAGAAGCCTCGATTCTATACTTAATAAATTAGAATCTGGCAAAAACGGAGTATTGCCAGTTGGTGGAACGGCTAATCAGATACTTGCTAAGAAATCTAATGAAGATTTTGATATAGAATGGCGAAACGAAATAGGCTCTGGCGGTGAAGTCAAAAAAGAAGATTTAAGCCCAGAAATGCAAGACGCTATTTCTAAGGCAGAATTACTTCAATCTGATGGAACTGCACCTAATAGTTTATTGCTTGGCGGAAAACCTGCTTCATACTATGAAAATTTAGCAAGTTTAGGTTCTTCTTCGTCTGATATGTCAAATCAGATATATAATGGTATTAATTTGTCAGAAAAATTTTTGTCTGAAATATCTGTTGCACCTTATAATGGGAATGCTTGGGCGTGGATTCAAAATAGAATAAAAACTAATGATTTTAGCGGGTTAAATGTTGGAGATTATATATCGTTTACTTTGGCAAACGGCGAAGAGATTTTAATGGATATAGCGGGAATTGATACTTACTACACCTATGGTGATAATTCGATTCCTCATCATATAGATTTTATTTCAAGGGACTGTCCTTATAATCAAACTCATGCATGGAACAAATATGATACTAACAATGGAAATAGCTCAAATAGTTCTCCGTGGATGTGTTCTGATTTTAATGCATGGATTAATTCACTAAAGGCAAAAGTTCCTTCGGGTTTAAATAATGTCACGATTGATGTTGATTATACTAATTCTGGAATATGGAATTTGCTTCCCCAAGAAGTTAAATCTGTTATTATTCCTAAAGAAGTTAGAGTCCCATACAGATATTCTACTGGACTTAACCTAACAGATGATAATTTTTATGGAACTCAAATTCTCGGAAATCTTTGGATTCCATTTGAACAGGAAATATTCGGACAAAATGTTTTTGGAAGCTATAATGGATATAGCGTAGCGGGTTTAAATCAATACCCATTATTTAATAATAATTCTAAAAAAATTAAGAGAAATGGCAGTGGCGGTGAGAAAATAGACTATTGGCTTGCTTCTGCAAGGGGCGGTAGCACAATAGGAATATGTAGGGCTACTCCACAGGGTTATGGTGGATATATGAGAGCCACAAGCGCATATTGGCCAGTAATTTGCTTTAGAATAGCTTAAGGAGGTGATTCAATGTCTGAAATAGAACAGAGCATAGAAACAAGAATAAACGCATTAAACCAAATGCTTGAAAACACAAAACTTGAATATGAAAAGTATTCTGCTGGTTTGTGTACAGAAGAAGAATATAGTTGTATAGAATCTCAAAGAAAAGAGTGGCTTGAAGAACTTGAATCACTCACGAAAGGAGTGGTTTAATGGCTGATAATGTTTTACTTTACCAAAAGATAGATAATGCGCTTATTTCTTGTATCGGGGATGGATTTTCTACCGATGAACACGCTAATCTTAAAGGTCTTGAATATGCAGATTCGGGTCATATAGGATTTGCTTCGTCTGATGATTTGGAAACTAAATCTGATAAGGCAGTAGTAACATCTGTTGGAGATATTGCAACCATATCAACAGGAGGAAATTTTGCCGATAGCGGTAAGACTTTTGGGGGTACAATAAGTCAGGAATCCACTACTAATGATATATCAAACAATTATAATGTTTATGAATATATAATGCAACAGAAACTTGTGAATACAGAATATCAGGGTTTATTTGATTATTTTGGAACACAAACTCAGATAGAAGCACAAACAGCAGAAATTTATCAAACTGCGATAGCATATGTTGGAGTTTTGAGAGATGGAGTAACCGATGTATTACGTGGAAACTATGATGGTTCACAGTGGAATTTTGCTCCCGCTGTTCCTACTCCTGAAAACGGAATGTGGATGTTTGCTAAGAAGTTGTTAAATGAAACCGGAACTCCATTCGGTATGGCAATGTATAAATCTGATGGTGTCAATCCCATAACTTTTGATACCGCACCATTCCCTATGTTTAATCCTGACGAAGTTGATATTACTTTTGATAATAGTGGCAACCTAACATTTATGGATAAAAGTATTGTCACGTCAGACGGTGTTGTTAATGTTTTAAATAGTGTAACAGGGCAAAATATTATTTATAACGATTCAATGACCCTTAATCAGAAAATATCTGTTATGGATAATGCGTTAATCAATTATAATGGTAGATTTGTAAATAAGTCAACCACATTAGCAAATGCAACTGATTTAAATACAGTTTTAACTTCTGATTTTTATAGAATTGGAAGCAATGTTGTTAATGGACCAACACAATTTAACGCTTCAACTTGCCCCATGGAAGTAATTGTAACTCAGAATACATTCAAACAAACCATATGGGATATTAATTCAACTTTAATTGCGCACAGAAGTGGTTTTGTTTCAAACATAGCTGATATACCGTGGACAATTGATAATGATTTTCAGCAAAAAACTATATCTGGTGATAGCGGTAAAGTGTTAACCGGAGGGACAACCTCCGGAACATTCGGAACGTCTCTTGGAATTGATTCTGCGCCTGTCGATGGAAGCCAAAATTTGATTTCTTCGGGGGCGGCTAAGTTGGCTTTAGATGGTAAGGTTGGAGCAACCATTGCTATAAGAGATACGGATTTGGGTACAGTCTTGGAAAAGGGATTTTATAGATTGCATACAGGATGTACAGGAGGGCCAAATGGAGTAGACATAGCTTATGCAAATTTGATTGTTGTAAGGTCAGGCACGAATGATACTTTAGCTCAAATGTTATTCACATATCGTGCAGATAGACTAATATTTTATCGCACGGCAACCATAAACACAATAGCGACTGAACCATGGAAAGAAATAACGACAACTGATACGGCTGTTTTAAAGTTAGGAGACATCATGATGGGTACTTTAGAAGGTGCTGTAAAAAGCGGTAGCAATATAAGCACCGCAAAAACAAATACGGCTTTTAAAGTCTCAGCTCAAACCTCAGAAACTGCGTCTCAAGGATTATTTACTTGGATGACCGCTAAAGGTTCAGCCTACGTTTTGATGAATACAGGTTCAACGATAAATAGGGATAGCAGTTTAATTTATGTAACCAAGGAAAACTATGACGGCTATATAAACATTGTGAAAAACGTGTTCCAATTAGTTGAAGGAAGAATGCTGATACGAGATGGTTCTGTACCTCGGTTATCAGATTCTTTGAATATAACAGACTTCAATTTTAATCCCTTTGATGGAATGACAATACAAATGGGCGATATGATGCCTGTTAGGTCAGCCGCTACTGGTGTACTTAATCATCCTTGGTTAGGATATAATACAGCGGGATATATAACTTATACATCAACGGGAGCAACTCAATCGGCATCAATATTTATATTTAGGCATGGGGGAACTGCGGCTGTTGCATACCGCAATTATAATAATGGTGTGTGGGAATCGTGGACATTTATTGGAGAAAAATCCAAACAATTAACTAACGCTATTTTGATAACTGATTTTAACTCTTTACCCTCCGCCTTAACAGGCTCTCTTACAGCGGGAACAATCATGCCCATATATTTCAATCCAAATACGCCAAATGCTCCGTGGAGTGATTCCGGAAGCGGGTATATAGAGGTTGGATGGATTTCAACAACTTTTTCCACTACGTACACAGTACATTGTTTCCGTGGTGGTGGGGATGCGGGTGGAGTTAATAACTATGCGTATACGTTTTTTTATAACGGTGCATGGCAGACATGGAAATATGTTAATACTATGAATTCTGTGGGAAATATTAATATTGCTGGAATAACCAAAAACCCCGACGCAAACGGGAATATAACAATTACAACAGATGAATTAAAAACGGCATTGGGAATAACTTAATTAAAGAGGAGTTTAATATTGTGAAAGAAAAAGAGAATCAATAACCCACCGCCTGTAGAGGCGAGAGGTTTTTAAAAGCCTATGTTGATTAGTCTGAGTGATCGCAAGCGAACTACGTTACCCAAGAATATATAGTTACCCGTGGATGCTCCACAAGTCTGCGGCTCTAAGGTACATGATTAAAAGCTCTGTTGGGTAGGAGCGGTGTTGTGTGCATATAAACCTTGAGATAACATTGACGATGTGGTGGTTCGTAAGAACCAATCTCTAACATATAGGAGGCTATATAAGCATTGGTATATGTATTAAACATTGAAGGTAAGCCATTAATGCCTTGTAAAGAAGCAAAAGCAAGGAAATTAATAAGAGATAAAAAAGCGAAAGTTGTTCAGAGAACACCTTATACAATTCAATTAAAATTTGAATGCGAAAATATAACTCAACCCATCACATTGGGTATAGATTCAGGAAGTAAAACAGTGGGAATGTCCGTTACCACAGAAGACGAAGAATTATATTCGTCAGAATCAATATTGAGGAATGGCATAGTTAAGTTATTGTCTGAACGTAGGCAATATCGTAAAAACAAAAGAAATCGTTTAAGATATAGACAAGCGAGATTTAACAACCGCGTATCCACTAAAAAGAAAGGTTGGCTTGCTCCAAGCGTAAGACATAAGATTAATGCTCATTTAAAGTTGGTGCGCGAAGTGCATAAAATACTTCCCATAAGTAAGATTATTGTTGAAGTTGCTTCGTTTGATATTCAAAAAATTAAGAATCCCGAAATATCGGGCAAGGAATATCAACAGGGGGAACAATTAGATTTTTGGAATGTCCGCGAGTATGTGTTGTTTCGTGATGGACATAAGTGTCAAGGTAAAAAGGGTTGCGATAACAAAATCCTTAATGTTCACCATATTGAAACACGTAAGGTTGGAGGTAATTCACCGAATAATTTGATTGCTTTATGTGAACAGTGTCATAAAGATTATCACGAAAGCAAGTTAGAATTAAAGTTAAAGCGCGGTCGGAGTTTTAGAGACGCTACGTTTATGGGAATTATGAGATGGGCACTTTATAATGAACTTAAAGAGTTATATGAAAATGTATCAATAACATATGGATATATTACTAAGAGTAACCGTATTAAACATAGCATTGAAAAAACTCATGCAACAGACGCTTTTTGTATTACAGGGAATTTAAATGCGAAAAGAATTGATACAAGATACACACAAAAATTTGTACGTAAAAACAACCGAAGCCTATACAAAGCCAATTTACTTAAAGGCGGAAAACGCAAAGCGAATAAAGCGCCATATATAGTACACGGATTTAGATTATTTGACAAGGTGTTGTCCGAAGGTAAAGAGTGGTTTGTGTTTGGACGTAGGATTAGTGGTTACTTTGATTTAAGGGATTTGCAGGGTAATAAGTTAAATAAAGGCAGTTATAATTGTAAGAAGATAAGATTATTGGGAAAAGGTAGAACGTTATTAACTGAAAAGGGGAAGCGCATTCCTGCCCTATAGAGGAAGGGGTATTCTGCGCGATTTAGATGAAATAATCAATTGTTTCGCTATGGGATTAGCTGATTCTGAAGTTTCATACGTTACAGATTCAACACTTGATTACATTCAAGACGTTAAAAATAGATATTCTACAGAAATAAATAATGTAAAAGAATTTAACAAAACGAAAGCAGGTAGTTAAGGTGAAAATTATTGATATATCCGTTCATAACTGGAACGCTCCTATTGATTTTAAAAAAGTGAAAGCTTCAGGAATAGAAGGAGTAATAATCCGAGCAGGGTATGGACGTGTAATATCTCAAAAAGATAAACAATTTGAAGCAGCATACAAAGGCGCAAAAGAGGCAGGTTTGAATATAGGTGCATATTGGTATTCGTATGCCGATACACCTGCTGATGCCGTTACAGAAGCTAATACTTGTCTACAAGCAATCAAAGGTAAAACTTTTGAGCTTCCTATTTATTTTGATATGGAAGAAAGTAAGCAGGTTAAAATGACTAAAATGACTTGCACCGAAATGGCAAAGAACTTCTGCAGAACTCTTGAAAACGCTGGTTATTTTGCAGGTGTTTATAGTTTTGATAGTTTCTTTGGTTCTAATCTTGATGACGAAATTTGTAGTTTATATACTTGTTGGGTTGCGAGAGTTGAGAACATTAAACCTAAGATTTGTAAAAAATATGATATTCACCAATATAGTTGGAAAGGTAAAGTTGATGGAATTAAAGGCGATGTAGATATGAATGATTGCACTCGCAATTTCCCTTCCATTATAAAAAATGCAGGTCTTAACGGATTCAAAAAAACAGTAGTAACTACTCCACCTCCTATTGTAAAGCCTGAGACACCTGTTTGGACTGTAAATGCTACTATTTCAAACCTTACTGAAACTGCAGCTAACGCCATAAAAACAACTTGTGCAAGTATGGGTATGAACGTAGCAATGAGTAAATAGGAGTAAAATATGTGGGAAAGAATTAAAAAATTATCAGACAACGCAAAACATGTCATGTATTTGTTGGGTTTGATCGCTACTATATGTGGAAGTATTTACTTTACGATAGATATTACTTTAGATGCTAAATTCACTCAGTTAAATTTAGATGTTGAAAGACGTCTATCTATAACCGAACAATATATGTGTTCTCAAATCGAAAAGAATATTCTAAAACAATACGATAAAATTATGTCTGAAGATTATGACGACATTAAACTTGTTGATTTAGAGGATTGCATGAAAGATTGGGTTCTTTTAGAAAACCCGTCTCAAAATGCAATTACAGCGTTTGAAGTGGTTCGTAATTACTATCTAACACACGATATATATTAGAAAGGGTTTGTACATTGTGAAAAAGTTTTTTATAGACATGTCGGAAAGAGCAATAAAAACTTTTGCTCAGACGGCTGTTGCTACAATTACTGGAAGTGCAGTTATGGGAATTGAAGAAGTTGGTTGGATTCATGTTTTATCTGTTTCCGGATTGGCTACCATTATATCAATTTTAACATCTATAGCAAGTTATAATTTCAGCGAAAAAGGAACCGCAAGTCTCGTAAATAATCCTAAAGAAGAAGGGTGATTTTATGACTCTTAATGTGGCGATTCCAATAATTATTAGTGCTTTGATGTGCGTTTTTACCGCAATATCGTTTAACAAAAGTTCAAAAAAAGATGGCAGAATATTTGGAGAAGAATGGGGAGAATTTAAAGCTCATTTTTCTCACTTTCAGAGTGATCTATCTGAAGTAAAACAATCAATTAAAAAATTGGTTGAGGCAAGCGAAAAACGCGATTCTGAGTTTAATGAAAAGGTAATTAGGCTTGAAATAAAACTGAATAATCATATGTTAACAGATCATAATAAAAATCCAGAATAGGGTGATTTCCTTGAATGTTGAAGAGAAGATGGACGTTCTTTGTGAAGATATAAAGAAGATTGTTAATATAGAATTTACTGAAAAGGCGTTTGAGTTCAAATACAAAATGTTCTATTGGCTAATTGGGGTTGTTTGTCTTCTCATATGCGTCATGGGTGTAGTACATTCTGTTTATATATTTAATAGCAGTAAGAACAATAAAAATGTAACCTATAATTCTAATGGAGTTAATATCTTGATTGATAGTAATGGAAATATCATTGTTGAAGATGTTACTCCTGAAGAATGGAAAAATTTCTTAAAGTGGAAGGAGGAACAAGAAAATGGCGAGTATAAGAGTAGTGATAATTAGAAAAAAGCCGGGCGGCGGAAAACCTGTTGTTAAGAAATAACAACTAAATTAATATGTTTGTTTGACACTATATATAGTATGGCAATTAACATTGTTATGATATATATAGTGTTATATTTTTTAATATGCTTAGAAAGCTATTAAATCGAAATTTAGTTGAATTGTTTTCTAAGCAAATTATATCATAATAAGTTAAACTTGTCAATAGAATTAATAAAAAATTTACAAATTTGCGGCTATTCGCCGTTTAGAAAGGTGGCGATGAAATGGCGGAAGACGCATTGTCTATACTTATACAAACTCATTTAGACGCAACCCAACAGAGTGTTCAGGCTGATTTAACAAAGATACAAAATATTGTAGCAAACAATATTAAGCCTTTAGTTATACCAATACGATTTGATAATACAAAATTAAAAGAGTTACAATCACAACTTCAGAAATTGTTTGATATTTCAAAAGGAGTTAATTTTTCTGGATTCTCAGGCCCAGAAGTTTCAACTCAAAGAATATCAGCAGTCACATCAGAAAAGTTAAAGCAAACTTTGGCTACCCAGAGACAGCTTGATGCTGAAAAATTATTACAAGCTCAGATTGATACTAATACTAAGCGTCAAATAGCTGATGGTAGATTAAGAATTCAAGCTCAACGTGAAGAGTATGCTCAAAGTGCAAAACTTAGGCAACAGCAAGCTTTGACTAATAGAATAGGTGAGTCTACTGGGGTTTTCTCTACTGGAATTGATAGGGCTTCAATTACTAATGCCCTTAGTGGAATCAGAGAACTTCAAGGTGCAACCTTACAATGGAATAGCGCTGTTAATATTCAAGGACAATCTTATCAGAGACTTAATGCAATTGTCAAAGAAGGTAATGGCGTTCAACAAACATACGCTTTAGCTATAAATAGGTCAACTGGCGAAATAACTATGGCTGATAGAGGTTTAAGAACGTTTGGAGATACGCTTCAAAATTCTTTGCGTAAGTTTGGGGTTTGGATTAGCGCTTCAACTATATTTATGCAGACGTTTAGGTTGTTGAGACAGGGAATACAGGATGTAGTTGATTTAGATAAGGCAATGACTAATCTGCAAGTTGTCACAGGAGAAAACAATGAAACCGCAAGACAAAGTATATTAATATATAATCAAATAGCGAGAGAACTTGGTGTTACAACTAAAGCTGTCATGGAATCCGCCGATGGATGGTTACGGCAAGGTCGAAGTATTGAGGAAACAAACCAATTAATTAGAGATGGGGCTGTACTTCAACGAATTGCAATGTTGCAACCCGCAGAGGCAACAGAACTTCTAACAGCTTCTTTAAATGGGTTTAAACTTTCGGCTCAAGATAGCATGGACATAATAGATGCTATGGTAAGTGTCGATTTGAAAGCGGCTACCAGCGTTGCCGAACTCGCCCGTGCGCTTCAGAACAGTGCAAGTGCCGCTAATGCTGTTGGAATTTCTTATCAGGAAATGATAGGGTTAATTGCTACAGCGAGTGAAACCACAAGAATATCCGCTTCTGTCATAGGCAATGCTCTTAATTCAATGATCGCCAGAATGGGAAATGTTAGGGCTGGTAAATTTGTTGACGACGAGACTGGAGAACAACTTAATGACGTTGAAAAGGTGCTAAATAAGCTCGGAATACGTCTAAGAGAAAATGAATTTGAATGGCGCAATTTTGGAGAAGTTATTGCTGAAATAGGTTCTAAATGGAATACATTTAATGATATACAACAATCGGCCGTAATCACTTCCCTCGGAATGACAAGAAATGCCAATATTTTACGAAGTATACTTGAGAACTACAATTCTACCATAGAATATACCAACATTGCAACTAATTCAGCAGGTTCCGCTATGGAAAGATTTGGGGTAATATCAGAATCTATAGACTTCAAAATAAACAACCTCCGTGAATCATTAGTAGGATTCTGGGAAAACCTAATAGACACAGACTTCATAAAATCATTTGTTGATGGTTTGTCGACAATAGTAAACACATTAACAAAACTTGCACCTGTCCTAAATTTCATAAGTCAAACAGTAGGTACAGTTCTTATAAGCAGAGCGGTTGTGGCATTCGTACAATTTATTTTAGGTGCGCTTCCTGGAATTTCCGCAAGAATATCGGGAATAGGAACGGCTTTTGTAGAAGTAGACAGAGGAACACGTGGTGTAATAAACTCTGTCAACAGACTTACTACAGAAGTACAAGAATTAGCGCAACAATATAACAATGCTTCTGCCGCAGCGAATGGATTAAATACAACTTCAAATGCTTCTGCTGCTTCGGCTACAGTAGCAGTTAATGGAACTCAACGAAGAGCTTTACAACAAACAGGCGTAAGAATGGGTTCTACAATTGGAATTGGCGTAGCTACCTCTTTGACAAATGCCGTAATGGCTTTTTCAAGTTCCAGTGTCGCTAAAGATTCTGGTGAAGCTTTTGGGAATGGATTTACAAACGCTTTATCAGCAACTCTTTCGGGTTGGTTTGTTGCTGGGCCATTAGGGGCTTTAATTAGCGGCGGAGTGTCAATAGCGGGTTCTATAATTGGATATATAGCGGGTGACGCAGAGCGCACAGCAAATAAACTCGAAGAATTAAACCGTGTTTATCAAGACCAAAATAATCAAATAAGAAACAATATTTCTACGATAAATGGTTTATCTGATGAATATAATAGACTTTCCAAAGGTGTTACAGATTATGGTACCGTAGTTGCTTTATCAGCAGATGATGAACAGCGTTATTATGACATAGTAAATCAAATAGCTGAGATTAGCCCAGAATTAGTTATGGGATATGACAATGAGGGCAATGCCATAATTCGTAAGAATGACGCAATAAAAGAAAGTTTAGCTCTCTTGGAAGAAGAGGGTAGACTTAATTTAGAGGCAAGAGTTTCAGAAGAAGCTTTATATACAACATTAATCGCCGCACAAAAAGAGTATGATAAACAATTAAAGAAAATTGAAGATTTAAATAACATTTCTTTAGATATGATTCGTACCGGATTCATATCTGAAATTGGAGGGCCAGAAGGAATTGGAACCCTTGGCGCTGGAATGGAATTTAATGGAGGTAGTATAGATTTAACTACTCCAGACGCTCTTTTTGACACAGCGAAATTAAATAGATTCAGAGAATATGTAATAAGTTTAGGTGTGTCTGTAGAAAACCTTGATAGTATTTATGCTCGATACGGAGTAGTTCTACAAGATTGGTCTAAAAACCAAGAATCCGCGAATAAAGCTTTAGAAGAGGCTGGGAAACTTATGATCCCAACTCTTCAATTATTACCACAACTTGAAAATGGATATGAAGATTTAACAAATGCACAACAATCTTTCATAACTGAATTTATAAATGGATTTTCTACCGCAGGTTCAACTTCAACGGAAGAAGTTGACGCAACGATAGAAGATTTTCAGACTAAAATCTCGGATTTTACAAACTTTATGATTGGAAATCGAGATTTGAAAATTGCAATAGATAATCTTTTTTCACCTCCAGAAAATATAGATACAATTGGTGAATGGCAAATATATACCGAACAGTGGTTTGCTCAGGTTGAAAGTTTATTGTCGGGGTTTTTAACGGACAAACAAATTCAAGATTTAAAAATATCTCTTGGTATCATACTTGTTGACCAAGATGGCAACGAGATAGGAATAAAATCTGATGTTTTAACAAATCAAGTTGCAGATGTTATAAACTCTATGGGAGTTACAAAGATTGATGCTAAAGCTTTAGTGGGTCTTAGCGAAAGCGATTTAAATTTACTTGTCGGTCTTGACGATTCTCAGTTAAAACAATTTAGAGGGACAACTGGTGAAGATTTATTAAAATTTTTAGATGATTACAGAAAATCATTAGAAGTTTCAACTAAAGATACAACATTATCACAAGAAAGATTAGAAGAACTTAACAAAGCGACAAAAGAACTTATATCAAGTGCAAAATCTTTATCATCTGCTTTTAAAGAACAAAACGAAAATGGCAGACTAACGGCTGATACTATATTATCTTTGACTGACGCTGGATATGCTTCTATTTTAGAATTTGATAAAGAAACCAACGCATACAGATTAAATTTAGAAGCGGCACAATATTTTTATGAGTCTAAGATAAAATTGCAAATAGCTGAATTAGAATCCCATAGAATAACTAATGCCGCGCAATTAGCTTTATATCAGGATCAAGCTCGAATAGCTTCATTGTATGGAAGCGAAATCGAAAAAGAAGCCACACGAGCAAATGTTAATTCGGCTTCTGCTATGAGGGACATTATTGATGGTGAAATTTCTGCATTATCTGATGTTTTAAAAAATATGGGTGATGTTGTTGCAGGAATTTATGGAGATGCGGCAGATAAATTAAATTTCTCAGAAATCTTTGAAGAACGTCTTGGGGATAGTCAATATCTATATGACAAAGGCGAAAAAGATGCTCTATCTTTTTGGGAAGGTTTTAAACGTGTCAACGACCAAATGTTGGCTGAGTTTGGTGACCAATTTCTTGCTGATTGGCGTGATAATGATTTAAAATATCAGCAAGGTATTTTATCATTTAATGATGACCAATATGAAAAAGAAAAACAACTTCTTGACCGAGCTATCAAGAATGGTGTTGACGCATGGACTAAGTATTATGATGACCTCGCAAAACTTAATCAAAAATACTACGGGTCAGGTTCTCAGTTCGGCAATCTTGAATCTGTACAGGAAAAATATAATGAAAATCTTTATAATATAAGTAGTGAAAAGACCAGACAATTATTTGAAGAAGAAACAACTCTTTTAGAGCAATCACTAAAACGTGGCGAAATAAACATTGTTGACTACGCTAAAAGATACGGTGACATATGGAAGAAATATTATAAAGACAAAGAAGGATACCGAGACGAAGATTTCCAAGCGGAAATGGAATATCTACAGAATATCAAAGATGCTACTCAAAATCAAATTGACGCCATAAACAGCGTTATGGACGAAAATCAAAGCATAATCGAATTTGAAGTAGAACGTATTGAATTTGAGAATGAAGATATAGCAAGTCTGTATGATACTCAAATTGAAGCTATTCAAGACCAAATTGACGCTATAAATGGAGCAGCGGACGCTGAAGATAGACGTTTAAAAATTCTTGAAGCTCAAAACGCACTTCAAGAAGCTATGAGCGGTAGGCAACGCACACGTTTGGTTTATACTGCTGATGGTAATATGGAATATCGCGCTGATGTTAGCCGAGACGAAGAAATCAGAAAAGCTCAAAAATCGCTTGATGACGCTTTACGCGAAGAAGAAGTTGCTGCTCTTGAGGATATAATAGCTAACCTTGAAGCGGAAAGAGACATTAAACTTGAAGCAAATACAGAAAAAATAGATACCTTAAACACTCGTTTAGAAGAGATAAATAAACCTCTAACCGATTTAGTGACTGTTTTATCTGAAAATTTGGAAGAAAATTTTGCATTTGACCCTCAATTCATAACAGATATTTTAGGAACTACCGATTCTGCACAAGCTATCAGAGATTTGATGTATGAACAAGATATTGCAATAGATGAAGATAGTTTCAATCAATTCTTTGAAAGTTTAGTTTCTACAGCAAGTGGTTTAGCTGAAAATATTTATAATAAAGAAAATACTTCCCCGCAAGCTGAAAAGCGCAGACAAGAAGAAGCGAAACAAGCGGTTGAAGGAACTCTTGAAAAAATAGATGTTAATAAACTCTTTAATGGTGAGGGAGTTAATAATCTTTTTGATTATGTTAAAAAAATGTCAGAGGGATTATTCAGTAGCGGATATGCAAACTCATTATCAACTTCATTTGGTATGGGAAATAACGTAATTAACAACGCTCAACAGCAATCAATTAATTACACATTTAATGGTGGTATTCAAATTACTGAACCTGTTAGTGATGCTCAAGGATTTGCGGTTTCACTTCAAAAGTATCTTCCCAATGCGGCAGTTCAATATGAGGCAAAAACTATAAAATAATTATTTTGCCGCTTGTCTTATTGTATATACTGTTTATATTCAGTTAATGATAAGCGGCAAATTTATATATAGGTATTCTTATATCGGTTTCCGATATAATCATAATAAAATGAAAGGAGTTATATTTTGGCTGAGATTACAGATAAAAATGCGGTAGAATTGTTAGTAACTGAAATTGGCGATTTAATTGATAAAAAAGTCAGAAAAGCTGGATTTGATACAACATATAAAGGGATTATTCAGGATATATTATTTACGCCAAATACACCAAAAGATGACTTCTATTATATGCGTTATAGGATATTCTATAATGGAGCAGTAAATGAACTTTACATACGTGATGGGTATATTCACAATATAGGTGAACGCGTTTTAGTTTATGTTCCTAACAATGTTAATCAAGAAAAATATGTAGAATGTATTTCGCCTATACCTTATCCTGATAAAGTAATATGGGATAATTCAACCGACCAATTAATAGTAGAGCGTTATCCAAAAACGCCTTCAGGAGATTTTACAATTACTAAAGAGTTTGATTTTACCATTACTGGTAAAGGCACTTCAGAACAAAAAGTTACTGAAGTTAAATTTCCTAATGGACATAGAATGGCGGTTGAGTTAAGATGAGCGATATGTTAAGAGATTATGCCAATCAAGGAACATTTGACGAGGGTTTAGCCGTAGGATGGGCTATGTGTAGCAACACAGGTTTAAATGGTGGTGGAGGCGGAGGTTGGGGAGATATACCTGATGAACCCATATGGGAACCTCCATCCGATTGGCCAGAATGCCCCGACCCAGGTTCAAATCAAATAACCGCATTAATATGGGTAAGCAAAGAATCCGCCGAAGCGGCCAATGAAAACCCAGGTGATTTTTGGGAAGGCGCTTTAAATTATAATTGCGTTAGCATAGATGAATCGGGAAATAATTATAATGGACCCGCAACAATAAATTGGGGTGATGGGCATGTAGATACAGCCCCAAGCGGCGATTCTGCTTTTTTGAATCATCAATATTCACAATCTGGATTTTATATTTTTACATACACATCTGATACAAGAAGATATTTTTATGGCAATGAGGCGGGAGATTTCCCTGTAGTATGGTTAATAGTTAAGTATGGCTCAAGTATGTTTTTGTATGATAGATTTTACGCAAATGTGAGTTGGATTAAATTTTTTAACCCTAATATGCCAGTTATATATCCTATAACCAACAACGAAAGCAGTCCTTTATATGAATATCTTTCACCATTTAAACCCATGGCTATGGCTTCATCACCATCACTTAAAAGATTCGAGAGCGCAACACCATTAAATGCAATACCAAGCTATTTTTTGTCCGCAACAAGAGGTGGTTTTAGAAATTTTGATTTTACAGGAATAAAAGCTATAGCGGGTAGCGCTTTTTATGCCTTTATCCGCAAAATATATGCTCCTAATTTAGAAATTATGTCGGGTGACGCATTTAATTCATTTTGGTCAGTTATGTCTATAGACATGCCAAACTTAATTAGGATAGACGGGAGGTTTAGTTTAGGCGGAGATACTTCTGCGCCATTGATTAAATTTTCTGCGCCTAAACTTATTGAGATATTTTCGGATTCTTTTTGGAATCAAACTTCATTAAAGTATGTAGATGTTTCAAGTATAAGTGCAATTCCAATAAGAGCGTTTGGATATTGTGGTAGTTTAATTGAATTTATTGCTCCTTTCGTCGAAAATATAGACAGAGAGGGGTTTAGGAATTGTAGAAGTATATCAGAATTTAAGTTTGATTATTTAACAAGAATAGAAATTCTTGCTTTTACTGAGTGCTGGGGGATTAAAGAATTTTATGCTCCTAATTGCACATATGTTGGCGATAATGCGTTTCAAAATTGCTATAGTTTAGAAAAAATCACATTATCTGAAAATTGTACATTTGGAAATAATGTATTTTCAGGATGTAATAGTCTGCTTGTAAAACCTGATGGAAGTCCGTCTGATTATTAAGGAGGTGAGGCAAAATGCCTGATAAATTTTATGGTGTTAGACTTACTGACGCCACTGGCGCTATTTTTATGACAGAAATAGCAATCGAACACGATATGACACATAAAATAAACGTTCAAGCACAAGAAACAATAGGTAGAAAATATCCTTTTCATACAATGCCGAGTAAGCCTCACTACTGGACTGGAACAATATCAGCTATTTTTGAGGATAATTGTGGAGAGTGTGATAAAGATTATAAATTTGGAAATTTTATATATAAATCAGATGTTGTGGAATTTCTTCACAATGGTTTGATTAAAACACTTTATCTTAATGATGAGTTTATCATGCCTATAGTTATATTAGGCGAGGTTAATGTTAAAGGGCAAACCGGACGTGGCATAGTTGACTTAGTTTCTACTATATCATTTAGTTACAACCAACGCGGAGATAGATTTAATGATATAGGTGATTTATTCTGTTATAACTGTGGTAAACCTATTGGAGTTAATGTAAATTATTGTGCCTATTGTGGAGTTAAGGTAACAAACAACCATATACATAATTAATAATAAAGGCGGTGAAAAGGCTGGACGCGATAATTCCAAAACCTACATGGAATGAAAGCAATATAATAGGAAGCGATTATCTAACGCCTTCATTTCATCCAAATCATATAAAAACCAATCTTTATATAGATGTTATGGTATATAAAAATTCTTATTCTTATCATTATTCTAATAAGTATTTAACTACTTTATATGGTGAATGTGTAAGTGCAACTTTTGACTACGACTTATTTAGCGACGTTAGAAAATCATGCACACTTGAAATGATTTTAGAAGATGATAGTTTTTTAATAAATAATGAAAATTCATATGTGTGGTATGGTAAGATTTTTAGAATATGGAAAACATATGAATATCAAAACGATGGGGATAGATACCCTGAATATATATGGAATAAAGAAAAAGGATTGTGGAATAATAATGGCGTTCGCCCTTCAAACCCAGCTAAAATACTTATGGGATGGTTTTTGCCTAACCAAAGTTCTTATTCTTATAATCCACAAACAAGAACGCTTTCTATTTCATGTATAGATACTATAACCTCTATGGATACTACAAGAAGTGGTGTGTTACTTGACGTTGCTGAAGACAATTTCCCTGAAAACTATTGGGCGCATAGCGGGTTAACGCTCGAAGGTAGTTTAAATCAATATAATAAAATTGAAGCTTATGGTAATTACTTCATTTATTTAAAAGAGAATGAAAGCCATATACATACTCCCGACATGTGGTATGAACATTTAGCCCGATTCATGGCGGCGGGAGGAATGGACGAGGATTTAAGCCGTCCTATTGGGCAATTCACAAAACCAAGAGATACTACAATATATAGCATATTTTATTTAATAAATAGAATGCTTTATAACTTTAAAACAACTATTTTAAATTTCGATGTTAATATAGATTTATATAAAGATGATGAAACTTTACCTTATGACTTAGAATTTGACGCTTCTGCTACAGTTTTAGAAGTTTTAAGGACAATTAAAGACTTATATCCCAACCAAACCATGTTTTTTGATGACAAAAACCATTTTATCATGAATCAACTCCCTATGGTGTGGACGTGGGATGGTGAGAAGCAGAATGACGCGACGTGGTATAGGGCAAATGAATTAATGGACATTGTAATTGATGAACAGCCTACTTTTGATTTAAGTAATATTATTAATTATATGGTTGTGTATGGTAAAGATATGACTGTATCTGGAAAATATGAAGTAAGAAGTGGTGCGGGTTGTTATAACTGCGGGAGAATTTATCCGTGGGGGAATATCAACCCCGATTCCGAATACGGAATGAGATATTGCCCTTATTGTCAGGAAACCTATAACTTAAATATACCGCTTGAGATAATGAATGACGAAAACAGACTTAGTATAGATAGAATCGGTAAAATGAAAGGTGTTGAGACAATTGACACTCTTTTAACAGTTGAAGAGTGTACTGACTATGCTAAGTGGCTTTGTTATCAGAATAATCGAATTAAAGATACTTTATCACTTACAATTTCAGACAGATATATAAGTATGTTTCATTGGCACAATAAAGGTGTTGGTGAGCGTATTGAATATAAAAGCAGAATTACAGGCGAGACAAACGTGTATTTATTACAGAAACTATCTCACGATCATCTTGCTTGTACTTGGACTTTGCAACTTGAAAGGTTTTACCCCTATCGTGAGGAAGATTTTAGTTTAAGGCTTCCTACACCGACATTTACGGCTTCTGTTGATGAAAACGGATTAATGACTATGATTATAAGTAGCGCATGGAGCGATAGAAGTCTTTTTAAAGTATATTTGGAGGAAAAAGACCCTGCTGTTCCTTATGATGAACCTACTGTCAGTGGAGATACAGTCAACAGATTTATAGGGGAAACGTGCGAAGTATACACCGATGGTATTTCAAAGGTGTTTTATTATCAGTTCAAAGAGAATGGAACATATACGCTAAAAGTGAGTGCATATAATCCAAATTATGCACCATCAGTATTCAGTCAGACGTCAAGTGTAGATGTTACAAACTTTGATAAATATATTGTTCTTACAAATGGTGATAGAATCTCAATTATTGATGACGATACGATTGAGAAAGAAATCACAGACGCATAACCCTAATAGAAAGGAGGTAAAGATTCTTGGCAGATAAACCATTATCGCAAATTACAAAAGCAAACACTATGACAAATGAAGATTTGATTCTTGTATCAAGAGGAATAAATGCAAGACTCATTAGTTTACAAGTCATAATACAAACGATAATTGACGCACTTAACGTAGATATGAGCAAACTTGACATATTAGTTAATGACGGATTAGGAGATAGATATTTAACTGACAATGGAGATTATCAGACTTTACCTTTGGCTGACTCAATTGGAACTTTAGCGGGAATTTTAAAAATAGATGGAGTTACTATTCAGCTAAATGAACAGGGTCAGGCCACTGTGGTGATTCCCATAGCCACAACAAATTCTTTAGGCGGAATTATTCCAGATGGCATAACTACATTTGTTGATACGGATGGTAAACTTAGTGCAGTCGGTGGCGGCACAAAGATAGATGATTGGACTGAGAATACCGCATATATGCCTAAAGATTTAGTTATATATCAAAATATTCTTTATAGATGTATAACAGAACACAATTCAGGAACAACATTTAACCCTATTAATTGGCAGAGAATTTCTGAAGAAGTGATTCCTGATGGGTCTACAACGCAAAAAGGCGTTTTCATGATAGATGGCAATACTTTATTTATAAACTCTAATGGTCAGCTTGAAGCCGCTATTTCTGGCGGAACTCCAATAAGCGATTGGCAACCTAATACTAACTATACTGAGAATGTCAGTTTTGTAATATATAATAATACGCTTTATAAGTGTATTTTAACTCACACGTCAGGAGATACCTTCAATTCATCTGAGTGGGTTGCATTAACTGGCCCACAAGGAGCGGATGGGTTCTCACCTACGATTAACATAACTCAAACAGCGAATGGGTATGAGATAACAATTATTAATCATGACGGCACATCTGGGACTTATGAAATAACTAATGGCAGAGACGGGTTTTCACCTTCGGTGACGTTAGATTCTGGGAATACGGAAGATATTTATAAGTTAAATATAACTACTGAACAAGGAATAATCCAAACACCTAATTTAAAAGGAACAACTACCTTACAGACAAGCAAAGTAGATAAAACAGGCACTTTTTCAGCTTCTGGATGGGTAGAAACATTAATAGGTTCTGATATGGCCTACTCTCAGATTGTAGCAATGCCAGGAATAACCACCGATTTAGAACCGAGGATTGATGTCATTATTTCTTCTACTGATATTTCTTTAGGTATTCAACAGAATAATGAATTTTTAAGAATTACACGTGCAGTTGCTCAAACAAATCAAATAACAGCTTATTGCTATCAAGAAAAGCCTACAATTGATTTGAATTTTCATTTGGAGGTAATTTGATGGGTGAGTGTTATTTATCTAAGAGAGCATATGGTGGAAATTATACAGGAATCCAGAGTTTAACTCCTATAATGACAAGCGCTAATACTCCAAGCCCTTATGTTGTTACTTGGTCAAGCGAATATTCTAATTCTCAGTGGCCAGATTCATCACAAGGTTGGAATATATTTAATGGTAAACATTCAGATAATTTAGGGTTAGTAACTATAGGTGCAGTGTGGGCTTCTAAGTCAAGGACTTATGATGGTAGTGGAAATCCTCTAAACGGAGTTGGAGAATGGGTACAGATAGATTTAGGAGAAGCTTCAAAAATCAATATATTTTCTTATATTAATGGTTTTAATAATGGAATGGTTGAAAATTTTCAATTATTGGGTTCAAATGATTTAATTAATTGGGATATTGTGTTATCTAAAACTGGAATTTCTCGTAGTGAACCAGCTTATTCTGTCCCAACTCCCAAATGGTTTTATGTTAATTCTGCAAAAGAATATAGATATTATAAATTTTTAGCAACTAAAATTTCTGATAGTGGTGGAATTGTACAAATAGGCGAAGTGTCTATGCTCAAATTAATTTAAAAAATGGAGTGATTTATATACCTTACATGTACCCAAACACGGATTATGCTTATAATTTTAAATTTCGTACAAAAAACGCATTTTACATTAGGATAGAACCAATAGTTCAAGGATCACATGATTATGGATATGAAGTAGATGTTGGAGAAGCAATACATATTGAATATACAGATTCGGAAACTCAAAATACTATACAATTATTCGGATATGTAATGGGGATTATCCCCCCATTCAATGAGTATGAAGCTGGATTTATTATGGTTAAACCAGATGAATCCAATAATGTTTTATCAATACCAATATTAGATATAACAAATTTAACTCCTGATTGGCCTTTCGGAGATTCACCTACGGCTTAAAACACAAATAGGGTATATGATATAAAATCATATACCCTATTTTTTACGATTTTTAAAACGTTTTAATTTTACAGAAAGAAAGCATTGTTAATCGTAAGTTATCTGAATGTTCGTGTATTTATATTTTTATTAACCAAAAATGGAGTAAAATAAATCAAGAATTGCCTTAATCAATGGTATCACATCCTTTCAATTTATTTTTTTAGTTTCATTTATTCGTCAGTCATAATACTCCACCTTCCATTTAGTTTCTTGTGTCTCTAAATAAATTAGTCTGAACCTCTTCTAAAACAAGTTCTACAAACTCTATGTTTAGGTATTCCGTTTTCATCATCAAGATATAAAAACTCGTCTATTATATCTGAACCACAAATATCACATTTATAAATTTCTGAATATGAACCACCACATTTAGGACATATTTCTAAAATTTCAAATGGTGGCGTTAAAAATCCATGACCATCTTCGTATATTTTGGGTTCATCAAATGTGTAGTTACAGTCGTTACAAATGTAAGACATTTAATTACCTCACTTTATTCCAGTACTTCCTATGCCGCCTCTATCTTTATTTCCCAAAGAATTAACTTCTATAAAATCTATTTTAGGTTGGGATTGGATTATTCTGAACTGGCATATCCTGTCGTTTTTATAGATTATAGTATCTTCAAAAGCAATTGCAGGGAAACGCCATATGTCGTTATTACCATTATAGGTAGAATCAATTATGCCGAGAGAGTTCGCTTGCACTATTTTGAAGTTTTTGTAAGTTGAGCTTCTTGGGGATACTAACGCTTCATATCCTTCAGGAAGTTCCATTGATATTCCAAGTGATAATAATTTATATTCTCCAGCTTTTAAAGTTACTGTTTCAGCACAACGTAAATCAATCCAATTACCTATGTCAATTTGTTCGAGTTTTATTAGTTCTGGGTCGTGGTATTTGACTTTTATTTTTAGTTTAAGGTTTTCTTCTGTGAAGGGAATGTATACTGCGTTTTTTATTTCTGTATCTTTGATTTTATCCAAGTTATACCTCCGTTTTTCTGTAAAGTCCGCATGTGCAGTCACCCAATTCTTTGGATTCTAAAAATTCAACGCAGGGACATTTATTAATATCAATTTTTTCAAGCTTACAGCAGCAATATCTTTCGTTATCTATTACTGCTTGTAAAATATCTTCTGTATTTGGGTTCATTTCTATTTTCATTTAACTAATTACCTTTCCATATTGATTATCAGAAGCAAGATTAACACCTAAAATATAGTCATAATGCGGTTTGTTATTAGGCATAAATCTTCCGAATTTAATAATTATGTTGGGATATTCTGAAATAATATTTATTTTATCTTGAATTTCAGTTTTGTAATATCCTGTATATATAACAATATCATCTTTAATTTCTTTTCTAAATGATGATATTAAACTAAGCAAATCTTCAAAACTATCAAATGGCTCTAACCCCGCACAAACTAAAGCAGATATTATAGAGTTATTTTTATATCTTGATATAATATCTAATTGGTTAACTTCAATGTTTGGGGAAGTTGCGAGTGTGCTGTTATGACACACTCGCATACCACATTCTTTTTCGCATTTAAAAGAGCAGTTGGGAAACATAAGAGTCATTGATGGTTTTTTGTAGTGGCTAAAATCTTCACATAGTATACCTTTTAATTTCATAGACTAATTTGATTCCTATCGTTAAACTCTGATTTTTTACCTGGATTATAAAATTCTACTTTTCTGATATATCCAGTAATTCTTTGGAAAAACTCAAGATTTTTTCTACATTCGGGACAAACATCAATTTTTTCTTGAATATATTTATGAGTTTTACAATATCTATTTAAAGGAGATAAACTAATATAAGGCGTTCTATAATTTTCGCACAAATTTCTAATAACTTGTTTTGCTTGAACGCCACTTATTGCACCGTCTAAAAATACATGGATTACCGTTCCTCCTGTAAATTGCACTTGTAAATCATCTTGATGTCTAAATGTTTCATCAATGCTTGTGATTTTATTTACTGGTATATGGCACGAATTTGTATAGTATGGAGCTTCAGCGGTTCCTCTTGTTATAATATCATCAAATTCTTCTCTATCTTTTTTAGCCAGTCTATAAGCCGTAGACTCAGCGGGCGTCGCCTCATAATTGAATAAATGCCCAGTTTCTAATTGAAATTCAATAAGTTTATTTCTTATAAAATCTGATACTTTAATAGTGAATGTTTTTCCTACGTCTGATAGAATATCAAAACCTTCTCCAAAGAAATTTTCACACATTTCGCTTGCGCCAACTACACCTATTGTAGAGAAATGATTATTCAAAGTTCCTACATATGTGTTAAATGCGGGGATCATATTTCTTTTAATTATGTTTTCTTCTAACCATGCGCGTTTAATTTCGAGGCTGTCTTTTGCTATATTTAAAATATTTGATAAATCTCTAAAGAATTTTTTTTCATTTCCTGAATTTTGATATGCAATTCTTGGTAAATTTATAGTTACTACTCCGATACTACCCGTAGAATCCCCGCTACCGAACAACCCTCCATTTCTTTTTCTGAGTTCTGTAAGGTTTAGAGCCAATCGACAGCACATACTTCTTATATCACTGACATCCATATCGCTATTCAAGAAATTTGCAAAATATGGATAACCATATTTCCCAGCCATTTCAAAAAGCAAATCATTATTGGGATTATCCCAATCAAATCTTTTATGGATATTATATGTTGGAATAGGATACGCAAAAGGTTTACCGTTAGCATCTCCAGTTAACATTAACTCGTAAAAAGCCTTATTAATCATATCCATTTCTTTTTGGCACTCTTTGTATGTATAAGGTTTAATATCACTTTTTACAAAAACATTTTCATTTAACATGTCATGGGGAGGAGTTAAATCAAAAGTTATATTTGAAAATGCAGGTTCAGCACCAGCACGAGAATTGCTATTTATACTAAATATAAAGTTTTGCATATTTTGTTTGACTTCTTCGTATGTTAAACTATCTTCCTTAACATATGGAGATAAAAGGGTATCAAATGAATTAAATGCGACTGCTCCCATTATTTCATTCTGAAAAATTGTTACAAGATTAGCAAGTTGATTTAAAGCGGCGTCAAAGTGTTTTGATGGATTAGATTTAGGTATATTTGGAACTCCCTGTACCCCCATCATGAGAATATCTTTTAGAGAATATCCTGTGCAGTAGACACTAAGTCCACCTAAATCGTGGATATGTATTTTACCATTAAGGTAAGCGTTTGTTATCCTTTTAGGATAAACGTATCTCAACCAGTAATCTTTGGAATTTTCAGAAATTATATGCTTATTGAGACTGCCGAGGCTATATGGTGAATTAGAATTTTCATAAACACGCCAATCAGATTTATTTATATATTCTTCAATAATAGATTTGCTATCAATCAATTTGCTCACTCCCTAAGTTCGTTATCCATTTCATTGCTTTTGTAAAATTATATATATTATCATTTATTTTTAATTGAGGAACCTCAGACATACTCAAAGACAACATAATATCAACATCATTTTCTTCCACATAGTTAATATTTGCAGAATCCAATTTTTCTTTTAGAATTTTACAACGAGGACAGTTTGTACTATACAAAATAATTTCGTTCAACATATCACTTCCTTTTCAACATTTTTAAATTTGCTATCAAAATTCCCAATGCAATGAGTATTTGAACTATTTGTAAAACTTCTGTAAGTTCTATCCCACATCACCACCTAATACAATTTTTCTTCCATTATGCCATTAGTATCCGTCCACACAATACGTCTAATCCTTTTATCTATTATAAAATTCCTGCAACTTTCACATGGTTTGCATAATCTTGTTACTCCGTCACGCCCCATTCTGAATATGTATATCGTCCCCCCTTTGACATCTTCATGACATTTTACAAGAGCGTCAATCTCTGCGTGAAGTCTCGGAACATTAACACTGTATGGTAAAAACTTATTATACTTCAACTGAACCGGATGAGATTTGAGACTATTACAGCCAACACTAACAACCTTACTCTTTTTAACAACACAAGCCCCAATTTTAACTCTTGGATATGTACTGGTTTCTGAAATAGCCTTAGCCACTTTAAGAAATCTCAAATCTTTATGCGTTATCATATTTATCCTTAATATTTATTACATTTGGGCAATCTGATGGAATTGCTTTATACTTCTCGTCTTGATTTAGTATCATTTCATACATCCGCTCATATGTAATCTCCATTTCTCTCATTTTAACACCGCAATTTATCTGTTTTCTGTAGGGTTTCCCGACATTAAGATATAAGGCTCTCCGCATTCTGAGCATTCCCATGTATTTTCTTCTTCGTCTTGCCAAACAATCCATTCGGCATATTTGATTTTCTTATTTTTTGTAGACTTTAATATTGGCAAAGACTCAATAATACAAATTATCAAAATTAAAGTCCCTAACCAAATCCAAAAACTCGAAAATATAAATTTAAAAACTTCAATCATGCATTAACCTCCGTTGAAAAATCATGAACAATTAATCCACATAGACTACTTTTGGGCCAAGATTTAAAGAAATCCCAATCAGATAAATTCACAAACAAGATTAAATTGTCTGGAATTTCAGCAACATATATACATGAACCCGTTCTCTTTAAGACGTTAAAAAATAATTTGTCTTCTTGTGAAAACTCTAAATAATCTAAATATGCTGCTACTTTAGGTGATACAAAAATATCTGCATAAAAATTGAATTTTTTCTTAATATCAAAAAGTGCTTTTATTACATAGTTGCTGTATTTAGGAGTAGAGCGCGGTATACAGCTTGTGGGAAATGCGCTAACTCCCATTGAATAAATCACTTCTTTTGAATCAGAATTTAGCAATTCTCTTAACAAGTCGTAATCAAAATCTCCACAAAAAAGATCATCATATTCTTTTGGTAATCTTGGCAAATCACAAGTTGTGGTTTCTTCATCGTTAAATTTAATTAGTTTTATAAAATCACCTCCTAATATATTATAACACACTAATTTTTACTTGTCAAGTGTTTTTAAAAATTTCTTTTATATACTCGTATGCTTCATATAAATTAAACACACGTTTAATGTTATGTTTTGTGACGTCAAATTGTCTATTGTGTGGCATATCTTTTAATATTTTATGATATTTTCCACCAATTAGGTTATGAATACCATCATCAATCAATACATCTGTAGCCACACATTGCTTGTTTGAGGTTACAATTACATCTTCCCACTTAATTGGAAAACATTCAAACAATCTTTCCATTTTGGGAGCAATATTTTGATAGAAACTTGCGGTTATGACTTTTATTTTATATCCTTCCGATTTTAGTTTATCCACTAACCACAATGCGTCATCATTTGGTTTAAGTAACTTCCAAAACTTATCATTGTGTATTGGTTCAAATATTTGTTGTTTTGTTAGAGGAACATAGTTTTCTATATTCCATCCGTATATATATTCTGGATTTATGTTTAGACAATGTTTTTTATTTAAAGAGTCAATTAACGGATTAAGAAAAGGGAATAATACATCATCCATGTCAAATGAGGTTACAGGAGTTCCTCTTATTTTATTTGTTGACATTATAAAATTCCCCTTTTATATAAATCTACAATTTCTTGAGCTTTAACTTTTAAATCATTATAGTTTCCATTATTCTCAATAACATAATCATAATCATAATTTAAAACATTTGCATCTGCCATATTGCTTGTTATTTCTTTTACATTGATATTTTTTATAAGTATTGTTTTTGCTTTGAAATGAACAACTGCACGTTCGATTTCTTTTGGTTCTCTTATATCTATAAACAGCAAACTATCTTTTGGATAACACATTAAAAACCTGTTTATAGTTGATTTGATTGAATTGAATGGCAAATCATTGTAATGTGATGATAAAATCTTTAAATCACTCAAAAACTTTCTGTCACGTTCTGTTTTCCCTCCGTCCCAACCCATCATAGACGCAAGGTTTTTGATTTCAGAAACTGAAGAATAATGAAATGTGTTTATGAATTGTTCTACACAATTAACAAAAGTATCTTTGCCAACTCCTCCAGAGCCATTTAGTATAATTACTTTACTTTCCATTTATTCCACCTCTATATCTTCAAATATTTCAGGTAATTTTTCTTTGAGTTCTTTAAGTAGTGGGATTGTGATTTCTCTCATTTGAGGATGTGCCGCTTTAGCAGTACGTAATTTAAAGAAATGACGCCATTCTCTTAGATTTGCGGTCATAACGACTTCGGTTTTTAAACTATTAGGTAATATGGAACGAGCTTCTTGGGGTTTATATCCCGCAGACAGCATATTAAAATAGTTAAATTCCGCGTTTTCACAAGAATCTTCCCAAAACAAGTACCCATCCTCGCAGTCATCTTTGAAGAAATTTGGTCTAATTACAGTTATTTCGTTTCCAAATTTATCTTGAGAATAATTACAATATCGAGTGCTCTCCTGTGCAAAGCTCGCTATTCTGTGGCGACAAAGTTCATGACTTACCCCACGATCGCATATAAACTTAATGGTAATACTCTCATGCTCAATCATGGCTTCGTGACCACGTTCAATAAGCATGCGGATAAAATCAGACGAAGATGTTTCGGTAATTTTGTCCTCTGATTTATAACAGCACCGTCCAACTATCTCAATAGATTTAAGCATTTTTTCTCTGTTAATATCGGTTAGAATTTCATATCCCGCATTTATTATTTTCATTCTTTATTTCCTCTCTTCCATATTCTTATCATCTTGTTTAAGTTATTTTTTAATTTAGGATTTTCAGGCGCACTATCAGTTTTTCTCTCAATGTAAATTCTATTTTCCAACTCCCTTTCTATTTTTCTTGTTTCACCTAAGACTTGTTGTAACTTGTTTATTGTTGTTTTACATTCATGAGTTTTTAATAGTGCTATTAAAGATGAACGAATTTTTATATTATCTTTAGCTGCTCGTCTTTGAAGTCTCCCTCTTTGAGCTTGTGTTGCTATTTTATTTCTTTCTTTAGCATTTGGGATTTTAACAAATTTTCCGTCCACAATACCTTCAAATGCGTGGTCACAGTTTTCTCCAATCATATCGGCATCTTTTAAAGATTTTTGATACCATTCGTTGTCATTCTCGGTTTGTTTAAATATTTCGAGAACAACTTCAATTTGTTCTGAAAATTTCAAGTTATCACCTCTAAACTAAAATTGAATTTGAATTATTCCTTATGATCTTATGGAATGTTCCTTTCAAAAATTCACATCCATTCTCAATCAAAATAAGTATTTATCAACTGAACAAAACCATCATTAATTTTATTTAATGGAGCAGGTTCAATGTCTGATTGAAATACATGGATTTTACAAGTATTAAAATTAATATCTTCTACATCTTCAAATAAGTCTTCGTTTTCTCGTTCTTTTGGATTCATAAATTTATCACCTATCAACTAAAATTACCTTTAGTGTTCTATATCAATTTTTGTTTTCTTATATTCTGATTCAACCGTTTTGTTAATTTTCTTAGTCTCTCTATAATCCTGTATTTCAAAGATAATTAAAATTAGCAAAAGAACAACCGCCAAACTTGCAACTAACCAAATAACCGAACTTAACATATTATCACCTTCTTTATTTATTTTAATTCTTTAATTTGTTCTTTTAAGTACTTATATATCTTCCACGTTTGAAGTTTTGGAGAAGAAATACTTGGATATATATTTTTCCAGTCTGCACACTTAATTACTTTTAATATTTCATCTTTAAAATCTTGGTTTTTTATAAATATGTAGTTTTCTTGTGCATATTGACCAACATAATTTATTTCTTTCCCTAAACTACCCCATGCGCATATACCATAATCATAATTTTCTGGCTTTTTATAAGTCCCGCCACGCCTATATTCGGTCACTACAACATCTTTTAATTTATAATTTGGTTTGATATTATAAATTCCATTATCTGGACGTTGGTAAATATTAAAACAACAATGTAATTCTACATCTGAATACTTTTTTAATCCTAAATCTTCTGAATATATTAAGTTAAATTCATACATTTGTTGATTATTATTATATTGGCTTATGGGTAGTATAAAAGCAATATAATCTCCATATTTAATTGCTTGCTTATAAAATTTTACGGCAAGTGTATTTCTGTGCCCGAAAGGTGGATTGCCTATAAAAAGTCTTCCTTTCATATAACTCAAATTTAAAGTTAAAAAGTCTTGTTTAATTATACTTTTACCAATTGGATTTATATCATAAGCAATACAATTATTAATCTGGGAAGAGAAACTACCATTCCCCGCTGATGGTTCAACGATTTCAGTTATAAAATCTCTACCTATGATTTGAAATGTTTTATTGATGCAGTATGTGGCTAATTCATATGGTGTATAATACATGTCGTTTATTATTTTACTCATCGGAATCTCCTTTTAATTATCAATTTTTATCTCATTTAATATACCTAAAAAGTAAGGACTGTTTTTAAAATTGGCGTAAAGACTTCCCGATTCATTCAATGAAAATCCAGGAAGTATACCATATGAATGCCCCGATGAAGAATCATACCCATCAACTCGACCAGTTTTAAAATCGGCATGTATTCCGTGTCTTTTAATCCAATCAAAAGTTTTTCCTGTTGCTTTTTCAAATTCTGTTTCAGCTTTAATATAACTATTAATTATGCCTGTGAATTTTTCAATTTTTCTATTACGTTCGTTTTGTTTGTTTTGCACTTTTTCGTATTGTTCTTCTTCTTCTGCGTAATCAATAATACTAAATCCTATAATGTTTTTAAACACTTTTTTAAATCTATTAATTTCCTCATAAGAAAATCCTTCATCAATCAATGCAAAATTAAATTTATATTCTTGGTTTGCGATGCTCAACTTTGGTGCACCAACACAAATTAAGTTTTCCATATCTATAAAATTATAATTTTCATAAAGACTTCTTTCTGCCGAATAATTCGGAACGAACAGCGGTAGTTTATATTTTTTAGAAAGTTGCATGAGTAAGTGTGTTTTGCCAAATCTTCTCGGCAAATTTTTTATACAGATTATATTGGTACTGTGTGAGTCTATACTATCTATAAAATCAATATAATACTTCATTTGCAAGGGAGACGCTTTTTCAGTAAAGTTTTCCATTATATCTTTTCCTTTCACATTCTTAAATCCAACTCAAACTCTATCAATTTAGGTTCATGTTCATTACTAAAATATTCTCGACTTTTGTCGTTTTTACAACCATAATCTGTATGTGATTCATTTATGTATGGAGAACACATTTTGCACGGATAACATTGTTTTACGCTTCTTATTATATCATCAGCGTCAAACATGAAGCTATCATCTCTTTCGAGAATTTCATCTATATCAATCTCGACATTACAATTAATACATTCTTTCCCAAGTTCGTAGTCATCTTTTATTTGTTTTGACAATTCAGCAATTCGTTTTTCTGCTTCTTCTTTGCTTGTATAAAGTTTTGTTTCAATAGTGGAAGAATAATCTCTACCTATCCCCTCACTTCTTTCAATACCATAAACGTAAATAATCATTATAATTTTATCTCCACTAAATATCTAATTAATAATAGTTGTCTTTTCTGAAACCCAAATACGTTTTACCCTAATTGGTTGTTCATATTTCCCGCATTCGCAATCAAGATTGATTGCGAATGTTTGGTTTTGTAAATTTATTATATTTACTCGTTTCTTATCTCTTTCCTCATCATAACAATCAATTTCATAGTTTTTAAAAAGTATTGATAGCTCATCATGAGTTAATTCTTGGTCATCTTGTATTTTAAGCAACATAATCTCATCAAAATGAGAATCATAATAACTATCTGAAACATTAATCGTTTTCATTATTTATTCTCCTATCTATTAAAAATGCATTTAGTTTATGTCAATCTTCCTTCTGCTATTTTAAAATAGTCATTATTTATTTCTATTCCAACATATTTTCTTCCCATTTCTTTTGCAGCAACACAATGACTACCACTTCCACAACAAGGATCAAAAACAATATCATTCTCGTTAGAATTTTCATTTATAAGTTCTTTGAGTAAATTTATATTTTTTTCTGTTGGATGCAATTTACTTCTACCACATGGGAATCTAAATACTGTGTTTTTGCATTTAGCATTAAATGTTCCACCTTTTTTCTTAAACCAAATCATATTTTCTATTCCAGAAAGATATATGTATTGTCCGTTCATTGGACTTGGGTTGGTCTTTTCCCAAATTAATTGTCTAACTGTGCCTAATTTTTTAGCTTGTTTATTTGAAAAATATTCATGTATTTGACTGACTTGTTCTTTGCCGCAAAATATAATTATTGTGCTTTCAGTTATTCTATAAATATCATTTAAAAATTCAGTTAAATCAAAGGTTAATATGTCAGCATTTTGTTTGTCAAGATTTCTTAATCCGTTACTTGCTCTGTTTACTTCATTGTACGGAATGTCTGTAAGGGTTAATTGCACAGAGTTGTCACTCATACTTTTCATGTATCCAATGCAATCACTATTGATAATAACATTTGTATTAATAATCTCACCTCAATTAAAGTAACTTCCAGTGCCTAATTTTGCTATTTTACTCAAAACTAATTCACTATATTTATCTAATTGACTTTTGCAGAATCATATTACCCTTTAAATAAATATATATCGGCCACGTTCGTTATTGTTCCTTTATGTTGGTCATATATCTCTTTGCATTTCCTCGTATGTTCAAAAAGAAAATTAGAAAATTTACTCAAATCATAAATACAATCAAAATCAAGATTCTCTTCCATTTGTTATATCTTCCTTTCCACAGTACATATTGTATCATTATGATTAGAACCATGTGGTACTAATAATATTTCTAAAATCTCAAATCCATTTTTAATACCAATTCCTCCACTATTCCATCCAAATGATATTACAATTCCATCAGTTTTGACTATTTTGCTTATCTCTTTCTTTTGTTTACTCCAATAGGAGGATTGAGTAGTTTCTTGATTAACCGTCATACCTAATTTTTTATAACACTCTGATACCTGTCTGGGGCTAAATGGGGAATCATACAAAACAAAATCAACCGAATTATTATCAAACATTTTTAAAAAGTCTAATGCGTCCATATTATAAGTAGTATCAAAATCAGGGTCAATATCATTTGTTGTTTTGCATATTCTTGATTTGTTAGCAAATGGGTCAATTGAAATTGCTGAATCATCAAGTGTATTAAAGTATTTATAAATCAATTCTTTTATTGGTTTAATATCAAAAGTATTTTTGTTGGGCATTGCCCAAATTCTATTTATTTCAATCATATTTCCCCTCTATAATACATGGAATCAAATAACAATTCAAGGCTCATTACGGTTCTATGTCCCATTAAAATTGGAATAGGTTTTTCATATGGGGTATTGCTAAACATCATACCTCCTATTTTATCTATTGTACAACAAGTTCCTCTTTCTTCTTCTTGAAAAAATATTTCGTCATTTGGAGAATATTTAGTTTTTAAATCTTGAATTATATCATCCAACTCACGTAATGTCATATCTACACCTCTCTTATTCTGTTGGATTTCTATATATCATAATATACAGGCATCTAATATTTTCTTTTGCATATTTCATCTCCATATGATTATTAAAATGGCGTTTAAACTACGTTATACTTCTTTTTAAACAACCCGAAAGATTTATCATAATCAAACTCATTTTCGGTAAAAACATTTAATTCTTCATCTTTTTCAAGAGCTTTCCAAAAATTAATTCTGTAACAAACACGTTCAATGTCTCTATTAAAATCTTCGTATGGATTTTCTTCTTCGTCCAAGTTATATCCATTATCACAAATTAATTCATCTGAGTATACTACACCATAATCACTATCACCGATTTCTTCCGCTAAGTAGTCGCTACATATATTGCAATTTTTAGTTAAAGTCATAATATAACCTCGATTCTTTAATTTACATAACTTCATGAACACTCACATAATACATATTTGGCTTATAGTCAGCATAAGATACGGTTTTCTTTTGTTTGTAGATTTTAATGTCGCTGTCATCATTGATAGTGAACCACTCATACTTTATGTTTTTAGAATAGTATGGGTCATCAATTCTATACTCTTCGCCAAGTTTAACTGTAAAAAAATCTAAGTTTGCTCTGTCTGGGTTAAATTCGATAAACGCCCCATAATCACCAATTACAATTCTATCATATCCATAGCATATAAGGGACTGCTTTTTAGTATATAAAAGTCTACATGAACCTCCAAATTCTAAAAACTTCGGCGTTTGTTCTTCATATAATTCTCTATATTTTGAACTAAGTTCACTTGGCAATGGTTTGTATTTATATTTATCAGCCAACGCGGATTCAATTTTTAAAGTATCCATTACTTTCTCCCATATATCCCATACAGCCCCAACATAGTCAAAGCTAATAAAAACGCAACTGTGTTCGTTATCATAAACATAATTGCAACACCTTGAATAACATTATATATCGCATAGATTTCCATTAACCCAACACCAATAGCTAACATTGCTAAATAATTAAAACTAAAGTCCTTCATGGATTTTGTTTCTGAAACTTTTTTAATTTGTGGGATGTAACCTATACTTAGAATTATTCCTCCAATTAGTTGAAGTATATTTATAAATGTGTTCAAACTATTCGCCTCAACTTTCTAAAATTTCATACGCTTTATTAACCAATATCCCAAAATCATTCCAATCTTTTATCCCTCTAAGCCTATCACAACACGATTTTAATTTATAACAAGATTCTTTTTTACTGTATTTAAAGCTTGCAATTGTCCACTTAAATGTTCTATTGTTGTCCCATTCGCAAATTTCTAATCCGGTGCTATAAATTTCATGTCCTTCAACTACAGTATTTCCGCATAATTCAAATTTACCTTGTTTAATTGATATTGATTTAAAATCAACATTTGGTTTTTTATTTCCCATAATTTATCCTCCATAATATTTGCCCGATCCGAAAACAGCAGACATATTGTGTCTCATTACATCTTCATAAAATACTCGGTTAGGATTTTTTATTTTATAAGCTAATCGTCCTCCAAAATAAACCCAAGCGTAATATCCATAAAACGATAAAACTACGGTCTGGGCAGTTGTTATAGTTTGACCTCCGAATCCTGTAAATCCCAACGCTGTACTATCCCACGTCTGTGGGAATGAATACACTTCAATCTGTTCGGGTTCTAAATTATTTTCACTGCAACATTCAACCAGAAAATCATCAATTATTGAAAATTTCATATTTCACCTCTCTATTCACTAAACCGGTATCATATCCTTCAAAAATCTCCTCAAACGCCTCTTCAAAAGGAACTCCCCATCTAACTATGTTTTCATCATTGGAAGAATCGTCAATCATTTTTTACAATCCACTCTGCAAACTCTTTTCTTTTACTTCTTTTAACCTTGCAAAATTCTTTGTTTCCCATTTCACTCATATTGCTTGGGGAATTGTGAAATAGTTCCAACAAATCTTTAAATTCAATTTCCATTATTATTTTATTATTTGTTACAAAAAACTTCATTAAAGTATCATTGATAATCATTTATTATTATTCCTCTCATATAAGTATTTTTGTTTTATCATCAGAAGTATTAACTTCATACCAATTTCCATCTATTTTTATTGTAATGCCCCAATATCCATTTTTATAATTTATAGATATTTGCTCATACTCAATCTGCTTTCCGTTTTCAAGGATTTTAGGTTTGTTAATTGATGATTTAATAGATGTTTTAATAATGTCGGCCAAATCACAATTCTCCATCTTTACCACATTTATTCATATTTTATTTGTAAAAAATCTAAAATATTTTTATACCCTAATCCACCTTTTTCACAATCTTTAAGACAATATTCATAGATTATGTGAACTAAACAGAACTTTAATCGTTTTTTTGATTTTATTACAATTCCCTATAATAAAAATTTCATCGTTAGGGTTTATCTTAATTATAGAAGCATTTGTGTACCAATATTGTCCATCATTAATTTTATCATAATATTCTTCTGTTGTAACCCAAAGATTCGGGAATAAATCTAATTGTATTTTAACGGCTTCAATTGAAACATTCTTTACCCCATTAAGGAGGAAAATGTCTCCCGATTTGAAATTTAATACTCTACTTTTTTTGTTATAAATCTCGAACGATCTTCCATATGTTGATTACTCCTATGCATTATAACTCTCACATTCAAATTCCAAAACAGATTTCTTAATGCCCTCATGTAAATATCCCAAAATACTTTCTACATCAAAACCAGCACACGATAAACTCTTTACGAAGTTTTTTATTGATTTATTATATTTATTTGAATCCCTATATGCAGATTTTAATGGACGAGAATCGTGAGGGTATAAACTATAGTATTCATTTATCTTAAATATTTTTTCTTCAAGCAGTTCACTTTCAAAGAAGTATTTTTTTTCTGTGTTTAAATTCATACTGAACGCTCCTTTTGCAAATATTTTAAGCTTTTGCATCTTATCTAAGTTCATCGTCTTCTAAAATTGCTTCAACGTCATCTATAACATCTCTTAATTTTGGAAACTGAGCGGCTATCCAATCAACTAAAATTTCATTATCAGAATAAGCCGCTAATCCGCTTTCGAGTAGAAATGCGTGAACTATTTCATGAGTAAAAACTTTTCTTAAAACCTCAAATGTATTTTCACATGAAAACCTACCCATATCCACTAAGTTTTCATCTACAATAATGCTCTTTGTGCTATGGTCACAATAACCACCAATATCTCCGTCAATTAAGGATAAGTCTTCTGAACGGTTTGCGTAATAAATGGTGTATTCGGTTCCTAAAATATCAACAGTCATATATTCTCTCACTTTATTACCACCTTATATTTATTTAAATTTCATTTCCCCAACAATCCCAACCATCGACTTGTTCTCTTGCAAATAATTCAATTTTCGGTATATCACCTAAAAGTTCAACAATTCTATTTCTAACTTCACTTGGTTTTTGACTGTGTTTTTGTATTGGGGATTCAACTATTTGATGTACTGCATTTGATTTTACTATTTGTTTTACTTTTGTGTCTTTACTTATGCCCAACAAACAAACTTCTGCATTAGCTCTTGTATACGCCCCCATCCCCCAAAAATTGCTTCCACTCTTAGGATTCTTTTTAACCCAAACAAACGCTGCGGTTTTATATGTAAAGCCCCATGATTCTAAAACCTTTAATGCCTCTCCTATATTTGGAAACGTCGCCCACATAAAACACACCGTGTCATCGTCACATATATCCCTAATTTTTAACCCACAAATATCTTTTGTTGGCATCGTATCATAATGTTGTTTTGCCATTCCTCTGGAATTTGTTTTGATTCCGGATTGCCTATATTCCCACGGAGGATCAGCGTATATTATTTTATATTTGTTATTTGTATTAAAAATATCTACTTTTATTTTTATCACCCTTACTAAAAATGAGGTTTTAATCATCATGATCTTTATCTATTTTGCTTACAAGATTATTAAACTCGTCGCGCAATCTCACACAAATATCTCTATGCTCAGAATAAATATTATAATCAGATAATTCATCTTTTATTTATTGAACTGAGATTTAATCGTCATTTTCAAGCTTGCTATGTAATTCTAAAAGTTTACTAAATAATTCTTGCGTCTGTTCTTCATTAAAATCAACGAAAAGTTTTCTCCATATTCTTCTCCACGATTCTAATTCATCTAAAGCGGCGCACAATTGAATGTCCCAATCTCTGTTATCAGGCGGGACGTGAAGTGCCAATTTGGGATTTTTAAAATCTTCTAACAATTTAAACACATATTTTCTGCATAACTCAATGTCTGCTATAACCGATTCTCCCACTGCAAATTCATATTCGAGTGGCGGAAACTTAAAATTATTTTCCAATTAATTCACCCCATTATCATATTTTTCATATCCGCAATTACAAACAACGCCAACAAATTCATATTCGTAGTCATTATTGTTTTTAGGGATTCCAACTACATCTAAAACCCTTTTACAATTAGGACATTTATTGCTACCGCAAACATCTAAGCGCGTTTGTCTTAACAAATATTGCCCCCTTATTTCTTTGATAACCACAAAAGCTAATGCTATCGCGTCCAAAACAATTCCAACATTATTATAAAAAATAATGTCAATACAAAGTAAAATGGAAAATGTTATACACATTATTATATCAAATATATTACACGTTGTCATTAATATTTGTTTATCTTCATATTTCATATTCTTACAATCTCCTTATTAGATTCATCGAGCAAAATCCAATATTTATCTTCTGTAATTTCTTTTTCGTGGCGTAATTTCTTAAGTTCTCTAATTTTAATTTCTCTCATGACTTCTTTTTCTTTGTGTAACTGATACTCTATATCTCTTTTATTGATTTCTAACTTCCACTTCTTCATAATCCCACAATCAAAAACCTTAAACTCAACTTCTGGAAGTTTTACCGTCAATTCATCACGCGCCTTATCGTCTTTGTTTAAAATTGGTTTTAATAAATTTATAAAATATATTTCATATAAAAACATATCGGCTTCAGAATTAAATTCCGCGTGTTCAATCTTTGTGACTACATCAATGTCAATTTCACGTTGCATCGGTTTCTTAAAGAAATGACCGCGAAGTCTATCCTGAAGCTTTTGTTTTGTTCGTCCTAAGTATATTATGCCTTTATCATCGTATATTTTGTATAGTATGAATTTTTTCTTAATGTTGACAGAATCGTCAATTAATCCGTTTATATAATCTCTATGTCCCACAAATCCATACATTTCTTCAATCTTGTTACTCATGTCAAACTCTCCTTTTCATTATTATATCACAAGAGTTTCCACTTGTCAAGTGTTTTTGAAAATATTTTTTTGTTGTTAAACTAAAGAATCTTTTCATGCACATATTATGTGAACATAATCACATAACTCCTATGAACTTTTGTGTATGAATAATTTTTCAATATCTTTCTTTCTACTATTTTTATCAAGAGTAGTTGTTAATTGCTTTTCATATACGCATTCAAAATCTTCTGGAGCATTATATTCGCTAACGAATACTATGTTGTTTTTTGACATAAGCCTAACCCATTCCCAAAACTCCTCGTGTTTAAACTCATCTTTGTACTTTGTCGTATTTTCGTATGGTGGGTCACAATAAAATAATGAATTTTTTGTATTTGAATATTGTTTATAATCACAACACAAAAATTCAACATCTTTTAATTTATTAATCTGACTTAAAATATTTCTTATTGATTCGTCGTAATAATTTCTTATCGTTCCTACTTTAGTTTTAACCAATCCAGCATATCCACCAAACCATTTAGCATTATATGTTGCGCAAAATCCAGCAATAGCAACCATATATTTGGGATAATCTTTTTTGTTGTTTTTTATATTATTATAAGTTTCACGAGACATTTCATTCGGAGGATTCCATCCCATTATAAGTTTATTCCACATTTCAATTAAAAACTCATTGTTGTCAGAGCCTATTTTTTTGGAGCATTCTATATGTTCTATAATATTTGCTCCGCCAACAAATGGTTCTATATAAGTTTTGATATTATTGTCTAAAATTGTCGTATTTAATATTGGAACTAAATCTTTTGAAAGACGATGTTTGCTACCCATATATTTCAATCAGACCACATCCTTTTCTAATCCGCTTCCTCTACACATATCGCGAGTTTCCCAATTGTTTGGGTCATTCAGGTCAACACTATCATCTTCGACACAAACCCTTGAGCGTAGAATTTTTCCTTTGCCCTTACATTGCTCACAAACCTCGTTATTGGATTTAAGTGACAGTAAAATTCTTTTTAGCTCAGTTATTTGTGGTTCATATTTATTCTTAATTGGATTTTCTTTAACTTTTAAAGCTTCTATATATGTTTCAAATTCTTTTTCGTATTGAGATTCAAGATTCTTTATTGATTTTTCGATTTCTGAAATAGCTAAATTTAAATCTAAAGGATTACTCAAACTTATCAACTCCATTGTTTAATTTTTAGTTCAACAAATTTTTTCCAACATTCTTGCCAGCGCCCTTGTCGAGATATATTTTTACAATTTTTATCACACCAATCACGAGCGCGTGTAGACATAAAATCATCAGCTGGATTATAACTGCAAGGTACGTCAAACATGTCAGATAATACGTCATAAATATTCATATGGTCTTTCGCATTCTCAATCAATAAATCATATAGCTCTTCAGAATTAGAAAGTTTAATAATCTCCCCATTTTCTTTAGTTATACAACCTTCGATATATTTAGAACCATAATCTAATTCATAAATAAAATACTCAATCCATTCTCCACTATCTTCCATTAGTTTTGAAAGTAGTTTTACCACTACATCTTCATGGTTGATTTGCAACGAAGCTCCATTCGTGAAGTCACGTATTATGTTATCTTTACTTTCTTGGAAGAGTTTGCTAACTGATTGACTTAAATCATCTGCGGATTTTAATCTTGTTATGATGTCACAAAATTCTTTTTTAGTTAGTTGAATCATGTTTATTCCTCTCTTCGGTTGAAATTACAATACAATTATCTGTGTCAATCCCAACATTAATGACTGCGCGACGCTCTTTTCCATCCCAAACATATAGAATAGCATCATTATTTGGTGGGTAGTCGTTCCATATGTCAATAAATTCTGGCATTTGTTTTATAAAGTCTTTTGCATACATACATAACACCTCTATCTATAATTTTGAAAATTCATCTTCGAGTAATTTTAACTCGTTTTTAACACATTTATATATTTTGTCTTGAAGTCTAAGCGAAATATCCTGAAGTTCATAATTATATAAGCCTTTTCGGTTAAGTTTAATTATTGAAAATGGACTTCTTTCACGCCAAGGGAACCCCCAATCAAGAAAATCTTCAATAGTTTTAATTTGTTTCTTTATTTCATTAGCTTTTTTAAAATGATAATCTTTCATACACTTTGCCTCCTCCCCTATACTAAATCCATGTTTAGTATATGTTTTTACCACAATATATAGTGGTTATAATTTGAAGTTAACACTATATATAGTATTTACTCAATCTAAAATTCTATATTTTTGCATCCATAAATTTCTATATCCATTTTTTTCAATTAAAGTAATATCATTTTTGTCTACATAAATTGTATCGTATTTTTTTATCGGTTCTTTATACTTTTTTGCTAAGATAGAAACTTCAGATTTTTTTCCACGTCCGACGCTACAAGTTTTCAATCTGTAAGCCCACACGCTTCCTTTATCTTTTGTCTTGATTGGCTCTATGCTTAAAACGAAAAGTTTTTGAGTGTCCTCTGGTAATCCAGTTTTTATATCAACATACCCTAAATATTCAAGTTGTGTTACTGCTTTTTCCCTTAATGAAAAATCTTCAATTTTAAATGATTTTATATATTGTTCAAGTTCTTTGAGGCACCCTATGACATCATTTAAAATATACTTTTTCTCTGTCTCTCTTGAATATCTTGAAACAATCATTTCTATGTCTCCGTTAAGCTTATCTTTTGAAATTTGTTTTGCAGAACCTTGTTTAAATAATTCAAAAACTTCAACTATTCTTAAAAGCTCTTTGCTATTATAAAATTCTGAAAAGTAATCTAACTTGATTAAAATGTCTAATTGTCTGCTATTTATAGACTTATCATTTAAATCTAATAATAAGTCTATAAAACAATCATATTTTTTATCTCTTAAACTATATAACGCCTCCCCCATTAAATCATTACAGAACTTTACTGAACCAATTCCTTTGTATATTGAATTTGTTTCTTTATCGCAAGCGTATTCAGATTTTGAAAATCTGAATTTTATAGGGTTTATAGTGATTTTTTTAATTGAAGCAAGTTCCGTAGCCTCAACTATATCATCTTCCGTTTTTGCATTATTAAGTAAAGCCGAACAAAATTCTAAAGGATGGTAAAATCTCATATATGCGCATAAATAACCGAGCATAGAATATCCAGTAGAATGATTTAATCCGAATTGATAATCAGAGCTATCTTCTATAATCTGTAAAAATGTTTGCGCTTCTTTCTCCGCAATCTCTCTTATACTTGAAGATTTGCTACAATATCCCTCAAGTATTTTGGGTAACGCTTTCTCAAGTCTGTCCTTTTGCTTTCTTCCAATTGCACGACGTATATTGTCAGCTTCACTACCAGATAGTCCACAAATATCCTTAAGAAATTTTATCGTATCTTCTTGAAAACATAAGTACCCATAATTTGCTGAAAGCATATTATCAATAACATCTGAAGGATTTTTTTGAACTTGTTTGGCAAACAATTTATCTCTATATGAAGCACCAGACGGACGAATCGCCGCATTGACGAGGGATAGATCGTTTATGTGATTTGCTTGAAACTTTCTTAAACAATCGCCAGCATAATCACTTTCAAATTGAAATATTCCAATGTTACTATTAGATATATCATCCCAAACATTGCTATCTTTCCAATTTATCATATGAGATTTTGGGTAAGGGATACCAGACAATTCACAACAATCTTTTATCACGCCGACATTTTTAAGTCCTAAAATATCATATTTAACGAGAGAAACTTCATGTACCTCTTCCATATTAATTGAAATAACTCGTTTACCATCATAATGATATATACCATAATTATCTGACAATTTTACTGGACTTATTATCATAGCGGCTGGATGTACGCCTTTTGACACAACCGTGTTAATTAAACCATCAAAATAATAAAAAACATTTGGATATTTATTTTTTGTTTTATCTGGATTGCTTGCATATTCTGATTTTATTTTATCCGCTAAATTCAAAGGGATTTCTAAAGCTCTGCAAATTTCATCTATTGTACCTTTTTCTACGCAGGTTCCAGATGTCATAATATATGAGGTATATTCTTCTCCAAATCTATCTATAATATATTTATAAACTCTTTCCCTGTCTTCCGGTTTAAAATCGACATCTACATCCCCAATCTCAATCCTATCTTCATTAGCAAATCTTGAAAATACAGTGTTCCAAATAGTTGGGTCTACGTCTGTTATGTTAGTTATGTAGGCTATTGTACTGCCACCGACTGAATTATGAACAATGACATTGTTTAATGTATAGCTATGGCAATTTTCAACCATTAAATCATAAACACGGTTTTCTCTTGTATTAATTTTATTTACGTTTGTTACTTCTAACCCCCAATACTTTCCTAAATCGTATGTTTTATGTAGTTTGTTGCTGTTTACAGAGCGGCTTAACTTGAAAGATGTTTTCCACGTACTGTTTTTAGGGAATCTCGTGTCGATTCTAAGAGGGGATTCTCCTAACATTGAATTTAATATCTTGAATGCTGTAATTAATGATAAAGATGTATTATCAAAAGACAACCTATAAGTATTTATTCCGCCAGTTTGTATTTCCATACTGCCATCTGAATCAATTAATCCATCATATATGCCACGCAATAATTCATTTGGTTGGTTAAACAATGCAATAGAAAATTCTTTGTCTTTCCCACGTACTGATTTAAACAAATAAGCCGTGATAAAGTCTTTTATCACTTGAGAATTACCATACATTTGAATCAAATCTCTATTATTAGACTTAATTTCTGTTATATCTACGCCTATGTTTTGCATGACATTTATGAATATATCTCTATTTTTCCCGTATTTTCTTTTACTATTGATTGCCATTTCTATTCCGTTTCGAGTTGTATTACCATCACCATAAAGACATCCAATTAAATAATTAAAATCATAATCAAATACAATATAACGTTTTATTTTTCTATGTGTATATGCATTATTGTCAACGTATAATATCCAATCTTCAATAGTGTTAAATGGGATATAACTAAAAAACTTATCTAATGTAGACTGCTTTACTTTACTTGATTTATTATAAATACCACTAATACAATTTCTTGAAAGACCAGTTGTTCGATGTATATCTCTTTTGCTATACTTAAATTGTTTATTTGTACGCGTTTTTTCGTAAATATATTCATTGTCATAATTATAGTTGTGGGTATCGTAATCCACCAAATCAACTTTGATTATTTGTTTAGAACCATTACTTATTTTAGGTGAACACAATATATCGCCAATATTTATTTCAGAAGCGGGGATATACTCAAATTTATTATTTTTAAATACTAATATTTTATGATCTAAAGTACACATGTTGTTAAATAATTTTGTACTCCCCTGTTTCGCGTACTCAAATTGTATCATAGGTTCATTAATATCATACTTAAATTTATTAATTACTTTATGCCATTCATTATCATCTGAAACAACCATATCACCTATATTGACTTTATCAATTGTCTTTAACCCTGATTTAGTTAATATTAAAGCATCTTTTGTAAAACATCCCCTACACGGAGACGAGGGGATATTATTATCCCAGCACCAACACATAAGTTCTGACATAAACAGCATAAAACTACACATGCCGATTTTTTTAAGCACCCCAAACTCTTCTTTAATATTTTCAATATATTTGGGATTATTTTTTATGATTCCCTTTTCAAGCTTCTCATTGTACATAAGGATTATTCTATCCCAAAATACATTTTCCTCATCGTCGTATAGTTTAGGATATTTAAATGACATATCTAATTTAAATTCCTCTACATTATCAGACATGGCGTTTGTATTGTTTATGGCCTCAATATAGTCATTTTCTAATAATGCACCTTGAACCCTAAACATGTCTACTAATTCGTCATAAGATTTATATGTAAGGTCAAATTCATCTTCATTTCCATAAGATTTACGTTTTGATTTTAATAATATTTTTCTGCATTCAGCTTTATATTTATTAAGTGAGTGGGTATCGGTTCCTGCAATTAATGGTATTCCATATTGTTTTGATAGCTTTAATAGTTTCTGGTTATATTCTTTTTGGTCTTTTGAATTAACATGAGGTTGTATTTCTAAATAATCATAGCTTTTAACTAATTTTTCAAATATAGGATTACTTTCATCTATATTATTAAGTGGGGAAGCCATACAAGCAGATATTTTTATTATGTTATCTGATAATTCAAAAAACTCATCAAAACTTATTCTGTCGTTATAATATTTATGGCTTTCTCTTGACGAAATTTCAATTAATGAATTAATCTCTTTTACCCCATTATAATTTTTGGCAATTAGAATTGTATGATAATTATCTCTGTTTTTATTAGGATTTCTTTCAGTGAACTCCATCTTACAGTCATCAGCCGTTAAATAGCATTCAATACCATGAATATATTTTAATCCTTGTTTTTCACAATACAATTTTTTATCTACCCAGCTAAAAACATTACCATGCTCTGTGAAGCAAATGGCAGACTGTCCCAACTCTTTTGCTCTGTCAACATAGAGCTTAAAATTTGTGCAACTATCAAGCAAGCTTAGTTCGCTATGGACATGGTATGCAACATAATTACTCATTTTTACCGAACACTTCCTCTGTATAATCTTCTAAAGGATATGGCAGTTTGTCAACATAGTTATTCCTATCCCATCTATATTTAAAGTCAAATTCTTCTGGATTACTATAAAATCTTCTTGACTCATCATCGTAAAACAATCCTATATCAGAACCTATTCTCCCCAAAACCCTATCTTTTATTGGTTTTACAAACACATCATATTTAATGCCATTTTCTTTTTCTTTTTTTGTTACACGTCGCAAACTTATAGCCCTGTTAGCTAAGTTTATAATATTAGCACTACCAGATATTGAATAAAGCTCAACTTCTTCTCCGGTTTGAAGCTTTCGAGGGTGTGCTACAAGTATTATTGATACAAAATATTTCATTGCAAGCCATAAAAGCCTATTTATAACGTCCGTCTGTTTTAAAAACTCATTGTCTGATGTCGCCCCCATATCAATTGACATAAGATTATCAATTACGAGAAGTTTAACTCCATATTTTCTTATGCATTCCTCCATAGCAATCATAATGTCATCAAGTTTATTGCTTTGGTCGTTTTTATAAACAAACCATTTCCCCTTATAATAATCTCCTATGAGTTGTTTAGCGTCTTTGTTTACTTTATAATACTCTACGCCATCTTTGCTTGTAAATTTAGTTATATTTCTTCTACCTGCCATTATGGAGTTTAGCCAATTTCTACTCATCCACTCTGGAAGCTCTTTGCTAAAAAGAAAACAATTTCTATTTTGGTCTAATGCTTGACATATTATTTGGTATAATATGGATGTTTTGCCCGATCCTGGGGAACCAGTGAAAATAGTTAATGTAGATTCAAAAAGTTTAATTAGCTCTTTGTCAAGTTCTGCAAATCCAGTTTTTATACCATCTATTTTGTCTAAATCTAAATCTTCTATATCAGATATATCACTTACTCCAGTAACGGGAGAATCTTTTGCACTCATTATGAGTTCCATTACCGATTCTTTACCACAATAAAAAAGAATTTCCCCTAAATCTTTAGTTTTAACTCTTTTACCATCTTCTGTTTTAACGCTTGAAGGTACTTCGATAAATTTTGTTCTCCAGCTGCCTAATCTATATAGTGATTCTTTTTGCATTTTAGCCCCAGCTTCATCGTTATCAGCGCATATTATTATATTATTAAACTGCTCGAGAAAATCCCAATTTTCCTCAATCCAATTTAAATTCCCCGCACCCAACGGTACACTGACAGCATTTGTATATCCTGATTCAATAGCTGATAAGACCTCGCCTTCGCCCTCTGCGATCAGTAGTGGTTTGTCTATGTTTACTCTATTCATATTAAACAAAAGATTTGATGTGCTTGCTCCCTTTTGACACCAACATTTGTTTTCGCCTTTGTTTATTTTTCTTGAAGGTCTTATCTTGACCATCGTTAGAGTGTCATTTGTATCGTAATAATTAAATACTGTATTTCCATTTTCATCTTGCCTAACATCGGCGTAATCTATTGTTTCTTTGCTTATTTTGCGAAGTTTCCAATAATCATAAACTTTGTCTTTATTATCACAAATGACTTCTTTTGGGTAAACATATTGATATTTTGTTTTAACTTTATGCTCTCCAAAACTATATTCTAATTTTGCTAATTCAAATAATTTCTGAACCGCCGTAACATAAGTTTCTCCATTATATATAAAAGCGTCAATAATATCTGTGTTTCTACCGCAACCAAAACAATGAAATGAATAGTTTTTGGGGTTATATATAAAGCTTCCAGTTTTTTCATCATGCCATTTGCATAACGACTTTAAGTTTTTTTCATCAAAGTTTTCTAACTGCAATTCTTTAGCAATTATAAAAGCGTTTTCATTTCCTAAAAGTATTTTTGCTTGCTGTATTTTTTCTCTATCTATTAGCACAGCTTCACCTCTTTATTCAACATATTTTCCAGAATAAGGACAATTTTTTCTTTGTCCACATATGTTATCACAGAAAAAAATAGACGGAGGGGTTTTCTCAAATGCTTGGTCTTGATAAATTTTTTCAATCGTATCCAAAGCCCACTTTTTTGCTTCCTCCATCTTATCTATATTAAATGGTTCTTTGATGATAAGTCCACATTTTCCTTGATTTTGTGTAACAATTTCATCTTCAACTATTTTTGATTTTCTTTTGGGAGATTTCGTCTCAGGGAAACCCCGAACTAAATTAAAGATTAAACCACTCGGATATTTATTATACTTCTTGTAAATATACAGGGAGTATAAATATAATTGTCTCAATGCTTCTTCTTTTTCTTTTTTGGATTTAAACTTATTTTTGCTTTTATGGTCAACTATATAAATATCATCATCTTTTTTTACTATCAAATCTATAAATCCAACAAAGTTATATTTGCCAAGTTTAATTTCTACATCTTCTTCAATTCCTAATATTTTACAACCATCAAACAATCCTTCAAAGTTATCAAAATAATCTTTTCCTAATTCATAGTATCTTGTATTGAGTTCAATAAAACTCGAAGGAAACTGTAATGAAACTTTTGTGCCATACTCTTCATCATACTTAGATGATAATTCAAATATTTCTAATTCGCATTTAAAATATCTTTCCAATAAACTGTGGATAAGAAGCCCCCATTGAGTAAATGCAGATGGTGAATCTTCTAAACATAAAATATGCTTTAAATAGAACATCTTAGGACATATTTCATAGCTATTTATCCTACTATGACTCCACTTAAAATCATCAATTAAAAATGAATTATCTAATTTCATCAACCCCTTATGGGGCGGGGCTTAACGCCCCGCTATAAAATATTAAAACGGTAGTGATTCGTCATCCTCACTTGAACCTATAATCTCTGATTTATCCTTTTTAGTAGTTGCTTTTTGGGAAGTGTTTACATTAGAATTTCCAGAATCACTTTTTGTGCCGCAGAAATCAATTTCATTAACAACAATTATCGTTTCATATCGTTTAATATCATTCTTATCAGTATAGTTATTGTTTTGAATTGATCCATCTAAAAGGATTTCCTTACCCTTTTCAAAGTATTTAGATAGAAATTCAGCGGTTTTTCCAAAAGCAATAAGATTAAGAAAGTCAGATTGCGTTTCTCCGTCAGTTTTGAACTTCCTATCAACTGCAATTGTGCTTTTGCATACGCTTGTTCCGCTATTTGTCGTTCTTAACTCGGGAGTTATGGTTAAACGCCCATGCAAAGTTACTTTATTCATTATTTATCCTCCAATTTATATATTCTGAATCAATTATTGCTCCGATATGAGATATATCTTGCGTTTCGAGTATTATAAATAAAACATATGGTGGCACCTTTTCATTGTTATTTTCTATTATTGGAATACCTCGATATGTTTCATCAATATATTCGTTAAATTTTCCTAATTGAGAAACTACATTGTAATTGCCCATTATGTAAAGATTCCCTGAACCATGCTTAACAATTTGTTTTATGGATTCGTCAACGGCCTCTTGTGTAATTCCAAAATTTCTACACATATAATTAATAGTTATTGGAGTCTCAAATAATTCTGTGCATTTGAACACTACTTTGCTATTAAAAGTAACGACGAAATCTTTGCAACTTTGTTGATTTTCAAATAAAATTTTAGTTTCATTGCGAGTGTATTCATCATCAATATTGTTTTTAGGTATCTTTATTACATCTAATTTCCCGAAAGGATTGATATAAACATCTACGTTACTAAGATTTATAATTTTGACATTACTCATTTTCTCACCCTTATTTCGTTTTAGGAACTAAAATCTCATCTATCTAAATCTAAGAACGGCAACGCTTGTAAAAGACAATATGCTCTACCGTTTTGTGTCAATGAATTGTAAACTTCTACTTCCCCAGTAGGGACTTCTCTTATCTTAAATTCTTTAAATTCATCAATGATTTTATCAATTTCAATTAATGAAGCCTCATCGTCTATTTCATGATCTTTTAACCTTACAAACAACTTGGATAGTCCGGAATCCATTATGAGTTTGCGCAAAATTTTAGACTCTAAATTAAAATATCTACCACATAATTCAGACGTGCTGAAAATTCCGCGCAATGCATCGTAAAGAACCTCACTCAGCCCTGTTCTATCACAAACAATCTTTATTGAATCTTTAAAATTTTTACATTCACATTTAATTAGTTTAACAGTGTCACATAAAGAATAGTCTATAGGAATATGAAAACTTTTAAGTAATTTTTTGTTTTTAAAAACCATAACATTGGTAATATTTATAATATTATTATTTTCACAAATAACTCTACCGCGATTCACGCTTATAATATTCATATTATTTTCCCTCAACTTTCGTTTCTATTTCTATTGACTGAACAGCAACTAAAACCTTTTTTAATAACTCTATATCTTTTAGTTTGTTGTAGTTCTTAACTCCGCAAGCTTTGACTATTATTTCGCCAACGGATTCTTTGTTTGCGCCTGATTTAACTAAGTTAGAAGCGATTGTAGTTATTTCTTGAATTAAGTCGTTACGTTCAACTTCGTTTGCTTTTCTTGTTGCTTCTTTTTCTTCTGAAAGTCTCGCTTCTTCTTGTTTTCCTCTCCAATTATCTGGGTCGTCATCAACTGTTGCGACTTGGAAATATTTCAGCAAAAAGTATCTCTGACAATAAGTAAGTCCACTTCCGAAAGCTTGTGAGCTATCTGACTGCTGCCCTGTCATAATCCAATCAACCTCAATAACTTCTTCTGGATTTTCATTATTAATCCATTTGAACTTCATATCTGCCGTTACGATTATTTCATAAGTTATTCTGTCTTTTTTGTCAACAGCCTGATAAGGAACGACTTTTGTTGTCCCTGCCACTATATTGGGTATAAGAGATACACTATGTTTTTTCATTCCGGCTGAAATTTTTGCCAATATTTCATCTTCTGAAACATATTTATATCCATACCCCGACTTATTTTTTTGGATTACATCCACCATTTCTTTTATTTTTGCTAATTTTTCTAAAAGGTTCAAATTCAATCCTCCTAATTAAATTCATATTTATGCTTAATAGGTTCGTAAAGCACGTCATAAATTAATTTTGCTATTTCAATGTCTTGAATTGAGTTTGGATTTTTATTTCCATTGTTGTTTGACGATATCACTTTATAAAGAATATCCCTATCTTCTCCATCTTTAATTCTTTGTTTACAAATCTTGATTATAAATTCAATGATTTCTTTCAATTCAAGTTTTGTTTCGTCTGTCTCAAAGTAATTTTCAGGTTTATAATAATCACCTCCAAAATCAAAATCAAGATATTTTCTGCTCCCCAAGTAGTCGCATAGATGAACAAATTCTTCTATTTTAGTTTCTGGTTTTCTTAAAATTTCTTTTTTGGTTTTATAATCGGTATTCCACTGCCCCATATGCGTCTCTATCATTCTACAAAGGGTTTTTAAATTTACTTCGTCAATGATCGAGTTTAATTCCGTATTACTCAATATCCAATTTGACACTACCGAAGGATGATCCGCTATGGAATATGCAGTATGCCTTTTGCCGTGTTTCATTCCGTCATGCAAAATTAAAGCGGACAAAATTAAATCTATTGACATCTCATCAAAATCATACATTTCAAGTTGAGATAAGTCATATGCTATAGCAACTGCCGCTTTTGTATGTCTAATTAAACCTCCACTACCTAAAGCATAATTAGGATGGTATTTACCCGTTGAAGAAGCCGAAACTTCATAAAAATACTGTGGCAACAAAGTTAAAGCTTTCTTTGTAAATTCTCTAATATTATCAGTGACTATCCATTTCAATTCTTTTTCAAATACTTTTACTCCATCAATCAATCCAAATCACCACTTTCAAGTTTATCACGAATTACTTGAAATGCCCCAAATTCATCTATTGTCACAAGTTCTTTATAGTTTTGTTGAGGTGGTAAAAATTTATTTTCTTCCCACGGTGTCCTTCCTTTATAATTTTCAACCATATTCCATTGAGAAAACCATTTAGGAACTAAAATACTAAAAATCTCATGTCTATTGCTGCCATCATCTTTAATTTCCCATGACATATTTTCTACTCTAACCAACTTATTTTCTAAATATGGTTTTATACTTTCGCCTGAATAAATAAATTCTTTATAAAAATCATAAATCATTTTTTTTGAATGCGGAGAAACTTTCCAAAATTTTATTTTATTGTCAACTAATAATGCGCTTGCCCAAATAGTGTTCATATTGTTCCTCCAATCTTATAAACCATAAATTTTTAGAATAGGTTTCTTCTCTTGATTTTTCATCTTCATTAATTTTTATAATTTCTTTTGAAAACCAATAAACTTCGTTTAAGTCTGCGCGGAATTTTATTTCAAATATTTCAATCTCTTTGTCTTTATCTATATTTATGCTTTCAATAGGCATCCTTTTTTCAATAGGAGTTTCGCGACTTATTAAAGAATAGTATAACCCTTTTCTATTTGTTTGAATTTCGTTGGTATAAAACGAACAAATTTCTTCCCATTTTGTTTCATCCTTTTCATAAATAATAGTGGGACGCGATTCTAATTGTCCGTTTCTGTCTCTAAACTCATGTGTATAAAATGACCTTTCAATAACTCTACCGAGTACAACATTCTTAATATCCATTATTTACTCTCCTTTAAATGTTTAATTACACAAAGTGATTTCCACATATCATCTTCTAAAATTCTGCGTTTATATTCTTCGCCTTGCTCTGATTTTTCTACTTCTTCAGAATCTGTATTTGTATAACCAATTATTCCTATATCACTTAAGCATAAATCAAGTTCATTGATAAGAAATTTTTCGCCGCTATATTTACTTGTGTTATAAGTGGAAATAAACTCTTTTAAAGTTATTGGATTTTTAAAATTTTTAATTCCTAAACTTTCAGCCATTTTTTCACGTAATTATTGCATATGTCTGAAAATGTAATAATTCTGGCATCTATTTCAGCACTTTTTCTTATAAGCCTATCCGTCTCACCTAAACTGCTATACATGTGATACTTTGACTTTGTCATTTTTTCAAACAAATATTTCACCTCCATTAAATGTTATTTTAATCATTACTTGTAAAAGTAATGGGTAGTATCATTTCAGGCAAGAAATTAACTTCATAACGATACCTGCTTACGTTTGCACCGCATAAATCTTCAACAACATATAATGTTTCTGCGTTTAATCCGATAAAATGTTTTTTAAATTCATTTCTTCCAGTCTCACAAATAATTTCAAGTTGATTGTCCACACCATCTACTGTTATTGAGAATGCTCCAACTAATTCAAATGACTGTCAATCTTCTTATGACATTAAAATTATCTGCTTCCTGAGATACATTGTGGGAAACCCTATTCGCTTCTCTGCATCCAACAAAAATAAACATAGTTGTGAATGCTAAAGTTAAAACTAAATTAATTTTCTTAATAATTATTTTCATCTACTTTCTTTATATTCTTTATATGCCTCTGCATCTAAAAAACAAATGGTTCTGTATGGAATGTCATTATCAAACAGAAATAATCTTGAATCTTGATTTAAATGACAATCCGCATTTTTTAGCATGGTGTGGAGTTTAAAAATTTTTTCAAAAGTTTTAACATTTAGAAGAATAATTTTTATATCCATTCCTTCTTCTAATTTACAAGTTCCGCAAAACCTTAATAGTTCGTCATAGGTATCAATACAACTTTGAATAATCATTCATATCAATCCTCCTCAAATTCGTTATAGACATTCACTAAAGCTTTATATTGCAACGGTTGTTTTTCTGCAAATAAATGTTCAATTGATAAATTTTTAAAAGCGGGGGTCTTATACAACATGCTTATAAGATATATTGTATCGCTTAATTGTTCATCATGCTTCATTAATTGTTTAACTATTTGTTCAATGATACCCTCTTTTGTGTAAAGCCATTCTGAGGGCAACATCTTTCTTGGTTTTTGTTTGATTCTCAAAATCGTTCTCCTTTGCTTTCGTTGTATTTTTTGTGTATTTTATATGAATCATCGTCAAAAAAATAAACAATTTCATGTGAAACATCATTGTCAATTAGAAACAATCCTAAATCCCAATTTAACTTCATTTTATTAAATATTCTGCTAAGTTTACTACCATGACATTTCATTTCCAGTTTAAATATTTTTTCAAAAGCCTCAAAATTCATGATAATTTTTTCTATACACATGTCTTTTTCTACTTTACATTTGCCACAAAAACTCAACAATTCATCATATGTATTAATGTAACTTTCGGCAATCATGTTCATCCCTCTTCACTCCACTTTTCCTTAACAAAATCCAAAAAATCAAGCACACTCTCATCTTCCCCAATGTTTATCCCGAAATTCAAAAGTGTTTCTCTCGCTTCTTCTGGAGTTAAATCCATAAAATTCTTACTCATAATAATTCTCCTTTCTTAAATTATTGCTACAATGACCATCAAAGCAATCCCGACAACACACAAACCAACCGTAAAAACTTCTGATTTTTCACATTTTTCAACTATCCAACTCATCAAAACTCACCTCTTTTTATCAGTTATTACGATAATGAATGCCATTATCAAAATTATAGATAAAACTATCAAAAACGCCATATAATCACCTTTGATTCTTTTCGTATTCAATTGCAATTGAATAATTGTTTAATTTCTAAATCTCTTATTTTTCTTATGTAGTCATCAATAACACAAACTTCGCAAGGATCACATATAAACTGTAATTCTTTGGGACGATATATATGTATTTGAAATTCATTTTTATTAATATCCTTATTTGGACAGGTTTTACAAAATTTATCTTTTTCACTCTTTAAAAATTTTTCAAATTCTATTGACATTCTGCGCCTCCAATTCTTCAGCCTTTTCGATTGATTCAATTAATTCATTATAAGAATATTCTTTACAATCAATTTTTATAATTTTACTATCACCATCAATAACTGATAAATCTGTTGGTGTTGTAACCACAATATATTCATCACCCAACCATCTTTTAAGATTTTGGTGAATGCCATTAACGCTATCTGGTGAAAACCTTATTGGAGTTTCGATTTTATTATGAATAATTGTTTTCATATTAACCTCTCTTTAATGACTAAAATTATCATCCTTAAACTCTCTTTTTTTTATTTGCAATAAAATCTCATGTAACTCAGAATATGTTATTTGCCTTGACCCTCTTCCATACATAATCATTTTGTGACATAAATCTATTAAAAACTCAATTGTTGATTTATTCAATTCTCTACCTCTCTCAAACCTCATTAACAATAACATTCTTCATCGTTAAAAAATTAAGCTTTATTTCACGAATCAACAAATCAAGTTTATCTCTTGAATCTATGTTTGAAAACCTCCACCCACTTGTATTATTTATTTCTCTTTGTAAATTATTATATTCAGTTTTTAATACATTTGACACTTCTTTTATTATTTTGTTGTGTGATAATTTCTGATTAAAACCACATTGAGGGCAAAAGTGATGTTCGTTTTCTACGCTTTTCCCGCAATGTTCACATTCGTGAGAGAATGTTGGTAAATTAAAATCCATTTATAAACCAAACCTTTCTTTAAAATTATCTACTAAAGTCATATTCAATCAAGTAATATTCTTGCTAAATTACAATATTCTTCACTTATATCAAATCCAATATAATTTCGTTTGTTTTCTCTGGACATTCTTGCAGTCGTACTCTCCTTTCCAATAAAAATAATTGGCTATGATGGCGATTCTAAATTATATTTTTCTTGTATCCAATCATATATTTTAGCATTATATGAAGTTTCTATTTGTGGAACGTGTGCATTATCATAATGTGATCATGACCCAAATTGAGTAACAGGTTTGTTAAATTGGATAGATTTTTTATTATTGCAGATTTTATCTTTCTCTGATTTGCACCAAGCACAACTCGCTATAATTTTATCCATAATTTATTCCTCCAATTCGTACATATTCCATTTGTAATTTCTTGCTTCTTCGCTATTTTGAATTTCACCATCAAATTCATCATCTATATTTTCAAACTTTCCAATTGACAAATACAAATCTCCAGAATCATTAAACTTATATTTTTGAAGAATATTTTCTTCACCTAATTCTGCACCAAAACTTTCTTCCTTAGAATCATAATCAACATAATAATATTCTGATTCTCCGGTTTTGAAAACAATTTCAACCCCTGTTATATCTGCCCACTCAGTTAACCTATCGAATACGTTATATTTGCCAAATGGTGATTCTACTTTTGTATTTGCATCTTTGTAAATTTCAATCAGAAATTTGTTTGCGAATTTTAATTCTCCAATTCTGTTCATACCCTGACGACATATTTGTCTTTCAAAGTCTTGTAAGACAAACTCACCTATATGCTTTCTTTTTATTGTAATCCAATCACAGTTTTCAAGAATTAAGTGTATTTCTTTAATGTCATCATGAAAGCGTTGATAACCTTTATAAAAGAACCGAATAAAGTTAAATCTTAAAAATTCAAGACGCTCTTTTAACGTGCATATTTGTCCTTTGTAAAGCATTTAATCACCTGTTCCGGTTTATTGTTTTTGTTTTCTCCATCATCACTTAACTATTTATTATCCACTTTTTAAATTGTATACCGCAACGAGGGCACTCTTTAAATAATGTTACATTAAATTCTACATCTTTTGGAGAATATTGGTGTATTTTTAATATAGAGTGGCAACAACCACACACTATACTTGCACAACTATTATCTGTTCCGTTTGAAATATCAATCCCAATAATTTGATTACTCATTTTCGCAAGCTTCCTTTATTTATCGTTTATTAAAGCTGGATTTAATATTTTACCCAACCAAATCCAGTGAAACAATATCTGTTTTCATTTAATAAAATTTCATTAATAAGAAATTTTCGTCCGTTTTGGATCATTTCAGTACTATAAATTCCGTCATAAAACATGACTCTTTGCCCTATTTTCCACTCTTTTTTATCCATTTTTACTCATTTTTGACATGAAACTTTACTTTAATCGTGTTATCCAATTATCTTCTCTAACCTCAAATGCATCGCCAAGTTGAATCGTATCTGGGAAATTAGCAAGAGTAGTTTGAATAGCATATTTGTCAATTTCTGTTGCCCAATATTTTGATATATCTACATTTAACTTTTTTAATGCTATTCTACCACAAGACATACCATCAAACATAGAAAGAACTTCAACTTTTTCATTTTGTATATTAGGTATATGAGATAAAATATGAGAAATAACATCAACAGTCCAACCATTTCCAAGCATTTTATAGTTTTGAGAATTAGAACATGGCATTATATATTCATCGGGTACCGTTTGTAACCTCTTGCATTCTGTCACGGATAATTTTCTAATCATATAATGTCCATCAGGTAATTTTATTGGATACTCAATATCTTTTATTTTTATTAAACTATCTTTAACTTCGTAAATTGTTTTATTTTTAAAATTTTCATCAGAAAGTTCAATAAAAAAATTATTATGAATCCAACTTCCATTAGTAGAACCCAATTGCCCATTTGTTATTATATCCATTTCAAAATCTCTTCTGGCATGATGACTATAACTTGCTGTCAGTGTTCTTGATTTATCTACTACTCTTGTCCCGATAGGGCAAGCAACCATTGTGTGTCTATGCTTCTTAATTGTGTCTTCCGGAATCGCGTTTTTACAACTCGTTGTTAAAGCATAACTTTTCTCTTGCCATGTTATAGCATTTTCTAAAATATCCTTTAGTAAAATACCCCTGTCTGGAGGTAACAGTACATTGGGAATATTGTGCGCATAAAACCTTCGGCGATTCTGTGCCGAAACAAGAGCGGAATTTATATATTGTAAATCTACCCTTAATTCTTTTGCAATCTGGTCTTTTATTGGTTGAGCCGCAGATTTATTATTTTCATAAAGAAAGTAATCTGGTTTATATTTTTCTTTTGCAATCAAATAGTTTTTGAAAAGTTCCCATCCTAATCCAGACGGCTCAGTTTCGCGACTATTTTTTTGCGCAATACTCCAATGAGTGCAGGGGGAGCCACCAAGCAATAATTTAATTATTCTACTCACCTCAATTTGTATTTTTAAACACCCCATCATTCGGACATAGTTTTAGTGAATCCAAGAAATGTTTTACTTCTTATTCCCCACATCTTATACTCCGCAGTATCGCTATGAGGAATATCTGATACCCACCAGTCTGGAAATCCTTGCAATCTTGCACATTCAAAAGGTTCAATTTCACTATTCCATTTTGGCTCTATGCCACACAAAACAGCGGCTAATTCACACGTCCCACTACCAGAAAATAAACTACCTAAAGTAAAAACGTCAACTACCACTTTCTTTATAAATATTTATTAAATCAAATTTTAAATCATATTTAAACTTTTAAACATCTAAGAATATAACCGCTTTTATATTTCTTTGGTTTCCAAAATTGCCACCACTTTTTATTTGTTTTATTATATTGAACTTGCGTGACTTTAAATTTTACGTTGTTTTTCCCCGCAAAATTATCAACCAACTTAAAATTATTATTCTCAATAGTTAGCAAATCCCCAACGCTTAATTCTTCGTTAAAAATATTTCTTCCCAAATTAAATGTCATGTCTTTTTCAATAGGTATTGCTATTGTATTACAGTATTCCAAGATAATACTCCTTTCTAAAAATCTACGTTTTAATTCGCGATACGTCTATTCCATTTTAATATTGTTGATTTTACATCATCGTCATCATTAAAATCTCCTACTCGTGCGCCACATTTTTTACAACGAACTCCAAATCCTATTACACTTTCTTCACAATATGCGTCTCCTCCGCAAAAAGGGCAAGGTTCTAATTTTATGTCTTTGGCTTCGCGTTTATCTTCATTGTAGGTTTCTATTATTATGTTTTCTGCTTCTTTCAGACCACCAATATAACCATCTATATATACAGACCGCCACCCATCAGCAAATTCTTTTTCAAATTCAATTAAATCAACGCCTCGATTAGATAATCCGTTAATTTTGCCACTAATTTTAGCAATATTAATTTCAAAATCACTTAACATAACAGCCTCCATTAAAATAAATCTGGTTTCTTTGTCTTAATTTCCTTTATCATAATCGTATGCAATCTTTTAAAATCAATAGTAGGATTTTTAAATGTCTTTATTATATTCCACATCTCTTCTGTGATTAAACTATAATATATAACTCCAATAAGTTTGGGTATTAATTTTGAATCCCAACCTGCACCTTCTAATTCAATTTTTGCAATCTCTTTTTCAATTAAGGCTGATGTTATATATTTCTCGCAAATTCTTTCTTCAACTCCAAGACCAGTTGTTAGTTTAATTATTCCCATTTCTCTTGTGTGCTTTTCTTTAAATTCAGAAGTAACTATTTTACCCCAAACAGCATTCCCAAATCTGTTTACAAAATCATACCTCTTTATTACTATACCTTCACCTGTTCCGCAACCATCCTTGATTAAAAAAGTATTTTTTTCAAGCATTTCATAAAGTTTTTCTTCAGTTGGGTAATCAACAATTGCAATTGGAACAATAAAATCAATATTATACTCTTCAAGAATTGGTCTGTATTCATGATATGTCAAATATCTATCACCATCCATTACGTCAAATACATAAAACTTACGCCAAGTATCATCTCTATATGTTTTTAAAGAATGCGGAATTAAAAATTCTCCGTATATAATGTGATTCGGATTTTCTTTGAAATATTCTTTAAAGGCAACATCATCTTTATATTGGTTATAAAATCCACCATTATCATTCTCTAATGTTAATTCTCTATTTCTACTACCAAACCTGACTTCTCCATCTTTGTAAAAGACAGAACCATTTGTTCCGTCAATTTTCGGAAATATATAACATAAACCATCAAGCAACCCATTGACTGCCGCAGTCCCTATTCTCTCAATATGTTGATATTTTTTAAATTCTGACATTATTCCACCTCATATTTTAAAATTATAGTATAAATTTCACCATCTTGTGATAAAATCTTATAATTTTCGTGAAATTCTTTGAAATTCACATTTGAATCTACTGTGACTTGGTATTTAAATTCTCCAGTTTCAACATCTTAAATTCCGACTGTTTGTTCTGTTCAACTATCGGAATCATTAATTTACATTTTTCAATATCTCCGCAATTAAATAACGTTCCAATCAACTTATTCTAAAACTCGCGAAAATTAAGTTCACTCAATAATTTTTCTGCTGTTTCCATAATAATCTCCAATTATAAAACTTTTCTGCTCCATATTCCTGTGTAATTTTGCTTGAGTTTAATGGAGCAAAAACCCATTTAAACAACCACATTTGTTTTCTAACCCAAACCCCCAACGCAACCATAAAGAAAAATTATTAAAAAACTTCAAAATTGTATTGGGGGAAAATTAATTATAAGGAGAACCGTATGCCACGCAACTGTGTATGATTGCGTAGGGGTTTGGGTTAGAAATTAAAGACACAATGATCGGATTCGTCAGATGTTATGGTGTTTAAAATAGCTAACATTTTTTCTTTAGTCATTGGTTCTTATGGAGCAGGTTTCCACCCATTTTCTATATCTTTTAGATATTCTTCATAATCTCTGTCCCAATGTTCAAACATAAAGCTTATTCTCTCACTACCTTTTTATGTTTCTATGGATTTTACTATATAAACTTTTGCTTCTTTTATCTTGTTCTCTTTTAAAATAAGATAACTCGTATACCCATCAATCAAAGTATAAACTTTATTAAGCCCTTTGCCAAAACAAGAAACTATAATTTTACTTTCTGCAACTCCGTTTTTGCAAAAATAAAGTCTTTTTCTATTCATTTTTGCTCCGGAAGGAGGAGTTTTAATAAAATCAGCTTGTATTAAAATATTGTCTAAAGAAATCTTCTTGGTTTTTATATTCACATTATACCCTCCATTTCTTATCTATAATCGCAGTTAAGATTAGTTCATAATCTATACCTTTATTTTCTCCTTGATGACTTATAACACCAACGTCAAACATTCCGTATAGATACGCTAATTTTTCTTCGACCGTGTGGCATGGCGTAAAAGAATCTATTATAATATCCGCATCCTCAAAACAGATTGAACTTTCAATCATTGATTTAACTTGTTCTCTCTCAGTCATATTGTAACCGCCTTTCAAAATCAATTAACCGTGAAATATTGTTAATAATTGAAAATATCATATAGATATAATATTTTTCTTTAGATATTTTTATCTCACCAGACAATAAAAACTGAATTAAATTATGCGTACTACGTAAAACACCCACAGTGGTTATGTTTATATCGTTTGGAATAATCATTGGTGTTTCCAAAACTTCTTCATATTCTATCTTTATAGTATTAGTTCCGTCTTTAGAAAGGCATGGATCGTACCTCATAAATAATCCATTTTCTACTAAACAACGTTCAATATCTTGAAGTTCTGTAAATTCTATTGCACTTTCTGATTTTATTTTCACAATTTAATCTCCTTTCTAAAATCTAAAGGGTTTTTGCTTTTGTTTCTTTTAATTAGCTTTCCATTATCAATCTCATATAAAAAATAATTTCTCTCAATTGAATCTTTTTCTGTTGTTTTAGAAGTCACCATATATTTTTCTTCATTGTTTTTAAAATAAACTTCCCAAATTGTTTCGCCTTTTGGTGGTTTTATATTATACATTACGCCACACCATTAAGCTTTTCTGAAATAAGCCGTTTCCGCCATGCATACAATTCAATATTGCTTTTGAATTTTGGAAGACTTTTATTTCTTAACTTATATCCAAAGCCTTCTAAAATCTCAATGGTTTCTTCTATGTCCGATTTGTTAGGTGCGTTCTTTCTATGCTCTTCACTATCTTTTATACTCTTTTTCGTAGCCCATTCATTATCATCACGTCCCTCTATTTTATAGAAAGTCGGCATACGAAAGTCAAAAAACATTGTTCTGTTCATAACATACCTCACTTGTTATATCTTGTAATTTTATTATAAGGTATAAATCCCTTAATGTCAAGGGATTTTATTCAAATAAATAATATTTGTGTGATTTCACAAATTTATTTTTTAAATTTAGTGATTTTCAACAACACTAAAATAATAGTCCATTCTTGCCCATCCTCCAAGTGCTTGCGGAAACGCTATGTTCTTCTTCTTATTTTCGTTGTATTTATCAGACTTCATAATTATCTTTCCCCATCTATATTCACAAATCATAGGGGAGCCAAGCCTATTCCCTAAATAAAAATATCCCCAATCTCCTTTGTTGTTCTCTAAGATATACTCGACAAAATCTTCTAAAGTCATAACTTCATTTAAAATTACATCATATGGAATATCACCATTTGTTTTTCTGAGTTTAAATTTCTCGTTCACTTTATTACCTCCATGAATTATTAATTTTTTCACATAAAACCATTGTAATTCCGGAACAAAACATCATCCACATAATATCGTATATCATCATATAAACTGGATTCAACCATATTTGCAATGCTGAACCAATCAAAATACCAAACTCAAAGATTATAGCAATATCAATTATAATTAAAAACAAATAACATAACGCTCTTTTAAAAGTCTTCAAATTTTACTTTCCTTTCTAAAACTAAAATTGTATAGCAAATTTTGCGGTTTAGTTTTAAACCAGCTTCGCCAGTTCAATTATTTTATCAAGCTCGACTGGCGTATAATCCCATCTTTCAACGCTTACGCACGCTGTTTGCTTTGTTACCGTCTTATACATATCCGTTCCGTGAACATGTCCATATATATAGAAATACGGCGTGGCACCATTCATATATGTGGGCGGTTCATGAGAAATAATTAACCATTCCTTATAGACAATCGGATAATTAGATACTTCGTCAAAACCGGCCTCAATCCACCAGTTATTATTGCGCTGGTCATGATTCCCCTTGATAAGAATTTTTTTGCCGTTAAGCGAATGAATAATTTCAGACGTTTTTTCTTTATTATAAAAGCTTACGTCTCCGGCGACAATTACGGTATCTTTTTTAGACGCCGCGCTGTTCCAGTTTTTAATCATAGCTGAGTCCATATCTTCTTTGTTTAAAAACGGACGATTTTCAAACCTGATTATATTCTCATGTCCGAAATGCATATCCGCTATTAAAAACAGTTTATTCATAAACTTTAAACCTTATTTCTTTAATATTAAACTTACATTCAGTTAACATTTTGATGTCTTTCTTCTCTATGCTTTTTATATTGTGGATGTCCAAGTATAGAATTTGCATTTTTTATTATTTGACGTAATGTTGATTCTGGGTTTGGTATAATTTTTAATCTTGCTATGTTTTCAATGAAGTTTATGCAATCATATTCTAATGCGTTCATTTATTCTCTCCAATTCCCTACTTTAAGCTCACAATCATCAATCAAACACTCCCTCAAATGGGCCAAAGTTGAAACAAACTCTTCTTCTAAAATATTTGGACCGGACGAAGTTTTTAAAAAAACCTTATCGTTTTTTATATCGCCATAAATTTCAGTATCATTAACCTTTATTTTTATATCAATTATTGTTTTATTTGTACAACTTCTAAGACTACACGATTTTTCTCCAAAATAGTCTTTCAATGTCGAAAATGCGAACTGCATATCAAGCGACATTTTTTCAAATAGTTCTTGTTCGTAATTATCCATAAAATCCTCCTTTAGTTATTTTTAAGTAAAGTAAACACATACAATAGCAAATGTCTTATAAAATCAAACTCAATATCACACTCAATAACTTTACGGCAATCATTATAGTAAGATTTTTCAAGTTCTTCAAAACACCATGAATTATCATATTCGCTCTTAGACAATTCGATTATGCGATTCCAATTATACGTCAATAAATCTTCTATTTTTGTGTCAAAAAATTTATCAATGATTTCTAATTCCTCATCATCAAAAACAAAATATAATGTGGTCTTGGGCGAAGCATCCCCCATAATATTAATATCATCTAATGTGCCATCAGTGAAATCAAATTGACAATAGTTATCTCCAACCCAAACACTAAATAACTCTTCCTTTTCTACATATCCAGATTCCAAATACTCCTCAATTATGTCTATAATTTCCTGAACCAACTCTTGATTTAATGATTTTTCATCTTTATATTCTAAAAATTTATTTATTTTATCATATCCGTCTATGTTCCAACCCAATATGACTTTAGGAGCTTTTTCTTTTAACATATGCTCCGCTCCAAGAATTTTCATAAATAATCCTCTTCTCTCTTTTTATTTTTTTGCGTCACGGCATTCAATTTTAAGTTTATTACGTTTTTCACATTCTTTAATTATTCTTAAAGCTTCTTGTAATCCATGTTCTACACCCTGATTAAACATTCTTTCGCTTTTGTCAAATCCCACACGACCGCCAATTAGCGTTAATTTTTGTGCTATTTCATATTTAATTGTATTAATCACATCCACTGTCATTCCTCCATTATAAACTTTAAACTATTCCAAGACTCAATAGCATCCTCTGTCTTATCAAAAGAATCTGTCTGCAACCCACAACCAATGGCTGTATTTTCATCCCCTTTTGCATTGCACATTATCAAATATTTAGACCTATCGTCATCTTGGTGTTTGCAAGTTATCAAAGCCGATTTCCCGCCACATATTTTACATTTGCTAATTGTGGTTTCTAACATAAATAACCTCCTTTTATACTAAAGTGCAAATTAGTAATTATCTTTTAAAACCCAAATGTTTCTTCGAGTTTAAAATTTAACATAAATTACTTCATTTCTTTAGTTATCATATCGCTTATATTAGAATATGTTTTAATCAAAGATAATAATTTCATATTAATTGTAATTAATCCTCTCTCTTTAGCCTCTTCTAACTTATTTGTTTCTAAATCTAAAATATCAATACCCAATTGATCACAACGCAAAACCCATGTATCCCCATAGTGAATATGTCTTGTTATATATATTTTTATATTATCTAAATTTAAAAACCATGTTTTTGGCACCCTTTCTTCTCCACGCTGGTATGAAGTTTCGTCTATCCAAGTTATTTTACTCATAATTATACACCTCGTTAATATTGATCTTTCTTCTTTGCAAAAGCGAACGCTGATTTTCCATGCTTCTTAATGTTATACATAGCCTCATCCGCCGCCGCTATTACATCTTCACAGGTTTTCCCATTTTCGCGCAAAAACGCGATTCCTATTGAACAACTAACTCCAAGTTGTGTATTCGCATAATTTGACAAAAATCCTTCTTGAAGAGTGTCAAGAATCTCTTGTGCTATTTTACCGATTGTTCCGTATGAATCCATATCAGTCATACAAACCACAAATTCGTCACTACCAAAACGCCCACTAAACTCACCTCTAACACCTCTTGTTGTGGGTAAGAGAATAAACATATTTGAAAGTGTATCTGCAACAAATTTAAGCACTTCATCACCACATGCATGACTAAAATTATCATTAAACATCTTAAAATCATCAATATCAATGAACATTAAAGCACTTAAACACTTTTCATCTTCTGCGCAAATTTCAAGTTCTTCTTGAAGTTGATTTATAAAGGATTCTCTGTTTAATAAATGAGTTAAACTATCAGTTACATTTCTTTTTATATTTGCTTCAATTGTGGGGCAATTGTCAATCATTAATTCTGTAACAACTTTGTGTATAGAACCTCCATTAATATTTACTCTCCAAAGGGATTTTTTGAGTTCGTCTGCGTCAATTAGTCTCATAATATTATTCCTTTCTATCAACAAAATTTTACCGCGCCATTTTGTGATGCATATTCAAAAGCCTTCATGAATTTTTCGTAAATTTCAATCCACCAATCGCTTTTTGATTTTTTAGCATCGTCATATCTATTTTTAAAATCATTATACAACTTTTTTGAAACCACAGAACCGAATATACTATCACAATCAGAAAAATCAATTAACTCATAAAACTCACTCCCAATTCTAATTGAATTTTCAGATTCTAAATATCCATTTGAAAATTTAGCAAGTATATCCCGCCAAAAACTATAATTACTATAGCTACATATACTGGTTGTATATATATCTTCCCATTTATAAACGCAATTTGATTCTATTCCCTCAGTTCTTCCCTGCCAATTGTTTTCTATGGTTTTTATTTCTGATTTACTGAATTTACATTCAAAATTATAATTCAGTAAATCACCATCATCATCAAATTTAGGGTTTTCAACTTTCTTTAAGTTCTTATACGCGACAATCGCTAATCCCATAAAAGCACTCCTTTATCAACTAAAATCTACTTCAATTTTTGAAATCCAAATTAACAATTGTTTTTTGTAGTAAAAGATTTGCCATTCCACATTTTTTGCAAAATTGAATAAATGCTTCTATAATATTAGAGCCTTCAACGTTGGGAAAATCACATGCGTGAAAATCACATGCATTATAAATCTTATAAAAATCTTTACCGCCACAACACACACATTTGGATTTTGTGAAATCATATAATCCAACATTTTTATCTGCTTTCATTTTTGTTACTCCAATCTTTAATAAATATTTATCCCTATCTTTCAAACATAATAACCTTACATAAGTTAGGGAGATCGTACCCATAATCAATAGTGGTTTTATCCGGAAACAGTACATGATATTTTACTGCACTTCCACAATAATCATAATAAATGTTTACAATATATGCCATATTTAAAAATTTAATATCTGTTTCGTCTGTAATTAAAACAAAGTCTCTTATTTTAATCATAATAATTCTCCTTTCAACTAAATAAGCTTTTAGTTTATGTTATTTGCTTCCCATTTTAAGAATCTATTCCAAGTTTCTTCATCAACATCATAAGCCTCTAATGTTCCATCTTCGCTGTCTGCATAGACGTATTCTCCCTCAACATAATATTCTTCAACTACTTCAAACTGATTAATATATAAAGTAAATACTACTGATTGAATTATCAGTCCAGCAACAGCTAAAATTGCAATGATTTTAGGAAATTTAGAGTTTGGTTTTGATTCTGGTTCTTCTTCCATATTTAGTAATCTTCTTCTTAGCAATTCCGAGTTTGATATTTTATCTTTATTCATAATAATTTATTCCTTTCACATTGCAAGTGCTTTTTTATAAAGTGCCATTTGTCTTTTTGTTTTTTCTTCCCCATCATTTTTTCTTTTATAGGATAATGTTTGGTCTACACTTTCATGTCCCACAATCTCAGCTACTTCTTGTGCTGTAAATCCTGAATCTAAGAGTATTGTGATAAACCTTCCTCGCAAGTCATGCGTTGTATACCCACCATTTGCTCTGCCAACTGGAATTTTAGCTAAAGTTAAAACTTCTTTAAATATTTCCTGAAATCTGTTTACAGTAATAGGTTTTCCATAGCGGTTGATAAATATAAACTCATCATCTTTTATTTGATTTTCAGATATATATTCTTTTATTTCCCTTAAAAATTCTTGGTCTAAAACATCAAATGTTCTTGTTTTATTGCGTTTGGATTTTTCAATTGTTAGTTTTGTAGCAAAATCTGTATCTTTAAAATGTTTGGGTTTTAAAGCAACCACTTCTGAAATTCTAAGTCCACAAGCCATCGCCGTTAAAAACATCAGTCTGTCTCGTTTGCCATGTCTTGTTTTCAACGCAAACTTTAACATTTTATTTTTATCTTCTTTTGTTATGAACTTTTTTACCTCATCATGATATTTCTCTTGTCTTACTCCTTTTATGTCTTTGACTCTTCTCTGAATATACCCTTCACAATATTTTGAAAGATTTGACCCTGTGTATTTTCTTTCGTGCAATGTTGTAAAGAACGATTTTAACTGCGAAAAATACGTATTTATTGAGGAACCTCCTGAACCTGAATCTTTCAAATAAGTTTTATAGTCCATAAATGAATCAGGATTTATTTCTTCAATATGTTCGCAATTCAACCACCTTTGAAACCTCCTTATAGCATAAAGAGATGTTCTTTCTGTGTTGTTTGGTGTTTCTTGCGACCTAAGATATTTTTCGTATTTTTCTATTGCTTCTTCAAAACTAAGCATTCCAATCACCTCTTTATTATTATAGTCTCTGTTTGCGTTCAAATCTACTATTTAAGATTAATATTTTGTAAACTATATATTAAATAACACTTAAATATCTTTACGCTTCTCTTTTAGTACAAAAAAAGTTAAACCCCTTGTTTTTCATAATTAATTACTCCTTTTAAAAATATTTTTAGTAATATCAAATAACTTTTTTAATGTCTGTAATATTTGTTTTTTTGAAAATATCTTAAATAATTTAACTTTGAGTTTTTGGGAGAAAGAAAGTTTAATGCCTAAAATATCTTCCGTAAATTTTTCAGGGAATTTTCTGTAATAATATCTCAAATATCTTTTCAAATCTTTCTTTTTAAAACCTATATTATAACCAAACGACATATCATCGCTCCCTTTCTAATAAATTTTCAAAGAAATCAGAAATATCCTTAGAAATTCTTATGAATATATTCTAATTTCATAATAATTCTCCTTTATCAAATCCTTTGTTTATCTGAACATGATGAATATAGTATTAAACATGGCTCCGAGACTCCGAAAGACCCATACGTTGATTCTTCAACTTCAACCAACTCTGATATATTGCCACAAACATTAACATTGTTGCTAATGAATATTTCAATCTCATCATCTGTAATTTTATTAATAATATTTTTTAATTCTCTAACTGTCAATATTTCCACTTACTTTCAATTGTTGTTTCTATCGTGACTATCTCTTGTTCTTTAATATCAAATAAAGGCGGAGTATCCGTTTTCCAACTCCAAGAAATAACTTTGTATATTTTATCTCCAACATCATATGGTAAATTAATGGTCACTATGCAACCCTCCTCTTTTTCCATTAAGGTTTATTTAATTAACAATTGTCTTTACTTTATCCCCACACCACGGGCAAAATCTTATTTCATTTAATCCAAACATAAGAGAATAAATTTGTCCCTGTTGCCATTCTGTTACTTTTTGGAACACTATTCTTGTTTTTCTAATTTCTTTTGGTTGTTCTGTTGTGCATTTACCGCATTCACAAAGTTTAATTTAATTGTCCTCGCTTTCTTAATTAATATATAAATTCTGTTGCTTTATATTTTTTAACTCTTGGATTTGAAATAATTTTTTTTCTTCGCCATCCAGATATATTTGGATTTATTTTTCTGTCATTCAACCACTCTTCACTAACGTACATATGATTGTTTTCACCATTTTTACAAATATCATTTGAGAGTAAGCAATGCATTTGTGTATCTGTACTCCAAATTATTTCTTTACAATAAACGCAAATTAAAAAATGATATTTAACTTCAATTAACTCATTGTCTGATTCCATTTGCCTAAATTGTTCAACGAGTTTGTCAACATCAAATTGACTCATTTTTTCCGCCATTTAATACCATCCTCTTTCAAATTCAAAACCAACCGCGTCTGATTGAGTGCCTGTCATTCCAAATTCTTTTGTAAAGAAATCTCCTATAGCAAGAAGAGCCTCTCCCACTGATTTAATAGCATTTCCATATCCAGTATTATAATAATATTTAATGTCTGCAAGAAATGAAATTAATTCTTCAAATGTTTTGATTTCTTCGCGTTTTTCTTTTAATTTTTTTTTTATTCCTGATTCATCTAAACTTCTAATACGATTATATTCTTGTGTGTTTTCTAATATAAACATTCAATTCCTCCTTTAATTATTTATTTCTAAAATATCAAAATGAATTTCTTCCATTATGTCTATTATTTGATTGCTCCAATTTGAATCTTTTGGATTATAACATTTATTTATATCAGATATTCTTAATCCATTATACCACATTCCATCACGGCTAATATATTGATTAAAAATTAGTTCAATCAACTCTTCCGCTGATTCAGACATAGAATCATATTCTTTGAACTCCCCACTATAGAAGCATTTAACGGAACCCAAATTATTTTGTCTAACGCAATTCTTACCATTACCAGATTCTAACCGTATTAACGCAAGCATAAAAATCGCATTAACTCTATTGTCATTTTCAACAAGTGTTGGAGATATAGGGGTTAGCTCCGGATACTTGTCAAGATAACGCCTTAGTGATAATTCATCAATTTCTGATGGTTGAGTTACGTCTGTAATATTATATCCCTTGTATTCGTTTTCCTTTTTAACTTCAATTGGTATTTTTACTTCCTTGACGTAGGGAACGTAGATTTTTATTTCTCTTACTTTTATTGTTCCTACATCATAATATGATGTTATTGGTTTAGATATAGATTCAAGGTCATTTTGTTTATTGTGTTCATTTAAAAAAAATACACCTCCTATTAATAAAATTATTAAAGATATTAGGGGTTTATAAATTTTGTTCATTATTACTTATTGTTTCTCCTTTTAATTCATCTATTATTTTTTGCATTTCATATCATGCATACTCGTCATGTATTTATTCCTCCTCATAATTTTCAAATTCATCACAAAAATCGAATCTCATTGTTAAATGAGGATTATATATATCTTTATCTTTTGGCCTTAATATTTTTTCCTTTAAACATTCGCACCAATTGGGAGAATTTGAATTACCATGCCTATTTTGGTTAGGATATAACAACCAAAATTTACAATCTCCACAACGCCCATCTTGTGTCATAGCCATATTATTAGTCTCCTTCATCATCTTTAAAATAATTTATAAATTCTTCGTTTTGAGGTAAGTCAAATAAAGAAAACATCTTGACAAGCTTCACTCCAAAATATTTAAATCCTAAATAATGTGTTTTTGTCAAATTGAATCATTTATCAAATCCAGTATAATGTTCTAAATCTGAGTTCCTATAAAGCTATCTTCAATACGCGTTAACAGAAATCAACATGAGTCCACGCATAACCAGCGCTGTCTTTTTCATAGTCGTAATGTGTTTCATTCCCCTTATCATTTTGCGCACGATGACAACGTCTTTGCAAAACGTCAATACTTATCTTTTCATAATCTTCATTTATAATTTCAAGCATTTTTGAATTTTTATCATAAAACTCAAGCAAACTAATGGTACTATCAAAATACTCAGTTTTTTTAAACAGCGGTTTCCATCCCGCTGAAATTTTGCAGATGTGAATATCGTTGAATAGTTTTTCCTGTATTTGTTCAGGGGTTAAAAACTCAACTACTTTTGATATTATTCCGCTCAACGCCTCGCTATTCTTGATTTTAAAATAATAATTTGTTCCCATAATTATTCTCCTTTATATATTTATTCGCTATAATTTTAGTTAAATCTATTGTCCTATTGAAATGTGCATGATATTTATTTATTATACCAAGATTTCTTAATATCCTCAGTCATATTTAAACCACCCCTATATATTTTGTTTTAACTTAATAATTAAAGATTTTCTAAATTATAACCACCCATAATTACTTTGCCATATTCCCCATCAAACTCCACATCAGCAAAATGTCCCCATATTGATTTTATTGTACCTTCTTTCCCTGCATGTTTACACCCCTCACAAGGATACTTTGGGGATTTCAATATAATAGTATCTCCAACTTTGTAATTCATATAATAACTCTCCTTTTCTGGGATTTCTATAAATTCTTTATTCATGGTTAAAATCTCCTTCATATATTAAACTTAGTTTCAATAAACAAAATTTATTCTTCGCACTCTATAAATTCACCATCGACCAATTCATAAAAAGTGTTTTCTTTTAATATATCACCATCAATTATAGATGCTTTTACATTTATTATTTTGTAATCATCGTTTCGTTCAACTAAACATATTGCACTGCCTTTTATTCCTGATGCGATACACCTATACCCACCTGCAAAAGCAACTCCCTTTATATTTTCATTTTTAACTTTGCTAAAATTCCCATTTGAAAATGCCGCGCCCATGTACCCGCTGTTCGTTGCCGCGCCCCTGTCCCCACTGTTCGTTGCCGCGCCCCCGTCCCCGCTGTTCGTTGCCGCGCCCCTGTACCCGCTGTTCGTTGCTGCGCCATTGTCCCCGCTATTCGTTGCTGCGCCATTGTCCCCGCTATTCGTTGCCGCGCCATTGTCCCCGCTGTTCGTTGCCGCGCCTATAAAATTAACTCTTTCTAATCTAAATTTTATAAAGGCATCAACAATCCCTTTTATCCCAATTTCTGCTCCTATTTTAATTCCTTTGGCAGTTCTTTTGCTGTCATCCTGTTTTTCATCGGAAACTTCCTCGGCATCAATTTCGCAAAATCTTGAATCTGCGGGATTATAATATCTGAACACGTCTAAGGGATTTTCACAGAAATGAAATCCACTTTTGCACAATTCAGCCTCATCTTCGTGATATTTTTTGCCTATTTCAAATTGGAAATAATTCCCATTAGGATTGCACTGCAAATCATGGTTAAAACCTTTAAACCCTTTCATGCCAATTCTCCTTTATATAATTTTATAATTTATTTTACCAAACATTAAACACCTATTCAATACATATAGTATGAATTTATTATTAACCATGACTTAATTTTGGCGACAATTTTTCATTTCTTCTGCAAATAACATGCTTCTTTCCGTTTCCGATAATTTTTCCATCAGGATAAAAATATGTGTTATAGTAAACATTATCGTTTAAAGGATATTGTGTCTTAATATAATTGTCATATATTTCTTGTGCTATTATAGCAGTTATGGAGTTTGGCGCATTCAACCTATTAAACGCCCAATCTTTTATACTGCTTCCGGTCATTGTGTTGGTTCCTTCTGTCATATCTTCGATTTCTGATTCATAAAAAATTGTGTCAAACATATTTGTCTTTTCTCCCCTGTCTCTTTTAATTTTTGTTTCAAGTTCATAACTCCCCATAGGCAAATAACTTTTCTCAACTTCAAATTTTTTTGCAAAATTCGTTTTTTCATCACAATCAAAGCCCTTGAATCCGCGTTCGGAAAAAATACCATTTATATTCATAATAATTCTCCTTTACTAATTTATTTTTTAAACAAAGAACCTAATCCACCGCCTAAAAATAATATAACTAAAATCAAAAATGTAGTTACAGCGCCGCCCATTTATATTCACTCCTTTTTAAAATTATAAAACACAAACAAGGATTTTAATATCGGTACTTTCAAAAACATCTTTAATAACATCCTCTACTATGTTCCATTTGCACACATCAATCCCACATGCAATTTTAGGCATTGCTAAGAAATGTTCACCTTTTTCTATCATCTGCGCTTTCATATCATATAAACATTTTTCTAAGTTCGTATAATAATCTTCCTCCGACATTCCTACTCCAGCATGTTGATAAATAGTGTGTTTTGTAAAAAGATTATAAACTATACCAGAAGAACAAGCATATCTGAATGCTTTTCCGACAACATTTCTATTCTGGATTATTGAAAATTCCTCACACGCAGGTTTAACGCCGATATATTTTTTCTTTATAGGAACTACTACGCCAGCACCCATGCCACAATCCGCAGATATGCAGTGACAAATAACATATTTAGAATCAACTTTCATTAAGTCCATTTTTTCAATTTTATAAGTCATGTTAATTATCCTCCTCAACATTAATTCCCGTGATTCTTTCAAATATTCCTGAGTCAAAATTCGGAATTTCTTTAATAGTTTCCTTCTCTTTGTCCGTCATTTGATCCCATAACCCTGCCCATGCGTCCTTGTAAGAATTAGTTTTTAAATATCCGCCTATTAATTCTTTTGATTTATCAGATTCTTTTTCTTCTTGGGTGTAATATATCCATTCAGTTAGATTAAAGTTTTTTATGCAAAGTAAGTTATACCACTTGCTATTATAAAATTCTTCTAATGTGATGTCCGACAGTTTATCGAAAATGTAAGTTTTATGTTGTTTTTCACAAAATACATTTCCATCAAAATTAGCACTGTTGCAGTATCCGCTGTTGCAGTCTCCGCTGTTTCGGATTCCGCTGTTGTGGTTTCCGCTGTTGCAGTCTCCGCTGTTGCAGTATCCGATATTTCGGCTTCCGCTGTTGCAGTCTCCGCTGTTGCAGTATCCGATATTTCGGCTTCCGCTGTTTCGGTTTCCGCTGTTGCGGTTTCCGCTGTTGTGGTTTCCGCTGTTGTGGTTTCCGCTGTTGTGGTTTCCGCTGTTGCAGTCTCCGCTGTTGCAGTATCCGCTGTTGCAGTCTCCGCTGTTTATAACTCCAGTATTATCAACGCCAGAATTGCTCATTTTGAAAATTTCTTCTTTGGTTAAAATACGCAAAACTTTAATTTTGTCTGTACAAGATTTTTTCATATCATTCGCATTAATAACATCCCCCAACACCTCTATCTCGCAGACAACCTTTTCTTTTATGTTATAATAATCATGAACATCATTTAAATTCCAACAGAAATGTATACCATTTTTGCAAATTTGTAACTCACCGGAAACACTTGAAGTTTTTCCAACTTTATATATTTTGTCTATACAAATAAGTTCGTTATTTTCGGTGACATCAAATCCTTTGTACGCCTTTTTAATTTTAATATTTTCCATAATAATTTTCCTTTCAAAATTATATTAATCAGTTATTCAATGTATAATTATGCGCATTCTTCTTCATCTGTTACTGTTCTTTGCGGAGCGTCCCATTTATCGGAATTTTCAGCTTCTTTGTCGAAATATTTGTAATAGGTTATAAACATAAACTCAATACGTTTGTTAATATTCTCTGCACTTGCCGCCCTCGCGGATGCAGCCGCATTGTATTGTTCCGATACAGACGCTGCTTTCTTTCCAGAATAAAAACCTTTTGCCCATTTTATAAATTCATTTTCGTCAACACCTTCACGTATAGCACGTTCAGCCGCTTTAATAAGCATTACAAGGTGTGTTCTTGTTGTAATCGCTTTAGCAGTCTTTTTATTGGCCTTGATTATTTTGTTTATATCTTCCTTTGTTGTAAATTCGTTTTCAAGTTCTTCTGCTGTTATGTCAAGATTTTTACGTACTTTTAAGATTAAATCTAAGCAATTAATAATCGTTTGCGTTTGCTCTTCTGTAACATCGGCGTTTTCAATCATAGGTCTGAAAATTTTGGTTTCAAAACTCGGATTTTCTTCAAATAAAACCGCCCATGCTTGCATTGCTAAATTCTCATGGTTGTATTTTATTTTTCCTTTTTCGGTGACTGCCATATTTATAACTTCATGTTCTGCGATTTTTTGGAATGATTCAAGAGACTTCGCCTTTACTCTTGTCAATTCAATAGCGGTCAGCGGCTTTCCGTTATTAAGCCGAAAGAACATTTCATCACGCTCTTCATCTGTTAACTGTTCAAAGTAATAAATAGTAAGACTATAATTCAGAATTTCGTCACGTGCAAATTCCGGAATTTCTGAAAACTTCATCAGGCTTAAGTCATATTCTTCCCCATTATCATCCGTAACAGAAGGAAAGTTTTCATGAAGCGCATATTCATCGTTTAAAAACCCTAATATAGCATTACTTCTTTGCTTTCCGTCAAGCGCGGAATATTGTCCCGAATCAGTTTTCATGAAATAGAATGCCGGAATTGGATAGCCTTCAATCATTGAATGGATTAAAAGACTGTTACGCTCATTATCCCAAACATTTCCACGCTGTATAGCACAGTCAAAGACTAAGTTTCCCTTTTTAATTTGTTTTATCAGTGTATTAGGATTCCACTGAATATTAGCTTTCTTTAACATTTTAATCACCTTTTCGCGGATACCGCGCCTTTCTTATTTTAGTTTAAAAATTAAAACCGATTTTTTTCAGGATTATATTCTGTGGTTATGCTGTTGTTTGTTTCGTTTGTTATTCCGCATATTCGTTGTCTTAATTCATCTATTTCTGATTGTATGATGGATTCAGAAATAGAAATTTTATTTTTATATTCACCACACAAAAAACTTATTAAAGTTATTGCGTATGCGCCAATTGATATTATTAATAAAATCATTTATACCTCCCACTATTTATTAAATCATAGTTTAATAATCCCAATCATAACTACTATCAAAATCTTCTACAAGTTCATTGTCGATATTCTCGGTGTTATACTTACTTTTAATCATACTTTTTATTTCATTATAGTTTACTTCAAACATATCAGAAGCGAAAAGTATTAATGCTTGAATTATTTCATCGGTTAAAACTATTGACATGATTCCTATATATGTTATCGCCTGTTCTAATGATTTCATTTAAAACCCTCCTTTTAATCTAAACTTATTATTTTACGGACTTAATCCATATGCCTTTATTACATTACTAATCGCTTCCGAAAAAGGTATTTGCATCTTATTAATATCTTCTACATGGAAGTAATCCCGACATGCCGTTTTCACTTTCAAAAATTAGGTTGCTTATGTCTGATTTTTTGTCTTGATAAACGATTATATTTTTACCGCCCAAAATTGTTATGCAATCAATTATGTTTTCTGCCGTATATTTACTGTTATTTATGTCATACATGCAACGGTGATATTTTGCGAAACCTTTGTTTTTAGCTTTGTGTTCTCTTATTTTTAACTTAATATCTGCAATATCAATATTGATCATGCATTCATTTATTTGTTTTTCGTGGTTATTAGTTATTTTTGAATAAAAATCTGTAATAAGTTCTGAAACTTTAACCGCATTTTCCTTTGGTGTTTCTGGTATTCCTGGCAAATGCGAAGTGAGATAAAAGAAGCAATAATCGCCTATTATAAATGCTTGTCGTTCTTTCCCGTTTAAATCTGTTTCAATGTGCGCTCCACAATTAGGGCATTTTTCGGAGTAAAATTCAAGTAATTTAATAGCCGCCTTTGTTCTCTTTAATAGAACATTGCCCCCTTTTACTTTTATCTCCTCTTCCAAAATTACCTTTTGACATTGTTTAATAATTTCGTCAAGTCTATTTCTTACTGCGTGGAAATAATCATTTTCTAAATCCTCTTTTGCTTTAATTGCGTTCTCTAAAATATTATCAATTTTCATGTTATTAACTCCTTTTTAAATATTAAAATAATAATGTTCCGTTTTCTTTGTATTGTTTATTCCAACAATCCGCCGTTTGCTTTGCTTCCTTGTTAGTTTTAAAACAAAAAACCGATTCAAGGCGTGGTATTCCTTTAAAAATTGAAAATAAGTTTTGGTTTGAAGATATTGTCTCAGAATAACTATAAAACTTTCCGTCTTTACTTAATGTTAATACAAAATAATTATATGACATAACTTTCCCCTTTCATCTCCGGCTTACAACGGACGTTTGGCCGCATTAACCGCTTTGCAGCGGCTGTTCTGTGTTAATTATATTAAACATATTCTTTTAGAAGTTCTAACCGCTCAATACAAACATCAATTGCTTCCATCGCTGGAGTCCCCACATCGCCACATATAAACCGTGTTTTCAAAGATTCAATATCTTCTATGACCTCACTTAAAACGTCAAGATTATATTCATCGATAACCCTCATTTTTAAACCCTCACTTTCGTTTTAATTATATATCTTATCAAAAACCTTTGCTAATTCTGAGTATCTGGACTGTAAAAATAGTTTTCGCACATATTTGAAAAATTTATTATCGTATTCGATTTTAAATTCTTCACGCGCTAACTCCTTTAATAAATTTTAGTTTATACTTCAAACTTTTCAAAACCCGTGTACTCATAATCGTAACCTGCGTTCTCAATAGCTTCAATTATGCAATCTTCAAAAGTAACTAAACTATCTTCATTTTTGTATTATTCAACCCGCGCCACACTTAAACAATCCGAAAAGTTATCATCATAGTTTGTAATTTTAAGTACAAAAATTATGTCATTTAAATCCTCAATATCTGTTATAACAACAATTTTATTCATGATAATTACTCATTTCTGAATACCGAAGTATACCATAATTTTTTATTCTTTGAAATTCTCCGCTTAAAAGGCCTTCTTTGTATAGGGCTCTTGCTTCTGTTTTGGTGAATCCGATAGTCTTATCGCACCAGTCAGAATAAAAGTCTTTCATGTCTTTGTACCATGCACATACTTTTTCTGTTATGTTGAAAGTTTTTGAATGAGCTTTGATTTTTGCTAAAATATCATTGTTTGGTTCGCGGCCAGTTACTACTTTGAGATATTCATTGTTAGTCATTGTAATCACTCCTTTACATTGATTTTAATTGTTTTCTTCAAGCCAACTTTTTATAAGATTAACCAATGTTAAAATTTTAGGCGAATTTGCATAAACGTCTCTCATTTTCATTTTAATTTCTCCTTTACATATTAAATTTATGTTTGATATAGATTAATGTTTACTTATGCCTAAATACTCAAACTTATGTTGAGGGTTGTTTTCTATGATGTTACAGAACGATATTTTTGCTTCGTCAAGAGTTTTTATTCTCCACATAGATAATCCATCATAATATTCTGAATCTCCGTCAAACTCTTCATAAACTCTAATATCAAATGTCCCGTCATCGTTTACTTCATCGTCTATTCTAATTGTAAAATTACGTTGTTCTTCTTGTTGTTTAACTTTATTGTGTTCTAAAAGTTCAGTCATTATATCGCTAATTACAGATATTAACAACTCTATCAATTGTTTTTTAGCTATCCCATTTGTAACATAAACGGAATCGCATTCACTTTCCCATCCGGATATATGCACACTATAATGATAATAGTCATCATCTTCAACTTTGGTTATCTGAGCGCATATACTTTGATTCATTTCCCCATAGGTTATAAATTCGTGATATTCACTTGTATATTCGCCGTAACTGTTTGTGTTTGATAATGTATTAATGTCATTAATAAGGATTTCTGCTAAACTCTTTGCGTCGCAAGTTAAATTAAAAGTCATAATTACACACTCCTTTTTATTAAAATAATACTTCGTCTCTTCTCATATAGTATTCAAAGTCTGATTCAGCTTGTGTTAATTCGCCTCTTGAAACTTTGTCGTTACATTCTTGTCTTAAATTTTTACAAAATTGTCTGTATACTTCACTGTCGAAAATATCATCATTAAAAATCATATTAGTGCACCTCCGTATAAACTTTATATTCTAAATCGTGCAATCCGCATCTATCAAGGAAATCTTGACATATCCTTAATGCGTCATAATTGCTTTTACATCCGTTTGCATTGATCGTTTCTATCTGTACTTTGTTTTTGTCGTACACTTTTATGTTGTCTTTATTCCAAACAAAAATTAAATCATACATAACCAATTCCTCCTTAACTTAATTCAACGCCGTATATGTCTTTTATCCATTCTTTAATTGTTAGATCATAGTAACCCAAACCATTCCATGTGCACACCTCCGCAAAAGCATCACTTCTGGAATACGTGTTTATTAAATTGTCATTTGATGTATCATTTCCGTCTAAACCCCTTCTTTTGCGTAATATGCGCATGATGTTTTCTGGAAATTTGTTGTTCATATCCATATACCTTCTTTCTTCGCCCCACTTGCAATCAAGGGTTTTATCTATTTGTCTGTCATAATATAACGATGGGGCTTGTGTGCAATACGGCATTCCCTCAATTCTGAATCCGCTTTTTATTTCTTTTTTAGACGGATAAAGTAAATATTTACAATCTTGACATTTCATATATTAAACCTACTTTCTATAATTATTTATGCGGTTACTCTTCTTTTCATTTCCTCAAACAAATTCCAAACTTTTCTTGATAGTTTTCTTTGTCCGTAATGTCTGATTGATAATTGTTTTCCGTCTATTCCGTCTAACAATCTAATAGCGCATATGCGGTTTCTAATACTGTTATAAACGTCTGTTGAAATTGTCAATCCAGATAGTTTGGCGGCCTGCATGGACTCGGAGGCGTTCAATTCTTTACCATTTAACAACCTATCAAATAAATCAGCCCCCGCAGTTTTTCTATCAATATAAATTTCTCTTACCGTTCCCGCCCTGTTTTTAATACCTTTTTCATCTTCAACGTCAAAGTCATAATAAACGGTTATGGCGGATGCGTCATTTCTATTTCCCGAAACATTCCAAAAAGCATAACTTTCAGCGTTATTGTGCGCTTCGGGACATAAGCAATCTCCATATTCTACAAGTTGAAAGCCTAATTCAAGTGCGGTATTTTTAACGTCAGAAAATTTTAATTCTCCTTTTTGATGTAACATTTCTAAGATGTTCAACGCTTCGTGCATTATATTAGTATTATTCATAGTTAAAGCCCTCCTTATAATTCTTTGTAGACCGCTGAATATAAATCGTGTATTTTGACTTCGCACCATCCCATGTCTTCATACACATCTTTCATGTCATGCGGCGCACCGTTTGTTCCGTGTCCGTTATCATCAAGCCATAAATAAGCCTGTTCTGATACGTCATAATTTTCATAGTAATTTTTAATCTCTTCTGCCAATTGTTCAATGTTATACGCTTCAACTTCAAAGTTAAAATCTTGCCCCGCCGGAGTATATTGTTGAAAATTAAAATAACTTCCGTTCTCGTATTCAGAAATTGAAGTGTTAAACCCTTCCGATTCGGCAATGTCAGAAACATTTTTTAAAAAATTCGTGCTGATTTTATTAAATGTTTTAGTCATGTTTATCATTTCCTTTCGTAATTGTTGTTTTACTTATCTTTTAAACTGGTATTCAATTATTATTGTCCGCTATAAACTCTACCATATTTATCAGCAAAGCTAAGATTATTTTTCTTGAGATATTCGCGCAGCATCCAATTCGCGGCATTATCTAAACCCGCATAAATATCAGTTGTATAATATGTGTTTCCGTTATTGTCCCTAAATACTTGACCTGTACATCCGTAAATGCCGCTTGAATATGCCTCTTGTATAAATCCTCCCCCGTTGCTATAAACATTATACATAATTTCTGCTGTCAGTTCAGGTAGTTTCTTCATGTTTTTAAGTGTTGTTTTATACATTTTAATTAACCCCTTTATAAATTATTTGACTTATCGCGACGCCGTTTTTATCGGCGTTTCGGCTGATAGTCATTCAGCCGATGTGTTGTTTAAATTTTCATCCATATAGTTAACTATTGGTACACAAAGGGCAGAGTTGTAAATTTTTATACATCCCATGTTATCTTGAAATATTGTAAAATCTGCTATCGATCTGTTTGGAAATGTGGGTTTACAGTCTGCGTAATAGCCGTTTGTAGTTTGTGAAAAATATAAATCTTCCTTATTTATTTCCCATTCATCACATTTTGACGTAACTTTATTTTGAAATGTTTTAAAATCGCTCATTTAAAAACCCCCTTTTGCTTATTTATTAAAATTGATAATTTTAACTTATAAATTCAATTTCTTTTACAAAATCAAATTTATCATCAACTATGCCTAAATTAAACTTATTGCCAATTTTATAATATTCTCTTATTGCGCTTTCAGTCCCGTTTATTCTTGTAGTAATGCTGTCCCCGCTTGTAAAAGTTATTTTTATTATTTTCATTGTGGTTATTCCTCCTTATTCATTAAATCCACCTTTAATCGCTCACCATAAAATTAGAATCATAACGTTCTATAACCGTTTTGGCCGCCTGTGTTAATTTGTCATATGGTGTTTTGGCTATTCTGTTGGCTGTACGCCTCGCCCATCCACATGAATAAAAACACACCAATTCTTTTTGTGATAATGGTAAACGATTCCATGTTTCAGCGTTCATTGTAATTACTCACTTTCATTAAATGTACTTTTAGTTTTGTGTTTGCAATGCCGCCCATACATCGTCATTTACTGATTGTCTGAAATGTTCGTTATTTTGATAAAGCATAACCAACAACACATCATTCCATTTGTTGTTAATTTCTTCCGTTGTAGTTGCTTCCCCGCTTTTGTAAAGATTAAAACTTATTTGTTTAATAATATCCCATAATTTAGGGCTGTTTTTTATCGCCGTTTTTGCTTCTAAAAACATATTTATTGAGTTTTCCATATTTGAGCCTCCTTATATTAAATTAACATTGCTTTAAAATATAGTCTCCCGCGATTGTGTAGTTGTCTTCAAACTTTACCCATCCCAAGCTATTTGAATACCGCCCAAAATTTGCGGGACGTTCTAAAGTTTGAATGAATTTCTTTAATGCTTTAGTTATGCACGTTTCATTTATTATAATTCCCGTTGATGTGCTTCCAGATTTATAAACTTCATATTTGTTTAATCTTGTCATGTTTAACCCCCCCTTTTTTTAACTCTACTAACATTATATAATATAATTATATTCTTGTCAAGTGTTTTTTTAAGTGTTTACAAAACGTTAACATTTAATGCTACATCTAAAGCCGCTTGTCTTATATATTTTGATGTTGGCAACCCCGCATTTGTCGCAGCTTCTTCAATAATTTTCATCTCCATATCTGAGGCGCGGAAGTATCTAACCGTTCTTGCAGTTCCTTCCGGTTTTGGTTTGCGTCCGCTTCCGCGCCTTTTGCCTCCGTGAGTGTTCATAATTTTGTCATCCCCCATTATTCATAATCTTTTAATGCTGTGTATACGTGTGCTGATTCTTCATACCCTGGACAATTCATATCATCATATGTTACTCCGTCAAATGGGCAATTGCAAAACCCATCAACGTCATATTTACAGTTATCACACATTGTTAGCACTCCTTTCCTCATAAATTCCCAAACCCAATTCCACGCCACGGAAAAAGTTATATGCGTCATGCCAATTCACGAACCACAAAACCCCGTCTTTTTCGGTGTGAATAAATTTCCCGCTTTGTCCGCCCGATATGTTAATTATGTTAATCCCACAACGGGCAGCAATTTCAAAAGCTTTGTCTTTTGGTTTTTCTGACATTTATTAACCCTCCTTAACTCAATTCCGATATAAATTCACGCGCCTTTATATAATCTCCGTGAAAAGTTCCTATCGAATACATGAGGCTTTTTCTTGCGCGTCCTGCCGCTCCGCCTATATTGATTCTTCCAATTTTTCCAGACCATGCGGGAAACATAATATAACAAGCCTCTTTGTAACATAATTCCGCGTTTGATCTCATTTCAATATTATTTTCTTCGCGTAAATGATATTTAACCATATCCATCAAACTTGTCATAATTTCAAGATTTTTCTTTGTGTTTTTAATTTCGTTAAATTTTTCAAACATATTAATCACTCCTTTATTAATCTATATTTATTATATACCAAACTTGATTAGCGTTAAACTACTTCGTAAAAACATTTTATGAATTTTATATTAAAAGTAGCTTTAATTGCTATTTTGGGCGGCGGCTTTTGATAGTGCGGAGCCGCCCCAAGAACCGCTTACGTCAGGAAGTTAACGCTTTACATTTGCTTCTAAAACAGAAATCTCTACAGATTTTTTGAATCTGTTTACAATAAGCTGAATTTTGGTGTGACTTCCATTCTTTACCGTTATATACGCCTTACTAAAACGGAATTTGAAAACAAAACTACTACTATCTCCGTGTATGCCTATTTCTTTGTAATCCCCTTTGTCCAGATCACCTAAATATACGCCGTTTCGGTAAACTTTTACAGGAGAATTAAAGATTAAAGCCTCTTTGTAAGAGTGTACGATTAAAAAGTCTTTTTCTTCTTTGTCTTTTTTTAGTTCTTTTTGCGGAAGTTCGTAACCACAATGTATGCATGCTTTCGCCGTACTGGATATTTCTTTTCCGCATTCTTTGCATTTGATTAATGCCATTTTTTTAAATTCCTTTGCTTTATTTAGTTTTCCGGACGTTTGTTTTCGTCCGGAAAACTATTGAAATTACGTCTTAATCTTCAACCAGATAATCATTGACATAACCATATTTTACAACATTGTTTATGCCTTTGAAAATTTCGGTTTTATTGTCAAATTTTAATGAAGAAAATGCTTTGCCATTACTTTGAATTAAAATCCGTCTATATCTTTTGCCAGCAAACTTTAATTCACTTCTAATTCTTTTGCCAGTAACGGCGCGTAATATTATGTTACTTCCTTGCTTTTCAATATCCCATTTTATGACTTCATAATCGCCCACGTTGATGTGATCAAATTTAGCGATCTTTTCGGATATTTTTAAAAGCGTTTTGCGTTGTCTTTTTGTCATATTTTTTTCTTCCATTGTCATTACTCCTTGTTTTTAGTTTTTAGGAACGCCATGCTTAAAGAATTAGCCGTGCAAAAAGAATGTAAATTCTCACGTTCTCACTTCCTTTCATTTTAAATTTGTGGGATGGCGTTTTTGCAGAACGCCTCAAAACTGTTTAATTAATCTTTTATCCCATAAAGTTTAACCGCTCTTTCAGCGTCAGAAAAATCAACATATGACGATGAGTAAAGCCCTCTTGATTCCCATATTCTTTCAGCGTTTAAGCCGTTACGCGCTTTTTCTCTAAAATCGTCTAAAATACTTCTTCTTAATTTCTGAAATTGTGAATTTCTGATATAACTATTTTTCATAACTATTTCCTCCTTATATTTTCTTTAATTTTATCAACAATTATTTTCCCGCCGTGGATTAACAGTTTTACGCCGTTAATCCAAATTTTACAATAACGCCAAAACATTTTAACCCTCCTTTAAGGTAATTTAAAAATTAGTGAAGTAACGCCATTCCTCCTTTTTTTAAATTACTTCAGAATCATAGCATAATCCGACAATTCCGCTTTCGGTTTCTCCTATAAACCCATTTTGTGAAAATCTTTCAGATATTAAATCTTCAAGTTTTTTCATGTTTAAAACCTTTTTGTTATTCCGTTCTAAAATGTTTAGTACATTTGTTATTTCACGTTGCATGTATTCTTGATATGCTTGTTGTTTGTCTTTTTTCATTTTTTAGTTGGCGTTACTTCTGGAATAGGGTTTTTGTTAGCGGATACCCTTTAAAACCGCATTATTAAAACTTAATTTAATCTACCAGTTTATTATAATTTCGCATTCTGATTGTTCTATGTCATTTCCTTTTCTTAACGAATCAAATATTTTGTCAAAATAAGCGGACATTGCGGCTATTTCGGTGGACTCATAGTCATAGTCATTATCAGGAGTATAAGATTCGTCAAGCACTTTTAAATTGAGCGGATGTATGGATGTGTTTGCTATTATGTTATCATGATACCTGCTAAAACTACTCCAACTATTACATCCCGTGTGTATGTCACCTCCAACAATAGAAAAGTCTGAAAGTATAGAAACGTCAATGTGATAATCATTATCATCAAACCCGCTAATTCTTTTATATTGTTCTAAAAGTTGCGAAACGAATAATTCCCGGAATTCTTCTGGTCTATCTTCACGCCCGAAAAAATCTTCAGCCGTGCTGCCCATCATTGGCAAGCACACACGGCAATCAATCACTTTGTTTGGTATGTTTGTGTCAATCGTATAGCTTGCGACGTGATTTATTTTATTTGTTATCCTACTGTTTATAGCCGACAAATGGTCGAATACTTCTTCATTTGTCAGCGCGTTTTCCTGTTGTTCATAGTTCCCACGCTCCCATGTTTCTTCTTCCTTTTCAGTCCATGACATATAATTTGATGGTTTATTATCCTTGATATTTTCCAAACCAGACGCTGAATATATGCATTTATCATTTACATTAATTGTTACGTATAAACCCCCGTTGCTATCTTCAAAAAAATCAATTATCTTTTCCATATTATTCCCTTTCTGCGTTTAAGGCCGCCGCCTTATCTTAGTTTATTATACTCCGTCGCTTGATTAATGTCAATAGATTTTTTGTTAACGATATGATAACGTTTCGCTCACTCTGTATTTATCCGGCTTGTGACGGACTGATAAAAATCAGGCTACATTAAGCGCGGCGTTTAGCCGCTAATTATGTTTGGTTTTAATAGTTTTTTGTAATGCCAACCATGGGAATTAACTAAATGTTCAGCATATTGTTCGGGCGATTCATTCAAATGTTTCCCCCATACGGTATAACCCCTGCAGGCAAAAGCTTTTCTAATTCCAGTGTCTCTATCTATATACTGTCCCCATTTGTCATAACAAGTTTTTCCTTCTTTATTAATAAATACCATTCCGTAATAAATTTTAATATCTCTTGGGAAAAGATATTTTTCCTTGACTCCACGTTTTAAACACCACTCCGTCGAAGAATCAAATTTTACTAATTCAACCATTTTTGCGCCTCCTATTCAAATTTTAAATTAAGACTTATGCCCATTGTTTGGGCGGCTTGCTTTGCTTCTGTCTCACTATCATAGCTCTTAAGCGGTTGAGGATCAAAGTATGCATGTATTATGCATATGGCGTATTTTGTAACGCCGTTTTTGGTTATTGGCTTTAATCCGTATGTGTTAACTGGCATATTTAACGCCTCCTTTTATTCATATGTTAACTCGGAAATGGTAATTCCCAGCATTGTCTAACTCTAACTCTAATCCGCAGTACTCTTTCGCTAATTGCGCCCCGATTTTTTGCCAATCAGACGGAGCTTCAATTGTGTTAGATAATGCGTTAACTAATCGTTCAACATATCTAATTAACGCTTCAAAAATTTCTAAATTTTCAGTTTCCATCGCTTCTTCAACCATGTCAAAAATAATTTCATTCATATTAATTCCAACTCCTTGCTAACCTTAACTCCCCCGTTCCACCATGGACTGTGTATATTCGCCTAATCAATGTAGTATGCTGCGTATTTGCCGGTTTCGTTGTAATTTCAGTTATAAATTTCATATTGCATGGGAATAATGTTATTGTTTTTCCCGCATTAAAAAAATTGCGCGCTTTTGTTTTATTTATTTTAGTCATGGTAAAATCCTCCTTAATTCAATTTGACTTTCCGTGACCGCCTTTTCGGCGGTTTCGGGGCGTTGTCAGCGTCCCATCATCAGACGGATTAATTTATTTCTGCCATAAAACAATATTTAATGTCATATTTGCTATCAACTCCGCTTTTTGTTATGCCTGTTTGGACGATTTTAAAACCAAAAGTTTTATATTGTTCCACAAATTTTTCTGGTATCAGTTTTATTTCAGTGTTAGGATATTTTTTCTGTAATTCTTGATATGTCATTTTCTTTTCCTCCTTTAAATGCTGATTTAATAACGCTCCGTTGTGTACAGACTGACAAGATCATCGCATGTTTCATTTTTTAGACAATATTCCCAGTTTGTGCGCTCATACCACCTTTTAGCAGACCGCCATATGCAGTTTAAATCAATGATATATTTGCCATTGTTTATTATGTCGCCTAATGTGTTAATCATTGATTCAATTTTCTGTTGTATGGCATACGTGTTCATTTCACGCCACGTGGTGTCATCTGTAACATATATTCCGTATGGATTTTCTTTTTTAAATTCCTTCCTTACTTCTTCGTACTGTTGATAAATTTCCATAATTTTGTCAACTATAAATGTACCGCTAAATTCTATCGTCATTTTAATAACCCCTTTGTTTTTTATTTACGGCGGGCTTATGACCGCTCTTAGCCGCATTACCGCGCCGTTAAGCGCGTCATTCTGCGTTTGATACCTATCATGATGTTATATATGCTAAATTCTCGTTTGCGTCCATGTATTCACGATAAATCAAAGTACATTCCGTGCCCGTTTCGTCAGATACTGTCATGTTGTAATTTTTTGCCTCATACGCTTGATTAAAGTTTGTGTATTGCCCAAAATCCCTATTTCCTATAAATGTAAAATGAGGAAACAGCCCATAAAGCTCCTGCCAATTGAGTTTTGGTTTTCCCGTCCCGTCAAATAACTTTATATAGTTTGCAAGGTCTTTAAATTGCTTTTTCATAATCTTAACCCCTTTTCTTGTTTATCAAAATTTGTCACATTTGCGTTACCCATCCCGCGCCCCGTGGAGGCTGCGACTTTTTGCGGGACGTGTCGGCCATTTCAGCCGCCGCTTGCTATTAGTCAGCAAGGTTAACTGTTAGGGTACTTATGTACGCCAGCCCTAACCCCGCGCCCCGTCTATAGTTTGTAAACAAACTCTTAATTGTCAAATCGTTACATCAATGTATTTTGCACGTGGCTTTTTAAAAATCAGCCACAAAAATTAGATTCTATATTTAGTTTTCAAGGTTCTGGAAATTCCGATTTTGCCCTATGTCACTTTTGGTATGCTAACTACATCAGGGTATTTGCCGGATTGCCTTTTGACTTTTGCATATCTGCTTGTTGTCGGTATATACCGCCCTTAAACTCATGCCTTAGTCTCTATACTTAGTATACGCTTTATTTTGATTTACGTCTATACGTTTATCAAAAACATTTTAAGAAGTTTTTATGAACATTAATATACAATTGCTAAAGCATCTCCGTCAATTAAGTATCTCAACCGCCGTATCAGGCTTAACGTAGCAGTCACCACTATCTATAACGGTTATAATCCTAACCTGATTACCAGCAACACAAAATACGACGCTAAATCCATTAGTCCTATCCATAACCATTACGTCAGTTTTGTTGGCGCGGTACTTAGCAATCGTATCCAAACCAATTGACGTTATCGCGCTTATTACCTGGTAACGGTCAATGCGACGCTCACGCATGCGCTTAAGGCTATGGGATGTTGCTAATATCTGATAAGGGTTGATTGTTGCTATTATGGTTGCTTTTAGGTTTGACATATATATATATCCTCCTTAGTAATAGCGGGGCTTAACGCCCCGCCATTTAATTACATAATCTTACATCTGGTTAATACGGTTTGCTTTTGACCTTGATATTCATCATGATTTTTTATAGTACCAGATATTACTATTTTTCCGTTAGGTTATTAATAACCTAACCACATCATTAAGTCCGTTATATCCCATGCAGTGATATTAAGCCATGCAGACGTATCTATCCACGTCCCGTCATTAAGTTGCCTATGCTCTATGCTATATACATACATATACCCGTTTGACCTATACCAGTTAACCCCATGTTGCAATAATATGTTAGCACGATTAATCTCACGCTTAGTCATGGTAATTATCCTCCTATAATCTAAGTATTAACTACTATCAATAGTATAACGTACTGACATTAATCAAGTCATTGTATTTATAATAATTAATTGTAAATAATATATTAACAAGGATAACCAAACTAATAACGCTCCGTAAGGCTACATAGACGCTCTTAGACGCATGATGGTAGTTGGATGGTATCTTAATCCCTATATACTATTATAATGCGATACACGTTGATTATATCCCATTACAGATAGTATACCATATAAGTTTACCCGCCAAACCGATGACAATAAAAATAATTACATCGCCTACAAGGCTGATGAGAGGCTTTGTATGACGTTTTAATCTTTTGTGAGTAGTTTTATGATTTAATCGTCAAAGTTAATTATAGAGCGTTTTTATAGCCTTAGCGTTAACGCATGAGTTTGTAACGCCTCAAGCTCCCCGTTGCGTTAACACGCGTCCGATAACTGGATTGTCAGATATGACAGGATAACCGAGGAGTTTTTGTATAGTTTGACTAAGTTTAATGTGAGTATGTGATTTTTTATATATCAGTATGTGATTTTAATAATATGGTATGTGATTTTTGTTTGGTTTTTATATACCGATTGGTATATGAGTATAATATGGTTATTATTGACAGCACTTTTTGATTTTTATAAATCTTAAGTTGACAATTAAAAGCCGACGCAATCCTTGATAAAACCAAACAATTTTGATAGTTTTGCTCATTAAATTGACCGGATTTCGTGTTGACGTTAACAATTTAACATTGTATAATACTATATTATACTCGTATTAATTAACAGCAATCAGCCCATATCATTTTTGATAAAACAACGTACATACGAGCTTAGAGGGGTACGTTTACATTTTAAGGGTTGAGTTTTCCGGCTGAATAGGCATTAGCACTTCATACATAAAACCCATCTTACAAACCCCATACCTACGTTTCATAAAAAACAAAAAACATCCCCATATATAAATTTTCTATTAACAAAATAAACAAAACCCAATTCAATTTTTCCTATAAAAACAACCCTAAAACATCCCAAAATCCCCCGAAATTTTTTCGTACAAACTTAATATCTACAAAGAATAAGAGCATTCAAACCCATACATAAAAATTATTTTTAAATTCCCTAAACATAAAACCCTTATAAAACCTAAGAAAGCTCGAAGTAATCATTTCATTTTACGAATAAAATTCAATAAAACAACGTAAATACGTACTTTTAAAATAAAACAACGTATCTATGGGCTTTTAAAAAACAAATAATTTCACAAAATCAAAAACTCTAAAAAAACTTAGTAACCAAAAGAGAAAATGAGAAATTATCACGAATACATTTTACTTAACTAAAGTAACTATCCTCTTTGGTTATTTTTTATATTTTTTCTTTTTATTTTTGTGCAAGTATACGAAATTTATCTGATTGGAAAATATTTTAAAAAATTAGTTGACAGATAGGGATTATTATGTTATACTAATATCGTAAGAAAAATAAAGATTAAGATACGTGATAACTTAGATTTCGTTTTCTTTACTTGAATCTTGAAAATAGAATAATCAATAAGAAATAAAAAAATAAAAATGAATGAGCATGTTTTGGTTTACTGGTTATTAAGATTTTAGGTTACTTGATTTTTTACTGGAAACTTCGGAAAATTAGCAGACACAAAACTCGTATTCCGATAAGGGGTTTTTAAGCTCCAAAAAACCCACTCAAAAAATTTTAGAGAATATTATTCTTCTTTATTATATAACCCCCCCCCTAACCCACGTATCTACGGCGATTTAGAAAAATTTTAGGGAAAGTGCTTCTGCGATGCCCGAGTGCGAAATTTTACTCAATTTTCATAATTCATTGATAAAACCAAGGAAAAATAGGTGTCTAACATTTAGGGAGTTTTTTAAAAATTTTTCCCTAAAATCAATATGATAAAAATTAATATAATGAGGTGATTTTATAACAAAAACATCAAGAATTAATATAATAGACAGCCATTGTGGCTCTGGCAAGACGTCTTTTGCTATAAAATATATAAATTCTTTGCCTTGGGACTCAAAAATAATTTATATAACCCCAAGGTTGTCGGAGTGTACGAGGATTCACAAAGCATGTGAAGACAAAGATTTTCATAGCCCAAGTTTATCTCGTGGCGACGGCAATAAGTCAGTTGACTTTTTAGACCTTATAAAGAAAGGAGAAAACATAGCTTCAACTCACGTTTTGTTTTCTAAGATAACTGACGAAATGGTTGAGCAGATAAAGAATAATAATTACATATTGATATTGGATGAAGTAATGGATGTGGTAACCAGAATTAATATATATGACGATACTAAAAAAACTGATGAAGAAAAATCAAAACTTATGAAAGAAGATATTAAGGGGTTGCTTGATAGCGGAACAATTAGGATAAATGAAGATTATTCAGTGGAATGGGTTAATAATGACATAATACTTAATAAATATTCAACTATAAAGAATTTGGCAAATCGTGGTTTGCTTTATATGGTTGACGATGATTTAGTTGTTTGGACTTTTCCTATAGAAGTATTTAGAGAGGGAATATTTGAAAAAATATTTATTCTAACATACATGTTTGATTATCAGATACAGGCATATTACTACAAGTTTTTTGGTTTGCAATTTCAAAAATATTTTGTAAAAAAGACTGATGAATTTGGATATGAGATTTACGACTGGAATGAATCGTATGAATATGATGTCAATTGGCGCAAGTCAATAGCGGATAAGGTTCATATATGTGATAATTATAAGCTTAATAAAATTGGCGCATATTACGAGGATGCTGTGGGGAGGGTTCAGTGCTATGCTTTATCTAAAAACTGGTATAGGAAAGCAAGCAAAGATACTATTGATTTATTAAATAGAAATATGTCAAACTATTTTAAAAACCTAACCAAATCAAAAACTACTCAGCGCATGTGGACTTGTTTTAAACAATACAAAAGAGATTTTAAGTCGAATAAAGAGTTATCGAGAAAAAGTTGGGTTGAACTAAACGCCAGAGCTATAAACGAATTTGGAGATAGAGATGTTTTAATTTATCCTATAAACAGATATTTGAATCCTTTCTATGAAAGATTTTTCGCTAAGAAAAATATAAAAATTGATAATGACTCTTATGCATTATCTGAGTTTATACAATGGACTTTTAGAAGCGCTATAAGGAATGGTAAGGATATATGGATATACATACCTTCACAAAGAATGAGGGAGATGTTTGAAAATTGGTTAGGAGGTGAAAATTTATATGAACCCAAATAAAGATTTACAATGTTATAAAGATTTTAAGAGAGTAATTTCTGACTCAATTATTTTAGGTTCTACTTTGAGTAAAAGAATTAATGAATATCACTATACATCCAAAACTATAGATAAAATTAATTTTGTTATAAATTGGTTTTATGAAAATTATAATAAAGAAATTTATTCTTTAAGATTGAAATATCTAAATAATAAACTTTGGGTTGAGGTTAATGATAAATATTTAGGGAATTTGCCTTTTGTGGTATATTATATTAAAAACAATAAATCGTATATAAGCATAGATGATACAGAAATGAATCGTTCTATTTAAAAGAAATGGGCATGTATAATCCTGAAATACACCATTTTGTTAATAAAGAAAATATCAATTGATTTTGTAATTGAGACGATTGATAACCATAGGATTCTGTTTCCAAAAGGACAAGAAATATTTATTAAGAGTGGAATTGAGGAAGAGTTATCTGTTCGAAGTATGTCAAGAATATGGAGTCATCCGCTCATACTCGAAAAGATAAACAAAGGTTTCATAAAAGTAATGAACAAACAAATTATATTTATAAAGTGAGGTAAATAATGTGAGTAAAATTTTAATTATAACTCCATTCTCTATGGAAGAAGTTGCACAAAGTGTTGCGAATAGGATAATTCTCAAAAGTTTATACGATAAAGATATTAGGCAAAATTTCTATAATAGAAACCCAGACATTCCATGTTTATTATCGGAATATAATGATAATACACAGGTATTTGTTTTAATCCCAAATGGTTTTATTGAAGTTCCTTGGGAAACCATAAAAAATTGTATAGATAATTCCGATGAAATCTATGTTTTACCTTTTAGCAGACGAGAAGAAGAGGGAGAATTTTATTCTATAGAATCTATTAGAGATTACATGTGTAAAAATGAACGCACTTGGAGATTTTTCACACATGCTGATGAACGAGGGAATTATACGCTTGGAGATTTAAATTATTAAACAGAAAGGAATATTTATAATGTTATATTTTACAGGAAAAGAATTTGATTGTTATATACAAGACAATCAAATAGTCAGTGCGCATATAGAATCAGAAATTTTAACTATAAGAAATCTTGAAAATTCAAAATGTCAACAAAAATTCGGAGTTATTTTAACTCTCAAAAATGGTTATGTAATGCCATTAATGTGCCATAAACTTAGCGAATATGGAGCGAAGTGTTTAGCAAAAGCAATTTCAGAACGTTCTTATAATGCAGATGTAAATTTAGATAGTTTTTTAAAATTATAATTAAGGGAATAAATCTATAAGATAAAATGCAATACAAAGCGATTTTGAAACTTTGGGAAAGGATAAGATTGTGGAAGACAGATTTTTGTTTAGAGGAAAAGATTTAACCGGAACATGGCGTTATGGGTCACTCTATGCTACTGATACAGACAGTTTTATTATTGATAGTTTAACAAGCTATCCTGACGGATTTATACAGGCTTTTGGTGAGTCGGTAGAACCTGAGACTGTAGGACAATGCACAGGACTAAAAGACAAAAACGGCAAGCTAATTTTTGAGGGAGATATTGTTAGTGGCGGATCTGTTTTTAGCGATAGTACTTATTTGGTGGAATATTCTGAACATTTTCAGCGACTACATTTATTTCCGCTAAAAAATATACCGGAACATTTGCAAGGGTACAAAGTAATGGGAGTCCATATTTTCGATTGGATTTATCCCAAAATGATGTTATCAATTATCGGAAATGTCTTTGATAATCCTGAATTAATAAAGGGTGATAAATAAATGGGAAGATTAACGAAACGAGATATGGGAGGTTTAAGAAAATGTTTGACAAAAACGAAATTAATATCCAATCCGGACTTGACGCTTGCGAAATCCTGATGGCTGAGTACGAGGATGACGATACAGGAGAACAAAACGCGAATGAAGATATGTTTGTAAACGCTCTTTACTATTTGGAATCGGTTTGTAAAAAATACGGAATAAAGACAAACTGCACTATAGGGCTTATCAAGAAACAGCTTGAAATCAATAAGAATAGAGGTAAAAATTAATGAATGGAAATCCGATTATGAAACCGATAATATTTTCAGAACTTGAAGTAAAGAAAATTTTAAACGGAGAAACTTTATTAAAACGAGAAATGAAAGGCGTTAAAGATAACTGGATATATTTAGACATGAGCGACAATATAGGAATAACGCCGATTGACAAAAACGTAAATGATTACGCAAAGCCCGTAGATGGTTTATACGCAACATTTGAAGATTCTGAAGGCGAGATTCGATTTCCTGTTGTAAAGTCAAAATATCAAGTTGGAGATTTACTTTATGTTAAAGAAACTTGGTGTTATCTTTGTGATTTAGATGGAAACGACCAGCCTTTAGAATACACTGGAAAATATTATTATTGTGCCGATAATCTTGATTTTCCATATAGTGATTTTGTTAGAGACGATGGTACGAAAAAAAGATTATCCAGCATGGAGAAGTTCAATGCATATGCCTAAAGAAGCTGCGCGAATATTTATAAAAATTACTGATGTTATGGTATTAACTATAAATAAAGTTAAGTATTGGATTTACAGATTTGAAAGGATTGATATTTGATAAGACCGATGATAGTAGAATTTAAAAATTTGAGTCAAGCTTATGATTGTTTGGAAGAATGGAAACAAACATTATTTCTCACTGATTGGATAATAAAACTTAAGTTTGAACCACTTGAAAACGCATTCGCTCATATAGAAAAAACAACTGATGTTAAATCCGCTACTATAACTATATCTCCAAAGGATGAGAACAATTCACATTGTGCAACTAAATATTGCGCTGAAAAATCTCTTGTACATGAGTTATTACATTGTTTGCTCGATTTATGGGATTATAAAGACCCTACAGCAGAATCTATTGTGTTTAGTTGCACACAACACCAAAAGGTAGAAAGTTTAGCAAAATCTTTAATAATGGCAAAATACAACATCCCATTTGATTGGTTTAAAAATTTTGAAACAACAGATGATGATTAAGAAAGGAAAATTAATATACGCCGTGAATACACAATTAAATCCACATAGCGTTTATAACGCATGGAGACAATCAGATATTACCCGACATAGAGATTTAAGTTATGAAATGGGAGGGTATAATAAGACTATAATAAATATGGATAAAAAAGAAAAACAAGAATCAGCAAAAAGATATAAAGAGATTATTTGCGATTTTAGAAAATCCCGTGGTTGGGATGTCATGCCCGAATTATTCAATGAATATTAATGGACGGAGGTGATTAATTGAGCAGACAATTATACACTTTAAAATTTAAAAGCTCACGTTTGAAAGAATTTGATTATAATATTGATATATCATTTCAGGAAGCAAAGGATTTAAAAGAAGTGATTGGGCTTTCGGATAGTCAATTGCTACGAAGCATAAGAGATATACGTAAACGTAAAATAAATTCAGAAAAATTAGAACGATTGTTTAAAATACGTGATTATTTAAGATTAAAACAAGAACGCATTTCAAATAAAAACAATGAGTGGATTTCGGATTATCTTAAAAAAATACAAATAAAAATTTACAAAACTCTTTTTATTAAGGATTATATAACCGTTGTAATCGAACATCCAAAACATTATGATTATATTTTTAAAAACGGATTAATGGTAAATGGTAAACTGTATAAGAGGTTTAGTTGTTCAGCGGGTCAAGCACGAGATTCAACTGTAATTTTATGTTGCGATGAAATAATTGAAGAATTAGAAATGAGACTGAATAACGGGAGGGATATGACACAAAAATTCGCTCCAAGCAAATTTAATGCTTATTTTGGGTTAGCAAGTTCTTCAACTTATTTAGTTAGTGAACCTAAATTTATAGTAATAAGAGATTTTTGCAATACGTCAACATTTATGTCTAATTACGTAACTGAAACTGATTTAGATTTAGATGATTTAGTTGAGCAAAAAGAAGTTACAATTGAGATGAACAGAACAGATGGAATGGGATTGATTTCTTATAAGCAAGCTGAAATTTGGAGTAAGGATTTAGGTCTTGATTATGTTCCTTCACAATTTGGTATAAGACAGAGTTTTCTTAAAGGGATGCTGTGTGTATTCCCTATACATGAGTTCTGCGAGAAGGTTAATGGTGGAAAATATATAGTTGATACAATATATTCTGACGAAAATGGCGAAGTTATAAAAGCTGATTTGCGAGATTATGATGTTATCATAACGGAATCTCAGTTCAAGTTGTGGAATGGATATAAAAGCATTGATGATTATATTGATAATTATCATAAAAACAAACTATATTGGGGCGTAACAAAATATTCCCCTAAGTTTGATAAAGACATTTTAAGATTAAATTATCAGTTTATTCAAACTCTCAATTTGAATCAAGAATCAATTGAGAAATTATGTGAAAAATTTGTTGATTGGGTTAATGGTGTGTCTTATGATAATGTTACTTATATGTTATTATTTTTATTAGGAGTTAATAATAATGAGAATAGCATTTCTAAGTTTTTAAAAAGCAGTCAGCATTATTGGATAAAATCACTAATACTTTATCCGGAACTCAAAAACGATAAATACATTTGTAAAAAGATAAAAGAACTAATAAAAAATAAAATTCAAAAGGGTTGCATGGGGGAGATTTATGTTGATGGTAATTTTCAATGCTTAGTCTCAGACCCATTTGGGTTTATGCAACATGTATGTGGTCAAGATGTGACTGGATTATTAAAAGCTGGAGAGTTTTATTCTAATTATTGGAATTTAAAAAATGTATCCAAAGTTGATACAATGCGTTCCCCGTTAACTTTTGTCTCAGAGCATGTAGTTACAAAGTTAAGAAATGACGAAGATACAAATTATTGGTATAGATATTGCACAAGCGGATTTATCATAAACTATCATGGTCATGAAACTGTAAATTTTTCAGGTGCGGATTTCGATTTTGACATATTGGCATCTACTTCTTGCAAACAAATGATTGATGGTGTTTATGAAAACGAATACCCAATGTATTATATTCCACCTAAACCAAAAGCGATAAACTTTACAAATGAAGACTTGTTCATATCAGATAAATTTGGGTTTGGGTCAATTATAGGTTCTATAACCAATAAGAGTAGTAATGCTTATGCGCTTTTGCCCAAGTTAGAAAGTGTTTATGGCAAAAATAGCGAAGAATATAGAACGACTTACTCTCGCTTGATACAGTGTTGTAAGGCACAGTCAAGTCAAATAGATAAAACTAAAATAGGTAGAGAAGTTAAAGGAATACCAAAAGTTTGGATTAAATATAAAAAAGAAGATAATGATTTTTATAATTCGATATTATTAGACAAACATCCTTATTTCTTTAAATATAGATATATAAAATGCAAAAGAGAATATGCGGATTATGTTGATGAAAACGATACAACTTGTCATCAACGTTTCGGAAAACCATTGAGCAGATTATTGTCTTCTAAAAACACCAATGATGAAGAGAAAGATTTCATTAAAAATTATTATAAACATATGCCAGTTACACTTAGTGATAGCCCCATGAATTTATTATGTAGATATATTGAAGAAATTAAGTTTGATATATCTAAAAAAATAAAAGTTGGTATTGAAGCGGGTATTGTTGGAAATTTAAAGAATAACTCAGCAATTTATTCAGAAAATGAATACAAACAAGTAGCCGATATAACTAAACAAATTTTAAAGCAATATCAAAACACCAAAACCGTAGAGGATGAGGATGAACAAACTAAACCCGAAGAATCAATAAATATTGATAACATCACAGAAAGATATAATATTGTAAATCATAATATTTTTGTGATAGTAAATTGCTTAATTGATTTTTTCTATAATGAACGTCCAAATAGTAACAAAGAATTCCTTTGGAATATGTTTGGGAAATATATGTTTAAAAATATAAAGAGAAATTTAAACCTTAAGTCCGCTTTATTTCCTCTTCCTTCAGATGATGGTTGTATTGAATATCTTGGGAAAAGATATGATTTGAAGGAGGTAGATATTTATTAATAATTATAAATATAATGAATTAAAATATGCCGAAGAAATTTTTAAAAAAGGGTTTCAGACAAAATATATTCCTACAGAAATGCGGTTATTAGTTACATATTATAAAGATGTGCTTGGAATAAAACCCAAACAAAGAAAAGTTATGCTGTATGAATTTTGCGCAAGGCATATAAAGGGATTTAATAAAGCTTTATATTTTAAATCTATAAATGCAGCATTAAGAAATGGCGGAGATAAACACCAAAGACTTATAGTAGTTGATAAAATATTTGTATATAAATCCGAATTAGATTACATTCAAAATTTAGAAATTGATTATAACGCTAAAAAAGTTATATTCACATTTTTGGTAAATAGAAAGATAAATAAGTTTATATATGAGTTTAAAAACGGAATAGAATATACAAGTTTATATTTTAAGGGAAGTGGGAAACAGTATGGGGACATTGCAAAAATGAGCAATATCCCAAGTAATATAAAAATAAACGACGATATTATACGTTGGCTTGCAGAAGATGGTCTTATAACAATAAAACATAATGGTTTAATTTCACTTGATTTTATTAAAAATTGTAATGAAACCGGGGAGATTGCGATTGAAATAACTGATTACGAAAATATAGGGTGGTATTTAGATTTTTATAATGGAGTTAGAAATATTATTAAGTGCTGTGAATGTGGGCGACTTATAAGGAAGACAAACAATAAAAAGAAGTATTGTTCTGATTGTGCGGTTGAAATAAATCGTGATAAAACAAAGGAAAATATAAATAAATCACGAAATTGTTTGAAATAGAAATATTAATTAAATTACGAATCTACGTTGTTTTATGACGTGGTGATTTATTTTAATATATGAGTATAATAATATTTTTCGCGAATCTTTGAATTTTAAATTTAGATTGATGAGATATAAAATCCAGCATATGCGCTGTGAGCAATTCTATGGCACTTATTTCGCACGTTAATAATTAATAGGGCAAACTTACTATAAAATACCTATCGTTCCATACAGAACGTTTTTGACGCATTGTGGGCGATGTTAAAATATATTTTCTAAAATATAAAATCGGAGGTAAATTTTTTGATTAAAAATTTTATTTGTGAATCTTGTAATAAACTTCCAGTATGTAAAATATCCGACGTGCTGTTTAAGTTTGACGAAGATGCTAAAAAACCTTTGGGCGTGAATATCACCATTGATAGTTGTTCTCATTATTTAGAGGATGGTGATGATCCTGACTAATAGACGTGAAGATGAAAACTTGCAAGATTATTTTGTGAGGTTATGTAGTAACAAAGATATTTACGGTTTAACTTTTGAAGATATTTCGGTTTTAATGAACAAACAAAATGGAACTGAAAAAGGCGAGAGTACATATAGGAAGCGTTGGGCTTCATTCAAAGAAGGAATGGAATATGCTAAGAATAGTTTGGGGATTACTGGTTCTAAAGATTCTGATATATTGGATGATATAGAAGAAAAGAAATTAGAATTGCAAAAAGAGAGATATAAGTTACAAGCTACAAAAATTGAATCTTCTCGGAACTTGCGTCAAAGCAGTCGCTTTGAGTTATTTTACGAAAATATCAAGGAAGCTATTATATCCCTGAAACCACCTGAATTAAATCCGAATTTAATCTTTAACAATAACCCAAGAGAATATCTGTTGGGTATAGGTGATATTCATTATGGAGCAAATTTTAAATCGGTTAATAATTATTATTCTTGTGAAGAAGTAGTCAGGAGATTTGAATTATTATTATCTCAAACAAAATCGTTTGTAAGAGAAAATAAAATTGGAAAATTGAAGATAATTAATGTTGGGGACACAATACAGGGAATACTTAGAATGTCTGACTTACAGTTAAATGAGGTTCCTGTAGTTGATTGTGTAGTTCAAATATCAAGAATTATTGCTGATTTTCTTAATAAGCTTTCTTCTGAATGTATGATAGATTATTATCATTCAGGAAATTCAAATCACTCGCAATTAAGGCCGCTCGGTACTAAAGCAAGCGAAATAGCTACTGAAGATATGGAACGAATAATAATAAACTACATATCTGATCTACTTAGCCATAACGATAATGTTGATGTTTGTTTAGATATTGATAAAGGATATTGTACCTTTAACATATTCGATTTCAACAATATAGCATTTCATGGACATCAATTCAAGAATATTGGAAACTCTCTTAATAATATATCTAATCTACATAGAAAGTTTTATGACTATATTATCTTAGGGCATTCTCACAGTGCAAAGGAATTAATCTTAAATGAGGGAATTTCACATAACACGGAAGTTTTAGTTGTTCCGAGTTTTATTGGAAGTGATCCTTACGCAGATAGTCTCATGGTAGGAAGTAAAGCTGCGGCCAAGATATTTGAGTTTGATAAAAAGTATGGACACACAGCAAGTAGGACGTTTATTTTAAATGGATAGTTTATACGGATTGACTACTTTCATCATGGATGGTGATGTTGTGATGACAGAATCACAGTTGTTGAATATAATTAAGTTATTGGCAAGCGGCTATGATTTTGGGGACATTGCCGAAAGCGAGATGATTTCTGTGTACTATGTAGAAAGAATAAATACAGAGTATCCGGATGAGATTCTTGAATGGAAAGTGAAATTTGGATATTGATTTTTTAAACCGCTCAATGAGCGGTTTTTTTATTTTAAGGAGGGGCATGGTTCACAGTGGCTAATGTGAAGAAGCAACAGACAACTACAACAACAACGTCAAAAAAAGAGAAGAATACATATAAATGCATTTCTTGTGGAGAACCATACACAGACCCAAGAAATTTTTTCTCAACAAAAAGCAGCATATATAAGTTTAATAATTTTAGAGTAACAATATGTAAAAAATGCATAGAGAGGCTTTTTGAATCCTATAAGGCAAGGTATAATGATGTATATTATGCCTTTTATCACATTTGCGTGATTACTGGATGGTATTACTCAGAGGAGGCTTTTAGGTCGGCTTTGGGCGATGACATTGATACTATAGGATGTTATGTTTCAAGAATGTCTGTTGGTAGGTGTAAGGGTAAGACTTTTGATACTAATTTAATGGAAGATTTCAATTTTAAAAATAAACCTCCTGTTGTTGAATCTACTTATCATGGAGATAGCGAAGAGTTAGAAGAGATAAGGAAACAGATGAAACAAAGATGGGGAAATGGTTTAACAGACGACGATTATGAATTTTTAGAACAGGAGTACGATCAATGGTCTACAATGTATAATTGTGGCGAAAAAAACATGCAAACATTGATTGAAGAAATATGCTTAACTAAACTTACAATAAGAAAGAAAAGAGCGGCTGGGGAACCAGTTGATAAAGACCAAAAGTCGTTGCAAGACTTTATGGGAAGTTGCAATCTAAAGCCGATGCAAGAAACAGGTGCTAACGCGGCAGAACAATCAACATTTGGGAACTTTATAAAGCATATAGAAAATGATAGACCAATACCAGAACCAGAAGATGAGTTTAAAGATGTTGATAATATATTGAAATATATTAGAATTTGGTTTGTCGGTCATTTAGCAAAAATATTTGGGAAAGACAATGAGTATTCTACTGAGTATGAATTAGAAAGAGAAAAATATACTGTTTCAGTTCCAGAAGTTGAGGATGATATATAATGGGCGGGTTTGCTAATTTTAAAACCGCGAAAAATAATGCTAAAGTTCCAAATGTTTTTGATTCTGCTAAAAGCAATAAAAAAGAATTAACGAAGTCTGAAAAATTAACACAAGGCATAGAAATTTGGACGGGATTCTATAGGTGTAACCTACACAGATTTATAAAAGATTATTTTGATATAAAATTAAAATTATTTCAGAAGATTATAATTTTTTTAATGGGACACACTGTAAACTTTATATATTTGGCGGCAAGACGGCAAGGGAAAACCTTTTTACTTGGATTGTTTAGTTCTGCTATGGCAATTTTATATCCCGGAATTAAAATAATTGTTGCCGGTGGCACAAGAACTCAGGGAATACAAGTAATAAATAAAATAATAGAATTTAGGTCTGAAAGCAGTAATTTACATAGAGAAATATCTTATGCTTCTAATAGTGAGGGAAATCCCATCGTGATATTTCATAATGGAAGCACAATAAAATCGGTCGCTTCTACAGATTCATCGCGTGGTAATATGGCTCACATAATTATATATGATGAATATTGTAAGATTAAAAAGAAGATTGTAGACGCTGTTTTAAAGAAATTTCGTGGGAGTGAACGCAGACCCAAATTTTATGATAAGCCAGAATATGATAATCATCCAAGTGAAAGGAATAGACAAATATTTCTTTCAAGCGCATATTATAAGTTTAATTGGATGTGGCCGCATTTTAAAGGATATATGGGAGCAATGCTTAATGATAGCAAAAAGTATTTTTGTTGCGGACTTCCGTATCAGTTATCGGTAAAGGAAGGATTACTTTCAAGAGAACAAGTTTTAGAGGATATGTCTGAAGATGATTTTGATCCTATAATTTGGTCTATGGAAATGGATACTCTTTTTTATGGAGAAGGCGAAAACGCCTTTTTTAATTATGATATAATAGAAAATAATAGAAAAATCAAAGTTCCTATATATCCTAAAACATATTATAGTTTACTTTCAGATAATAAATTAAAGTATGAAGAAAAAAAAGAAGTAGATGGCGAAATAAGATTTATTGCGGCGGATATAGCTGCGATGCAAGGGAATATAAACGATAACTCAGCGTATATAATTTTTCAATTAGTGAAACAAAATAATCAATATTTAAGGAATATCATATACATGGAATCTATGAATGGTGGGCATACAGTAGACCAAGCCATTAGGATAAGACAGTTGTATGACGATTTTGATTGTGACTACATAGTTATGGATACTCAGAATATAGGATTAGGAATTTATGACAATCTCGTTCAAGATTTAAGAGATGATGATAGAGACATTGTTTATGAGGCTCTTACTTGTATGAATGATGAAAAAATGGCTGAACGTTGTAAATCTATAGACGCGGAACCTCTTATTTACAGTATGAAAGGTTCAGAGAGAATAAATAGTGAGTGTGCGGTATTGTTAAGAGATGCTTTCCGTAGAGGAAAGATAAAACTTTTAATTAACGAGATTGATGGAAGAAGATGGACTAATAGTCTCAAATCTTTTGCAAATTTGTCAGAAGACGAACAGCTTCTATTTGAGCTTCCATTTATACAAACTTCACTCATGATAACAGAAATGGTAAACCTTAGTTCAGAAACAAACTCAGCTGGAGGAATAAAGGTTAAAGAACCATCAGGGATGAGAAAAGATAGATATTCAGCTTTGAGCTATGGAAACTATTTTGCAAATATGCTTGAAACTAATTTAAGAGTGGAAAATGACGATTATGCTTTTCATTGTTTTAATTAAATAAAGGAGGTGGGCAATTATAGCCGTTGTAAATATAAATAATGAAGAATCTCAAGAAGTGTCGTATGAATTTAATACTCACCTTGAACCTGGAATATGTTGTGGATTTGGGTCTGGCGATGTTCAAACTGGAACCTCAATGTATAGGTTGGGTGGATATTTTCATGATTACAGAAATAATTGGCATAATATTAGGCGTTGCTGTTGGGAAGTTTATTATCGACATGGGTTAGTAAGAAGTGCGGTTGATTATCGTGTTTCTTTACCTACTTTAGATAGGACAATTCAAACTAAAGACCGTAAACGTGACGGAATGAGTTTACCTATTAATTATAAAAAGAATAAACAGAAATTTTCGGCAACTCTTGATAGGGTTAGAGAAAAGATGGTAGCCTCCGATTTGCTTCTAAAGATGAATTTAGATGGAATGGCGGCTTATTATTTTGCCACCGATCAGCAGTTTCCAAGAGAAAAATTTTTAGACCCACTGTTTATGGCGCTACATTATGAAATAAACGAATCTGGAAACAAATATTCAGATAAGAATTTTGAAGATTTCACAAAAAAAGAAAAGTCTACTTTTTTAGGGCGCATAGACAAATACATAGAACAAAAAGAGATAGAAATTTCATCTAAAAAAATAGAAGAAAACGCTGTTGATATTGGCGTTAAGAATTGTTCTTTATTTGCTTTGCCTGTAGATTATATAAGAGTTGTAGGCAGAAGAAATAATTCATATGTTATTGCTTTTGACTTGAATTATTTTCTTTGTCATAATATTTATGAAATGTCTGAAAGACTTATGCAATGGCCAAGAGACATAAGAAATGCATGGAGAAGATGGCAGAGCGGCAGAACAAGAAGTCAGTGGTATGTGTTGGATAATTTCTCGACTGTTGTTGTTAAGACTGGAGCTATTAATGAGTCTTGTGGTATACCCATTGTTGCGGGTGCGCTTGAATGGGTAAATTATTTAGATAAGTTTAATAGGACAAAACGCAATGTTATGACTAACTTTTTGAATAGTTCATTCATATGGCAAGAGTTACCCAGTAAAGATAGTACAAATAACATTAGTAGTCTTAGTGAGGGTCAACAGAAAGACCAACATGAGAAAATAAAAAGTACGCTTAATGCACCAAATATAAATGACGAATTTATAAGACGTTTTGTAACTGTTGCCCCTGGGACTTCTATAAATCAATTAGAGTTTAAGGGAAGCAATCTTTTTGATAAAGATAATGAAACTTCTTTACCAGAACTGATAACGGGTGCATTAAATGTTTCTTATGGTTCTTTAACTGGTTCAGGTAATTACGCCGCTATGAAGTTAAACGCTGATGTTATTAATGCTGAGAATATGATATATCTTGACCAGTTTGCAGAAGAACTTAATAAGGTTATAAACTATCATATTATTAAGGATGATAGTTGCTACATTGAATATAAATATATACCGAGTTCTGTTTTGAATAGACAAGAATTTGTGGGCAGAGCTTTGGATTTATATAGAAATGCGTCTGGGTCTTTAGAATATTTATCTTCAACGTCTGGATTAGACTTAGAATCTATGCAATCATTGATGGAAGAAGAAAGAGTGTTGGGATATGAAAAAATCTATCAACCTCACTTAACTTCATTCACTGCGACTCAAAGAGAAGTTGATATTACAAAAGATGAAGTTTTGGATGTTGAGGAAAATATAGGCGGAAGACCGCAGTTGGATAATACCGAAGTGGTTAATCCATCAACCGAAGTAACACATAATAATGATGGAAATAATATGCCAAAACAATCAACGATTTAGGGAGGTAAAAATTTAAATGAATCTCTCGGAGATAAGCCATAGGAGATGTATTATAATTGAATGTGGCAATTGTGAAAAAAAAGAGTTTGTGTTTGATAAACTTGCTTCTACGGTTATTTGTGCATGTGGGAATAATGACGCTAAAGTTCTTGCCGTAAAGGATTGGAATGGAGCGGATTTTTCTCAGGTGTGCAAATTGGAATTGGAAAGTTTTGGACTTGAAGATTATGTAGAGTTGCCAAATGATATATATGAAAAGTTAAATGAGATTATTCAAGATAAAACTTTGTTGCGTGAAGTGATGAAAGTTGTATCTGATAATATAGCAGATTGTTTATGTAAATAAGAAATTGTCACTGAAAGGTGGTGAGGTTATTTGGATGAAGTTAGCAAGATAAATAACACTTATGAATTATCGGCTTATAACATGAAAGTAATTGAAATGTCTAAGGCTGATATTCATGGAAGAATTAGGGTAAAATTTGCATTACATGAGGTGTTTGACGATACCTCTGGCACAAACGAAAATGGGATTAACTGGCTGAGAGAGTATGTGGAAAAAAACATGCATACCGTTGAAGGAATGTCATTGAAAGTTCATTTTGGTAACGATGAAAAGACTATTGCAACAGGGCATGGGTTTCTCGAAACCGAAGATGGAGAGCCGAGATTTGAGTCTGAAATTATAGGCAATTTTAATTCGGCAAATGCTAAGATAGAGAAAGTTAATTCATCTAAAGGGGAAGTCAACGCACTTACAGCTTGGGCAACAATTGACAGTTTTATGTACAATAATTTCACAAGCTATCTACAAAATGAAATGAAAAATGGGAATACCGTTGAAAGTTCCATAGAAATTATGTCCACCAAAAAAGGCGAACCAATTAAATACCTCAATGGTTGGAATGCTGAAAATCGTACACCGGTTTCATATGTGTATGGGGGTCACGCCATCCTCGGTATTCGTCCCGCAGACGAGGTTTCCGTGATGCTTGAGGTCGCGGAAGCAAAAAAAATACAAACCCCAAATAATTCAGATTTTAACGAATTGAAACAAAAAATCAATGAGTTAGATATAAAAACAAAAAAGAAAAAAAGACGATCATCTGAAATAAACAATAAGGAGGAAATCAAATTGGATGAGAAAATAATGGCGGTTCTTGAAGAGATAAAAAGTTCTATTGCAGAATTGAATAGTTCAAAAGAGAAAGCTACTGAAATCAATGATTTGAAGTCAGCTTTGGATGAATCAAATGCTACAGTTGCACAGTTAAAGGAAACTTTGGCTAATTTGCAGACTGAGCGCGATAAACTATGCAATGATCTTGAAATTCTTAGTGAAAAACAGGAAGAACTTATTAAAGCTATTGCAGATAAAGAACTTGAAAATCAGGTTATGGCTTTGAATAGTGCTATTGCAAAAGAGGGATTTACGGAGGACGATTTAAAAGTAGCTGAAGATTTAGTTACTAAGTTTAAGGCTGATCCTAAGTCGGTTGAAGTTTCGTCTATTGTGAATGCTATAAAAGCAGATAAGTACAGTGAACTGTCTAAAGAACTTGCCGAAAAAGAAAAAGAAGTTACTCATGAAGTGAATAGCTTTAGAGTTCCAAGCAATTTGGGAGATATTTTTGGAAGCGTAGAGAATTTTAGCGGAGCTTCCACTGAGTCTGGAAGTTTATTTTAATTAAACGATTTGTTGGGGTGAAATTTAATAATTTTGAACGATAATGAATTGTTTAAAAAATATAAGACTATGTTTGATGAGTTAAATGAAACTGATTATGAATTAATTGATGTAGAATACAGAAAAAGACCATCCGGTAAAAATTTAGCTTATTTGTGCATGCGCCATATTTCTTGCGGAAACAAATATTGGACTACTTGGAATCATTTCCAAAAACGAGGTCAAAGATGTAAAATATGTTCAAACAAATTATCAGGGATAAACCAAAGAAAATCTAATGAACAGTATCTTAAAGAAGTTAATAATGTATGGGGAGACGAATATACAGTTTTAACTCCATATGTTACAACGAAAGATAAGATATTGGTTAGGCACAATATGTGTGGAAATGAATTTTGGACTTTATCTCGAAATTTTATAAAAGGTCATGGTTGTAATAAGTGTTGTTGGAACGAAATGGCGCAAGATAGGTTAAAGACACAGAAACAATTTGAATTAGAGGTTTCAGAACATACACCCAATATTAAAATAATAGGAAAATATGTTGGCTCACAAAAGTATATAAAAGTAAGATGCAAAATTTGCGGGAACGAATGGGAATGTATTTCTAAAACTTTAATTGAAAAACATTCTGTAAAATGTAGTGTTTGTTGCCCTATTTCAAAGGGCGAAATGGTTATAGAAAAATATTTAATTAAAAATAACATATTATATCAAAGACAATATAAATATTTTGATTGTAAAAATATTGACCCATTGCCATTTGATTTCGCTATTAAAAATTCTAATGGGGATGTTTTATGTCTAATAGAATATGATGGTCAACAGCATTTTAAGCCAGTAAGGTTTAATGGCATAGACATTGATTTGGCTGTTAAAAATTTTATTAGAACAGTAAATAATGATATTATTAAAAACAATTATTGTAAATATAATAATATTAAATTAATAAGAATACCCTATTGGAATTTTGATGGAATTGAAGATATATTACAAAAAGAATTAATACAATATAGGAGGAATTATACATGATTCGTTGGTATGAGATCGGGAGCATGGAAAGTCAGGCTTAGTAAATAGGTCATTCAATGTGAACCACGGCTCGTGGGTGTCGCCATAGCTCAAAGATGGCGGCTAACGGTAGGAGTTAAATAAGACTGCGTATTGAAGCGTTACAACGGGATAATACGCCTTTTCGCGAAAGCGAAATGTTCAAAGACGAATCCGCTCCGTAAGAGAGGCTAAGGCCCAGAGATGGGTAGCTGCTAATATCCGTGTGAAGCTCTAAATATAGAGAACATGTAGAGGTCATTCCCGTGAGGGAAGTAGGCGTGAAGATGAGCATTGCGCTGAAGTGCATTGATTTTACTACAAAGTAAAAAAGATATGATCCACTCCCGCCATTTAATTGGCGTTAAAGTATCGGGAAACCGAGGGTATAAAGGAAAAACTTTCCCAATTTAAAAGCAACTGTGGCTATGCCCAGATATTGCTTTGTTAAGATGGATCACGCCGCAAAGACGGCTTCGTTTGCAACTGCGGCAGATAGTGATGAAAATTACGCAGTAAATATAATTGATCTATTTCAGCCAGTTGGTGACCCTTTGTTTTGGAACATGGAACCAGTAGTTAATGTTGGTGACTTCTGCCACTGCACAATGATTGGTTCTCTTGAGGGAAATAAAATTGACATCGACAATCAGCACGTAACCGGAGCTTACACAGGAGCAACTCTTAATATAGCGGTAGGTGATGTTCTTGTTCCTGATGGAACTGGCAATCTCGCCAAGGGTACTGCTCCCACAAATGGTTGGTATTTTATTGTAAAAGAAATAACTTATCTTACCGAAGTAGCTTTCAGATGTCAAGTAGTTAACGCGGCTAATGTCGCTTCGGATTAATTTAAATTTACGTAAAGAAGGAGGAAATATAAATGGAATTTAATGATATGTTTGAATTGAACACAAAAAACATGAAACGTGATAGCGATTTTTCATCTGGTCAGATTCAGAAAGATTCGCCTGTTGTTGAAATATTCTCCCGTATGGTTGCGGGTAAAGAAATAGGAGAAATAAAAGACAGATATAATAAAAAAGTGGACGTAAACGCCGCAGTAGATTATATCAAAAACCTTTCTTATCAGGCTGGAGGCGGAAATCAGTACGCAATGAGCGAACTTAATGATATTCGCCGTTATGTTATTGAACCCCTTGTACTTCGCAGACTACAGTTACTTGGAATATTCGGAAGATATGAAAATGTTCCCTATGGTACGAGCATTGTCGTAGAGCCAGTAAAGCGTGTAGGTTCTTTGAGCCGTGCGCAAGCTAATCGCGGAGATGTAATTTTCGGTACTTTAGATAGGGATGCTTATCCAGTAAAACCTTTCTCGGTAGCGGCGGGGCATATTGTGGACTACCGTAGAACCTCAAGGGGTGACATGGAATTAGAAAATATGCTTATTTCCGATATTGAAAAAGATATGTGGAATAAGTTCAGCTATCTTGCATTCATTAAGATTTACAACACAATAATGAACAATGATGGCATGAAATTTGTTCAGCAGGGAAATGGAATTTCACAAACTGCGCTTGATTGGGTAATAGCTCAGATTAGACGTTTTGGAAATCCCGCATTGTTTGGTGATTTTAGCGTAACATCTCAGGTAGCTGGATTTGGTGCGGGTTATGCAACTACTACTCCTGTATACGGAACCAATCCTCCCGCCGCAAATGTTCAGGTGCAGGGAGTTTCACAACAGCTTGTAACTGAGTTCCTTACAACGGGATTAATTGGAAATTATAAAGGTAGCTCGGTCACTTCTATTGAGAATCCTTTTAATTACGATAGTATAATAACCGATCCTTCCGGTCGTCAGACATGGGATACATTGTTCCCACAGGGTATTCTTTTTGTAGTACCTCAAGGCGTTCAGTCACCCATTAAGATGTGGACTGTTGGTGGATTAACGAGTATGACGGCCGCTGACGCCGAAACAGGTACGTATCTAACCAGATTTGACCTTATGGGTGCATCTGATGTGGCAGCAAACAGAATCGCAGAACTTGGAATGGTAATTGATACAAGCTATACAATCAATCAGTAACTAAAATATAATTGAATATAGTGGGGATTAGTTTTCTAATCCCCACACAAATTCACAAAAGGAGTTATATATGTCTGCTCAGACTGAAAATAAAGAATTAAATTTAGAAAGAAAAGTAAACGTAATAAACTTAACAAACATTGATACTTATGTTCCTTTGAGAGAACGCATGGGAACCACAAACGTTCCGGCAAAAGGTAAGGCTATTTTTACCGTATCTGAAGTATTACAACAGAAATATGCGAACAACCGAGATTTTGTGGGAACAGATTTTAGGGGAACTCACGCTTCGCTTTATATTGATGATAAAGAAGTTAGAGTTGCGTGTGAATTTGAAAGCGAAGATGGGAAAACAAGTCAAGAAATAACAAGTGAAAAAACAATATTAGATTTGTTCTCTCTTGAAAAAGAAGAAACTTTTTACAATGCTTTACAGAACAAAATAGTTACACTTGGTGAAAAACAAATGCTTAGACAGATAATTGGAAGTGGGAAAGTCAATTCACATAATTTAATTGAAATATCGAAAAAATTCTTGTCTGGAGAAGAAATAGAATTCACCAAGAAACCCGCTGGTCGTCCCCGCAAAAACTAAAGATAGGAGGCGACTCTAATGACAGACTACGATAGAGTTAAAGACGTTCTTGAAGGTGGGATAAAAGACAGAGAATGCCTACACGACTTATTAATTGAAAACTGGTTTGATATAGCTGTTTCAAAATACTCTTTAGAAATATACCCGCTAAAATACGATAAAGTCTTAAAAAACTTTGTTCCTTCTGTTCCCGATTGGGTCATAACAACTTTAGGTTTGTATATAATTTTAGAATACATCCGCAGGGAAAGAAGCCGAATAAACAAGCTCCAGAATATAGTGGGACGTGATATTTCTTTAAATAGCACAAATTCGTCAAAAACCGCAACAAAAGAAGAATTTGATTCAGTCTATAAAGAAATAGAAGAACTGATTCACAAACAAAAGCGTCATGCGTACAATTAAATTTTGGAGGTGATAGTTTGGCAAAAGAATGGTATTTATTTGGTTTACCACATACAATTCAGACTAATAATAGTGGATTTGAAAAAGATGAATTTATAGATTATGCGTGTTCGGGATTTGCTGAACTATTAGAAAGGTCTTTTTTAACCATACCTCCAGTAAGAGTTTACTATGGCGATGGCTTGAACGAATGTACTGGGAAAAACATAAAAGCAATAGTTCAAAACAACTCAACAGACTCCGCAACCCAAGACCATGTTCGTCAAATTATCACATATATTGGAACTTTAAAACTTGGTATGTATGTTCATTATCAAAATGAAATTTGGCTTATTATTGGTTATATAGGTAACAATCAGATATATGAGAAATCTATTATGTACAAATGCAATTACAAATTGCGTTGGATAAACCGAAATTCCGAAATTGTTGAAAGATGGATTTGGCGGCAGGATTCTACCAGATTTTCATCTGGAGAAACCGGAATGACGGACGTCGTTATAGGTAACGTCAGAAATGAAATGTTAGTTCCAAAAGATTGTGAAACCATATACTTAAAACGTGATATGCGTTTTATTATGGGGGATAGAGATGCTGCCCAAATTCATGACCCATTAACTTATAGAATAACAAAAGAAAATGGTCTACTGCGAGTTCAGGGAAATTCATCTCTATTTTCATTCATTTTAACGGAATCCGGAGATTTTAATCCATTGACAGACAACAGAGAATTAATGATTGCTGATTATTGGAACACAATTGCCAATTATGATTTAGACTTAATAACTTCTGAAAACTTAGAAATCGGAATTGGTGAAAGTTTTAAAATACAGCTTCTTGCCAGAAAAGATGATGTAGAAGTTAATATTGGCGTTAAATATAAATCAGAAAACGAAGAAATCATTACTATTGATGAAAATGGTTTAATATCCGGAATTTCAATTGGAAATTCATCTATAACTATAGAATTTCATAATATAACAAAAACCATAAATGTAGTTGTTGTAGAAAACGCAACAACTCAAAACAACACATGTGTTATTACCTATATAGGAGTTCCGACAATTAAGGTTGGGGGGGCGCAGAAAACATTTACTGCTACATTCTATGATTCTTTAGGGAATAAGTTAACAACTGAATCCGCAGTATGGAGTATTTATGATAACATTGGAACTCAACCGAGTTACATTGAAATTGTAAGTCAAACAAGCAACCAAATTATAATTAAGTGTAAAAATGATATTAACGCTATTGGGAGTTTTATAAACTTAAAACTCACAGATTCAAACAATACCATAGAAAACATCTTAGAAATCTATGTATCATCATTAACATAAGGCGGTGAAAGATTGGATAGCATAAATAATTATTTAAAGATATTTGACGATTTTGAGATAATTGAACAGGATATTTCTGCGAGACTTCTTCAAAATATGAATTTATTCAAGCTTTTACATTATGTTAATAATGAACCTTTGTCTATGCCAATGGATGAGGAATTAGCTGAAGATATAATGACTGAATTTCATGAAAAGTTTGATAATGGAGTTTTACAATATCTTAAAAACGAAAATTGTAGATTGATTTGGGAACCTTTTGATTCGGAAGCTGTAATTATTGATTCGGCTTTTGTTCGATTATATCCTATTCAGTATAATGCGGTTGATGTTTATAGCGGGGATATTTACATTCAATGTGATATAATAGTTCACCAGTCAATATCTAAAACTATAAGTGGGCGGCGCAGAAACTTAATAGCAAAAGAGATTATAAACTCTCTTAATGGATTACGAATAAAATCAACAATTCAACCTTTAGCAATAATAGACAGACCTATGACGCTTGTTCAGTTTAAAGACAACTATTGGGGGTACTCACTATTATTTAAAACGTCAATTGCTACAAAGGGTGGGACTTGTGGATAAAGAAAATAAAAGTTGGTTGAGTTTAATTTCAAACCAATGTTCTCGCCAGAAATCCTTGGCGTTCAATGAAACTTTAAGATATAATGGAGTTGACTTCTATCCTATTAACTGTAGTTACTTGATTGAATTTTATTTATGTTTGAATGTATTAATGGTCCATCAGGAATGGATTAGAGAAAAGAAGTTGGCTAAACTTCCATATCTATGGTTTATAACTTACGCTTGCGAACACTCCGATGAATATCCAAACAATCCAGAATATAAAATGTTTCTTCCAATGTTGTATTCTCTGCTTGAAATGTCTACAAGAAGTACAGATTATGATATTATGGTTGAGAAGAAACCTAATGGTGATTATCAGAAATGTAATCTTATAATACAGGGGAACTCTTTTTCTTATAAGAATTTTGAAGAACTGAAAAGGATATTATTAGAACAGGCTGGTGTAGAGGAAGAATTTAAGGAATTTATTCATGAGGACGCATGGAAAGCAATAAACGCAGACAGGGAATTTGAAAACAAACAAAATAAACATGTTCCCCCAACAATTGAAGATTTAGTTGACATAGTTGCTCTATATTATCATATGAGCAACGCAGAAGTAAAAGAATCATTTACAATAAGAAAGTTCAACAATGCCATAAAAAGGATGTCAATGTTTGAGGATTGGCGCGTTATGAAAGCGGGAGAGTGTTCTGGTATGGTTAAATACAAGAACCCTATAACTCACTGGATAAGCGGATTCCCTAAACATAATCCTTTTGAGGGACTTAACATAAATTATATGGATAAACTGAAAAAATCATTTTAGGAGGTAATTAAATGGCTGAATTAGCTGCAAATATGGCTACGCCTGGTGTGCGTTTTTTATCTAAAGCTGGTAAATTTGAGCTTTTAGACAATCAAAGCGGTTTAACAATGTGTACTGGTGAATATGCTACACAGTATGCTATTACTATTTCAAATACAGCTACCGATACTCAGGGTGGTTCTGCGAATGCGCTGTTGCTTAGAAACTATTCTGGAAAGATAGTTCAGATTGACCTTACTATAAGAGACTGGAATTTGGAATATATAGCTGTATCTCAGGGTTCTCTTATAAACGTTATTAACTCAAGTAAATATGTTATTGAAAAAGTTGCTAATGTTGATACAAATGGTGTAGTAACTCTTGGAACCAAAGATGACCTTCCTCTCCCTGTCGGAAATGTAAGCGTTAAACTGCCTAATAACACGAGAGTTAATGTTGTTCCTGGAGAAGATGGAACTTTAAATCTAACTGCTTATAATGTTGCAAATGAGTGTGTAAACCTTACTTATTCATTTGACGCGCTTGGCAGAGAAATTGATATTCTTGCGGATGGTAAACCCAGAATTTGTCATCTTATTTTGCAGGGTGATATAACCGATAGTAAATTTGGAAACGTTGGATGGGTAGAAGTTGACATACCGAGTTATCAGGTATCGCCTGACCTTACTATAACCATGACAAATGATGGGACCACTTCGGACACTGTTCTTAGTGGTGTTGCTTTGGCTCTCTCTGGTCAGAACTGTAGTGATGGTATGGTTTACGGTAAGATTAAAGAGTATATTATAGATTTTGTAATGCCTGTAATAACAGAGCTTGTTACATCTCCGTCTCCTATAGAGTTAGCTCTTACTCCTACTCCCGAAACTCAACAGCTTACTACTCAGGGAAGTTATGGTGGGGCTTACGCTCCTGTTCCTGTTGAAGGAGTAACCTATACGTCAGCATCACCAGAAACTGCTACTGTAAACGCCACCGGAGTCGTGACTGCCGTGGCGGTAGGAACCACACAAATTACCTCAAGTTACACTAATGAAAACTCCACAGTTGTAACTGATGTTGTGGACGTTACTGTTGTTGCCT
>QMCD01000040.1_pt1 | contig 124658 bp, 135 predicted proteins | sample 1821841 | NCBI WGS metagenome assembly QMCD01 (sample SAMN01991225, study PRJNA193472) | Termite gut metagenome, whole genome shotgun sequencing project. | isolation source: worker | host: Macrotermes natalensis
CCAGAACGCGCTTTCATTGATTGGTCTGCGCGGTCATCAAGACAACACCCGGAAATCTAATTCGCTGTTTGTTGCTCCTACAATTCGCCGTCCGACATCCTGATCCCGAAGGAGCTGAGGAAACGCGCCGACATGGAAAGCGGCGACATCGTCAAGCTGACCGTCAGCAGCGGCCGCCTGAACGTGGCCAAAGTCGAAATCGTGGAGGCCGGGAGCCAGGATCCCGCCGCCGTCGAGGCATTTGTGCATGCCGCGGTCAAGACCATGGGAAAAAACAAACAGCTGGCCCTGGCATCCCGGCTGCTGCAGCTGGCAGAGGAAGGGGAAAAAGATTGCTGAGGGAAAAATACCAGGCATTCGTCATCCGGGAACAGGAGATCGCCTCGGCGGTCATTGACGGCTCCCTGTCGGCCATCAGCACATTCATCAAAAACAGCGGCAAGGGAAACATCGTCACCATCCACACCATGGAAGGCGGGCCGTTCCTGGCCGGGCTATCCGGCATATATCTCTACTGCGAAGACAGCCTGTTTTTAGACCGGCAGCTAATACCGTACCTGCGGTCAGCAGCCACGCTATGAAGAAGATCTATTTTTCGGGCGGCATCCTCTTCTATTTCGGAAGCCCGGCGGGCTATCTGGACAAAGACAAGGTCGTCCTCGACGCCATGTTCCAGAAAGAGGACATCCTCCGCTACCTGACAGAAAAAGAAGGAAAAGAAGTGGCAGTACAGGAGGGCATCTATGACAGCCTAGCGGAACAGGCGGCAGCCGGCCAGCTGCCCACCGCACTGGACGGTAGCGGAAGCCATACCGGGGAAAGGCAGGAAGACAGCTTTCTGCCCCGCATGCTACGGATCTACCGGCTGAAAAAAGAGCAGCCAATCATGATGCGCTTCACCAGCCTGGCTGAGCGGGAAAAAAGAGGGTTCGGAAAGCCGGGAATACGGGAATACGAACTGGCCTATGAAGGCAGCATACCGGATTTTGACATGGAAAAGATATGGGACATTTACAGCCGGAAAGACATCAACGGCCATCCCCTATCCATATCCGACGTGATCGCCCTTTCCTGCGGCGGGATCAGCCGTTACTTTTATGTCGACCGGACCTGTTTTCAGGAAATTGATTTTATCTCATAATGACATCAGCCAGCGGGCAGAAAGGCAAGGAAAAAAGATGGCAAGAAGCAAAACAGAAGAAACAGCAAATGCAAACGGAAAAGAACAGAAACAGGATAACAGACCAACGGAGGAAAACAGACAGCAGGCCCTGCCGGTACAGCTGGAGGTCAGGATCCACTCCATCCGGCTGAACGAGACCATCAAGGCGATTGCCTCCGTAAACATCAACGGTGCTTTTGCGGTAAGGGGACTCAAGGTGCTGGAAGGAAGCAACGGCCTCTTCGTATCCATGCCAAGCTATAAATCCGGCAATGAATACAAAGACATCTGTTTCCCTGTCACGTCAGAATGCCGGAAGCAGCTCCACGATGCCGTAATCAATGCTTATGAACAGGCAGTAGCCATGGGCCAGAACAGCGTACAGAAACATCATGAAATACAACAGGCCGCACCAGAAGGCCAGGCCGTCAGTATGGCAGAAATGTAAAAACGCGAACTTAGAAATACAGAACAAAATCCAGAACGTAAAACGGAGGAAAATAAAATATGAGAAAATGGGTAAAATCAACAAACAAAAACTCTTACAGAATCCTGGCAAAACTCTCAGTCCTGCTCAGTGATAAAAGGGGTGAGAACTATGTAGATACGGCTGTGAAGATACTGATCGCTATCGTGCTGGGTGCATTGCTGTTGGCCGGATTATATGCTCTTTTCGGTGATGTCGTGATGCCGACCCTGACAGAGCGGATCCAGGATATGTTCAATTATGCCGGGTAGAAAATAGCATTTTCTGCGCTTTCTTTCACAATAACGAGATAAAATCAACATCTAATTTCATAAAATATATAAATTAGATGTTGATTTATTTGGTTTTTGGTGTATAATAGTATTGAAATGATATTGAAATGTAAATTTAGGAAGGAAAGGGAGATGTTAATACAGTTTAATTTTAAAAATTACAAATCTTTCCGGGATGAGGTTTCTTTGGATTTATCAGCCACGAAAATAACCGAGCATGGGAACCATGTAGTGGAAATGGCAAATGATAAGCTGCTTAAGGTGGCTGCGATATATGGTGCAAACGCCAGTGGCAAATCAAATATATACGATGCTTTTAAGTTCATGAGTTACTATGTGATCGAATCCTTTAAATTTGGCGGGGAGAATGACAGCCGTCAAAAGAGTGATCCTGAGTATATCAAAGTCAAGCCCTTTTTATTCGATAATGTAAGCCGTGAGGGAGAGTCAACATTTGAAGTTTTTTTCGTGGATAATTCTGATAGTACCGGGAAGATTTATCAGTACGGCTTTGCATTACAGAACGACGAAGTCGTGGAGGAATGGTTTTATTCAAAGGCCAAAACAGCAAGGAACAGATATAAAACTATTTTCTACCGCAAGAAGGAAACAGGCCTAGAGATGAACGGCTTGCCGAAGAGCAGCATGGAAAATATAAAGGCAGCCCTGGAAAAGGAAACCCTGATCGTATCGCTTGGAGCAAAGCTTAAAATAGGAAAGCTGAAGCGGGTGAGGGACTGGTTTATAAATAATGAAGTTGCAGATTTCGGTGACCCGGCAGAAAATTTCTTCCGTTCACAGGTTTTACCGGAAGATTTCTTGGACAGCCGGGATGTGCAGAATAACGTAGCCAAGTATTTTGCATCCTTTGATGAGGCCATCTATGATTTTAAAGTGGAAGAAGTGCAGTCGGAAAGCGAGAAGGAAGCAGACCGCCGCTATAAAATTGATGCCCTGCATAAAATGACAGACGGTGATACTTTTGAATCCATCCCGCTCAAGGATGAATCTAGCGGGACGCTGAAGATGTTCGCGCTATACCCATCATTAAAGGAAGTACTGGATCATGGCGGTACTTTATTTGTGGATGAATTAAATGCTAGGCTGCATCCGCTTTTGGTTAGGAATATCATCCTGACTTTTTTGTCAGCAGAGATCAATGTGAATCATGCCCAGCTTATTTTTACGACTCATGATATCTGGCAGTTCTCCAACGATTTGCTACGCCGGGATGAAATCTGGATGGTGGATAAAAACAAAGAGGGGGTGTCCGACCTGTATTCGCTGGCAGACTTCAAAGATGAAGAAGGCAATAAGATACGGCGGGATGAGGCGCTTGCGAAGAATTATCTGACGGGCAGCTATGGAGCAATTCCGGCATTGAGACCGATGACAATGTTAAGGGGGAAGAATGGGGATGGCGAATAAAGATCTGCTGCGGTCAACTGGAGGGAAGCCCAGTGACCGACGGGCTGGGCAAAGGAAGGACCGGGATAAGAAGGTAGGTAAGAGGGTACCAAAGTTAGGTTATTATCTGATTGTGACAGACACGGAAGAGACTGAACGAAATTATTTTGAAGGGCTCCGGGACAGTATCCCGAAAGACTTAAAAGATCATCTGGTAATCGTGGTAGAGAAAGCCAATACAGTGGAACTTGTAACAAAGGCGATGGAACTTGCCAATAAAGATCCGCAGTACCGGATACCGTGGATCGTATTCGACCGCGACCAGGTCAAAGCGTTTGACGAAATTATCTGGGCAGCGGAAAAAAATGGCGTGGGTGCAGGCTGGTCAAATCCTTGTTTTGAAATCTGGATGTACGCTTATTTTGGAGAGATGCCCGCGATAAAAGAGTCATACATATGCTGCGAGCGGTTTGCAAAGAAGTTTGAGAAAGTTACAGGGCAGGCGTATCAGAAATCCGACAGGGATATTTATCGGAAGCTGGAACAGTTTGGTGATTCTCAAAATGCTGTAAAACTGGCGGAAAGATATCTGAAAAAAAGTACCGATAACGGAAAGAGTCGGCCGTCGGAGATGTGGCCGGGATGCATGGTGCATCGATTGGTGGAAGAGATACAGAAAAAAATTTATAGATAAATACGGGGAAATGAGATGATAAGTTACTTTTCGGAATACTATAAGAGTTTAGTGTTTAGCAAAGATGGAGAAGATCAAAAAGGATTAAGAAATGCACAGATGGGTGCAATACATGCAATTTCTTCATATTTTTCATTAAATAAACAAAAAGCGGCAATAGTAGTGATGCCAACTGGATCTGGAAAAACAGCAGTTTTAATGATGGCACCTTATGTATTATCAAGTAAGCGTGTGCTTGTTGTGACTCGTAGTAGGATGGTATGTGGACAGATCGCCGAAGAATTTAAAACACTTAAAACTTTGATAGAAATAAATGTGTTTAGTGATTCTATTGTAAAACCCAAGGTGCTTGAACTGGAACACGATTTTTGTGACCTTGATACCATAGATATAATGAATCAGGATGTTATTGTATCAACCCCAAATTGTGCTTTATCTTTGAGTGAATCGGATATAATTAAAAAGAATATAGATATTGTATTAATTGATGAGGCACATCATGTGCCAGCCAAAACGTGGCAGAAAATTCTTATTAACTTAAGTAATGCAAAGCAGATATTGTTTACTGCCACTCCATTCAGAATGGATAAAAAGGAAATTAAAGGGGATATAATTTATAATTATCCGCTATCGATGGCATATAGTGATGGAATATTTGGAGAAATACATTACATCCCAATTGAATTAAGTAAAAATAAAGATGAGTTGATTGCTAGAAAAGCTGAGCAAGTATTTATTTTAGATAGAGAGAGAGGATTTAGACATTATTTAATGGTAAGGACAAGTACAAAAAAGAGTGCAAAGTATTTGGAGGAATTATATTCTCAAATAACAAATCTGAAGTTGAAACGGATAGATAGTTCTATGAAAAACTCAGTAGTTAAAAAACGTATTGAAGAGCTTAAAGATAATAAGCTAGATGGGATTATTTGTGTTGACATGTTAGGAGAAGGTTTTGATTTTCCTAATCTAAAAATTGCTGCAATTCATTCACCGCATAAATCGTTGGCCATTACACTGCAATTTATTGGACGATTTGCTCGAACAAATGCTAATGATATAGGATCTGCAAAGTTTATTGCCATGAATGATTATGAATTAGAAATTGAAAATAAGCATTTGTTTGTTAGTGATGCCATCTGGCAAGATATTATTATAAATATGAGCGAAGATAAAACGAGAAAAGAAGAGAATCATAAAGAATATCTGAAAAAATTTGAAACGGATGGTAGCACTAGTGGGCCAAAATATATTTCATTGCATGCCATTCGGCCAAACTGCCATGCAAAAGTTTATAAAATATCTGGATTTGATATAGATGGTATATTTCCTGATGAATGTAATGTTGCTGACAGAGTATATGTAAATAAGCAAGATAAAACAATAATTGGTATTGGAGAAGATTTGACTCCTCCTAAATGGATGAATGGAGATTTGTTAAAAAATATTGAATATAAATTATTTATAGTACATTATCAAGAGCGAACTGGATTTCTATTTATTTATTCTCAATTTAAGAGTGAGAAAATGTATGAGGCTATTGTCTCAGCTTTTTGTGAAACTTATAATAAAATTTCACAGAATAAAATGAATCGAGTTTTAGGTGATTTAAATGAGTTTGAGTTTTTTAATGCGGGTATGTTAAATAGGTATAATTCTGGCGAATCATATCGAATCTCATCTGGATTTGACGTTAGTGAAGCTATCGACCCCTCTACAGGTAGGATGTATTCAACAGGACATGCATTTTGTAAGGCAAATACTACATCTCAAAGCCTGACTATTGGATATAGTAGTGGTTCAAAAATATGGAGTAGTTCATACTTTTCGGTTCCAGAATACATTTCATGGTGTAATGAAAATGGAAGTAAAATAGGTAACGACGAAATAATTGTAAAAACTAATACAAATTTTGATTTGTTGCCTATTGCAAAAGAATTGGAAGAATATCCAGATAATTTATTTATGGTTGATTTTAATCCAGAAACGTATAATATTCCACCAGTAATATTTATGGACAAAGAGCAAGGAACGAAATTTACATTATTAGACAGTTTAATAAAAATTGTAAATATAAACAAAAGCGTGGTTAAGTTATCGATTAAGTTTGATGATTATGAAGAAATTTTTGAGTGTGATACGCAAGGGCGGTACCAGACTATTAAAAGTAATTTAATGCTTAAATGTGGTAGATATAAATTAAATGTGTCAGAGTATTTGAATACTTATCCATTACTATTTAGAACCACAGACGATGCAACAATTAGTGGAAATAATAGATTTGAAGGTAATCCAGATGCCTTGATATATGATAATTCAACTATTGAGGCAATAGATTGGGAGAATTATGGAACAGATGTCACACTTGAATTTGATAACTCCAAAAAGAATAGTGGGAAATCTATTCAAGCAGTACTTAAGAAAATTTTGGAGAGTGATCCTCAAAATAAATATATTATCTATGATCATTCTAATGGAGAAATCGCAGATTACATTACAATAAGAGAAGAGGAATACAGTTTTCATATTTCATTATTTCATGTGAAGAAAATGAATGGAAAAAAATATAATAGTAGTGTGGATGATATTTATGAAGTGGCGGGTCAGGCTGTCAAATCAGTCATATGGTTTAAAAAGAGAGCGATTTTACTAGATAAAATGTCAGACCGTCAAAAGAGTGGCAACTGTAAATTTATTAAAGGCAGTTTAGAAGAATTTAGAAAAGAATTTACTGTTACGGGTAAGCAATATAATGGATCTGTTATTATAGTACAACCCGCAATTAGTAAAAATATTGAGATGCCTGAAAAGATACAACAAGTAATAGCGGCGGCTACATACTATATAAAAAATTCTGGAAAAGTAAAAGAACTAAGAATATTTGGTAGTAAGTGATTATCTAAATCATGAAATAAACTCGATTGGAGCATTGGATCTAAGATCTAATCATGTTTATATATACTATGGAGGATATACATGAAAATAAGATTCTTTTTGTCTGTTTTAAGGAATAATCAACTATGTCGATTGAATATTTTCTGCAAACAATAGGCTTATTTCCAAATTTATGTTTCATCACTCTTCTGCTGATAGCCGCACTTATAGATATCAAATCAAGAATAATCCCCGATTCCATCAGCATAATATTAGCAGCTATCAGCCTGATCCCGCTAGAACCCACCCGGATAATCGGCATATTGATAGCAGTTCCCTTACTGCTTGCAGGTCTGACAATCGGAGGAATCGGAGGAGGTGATATCAAAATTACTGGAGCATGCGGCATGATGCCGGTCTGGAATGGGCATTCACAGGTTTATTCTTAGGTCTGCTGTTCCTGATTTTTTTCCACTGTATCCAGACAGCAACAAAAAACATCAGCAAAAGAAAAAAGAAACAAAAACCGGAACAGGCATACCCGCTTGTTCCTTTTTTAACGGCAGGAATGCTGCTGATGCTTTAGAAATCCCGTGCGCCTGCACAGCCAACGCAACCAGCTAAATCAACACGTATCAACCACCAAAATAAAAGAAAGGATCCCACAAAACCATGAAGAAAAAAATCATCATCCTCACCGCCGTCATGCTTGCCCTCGGCACCGCCATGACCTATCTCAGACGCAGGAAATACGCCAGAGCCGACAGGAGAGACACCATTTGAAGCTACTAAGGAACCGCACCGTATTAGGAATCCTCTGCATCGTCATATCCCTGCTGATCTGCTTTGCCGTCACGCCGCTTTACAACGCCGGCCTCGCCAAGAAAACCACTATCGTGCGTTTCACCAGGGACGTAAAGGCAGGAGAAGAAATCAAAAGGAACATGCTCGCGGAAGTAGAAGTAGGAAACTACAACCTTCCGGAAAACATCTTCCGCAGCATCTCCGACGTAGAAGGAAAATACCTCACCATGGACGTAACCTCCGGGGACTACATCCTGCCCGGCAAGATTTCCGACGAACCCGCCGCCGAAAACCGGTACCTGTACAGCCTGAACGGCGAGAAACAGGCCATCTCCGTCACCATCAGCAGCTTCGCCGAAGGGCTCTCCGGCAAGCTCCGCTCCGGCGACATCGTCTCCGTAATCGCCCCGGACTACCTCGGCAGCGGCGAAACCGTCATCCCGGCAGAACTTAAATACCTTGAAGTCATAGCAGTCACCGCCAATCCGGCACCGACGCCAACATGGAACAAGGTCCCCAGTCAATAACCGAAGAAGACAAAGAACTCCCCACCACCGTCACCCTGCTGGTCCGTCCGGAGCAGAGCCGCCTGCTGGCACGGCTGGAAGCCGAAAGCGGCATGCACCTCAGCCTCGTGTTCCGGGAACCGATGGAAAAAGCCGCAGTCTTCATCCAAGCCCAGGACGAAGCACTGGCCGCCCTAGCAGAAGCAGAGACAGAAGCAGAAGCAGAAAACGAACCAGCCGATCCCGCATCCGCCGATCCCGCATCCGCTGAAACCGCAAGTGCTACCTCCACTTCCGCCATCCAGCCATCCTCAGCAAAAACAGTTACCGAAATCATGACAGAACACGACCAGCGCCTGTCAGGGGAGGAATAAACGTGCTAAACTTCAAAAAAGAATCCATTTTCAGCACCAACTACGAAGACGGCCCGCCGGAACAAACCGCCCCGCCGCAGCCCGCCACGGTACTGGCCGTCTGGGGCAGCCCAGGATCCGGCAAAACCACGGTCTCCGTCAAGCTGGCCGACTACTTGACCCGCAAAAGAAAAGACGTCCTGCTGATCTTCGCGGACATGACCGCCCCGCCCGTCCCCTGCGTCATCTCTTCCTCATCGCTGGAAGGGGAACGCTCCCTGGGAAGCATCCTCGCCGCCGCCCACGTATCCGCCAACCTGGTCAGGAAAAACTGCATGTTCCACCGGAAGAACCCCAACCTCTCCCTGCTCGGGATGCTCAAAGGCGAAAACGTCTTTTCCTATCCCCCGTATGACCAGACCCAGGCCCGCGAACTGATCGAGCAGGCCCGCAGCATTGCCGGGACCGTCATCATCGACTGCACTAGCACCATCGCTTCCGACATCCTGTCGGCGGTGGCCCTGCTCGAAGCAGACACGGTCCTGCGGCTGGTAAACTGCGACCTCAAATCCATCAGCTACTTATCCTCCCAGCTCCCCCTCCTAAAAGACCAGAAATGGGATGTGGACAAACAGATAAAAACAGCATCCAATATCAAGCCCCACGAAGCCAGCAGCCACATCGAACAGGTCTTAGGAAACGTCGCCTTCCGCCTTCCCCACAGCACCGAAGTTGAGAGCCAGTATCTCGCCGGAGAGCTGTTCGCGGAACTGGGCCTCAAGGAAAGCCGGGGCTTCCGCCGCGAAATCGAAAAAATAAGCAAGGAGGTATTCGGCATATGACAGGAAACAACCAGAGCCTGTTCTTCTCGGCAGACTTAAAAGGCCGGGAATTCACCGACGTCCTGAAAGAAGTCCAGGAACATCCGCATCGCCGTCCTGAAGACCCCGCTTGTGGACGAGGACGTCGGTATCGCCGCCTCCATCCGCATCGTCAACCCCCAGCGGCTGGCTAAGAAAGACTTCGTGGAAAGCGGCGCCGCCACCGGGGAAATGCTGGACTTCCTGGCAGAATGCCTGCGCTACGGCATCAGCATCTGCGTGGCGGGCGCCATCAGCTCCGGCAAGACCACCCTCACCGGCTGGCTCCTGACTACCATCCCCAGCAGCAAACGGATCTTCACCATCGAAAACGGCAGCCGGGAGCTGGCCCTGGTAAAGGAAAAAGACGGCAAAACCGTCAACAGCGTCATCCACACCCTGACAAGGGCCAGCGACAACGAAAAACAGAACATCGACCAGGACATGCTCCTCGACATGGCCCTCCGCTTCAACCCCGAAATCATCTGCGTCGGCGAGATGCGCAGCAGCGAGGCCTACACCGCCCAGGAATCGGCCCGCACCGGCCACACCGTCCTGACCACCATCCACAGCAACAGCTGCGAGTCCACCTACAGCCGGATGCGCACCCTGTGCAAGCGCAAATACGACATGGACGACGGGGTGCTGATGGACCTGGTGACCGAAGCGTTTCCCATCGTTGTGTTCACCAAACAGCTGGAAAACAAACAGCGTCGCCTCATGGAAATCATGGAATGCGAGATCCTGCCCGACGGCCGCTGTTCCGCTATGAAATCATCGAAAACCGGATGTCCGGAGAAGAATTTAAAAATATAATACTGAATATAGCTAAACAACTGAATAAGGCGGACTATTGAATATAGATAAAAACTGAATATAGATAACAACTGAATATAGATAACAACTGAATATAGACATACACATAAAACTGAATTACGGCAACACAAAAACTGAATAAAGTACCAACTAGGTTTAATCATGCAAACAATGCGGCGGAACATCCATTCCACATCCGTTCCGCCGTATGATTGCCAGATTAAACAGAAGGAGAGCTTCAATAAAAATGAAAAGAGAAGAATTGTAATTACTAGAAAAAATCTTAGAGAACAATCAAGTCGGCTACGCTTACCTCTATCCATCCAACGGTGGCCAGAGACAAGAATTCGTCTTTGATATGACCCCAGAAAACATCGGAAATTTCTTAGGCAAGCACCAATTCGACGCTGACAAGATGATATTCACCAACATGGTCGACTCTCTAATTCTGGACACTTTCGGCGGCTTTATCAACAGTTGCCCGGATCAGGAGCTATGTGCAAAAATCAAAGAGGTTTTAATACCGATTCAAGTTGGTGAAAAAGAAGCCACGGACATCCCATTGGTGACAAGAGCTGCGATGGACGAGTATTGCCAGACGGAAGAAGAAGCCGTCATGCAGGCTGAAATCCGCATGATGTAAATGAGAATAAGCAAGGAGGTGGATCTACCTATGAAGGAAATTCCCATTTGGGAAAAAAGCAATCTGACACTGGAAGAGGCTGCCGCATATTCCGGTATTGGCATCAGTAAAATGAGGGAAATCACCAATGAAAACAGGTGTAACTTTGTACTATGGGTAGGAAATAAACGACTAATCAAACGCCGCCTGTTTGACCAATATGTAGAGCAGACCTCTTCTCTCTGAAATATCTGAAATTAATATTTTCAATAGATTAAGCAGCCTTTCTGTGATAAAATGTGGATAATCATATCAAGGCTCTTTCTATTACAGAAAGGAGTTTGACCATGTCCGAAAAACGCAAAGACCATAAGGGGCGTATCCTGCGGACCGGAGAGAGCCAGAGAAAGAACCTGCTTTACCAATACCGTTACACCGACAATCGCGGAATACGGCAAACCATTTATTCCTCTGACCTTCAGGATTTACGCAAAAGTGAAAAAGAAATACAGAAGACTTTATATGATGGCATTGATTATGCTGCCGGGGATGCGAGTCAGCGAATTTTGTGGTTTGACAAAGCGTGATCTAGACTTTAAAAACCGTAGGATCCATGTTGACCACCAGCTTGTCCGCGAGCGGGGCGGCAAATACTATGTGGAGCAAACCAAAACCGAGTGCGGGGTGCGTTTTATTCCGATGACCGATGAGGTGTACCAGAGCCTGAAGAATATCCTGGACAGTCGTCCCAAGGTCAAGAAAGAAATGATTGTAGACCATGACAGCGGCTTTATCATGCTGGATAAGAACGGCAATCCGAAGATAGCCCTGCATATCGAAAATGAAATGCGCTGGGCCATGAAAAAATACTACAAGTTCTACCCCGGCCAGCCCTTGCCGCACATTACTCCGCACGTATTCCGCCACACCTTCTGTACCAACATGGCAGATGCCGGGATGGACATTAAGAGCCTGCAGTACCTCATGGGCCATTCCGATGTAGGCGTCACCCTGAATGTTTATACCCATTCCACCTACGCTAAGGCAGAGGAAGCAATGACCAAAGTGGTCAGAATGACGCCGGTAGCTGCGCCTGAAAAACGAAAGATATCAGTTTGACAGCTGCCGTTCGTACACCACTAGTACACCACTAATACACCATTTGCCCGAAGATTTACATAGATTTATTAAGATTTATGTTGATTAGGGGCCAAACACGAAATCAAGAATACCTGCCCCAAAGCCAGTATACATCGGCTTTTGAAGGATTATGAAGGGATATGAAAACAGTGATAAAAATACTATTTATTTGCCACGGCAACATCTGCCGTTCCCCCATGGCCGAGTTCGTTATGAAAGACATGATCGAAACCTTAGGCCGTTCCGCCGATTTCCACATTGCCTCAGCGGCAACCAGCACTGAGGAAATAGGAAGCCCCGTCCACCGTGGAACCCGCGAGCGGCTGGCCAGAGAAGGCATTTCTGTGGCCGGCAAAACAGCCGTCCAAATGAATCGCTCCGACTATGAACGCTATGATTTTCTGATTGGCATGGATCAGCGCAATGTCATCAACATGCAGCGCATTGCCGGCGGCGACCCGCAAGGGAAAATCAGCCGTCTCCTCGACTTCACCGGCAATCCGAGGGATATAGCCGACCCTTGGTATACAGGTGATTTTGACCGGACTTACAATGATGTATGCGAAGGTTTAAAAGCTCTTCTAAGGAAACTGATTTAATCAGAAAGGATGCCGATACATGAGAAAATACCAAGCGGTTATCTTCGATCTGGACGGAACCCTGCTGGACACCTTGACTGATTTATATGCTAGCGTCAACGCGATACTGGGTCAATACGGCATGCCTCTCAAATCATACGATCACATCAGAAGTTCAGTCGGCAACGGCATCGAAAGACTGATTGCCCTGTCAATTCCACAGGGAAGCACTGCCAGAATAACAATACCAGGGTATCAGCCTGGGCATCAGTCGAAATATAATGAAAAGAGTCATTGCTTTCCTGAAAGAAAATACCCAGGACGGGGAGCAGGAATGATTCTGTGATGGGAAAACGAAGCTGAAATGATAAAATAAAACCACCGAATGAATGAGAATATGGCCCTTTGTAAATAATAAATATAATCTGTAAATAATTAATATATCGTTGGCCAATCAGTTCAGGAGGTAGTTTGATGATAGGATTATTGATTGCAGTTTTATCCGGGGCACTTATGAGTATTCAGGGTGTGTTCAACACTCAGGTAACTAAGTCTTCCGGCATCTGGGTTGCAAGTGCGTTTGTTCAGTTTACGGCGCTGCTAGTTTGTCTGGGTGCGTGGCTGATCACGGACCGCTCTTCATTTGGTGTCCTTCTTAAGGTAGAACCGAAGTACATGCTTTTAGGAGGGGCCATCGGTGCGTTCATCACCTACACGGTGATCCGCAGCATGGAAATGCTGGGTCCCGCCCGGGCGGTTCTGTTTATCGTTGTGGCGCAGATTCTGGTTGCCTATGTGATCGAAGTGTTCGGTTGGTTCGGCGTGGAAAAACAGCCGCTTGAATGGCGTAAAGCAATCGGCATGGCGGTAACTGTTACAGGTATCTGCATCTTCAAATGGAAATAAAGAGATCGAAAAAAAATCGAAACAATAAATACACTAGCCCTTCCGGATCCGATTTGAAATAATTATGTAAAAATTAAGTAATAATTCTGAAATTTATTTTTTTTTGCCTTGTAAAACGTTACGATTTATTCTAAAATATAAGAGCGGTATCGGGGTTTTCCTTTTTGCATCGGCGGAAAGGAAGATATGAATAAAAAAATCTGCAAGTTCACACTGTTATTATTAGTTTTGTCTTTTACTATCAGCGGATGTGAAAAAAAAGAAGAAGTACTGTTGCCGGTCGTCACTGTTCCGGCTGATGATGTCACGGATCCGGCAGTTTCATCAATTATTCTTGATGAAAATGATAATAATAAAAACACCGAAGAAACCATCTCGGAAACAAAAAACAAAGATAGTACAAACAAAGATAATACAACAAACAAAGAACAGACAAATCCAGCCTCGGCAGCTGACGGTTCCGACATATTCTATATACATATATACGGTGCCGTAGTTAGGCCGGGAGTATACGAGGTACCGGCAGGCAGCAGGATATTTGAGGTCGTGGAGGCGGCTTTCGGTTTTACGGAAGATGCCGCGACAGACGCAGTCAATCTGGCCATGCTGGCAGAGGACGGCAGCAAGATCATGATCCCGACGTGGGAAGAAGCAAGGGAAGCCGAAGAAGCAGGACTGAGTGCCGTTCAGGCAGAAGTCCCATCAGGTACAGACAACAGCCCATGGGTAAGCACCCCGAACGGAAGCGCTTATCCGGGAACCGCCTATCTGCCGGAAGAGCAGAATTCTCTCGTTAATATTAACACCGCCTCACTGGATTTACTGTGTACTTTACCGGGGATCGGCAAGGCAAAAGCGGAAAGTATTATCTCCTATCGGGAGGAGCAAGGCGGTTTTCAACATGTGGAAGATATTATGAAGGTCGCTGGGATAAAAGAAGGTTTGTTTGATCAGATCAGCGACAAGATCACGGTCTGACCGGCAGCAGCGATATGAGGAGGAGCAATGGCGAATCGAGTTTTGGTAGTGGATGATGAAAAGCTGATAGTGAAAGGAATCCGTTTCAGCCTCGAGCAGGACGGGATGTCCGTGGACTGTGCCTATGACGGAGAAGAAGCCCTGAAAATGGCAAAGGAAAATAAATACGACATTATTTTGCTGGATGTCATGCTGCCCAAATTAACCGGCCTTGAGGTGTGCCAGCAGATCAGGGAGTTTTCCAACATTCCGATAGTTATGCTGACTGCCAAGGGGGAGGATATGGATAAGATATTGGGGCTGGATTACGGAGCTGACGACTATATCACCAAGCCTTTTAATATTCTGGAAGTCAAAGCCAGGCTGAAAGCCATCATGCGCCGGATGTCCCCTAAGGGCAAGGATAAGGAAACCGATCCGGTTGTGGAAAGCGGCGACGTAAAGCTGGACTGCGAAAGCCGGCGGACCTACATCAAAGGAAAAGAAATCAATCTGACCGCCAAGGAATTTGAGGTACTGGAGCTGCTGGTGCTGAATCCCAATAAAGTTTACGGCAGGAACAGCCTGCTGAAGCTGATCTGGGGTACGGACTATCCCGGTGATGTCCGCACGGTGGACGTCCATATCCGCAGGCTCCGTGAGAAAATCGAGGAAAATCCCAGTGAACCGCGGTATGTTCACACCAAATGGGGGGTAGGTTATTATTTTGCTTAGGGTGTATCTGACATGATAGAAATCCTGAAAACTATTTTTTTTCGCTTTACAAGACTGCGGAGCCTGCGGGCACGTCTGTTTGTCATTATCTTCCTGGTGGGTTTTGTTCCCAGTGTCATCATGCGTTATGCGATTCTGGAAAGCTACGAGGACCGTGCTGTCGATGTGCGCAGTTCCGATGTCCAGAACCAGTTAAAAATCATTGCCAACCATCTGATCGCCTCAAATTACCTTAAAGACAATTCTTCGGCGGTAATCAATGCCGAACTGGAGCAGCTTTCCAATCTGTATGATGGAAGGGTGCTGATTATTAACAGTGCGTTGCAGGTCGTCAAGGACACCTATACCATCGGGGAAGGAAGGATTATTATTTCCGAAGAGGTCATCAAATGCCTGAAAGGCACCAGCGTGGCCAATTATGACAGTGATAACCGTTATATTGAGATGACGACTCCGATTGTGGAGCTGGTCAGTGAAAATAACGCTACGCCGGAGATGCCGGCCGGAACGCAGATCACGCACGGTGTTATGTTAACCAGTGTCTCTACGGAATCTATCAGCGCTACGATGGAAATACTGAGCCAGAAATCTTTTATCGTGGAAGTCCTGCTGCTGTTCTTTTTATTTGCCCTTGCCCTGATTTCAGCCAATCTTCTGGTCATCCCGTTCGGGAGGGTAACCAAAGCAATCAGCCAGGTAAAAGAAGGATTTACCGATGAGCCGATTACGGTAGCCGATTATCTGGAGACGGAACATATATTGGATGCCTTTAATCAGCTGCTTTACCGGATGAAGGTACTGGACGACTCCCGCAATGACTTTGTGTCCAATGTATCTCACGAACTGAAGACCCCGATCACGTCGATAAAAGTGCTGGCAGAATCCCTGCTTAATCAAAACGATGCGCCGGCTGAGCTCTACCGGGAGTTTATGTTAGATATCGCGGCGGAAATAGAACGGGAGGACAAGATCATCAACGATCTGCTGTCGCTGGTAAAAATGGATAAGACAGCGGCCAAGATGGATGTTACTGTAGTGGATATCAATGCCCTGACGGAAATCATCTTAAAGCGGCTCCGCCCGATCGCCCGGAAGCGGGACGTGGAACTGGTGCTGGAGAGCAAAAGGGAAGTCCTTGCAGAAGTAGACGAAGTAAAATTATCCCTGATTCTTTCCAATCTGATCGAAAATGCCATAAAATACAACAAAGAACAAGGAACCGTCACCGTCACTGTCGATGCCGACTATCAATTTTTTTCTGTTGAAGTAAGTGATCTGGGAACCGGGATTCCAGAGGAAGCCCTGGAGCAGATCTATGAGCGTTTTTACCGGGTGGACAAATCCCATTCCCGGGAGATCGGCGGCACCGGCTTAGGGCTTTCGATTGCCAAGAATGCCGTGTTGCTGCATAAAGGAACGATTAAAGCAATCAGCGTGGAAGGAGAAGGAACCACCTTTACGGTTAGGATTCCGCTTAATTACAGGGCAAAATGAAAATAATGAAAAAATCATCAAAAATCTCAAAAATTATATCCAGAATCCTTGTGCTCCTGCCAGTGCTTTTACTATCGGCTTGCGGGCAAACGGAAGAAGGGTATGTTAACACCTTTCAGGTATATTATGTAAACAACGAAGAATCCGGTCTTGTAACCCGAGAATACCATACCGATACTACTGGCGTAGGTGAACTGGTAGCAGAATTGCTGGCCGGCTTAAGCACGGTTCCCGAAAAGCTGGAGTACAAATCGCCGCTGGCGGGAGATTTTAAGCTGATTGACTACAGCATTTCCGAAAGACGGATTGTCTTGGACTTCGATGAGTATTATCATGATCAGCCGGTTATCAGCGAAATCCTGGTGAGAGCGGCCTTGGTCAGGACGTTGACGCAGATTGACGGTATCGATTATGTTTCGGTTCTGGTTCATTCCGAACCGCTGGTTGACAGCATGGGTAATCTGGTGGGGGTGATGTCGGCGGATATGTTCATCAACAGTGCCGGCGATGAGATTTATGATTATGAAAAAACGTCGCTGCGCTTATATTTTGGTGATGAAAGCGGTGAAAACCTGATTGTGTCTGCCAGGAGCAACGTGGTTTACAACAGTAATGTTGCAATTGAAAAAGTAGTAGTGGAGAATCTCATTGCCGGCCCGGATATCGGGGAAAATGCTTATCCGGTGATTAATCCGGCGACTAGGATAATAAGCATAACGGTTGTTGACGGTATATGTTATGTAAACTTTGATTCCGGTTTTTTAGGTCAGCTGGACAATATGAGTGCTGATGTGACGATCTATGCCATTACCAATTCTTTGGTTGAGCTGCCCAATATCAATAAGGTATCTATTTCAGTAAACGGAGAAACCGGAGAGATATTTAAGGAGAACGTAAACCTTTCTACTGTTTTTGAAAGAAATCTGGATCTGGTCATAGCGCCTGCTCATACTTGAAAAATAAATCTCATAATTAATCAATCTTTTAATCTCATAATCTTATCAATCTCATGATTTCTCATGATCAAAACATTCTCACAATCAAAACATTCTCACAATCAGCATTCTCATGTCGGAGTAAATTATAAAAGGAGATGAAACTTATTTTTAGCTATAAGAGACCATTATGCATAACGGTTGTAATATTTGTTTTTTTCGGTATTTTATGTGTTCATTATATGGAGGTGCCGCTAAGCGATTTTACGCCGTGGGAGGGTAAATGGATTACCCTTACCGGGGAAGTGGTCGGTAAGGAGATAAGAAGTACGGCGCGGGGCGATGTGTTATTAGTGACGGTAAAGCCGGATGCTGCCGCGGAGGGCTTGTCGGCAGACAGTAACGGGAAGGTGATCTGTTATCTTGACCGAGACAGTCAGGCACTGCTGGGCAGTAAAGTGCAGGTTCACGGCAAGCTGTCGGCTTTTTCAGAGGCTACGAATCCGGGCCAGTTCTCACAGGCGCATTATTATCAGATCCTTAAAACCGATTACCGGCTATTGGAAGCCAAAATATTGGCTGCGGGGCGTAGCCATAGCCGATACCGGGAAAGTCTATATCGTCTTAAGAGCGCTTTCGGCCGGACGCTGGACAAGTATTTTGAAGCGGAAAATGCCTCGATCCTGCGGACAATGCTTTTAGGTGAGACCGGACAGACCGACAGCGAAATCAAAGAGCTTTATCAGCGCAATGGAATTGTTCATATTCTGGCGATTTCGGGCCTTCATATTTCACTGATCGGCATGAGCATGTACAAGCTGCTGCGGCGAATAGCGGTTCCCATACCGATAGCGGCGCCGGTAGCGGTCGCAGTGATGGTCAGCTTTGGCGAGATGACCAATATAAGTACCTCTTCGCTGCGGGCCATAGTCATGTTCGGGTTGCGGATGACGGCTCATTTAGCGGGGAGAACCTATGATCTTCTTACGGCATTGGCGGTGGCGGCAGCTCTGATCTTGCTTGAGCAGCCTTTATATCTTAATCACAGCGGTTTTCTCTTTTCTTTCCTTGCCGTCCTGGCAATCAGCCTGTTTATCCCATCTATGAATAATACCCTGTTTCGTAAAGCTCCATCGCCAGCTTCACAGCTGTCTTCCCCGCCAGCTTCACAGCTGTCTACCCCGCCAGTCTTAAAGCGGCTTGCCCGGCCGGCATCGCAGTTATCAGTCTGGCTTAAGAAAACCGCAGAGGCCTTGCTTGCCGGTGTCTGTATCTCGGCATTTACCTTGCCGGTCTATACCTATTATTATTACCAGTTTCCGACGTACTCGCTGTTATTGAATCTTATTGTCATCCCGCTTATGGGCGTGCTAATGGCAGCAGGCATATTGACCATGTCGGTCGGACTAGTTTTCGCGTCTGCCGGAAGAGTAACAGCTGTTATCACAATGCTGATTCTGGAATTCTATAAGAAACTCTGTCTTTTAGGTGACAGCCTGCCATATCACAATCTCATCCTGGGGAAGCCGCAGGTGTGGCAGGTCGTGGTTTACGCCGGCATCCTGATTTTTTTGATACTGTTTCACCGGAAGCTGCGAACCGGAATCCGTTATCTTGTCCTTACTGGCGGGGTATTGCTCCTAATTCTGCGGAATTCTTCCGGAATGTCAGTTACCTTTCTGGACGTGGGTCAGGGCGACTGTATTCATATCCGCAGCCCGGCTGGACGGCACTATCTGATCGATGCCGGCAGTTCCGACAGTCAGGAAGTAGGCCGTTACCGGATCCTGCCTTATCTTAAGTCACAAGGCGTAAGACGGTTGGACGCGCTTTTTATCACCCATCCGGACGGGGATCATCACAGTGCTTTCAGCGAGATGATAGAATGGATGAATTTTGACGGCATCCCCATTGATGCCCTGATTTTGCCGGATATCGGGGCGAAAAGTAAAAACAAAGAGTACTTAAAGCTTGAGACAATGGCGGCAGAAGCCGGGATTGAACGCTTCACCATCGGAAGCGGCCAGGTTATCTCTGAGCCGGAGATGAGATTGCGGTGCCTGCATCCCGAAAGCGGTTCGGACTGGGCCGACAGCAATGCTTATTCTACGGTATTGCTGCTGGAGCACGGGGATTTTTCGCTGCTGCTGACGGGTGATGTGGAAGGACGCGGGGAAGAAACATTGAACCGTTATATTAGCGGCATGTCAGGTGAGGAGCGGGCCGCTATCGGCAATCTTACCGCACTGAAGATAGCCCATCATGGTTCCCGGAACTCTACGGGCAGGCAGTTCCTGCAGCTGACCAGTCCTGCTTTTGCGGTTATTTCTGCCGGTTACGGCAATACCTACGGCCATCCGCATGAGGAGCTTGTCGAGCGGCTGAAAAATGCCGGCACAGAGGTTTACATAACATACAAAAGCGGTGCGGTTTCGATATGGACAGATGGCAAGAAAATCACGATATCTCAATATTTGCCGCACGGAAATGAATTCAGTATTCCTTAGACGCTTCGCGGGAGGTATTCGGACCACCGTTCCCCAAGCCAGCGCGATGCCTGACCGGTCTATTTTTAGAAAACAGCCATATACATATACTATATTACGGGAAAAAATTCTGAATAAGAAGGGAGAACATCAATGACAGATAAGGTAATTGAAAACAACCAGGTCATCATCATGGGAGAAATCATCGGAGACTTTGAATTCAGCCATGAAATTTTTGGCGAGGGCTTCTATATGGTCGATGTCCGTGTGGAACGCCTTAGTGACTCAAGCGATATCATTCCGCTGATGGTATCGGAACGCCTCATCAATGTAGAGGAGGATTTTAAGGGGCAGAATATCATGGTGACGGGGCAGTTCCGTTCTTACAACCGCCATGAGGAAAGGAAGAACAAGCTGGTTCTGTCCGTATTTGCCAGGGAAATTGAGTTTGTGGATGCCATCGAAGAGAATACGCAGACCAATCAGATTTATCTGGATGGATATATCTGCAAGGAGCCGATTTACCGGAAGACTCCGCTGGGCAGAGAAATTGCCGACCTATTGCTTGCCGTGAACCGTCCATACGGAAAATCGGATTACATACCCTGCATCTGCTGGGGAAGAAATGCCCGATATGCAAGCGGCTTCGTGGTCGGGGAAAGATGTGCCATCTGGGGGCGGATCCAAAGCCGGGAATATATGAAGAAAATATCCGAGGAACAAGTGAGCAAGCGGGTTGCTTATGAAGTCTCGGTCAGTAAGCTGGAATTAATGGAAGAGTAAGCGCGAGGAACGCCTTAATCAGCGTTCTTAGATGTGATGCAGACGTCCGCAGGCAGAGCTTTTAAAGCTGGAACTGCGGACATTGCTGTGCATTTTTGGTTCGGACGTTGCAATAACATGCGGATATTTTTTTGGAAACTTGTAATTTTATTTCCTCTGAAGTATAATGTTCTTATTGTGTCTCAAAAGTTGGTTTTTGCATCTCATTTGTTGGCATGTTGAATTTTAATAATTAATCAAGCATTCGGCTGGTACTCCAGTACGCCGATATGGATACATACATTACTTACAAAGGCGGAAATGTCAATGACAAGACAAAACGGTTACAGTATTCTACTAAAGGCCGAAAACATTACCAAATCCTATGGTAAGGAAAGCGTCCTAAACGGTGTTTCGCTGACGGTGTACTCAGGTACTTTCACCGCCATACTCGGCCCCAGCGGCTCGGGTAAATCAACACTGCTGAATATCCTCTCCGGTCTCACTCGTCCGGCAAGTGGCAAGGTGTACTGCGGCGGAGAAACGGTATCAGATTATTCGGAAACGCGGCTTGCCGACTGGAAACGCTCCGAGGTCGGGAACGTTTTTCAAAATTATATGCTGCTCGGCAATCTCACGGTGAAAGAAAACATAAAAATCGGCATAGTTCCCGGCAAGGTGCCGATGGACTTTGACCTACTGACCCGTATCCTGGAAATAGAAGATATTCTGGACAAGTTCCCCGCACAGCTTTCCGGAGGGCAACAGCAGCGGGCCGCTATCGCGAGGGCGGTCATCAAGGCGCCGCGCATGCTGTTTTGCGACGAGGCTACCGGCGCACTGGATGAAACTAACAGCAAAAAGGTGGTGGAGTTGCTGCACGTCTTAAAATCCGACTTTGGCGTGACGGTTCTGTTCGTGACACATAACCAGCAGATTGCGCGGACGGCTGACCGCGTACTGACGATGAAAAACGGTCTGCTTGCAAGCGATACGATGAACGAGAATCCCATATCGGCAGCCGATATGATTTGGGGGTGAAACAGATGCGGCTTGCTTATCAGAATCTTATGATCGAAATCTTCCGGAACAAAATATTTACTGCGCTACTGTTTCTGCTTACTGTGCTGACCTCACTGATGTTCTTCTTTGTCATGTTCTCGGTCGACAGTAACATGGCAGCACTGAAGGCAATGGATACTTTGACGGAAAACCAGATGTCTTACAGGAACGCCCTCAACTCTAACATGCTCCTTGCATATGTGTTTCTTGCCACGACCGTGGGCTTGACGGCGTTCGTCTTCATCATGTTTTTTTACCGTTTCTTCCGCATGAACAGGCGGCAAATCGGCTGCCTCAAGGCGTTGGGTTTCCGGGACAGTGTCCTGCGCGGCTGTTTTGTCGTTTTCGTTGCCGTTCTGTCGGTAATCGGCGCGGCAGCAGGAATGATCGGCGGATATTTTCTGTCCTCCGTGCTAATAGACGGCAATATGCGGTCGTATTTGGTGACGGGGCTGGTAAAAGGCGTGAGCATTTTGAGTCTCATCGTCGGAATAGGGGGAACGACGCTTGTTTTCTGCATTACCGCTTTTCTGTGTTACAGCTTTGTACGCGGCAAAGAACCTGGCATCTTAATTGCCGGCAGCCAAAACAGCGCCCGGTATTCCCTGGCACTGCGGCTGGCCAACGGACTTTGCAAAATCATTCCGGTCAAAGATAAATTCCCGTTTCGTATCGCCTTCCGCAAGCCGCTTGCGATATTTCTCATTATTACAGCGGTGATGTCTTTCAATGTCTGCATGATTTTGGGCCGATCGCTCAATATCAGCAGCGCGGCGGTATTCCGGTCGCAGACCATCGGACATAACTACGAATTTGATACAAAGTGGTTATTCAACTATCAAAACGCCCCCCTGCCGGATGATGCGATCGCTTATCTTGAAAACTCGGACAAGCTGGCCATAAACGGTGTCCCGACAGACGGGCCGATTGTCGGCTTATATGCTGTAAATGAGCTGTTCAGGCTGCAAAATACCAACGGCGAGGCACTGCCGTTATTAGGTGCAGGCACGGCATATTTAAGTCCTGGCCTTGCTGAGTTCCACGGCATAAAAGTAGATGATAAAATCGAAGTGATGATTGCGGGCAAAGCATCCAGCTTTATCGTGACGGATATTGCCGCGAACGCGGAAACGGGATGCCTGTATGTTAATGCCGAAGCGCTTGCGGCTATCCTCTCAGTGCCAGAAGGCGCTTACAACGGGACACTTACCATAGAGCCGATATCCGGCGGTGAAACGACGACCCGCGTGGAACGGATTGATGAGCTGAATAGAAATGCGACCTCGAATAACATCAGCGCGGTAATAAATCAGGTGGTCGGCGCAGTCGTAGGTGCGATACTGCTGTTCCTAGCCCTGTACCTGAATTTTCAGGACAATACCCGCGATATGTTGATTCTGCACATGTTGGGCTATCACACAAAACAGATTCGCAAGCTGATGGTGAACGTATATCTGTGGATTGTATGGGCGACTTTTATCCTGACCCTCGCGCCAAGCATCCTGCTTGCGAAAGCTATTCAGAAATCGCTGTCGGTTTCGCTGAATGAGTACATGCCGTTCGGAACGGACGCACTGGTAATCCTGACTGTATTTGTGCTGCTGAGTATCATTTATTTGCTGGTGCAAAGCGTCTTTGGGCTGGGCCTGAAACGGGTGATTGCCAAAGAGGAAATATCAGCCTTAGTTTACTCAGAGTAAAAAGCATATAAATGGACAGAAAAAAGTGGTGGTTTGCAAGCTCGGGAACCGACTGCCCAGCCCTCCGGTTCCCGAGCCCCCGCTACTCAGCAAGTTAACAGCCAGTAACAGCCGTCAGCCAGTACTGTTCACAAACTACTCATTGACAAATCAAAAGTCTTTGCGCACGCATCCATGACTTCGTCATAGTCTGTGCTGAACTTCATCTTCCGGTTCCTCGTCTTCCAGTTCCAGAACTTATCGATTTCCAGCTCTTTATAGATAAGCTTAAGGATGCCGTATCCGACATTTTTAATATCATTGGTGCCAATGGCGAGCTTTTCGTCTGTGTCGAAGTAGTAGGCTAGTAAAACTGGCATTGAAATACTATGGAAATCAGAATAATAAAAATTTTCGATTGTATAAAATAGATTATTGCTAATTTACTATTGCATTTTTTTGGATATATGATAAAATGTTTAACATGAGAAGCAAAGGGGGAATTATACGCTATCAGCAAACAGGCAAGTCCACATGAGACGTGTAGTTCTCAGGTGGATTTTGTTTTTTCTTTAATGTAATTTATGGCCAGTTAATTGTTAATTATCTACAGAAATGTCGTAATTTTTGCTATCGAATATCTTTCTCGCGATCTAAGCAAGTAACTTAACCTTACATATTAACAATAAATATAGTGGTCAGAATAGTCAAGAAAAGTAAAAGGAGAAAGAAAAATACGTATGAAGAAACAACAAATCATAACAGCAATCATGGTTATCGCTATTTTTACCGTAGTCGTCTCATTATATCGGGGAATGATGAGGGGTGAAAATGACAGCTCTTCTGATGAAAGTGAAACCGTAACTATCTATTATGCCGAAGACGGATCGGAGGAACCGTCGATTACCATCTGGACGGAAATCCCGGATGGGGAGGTCGAGGATGGAGAAATCGACATAACCTACACGGTGACGCCGGGAAGGGGCGCAGCTGTTAAAAAGATTTATTGTTTGATAAATGGCAATGTTGAAAGGCGCTTATATACTTATGGCGACCCGGATATAAAATTAAGTGAAGGAACAGTATTATTGGTGTCTGGCATAAAGAATAATATTGTATTTTATGTGGAGGATACGAATGGAAGAACCGCTGAATTTGCTACAGAGAACCCGCCACATTATGAGTTTCCAGATCGTCCTTCCTATGATGAGAGCCAGTTACGCCCTTCAAGACGAGGAGGCAATAGTCAGTATGTAATGGATTGGCTTATTCTTGCCACAGAAGATGATATGACTGATGAGGAAGTAATGGAAATGATTGAAGATATCGGAGGGGAGATTATTAATAAATTATCAATAATAGATTTATATGTTATTCAAGTACCTAAAAGCAACGAAGAAGAACTGGAAGCCATGTGTAAGCAGTTAGAAGCCAAGTATGAAGATCAGATCGCATATGCAGATCTTTATTATATAGGCGGACTGACTCTATATAAGACCGATGACTCTTGGTGGAGCGAAACGCCTATCAGCAATGAAGTTAATGGCCTGAACGAAACAGAGGACATCTTTAGGTCTATATAACACAGCTCCAGAATATTACGAATGGGACTTGCCTTACCGGCAGTGGGGGCTTGATGCTATTAATGCCCCGGAAGCATGGGAACTGTTATAGGATATGAAAGAACTGGATGTAAAGTTAAGATATGAAAACGTTAACGAAGAATCAGAAAAAGCACTGTTAAATCAGATACATGGCACTCACGTTATGGAATGATCACGGCAGTTCATAAGATATCGGGATATTATAAAATTAAGATGACAACAAAAGTAATAACAACAATATTAAAAAATAAAGGAGAAGGAGAGAAGGCAGTATGAAGAAAAAAGGAATCATAATCATAATCATTATTATCATCATTTTAGCTATAACTATCGCAGTATACCGAGAAATGACAAGAAGCGAAAATGACAGCTCTTCTGAAGGAAGTGAAACTGTAACTATCTATTATGCCGAAGACGGCCCGGTGGAACCGTCGATTACCGTCTGGACGGAAATCCCGGACGGGGAGGACGAAGATGGGGAAATTGACATAACCTACACGGTGACGCCGGGAAGAGGAGCGGCCGTCAGGAAGATTTATTATGTGCTCAATGGCGATGTTGAAAGACGCTTATATACTTATGGCGACCCAGATATAAAATTAAGTGAAGGAACGATATTATTGGTACCTGATATAAGGAATAAGATTGTATTCTATGTGGAAGATACGAACGGAAAAACCGCTGAATTTGCTGTAGAAAATCAGCCATATTATGAATTTCAGAGCGCTCCATCCTATGACGAGAGTCAGTTACGTCCTTCGAGATATGGTGAGGACAGGCAATATATTATGAACCGGCTTGTTCTTATCACAGAAGATGATATTACTGATGATGAGGTAATGGAAATGATTGAAGATATCGAAGGGGTAATTATTGGTGAAATACCAAACATGGATAGATATTATATTCAGGTACCCGAAAGTACCGAGAAAGAACTGGAAGATATGTGTGAGCAACTAGAATCCAATTATGAAGATCAGATTGTACTTGTAAAACTTCATTATATAGGCGGAATAATCCTGTATCAGACAGATGACCCTTGGTGGAGTGAAACGCCCGTCAGCAATGAAATTAATGGCCTGGATGAATATAAACAGAGGACATCTTTAGGTCTAAATAACACAGCTCCAGAATATTACGAATGGGACTTGCCTTACCGGCAGTGGGGGCTTGATGCTATTAATGCCCCGGAAGCATGGGAACTGTTATAGGATTGAAAGAACTGGATGTAAAGTTAAGATATGAAAACGTTAACGAAAATCAGAAAAAGCATTGTTAAATCAGATACATGGCACTCACGTTATGGAATGATTACGGCAGTTCATAAGATCGGGATAAGTATTATAAAATTAAGATGACATCAAAAGTAATAACAACAATATTAAAAATAATGGAGAAGGAGAGAAGGCAGTATGAAGAAAAAAGGAATCATGATCGCAATCATCATTATCATCATTTTAGCTATAACTCTCACAGTATACCGAGAAATGAGCGAAAATGACAGCTCTTCTGAAGGAAGTGAAACCGCAACTATCTATTATGCCGAAGACGGCCCGGTGGAACCGTCAATTACCATCTGGACGGAAATCCCGGACGGAGAGGTCGAGGAAGGAAAATTTGATATAACCTATACGGTAATGCCGGGCAAAGGATCGGCAATCAGAAAGGTCTATTATGTGATTAATGGTGATGTTGAAAGGCGCTTATATACTTATGGCGACCCGAAAACAAAATTAAGCGCAGGAATTGTATCATTGGTACCTGATATACAGAATAAGATCGTGTTCTATGTGGAAGATACTAACGGAAGAATTGCTGAATTTGCTGTAGAGAACCAGCCTTATTGCATATATCCAGATAGTCCTTCTTATGAGGAGAGCCAGTTACGACCTTCGAGACTGGGGGGGGATATTAGATATCTTATGAATCAACTTATACTTGTCACTGAGAATGATATTCCTGATGAGGAAGTAATGGAAATGATTGAGGATATCGAAGGGGAAATAATCGGCGAAATACCGATGATGGATAAATACTATATTCACGTACCCGAAAGCACTGAGAAAGAACTGGAAGATATGTGTGAACTGTTAAATGATAAGTATGAAGACCAGATCGCATATGTAGATCTTCATTATGTGGGCGGAGTGAATCTATACAAACTGATGACCCTTGGTGGAGTGAAACGCCCGTCACCAATGAAATTAATGGCTTAGATGAATATAAACAGAGGACATCTTTAGGTCTATATGACACAGCTCCAGAATATTACGTATGGAACTTGCCTTACCGGCAATGGGGGCTTGATGCTATTAATGCTTCAGAAGCATGGAAACTGCTGCCGGAGAAAAATGATAACATAAAAATAAGGGTGTTAGACGATGGTTTCATGATTGTCCAAGAAGATAAAAGAACTGTATGTAAAACTGAGATATGAAAAAATAAACTATAAATAAGAAAAAGCCCAGTTAAATCAGACACATGGAACCCACGTTTTAGGAACGATCGCGGCAGTTCATAAGATATCAGGATACGTACTATAGAATTAAGATGACATCAAAAGTAATAACAATCATATAACAATCAAAAAGTAAAAGGAGAAGGAGAGAAGGCAGTATGAAGAAAAAAGGAATCATGATCGCAATCATCATTATCATCATTTTAGCTATAACTCTCACAGTATACCGAGAAATGAAAATGACAGCTCTTCTGAAGGAAGTGAAACCGCAACTATCTATTATGCCGAAGACGGCCCGGTGGAACCGTCGATTACCGTCTGGACGGAAATCCCGGACGGGGAGGTCGAGGATGGAAGGTTTGATATAACCTATACGGCAACTCCGGGAAGAGGAGCGGCTGTCAGGAAGATTTATTATGTACTTAATGGAGATGTTGAATCACGCTTATATACTTATGGCGATCCGGATATAAAATTAAGCGAAGGAACGATATTACTGGTACCTGATACAAAAAATAAGATTGTATTCTATGTGGAAGATTCAAATGGGAAAATCGCAGAATTTGCGGCCGAGAACCAGCCATATTATGCATTTCCAGATAGCCCTTCCTATGATGAGAGCCAGTTGCGCCCATCAAGACAGGGAGAGGACAGGCAATATGTTATGGATCGACTTATTCTTGACGTAGAAGATGATATTTCTGATGAGGAAGTAATGGAAATGATAGAAGATATCGGAGGGGAAATTATAGGTGATTTATCAATAATAGATAGATATTATATCCAGGTTCCTGAAAGCACTGAGGCAGAGCTGGAGGACATGTGTGAGCAGTTAGAATCCAAATATGAAGAACAGATTGAAAATGTAAAACTTTATTATGTGGGTGGACTGACCCTGTATCAGACAGATGACCCATGGTGGAGTGAAACGCCCGTCAGCAATGAAGTTAATGGCCTAGATGAATATAAACAGAGGACATCTTTAGGTCTATATGACACAGCTCCTGAATATTACGAATGGAACTTGCCTTACCGGCAATGGGGTCTTGATGCTATTAATGCCCCAGAAGCATGGAAACTATTGCCAGATAAAATTGATAACATAAAAATAGGGGTATTAGACGATGGTTTTATGATTGGCCATGAAGATTTAAAGGAGCTGGATGTAAAGCTAAGATATGAAAACGTCAACGAAGAAACAGAAAAAGCATTTTTAAATCAGATCCATGGCACTCATGTCATGGGAACGATCGCGGCTATTCATAACAACAGGACTGGTATTACTGGAGTAGTAGATCTTGAGCCGGGCATGATGTACGGTGCCGACGTGTCACCTGAAGGCGTTATAGATGAGGAAGAAGTTATTTGGGGAATACGCTGGCTTGTCGAGCAAGGTGTCCGTGTAATTAACATCAGCCTGGGCAGTGAATTTGAGACAAACACACCAAAGTATGAGGAAATGCTTACAGATTTAAGAGACAAAGGACGTGACTTCCTCATCGTCGCTGCCGCCGGCAATGCCTTTAAACATCCCGGCAACGCCTTCGTCAAGTTCAAAGATATCGATATCCGCAACCGTACCATAGTCGTAGGAGCGGTCACTCCGCCCTACGATCCGAGGGATCCCGGGAAATATAACATGGCCTCCTTCACCAACTACGGCCCTGATATCGACGTGGTGGCTCCGGGCGTGCGGATATATAGTACCACGGCAGCCTCCTATTATCCCTATTACGACGACGAGGGAGTAATAATAGATACCCCGGAATACGGCGACGGCTATTACTTCATGTTGGACGGGACCTCCATGGCCGCCCCCCACGTCACCGGGATCGCCGCTATGGTATGGAGCGCCAATCCGAATCTGACCGGTGCGGAAGTAAGGAATATCATCATGCAGTCGGGTACTGCCGTAATAGAGGATAACCGGGAAAGCATGAATATTGATGTAGCCGATTACCAGTATCCGCTTGCCGATGCCGAAGCGGCTGTCAAGATGTCCACTGACATCCCCATACCGCAGATTACCGAATACTCCACCCAGACAAAAGGCTTTATTCATGTTTTTAATACATATACCATCAAATGGGAAATCACCGGCCCCAACACTGACGACGTGACCGGCTATGAAATCTACCGCTCCAAAGAACTGACCGGCCCATACATCCTGGTCGGCACCACTGACACGGACAAGCCGGAGTTCACGGAAACCGTGGAAGGCTGGTTTTCCGATCCGGATTATTATTATCAAGTCAAGTCGGTAACCGCTGAGGAGCGGTCCGCTTCCTCCGAGACAGTGTGGATGCACAAGGGTGCCAGCTTCTTCAGGCAGATCCTTGATACCGGCATGGGCAATGCCGTGGCCTACGGAAAGGACGCCCTCGGCATCGCCGCAGATACCGTGTCCCCGCTGCTCATCGACCTGGACGGGGCGGGCATCGAGACCCTTCCCCTCAGCCAGGGCATCTATTTCAACCATCAGGGCAGTTCCTTCCGGATTCGGACCGGCTGGGCCGGGCCTTCCGAAGGCATCCTGGCCCGTGACCTGGACGGTGATGGCCGGATCAGCAATGGCAGGGAGCTTTTCGGCAACAATACCCTGCTGCGGGACGGGCAGGATGCCGCCAACGGCTTTGAAGCCCTCAGGGATCTGGACGACAGCGGCGACGGGATCTTTGATGCCCGGGACGCCCTCTTCGGCTCGCTGCTCATCTGGCAGGATGCCGACAGCAACGGCCGCTCTGCGCCGGGCGAACTGGCCACTCTGGAAGAAGCCGGCATCCTCTCCGTCGATTTGGCTTATACAGAGACCGATATACAGGATGTCCACGGCAACATCCACAGGCAGGTCAGCACTGTCACGAAAACAGATCAGACCACGGCCGATGTCGCGGACATCTGGTTCGTGCGCGACCTGGCTGATTCTGATGCCGAAGAGCAGCTGGACGTAAGCGCGGCAGTGGCGGCTCTGCCGGATATCCGTGGCTTCGGCTCCGTCTACAGCCTTCATCAGGCCTTGATGCGGGATGATTCCGGCAGCCTTAAGAGCCTGCTGGAGAGGTTTATCGCAGAGCAGGACGAGACTGCCCGCAGAAATCTGATGCCCCAGATCCTTTATCAATGGACCGGTACGGACAGCAGCCTGAAAGTGCTGGAGGCTTTCATCGGAGAAAAATATACCGGCGGCACCGGCTCCAATGCCATGGCGGTCATCACCCAAGGCTACAGCCATATATCCAATACGGTTTATCAGATATTAATGGCCCAGACCCATTACCGCTTCCTATATGAAGCAGCTGTGCCGGCCGGTGCCGACCCCGAAGACATGACCCTTGACTTCTCTGGCGTGGCCGCCATCCTTCTGGAGCGGATCGCAGCAGACCGGGACAGCGGGGAAAGCCTGCTGGTCAACTTCGTCATCAATATCCATACCCTTTCCATGTCCGGTTACATAGCCCCCGACAGTTTCCGCGATGTCCTGGCCGAAGCAAACAGCACCTACGGCTATCTGGCGGACATGGGACGGCAGAATATCTTTATCGGAACCGTCGGCGACGATACCGTCACCGGAACCAGTGCGGCAGATGCTTACTGGTACGAACACGGTACCAATGTGATCAGGGACAGTGGCGGCAGCGACACCTATTTCTTCGGGAACTGGTTCGGAGACAATACCGTCATCGACAAAGGCGGGGACAACCGCATCCTGTTCCTGTCAGGCATCAGGCAGGAAGATGTAGAGGCCGGCTGGATAGAAGGGACTGCCAGCATAAGTATCCGTACTGCCGCAGGTCAAGGGAAACTGACCGTCAGTAGCGGCCCTTCCTATGAACTGGTATTCATGGACGGTACCGTCAGCAACCTGTATGACCTAGTGGAATATGAAGACATCAGCACCCCGGAGCAGCTGGCGCTGATCCGGCAGGATCTGGCCGGTATTTATCGCCTTACCGAAGACATCGACATGGAAGGCATAGAATGGGTTCCGATCGGCACCATGAGAAAACCGTTTAAAGGTGTCTTTTACGGTAACGGGCATACCGTCAGTAACCTGACGGTCGATCTGCCGGCCGGCGAAGCTGTCGGCTTCTTCGGAACCAATGACGGAGTCATCACCGGCCTGTCCCTGGACAACGTCCAGATCAGCGGGCGGAACTTTACCGGCGGCCTGGCTGGTATAAATTACGGCAGTATCATGTCATGTCACATAGATGGTTCTGTGACCGGCAACGATGACACCGGCGGCCTGGCCGGCTATAATGACGGCAGCATCGATGCATGTACTGTGGAAGGTTATGTGACGGGCAGCAACGATGATGCCGGCGGTCTTGTCGGCCATAATGACGGCAGCATCAAAGCAAGCTCTGTGGAAGGTTATGTGAGCGGCGGCAGTTCTGTCGGCGGCCTTGTCGGCAGCAGCTATGGCAGCATCGAAGGATGCGCGGTGACCGGCGGCCTGATAACCGGAAAAGGCAGCAGCATCGGCGGTCTGGCCGGTACCTTGGGGGAAGGGGAAATCAGGAATTCCTATGCCGCTGTGAATGTATCAGGAACTCAGTATGCCGGCGGTCTGGCCGGTTCCGCTTACGACATGCTCCTGGAGCAGTGCTATGCGTCAGGACATGTGAAAGGTACTTCTGCCGGCGGGTTTATCGGTTGCGTAGACGGGGCTGTCATAGTGAGGAACAGCTTTGCCCGCGGAAATGTATCCTTGGGAAGCAATACGGCAGGATTTGTGGGTCACACAGCATCATCTTACGCTCCTGACCTGCGGATTGAAAACAGCTATTCCCTGTCCAGTAATCCCAACGGCTTCAGTCTCATCGCCGGAACGATGACCGCCTGTTACTTTGACAAGGATCTGGCCGGAACCGCCGCCCAGCCGGAAGGCCGTACCACCGATGAGATGAAACGGCAGTCCACCTACACCGGCTGGGATTTTGACAGCGTCTGGATGACGGGGGAAGAAGGCTATCCGGTTCTGCAGGGCCTGCCCCAGCCGGCCAGGAGTTATACGGAGATCAGCACGCCGGAAGAGCTGGAAAACATCCGCCAGAACTTAGGCGGCAGTTACCGCCTGACAGCGGACCTTGATTTAAGCGGCCATGAATGGATCCCGCTGGGCGGTTCTCAAAACCCTTTTTACGGCATGCTGGACGGAAACGGCCACACGATCCGGAACCTGACGGTCGCCCTGCCGGACCAGGATCATGTCGGCCTGTTCGGATATAACAAAGGAAAAATCACCGGCCTTTCCCTAGAGGGCATACAGGTCACGGGGCGGAACCAGACCGGCGGCCTGGCCGGCTACAGCGCAGGTGACATCGAAGCCTGTACCGTAGAAGGAGTCGTGACAGGCAGTCTTGCGACGGGCGGTCTGACCGGACACAACAGCGGTATTATTGAAACATGTAGCGTAGACGTGGCTGTGACAGGCACTTCCGATACGGGCGGCTTGACCGGTCACAGCACCGGCATGATCGGAGGAAGCACCGTGGCCGGCACGCTTGTGACCGGCTCCCGACATACCGGCGGCCTGATAGGGTATATGCAAGGCGGGGAAGTCAGGAATTCTTATGCCGCCGTCAATGTGGCAGGATCATATGTCGGTGGCCTAGCCGGTTATGTATCGGGCGGGCTTTTTGAGCAGTGCTATGCGACCGGCCATGTGACGGACGGGATCACCGCCGGCGGGTTTGCCGGCTACTTAACCAGTACCGTCACAGTGAAAAACTGCTTTTCTACCGGGAATGTATCAGCGAAAAAAAGCTCAGCAGGCTTCGTAGGCTATATCAAAATAGAAAATACCGCACAGATCGAAAACTGCTATTCCCTGTCGGATAATCCCAGCGGTTTCAGCGGCAGTGCCGGGATCATCCTAAACTGCTACTTTGACACCGACCTGGCCGGCGAAGCCGGCGGCCAGGCGGAGGGCCGCACCACCGAAGAGATGAAGCGGCAGTCCACTTACACCGATGCCGGCTGGGACTTTGAAGACATCTGGGAAATAAAAGAAAACAGCTATCCGACCCTACGAGGCATGGGCGATACAGTACGCTTTCCGGAATCAGCCGGAGACGGCCAGACCGGCGATCAGGACGACACAGTCGGCGGAGAAGAGGCAGGCGGCCAAGATGAAACAGCCGGAGACGGCCAGACCGGCGGCCAGGATGAAACAGCCGGAGACGGCCAGACCGGCGGCCAAGATGAAACAGTTGACGGAGAAGAGGACGGTGGCCAGAATAATACCGCCGGAGGAGAAGATCAAAAAGAAGGTGATGATCCCGGAAAAACAGACGAAAAGCCGGACGGCAAAGACCCGGAGGAAGAAGAGGGCAGCAGCGGCGGGGAGGAACCGGCTGACCCTGGCAACACCGAGGATACCTATGATCCCGGCAGGATCTATGTGGCCGGAGATACGGCAGTGTATAACGGTGTAACTTATAAGGCTAAGTGGTGGATTCAGGGAGGGGGAGCGCCCGATGTCAACCAGGCATGGGAAAAGGCTTCCGGAGGCAATACCGACAGCGGAGTTTCCGGATCCTACAATCCACAAACAGCTTATACCGGCGGCAACAGAGTCACGTATGAAGGCCATGTTTATCAGGCCAAGTGGTGGACCAAGGGCGATGTGCCGGGCAAGAGCGATGTCTGGCAATTGATTGAATGAAACGAGATATCACATAGACAATCTTAATGAGTGATATTGTAGGAACTGGCGGCCAAGACTGGCGCCGGTTCCGGCATTCCCGCCTGCGAAATGGCAGGTTTTACTATGGGAACCCGAAAATTATTAGAGGTAAGTAGTTTTTTATTAATTTGCTATTTGCATTCTCTGAGATATATGTTAGAATCTCAAGTTCAGCCAGTCAGCCAGTTTCAGCCAGTACTGTTCACAAACTACTCATTGACAACAACATCCGGCAGTGCTATGATTGATTTAAATTAATAACAGGGATAGAGGTTGCGTTTTTCATCAGTAATTTTTCCGATGTAGCAGATACAGTTGAAGAAAAAGGAAAGGGTAAAACGCCGAAAGGAACCGACCCGCTGCAATTCGGTCCTTGGGCATGCAATGAAGAATTGCATGACTGTCATCAAGTAATTGGTGGGGCGCTATCGGAAGTATGACAGATCATGATTTGTTAATGCTTAATAGCCGGCCGCATGCCGGCATTTTTCATTCATAGGACAGGGTGCCTTATCCCGAAACCCAACATATGTATTAGGCAGGAGGAGAAAAATGGCAGTATTTACCGGAGCAGGTGTCGCGCTGGTGACACCGTTTGACGAAAACAGAGCAGTAAACTATGAGAAACTGGCAGAACTGATCGAATTTCAGGTTAAGGGCAGCACCGATGCGATTATCGCTTGCGGCACAACGGGAGAAGCATCAACCCTGACCCATGAGGAGCATATCGAAGTGATCCGGTTCTGCGTGGAAAAAGTGGCCGGCAGGATACCCGTAGTTGCGGGAACCGGCTCCAATTGTACCGACACGGCGGTGTATCTTTCCGTGGAAGCTGAGAAAGCCGGCGCCGACGCGCTGCTGGTCGTATCACCTTACTACAATAAAGCCACGCAAAAAGGCTTGTTTGAGCATTTTAAAGAAATTGCCGATGCCGTGAAGATACCGGTTATCCTATATAATGTACCGAGTCGGACCGGCTGCAACATCCTGCCGGATACCGTTGTCAGGCTGTGCACAGAAGTAACGAATATCGTGGGAGTAAAAGAAGCCAGCGGGGATATTGCCCAGATTGCCAAACTGATGCATCTGGCAGGCGGCAAGGTAGACCTATATTCCGGTAATGACGACCAGATTGTCCCATTGCTTTCCCTGGGCGGAAAAGGAGTGATTTCCGTTCTATCCAATATCGCGCCCCGGCAGACCCACGACATCTGTGCCCGTTATTTAGCCGGAGCGGTTACGGAAAGTGCGCAGATGCAGCTGGATGCCATACCGCTTTGCGGTGCCCTGTTCTGCGAAGTAAACCCGATTCCAGTCAAAAAAGCATTGAACCTGATGGGCATGGAGGTAGGTACATTACGGCGTCCGCTGACCGAGATGGAAGCAGTTAATGTCCCCAGACTGGAAAAAGCCATGAAAGAATACGGTATTTTATAATCCGGTAGTGATCATCCGATACGGGAAACACTTTAATCACGTTTATTGCCGGAACCGCCAATGACAAGGAGATAACAGGTATGATAAAAGTAATTATGCACGGATGTAACGGGAAAATGGGTCGTATCATTGCTGATCTGATTGCTGCCGATCCGGAAGCGGAAATTGTCGCAGGCGTGGATGCCTATGACGAAGGCAGAAATCCCTTTCCCGTTTTTTCAGATATCATGGCTTGCGATGTAAAGGCTGATGTGATCATTGATTTCAGCGTTGTCGCTGCTGTTGACAGGCTGCTGGAATATTGTGCCGGCCATAAGATCCCCTGTGTGCTTTGTACTACCGGTCTCTCTCAGGAACAGCAATGCAAAGTGGAAAAGGCAGCCGAAAAAACCGCGATCCTGAAGTCCGCCAATATGTCGCTGGGTGTCAATCTGTTGCTGAAAATGATCAGAGAGGCAGCTGCGGTACTGGCTCCTGCCGGTTTCGACATTGAAATTGTCGAAAAACACCATAATCTAAAATTAGACGCACCCAGCGGAACCGCTTTGGCATTGGGTGATGCCATTAACGAAGAGCTGGATGGGGAATATTCTTATATCTATGACAGAAGCGAAAGAAGAGAAAAACGTCATAAGAAAGAAATCGGTTTCTCGGCGATCCGCGGCGGTACCATTGTAGGTGAACATGATGTCATTTTTGCCGGAACGGATGAGGTCATCACCTTTTCTCATGCGGCGTATTCAAAAGCAGTATTCGGGAAAGGCGCTGTTCAGGCGGCTAAATTCTTGGCGGGAAAACCGGCCGGCCGGTATCATATGTCGCATGTGATAAACGAATGACGGTCCTAAATGAATGACGGTCCTAAATGAATGACGCTCCTAAACGAATGACGATACGCTATGTAGACAGCACCCTCTAAGGGTGCTGCCCCGATATCATTCTAACAGGAGAAAAAGTTGTTTATTACATTGTTTTATGACAATTTCGCCGGTTAATACCTTGTTCCATAGTTACGTGCGTTATTGTAACGGGTTCCGGTAGTGGTTCCGGTAGTATTGTTGTCGTTAGTGTCATTTACCGTACCATTGTTCATATCGTTCGTTCCGGTATTTTCGTTATTGCTGTCATTTCCGCCGACTACGTCACGGGTCACATTTTCCACCCCATCGGTTACGTCTTCCACTACGTCGCCGACTGCATTGCCGGCATCTTCCAACATAGAGGCGTCGTTATTTACGCCGTTACCATTGTCGGTAGTGTCATTCATAGTGTCATTCGTGGTAGTGTCATTCATGTTGGTGTCGTTCATCCCGTTGTTATCGTCGGTCTGGTCAAGAGCCGTATCATTCCTATTTCTGTCAGTGGATGTTTCATCCATATCGGTAGTTCCGTTTACAGTTCCGTCTACATTGTCTGTTATTTCATTACGCCCGCAGGCAGAAAACATACAGAGCATAGTCAACACAAAGGAAACCGAAATCAGTTTTTTCCAAGTTTTCATAATTTCACTCCTTTAAACTTATTTAAAACGCTTTTCTTTCTATCATTAAAACGCTTTATAGCCAGGAACCGCAACAACGGTTCTTAAGCTATTATGCGCAACGACAGGGTAAATATACGGTAGAAGAACGTTAAGAAATCATTGGAAATAATAAAGAAATGATGACCAAAATTGACAAGAAATGATGAAAAATATTATTTGTGATCTTTAATAGTTTTCCTGTCCGGCTTCCTGATATGATGGAAGTTTTTTACAGAATGAGATCATAGCAATTGCCGTTGTCAACTCCCGTATGATATAATCGTAATGATTTATCAAGCCGACGTATAAGAACTAATATGATTTTGTTAAGAAAGGAAATAACACATGGAATTTCGCCCCTGCATAGATATCCATAACGGAAAAGTAAAACAGATTGTAGGCGGCACTCTGACCACAGCAGGAACCGGTCTCACCGAAAATTTTGTTGCAGTTCAGGATGCTGCGCATTTTGCCAGATTATACCAAAGCTACGGTATAAAGGGCGGCCATGTCATTCTTTTAAATCCACCAGAAAGCGAAACCTATCCGTCCACCAGAGCGCAGGCTTTAAAAGCCCTGAGAGCTTATCCCGGAGGATTACAGGCAGGCGGTGGGATTACTCCGGAAAATGCCGGGCTGTTTCTTGAGGCCGGAGCTTCTCATGTCATTGTTACTTCCTATGTCTTCAGGAACGGCCAGATCCACTTTGATAATCTGCAAAAACTACACCGTTCCGTCGGCAAAGAACAGCTGGTAATTGATCTGAGCTGCCGCAAAAAAAACGACTGTTATTATATAGTCACCGACCGTTGGCAGAAATACACCGAAGCAATCCTTTCGCTCGAAACCCTGGAAAAGTTTTCCGGTTACTGCGATGAATTCCTGGTTCATGCCGTTGATGCCGAAGGAAAGTCCGCCGGCATCGACGAAACTTTAGCGGCACTGCTGGGAAGCTGGACCCGGAATCCGATTACTTACGCTGGCGGCGTACATTCCTATGAAGATCTGGAGAAACTAAAATATTTGGGACAAAATCGGGTAAATGTAACGATTGGAAGCGCCCTTGACCTTTTCGGCGGTTCCCTAAGCATGGAAAAAGTCCTATCCTATACAAAATCCCCAAACATAAATAATTGATGATGTTTTCTTGTGGTATTTATGATATAATATCTAGTAATAAACCACAGTATGTTCTCAGAACAAGCGTTCTCAGAACAAAGCATTTTCAGAACAAAGTCTCTGCAAGACAAAGTGTCTGCGAATGCTGTCATAAAGGATGAAATATGTTGACGAATAGTGGAATTGTCTTGGAAGGCGGGGCATTCAGAAGTGTATTTTCAGCCGGTGTACTGGATTATTTTCTGGAAGAAGCCCTTCATTTCCCCAATATTATTACTTTGTCGGCCGGCGCTTATGCGGCTTTGAATTATGTATCGAAGCAGAAAGGAAGAATTATCCAGACCAATATTGAACCGTTAAAGGAAAGAAGATATGTCGGGCTAAAGACTTTTCTCCGGACCGGCGGCTTATTCGATATGGACTTTTTGTTTGACCAGATTCCCAATGAACTGGTACCGTTTGATTATGAGACATTTTTTGCTTCCGATCAGCGACTGGTGATGCATGCCACCAATTGCCTGACGGGAAAAGCCGTTTATTTTGATACTTTTGAAAATAAGGAGCGGCTGATGGACATCTGCCGGGCATCCAACAGCATGCCGTTCATCGCACCCATTGTCAAGGTAGATGAAATCCCCCTTTTAGACGGCGGGATCTATGACGCTATCCCGATTGAAAAAGCCATAGATGACGGGATTGAAAAAGCCATTGTCGTATTTACCCGCAATCAAGAATACCGCAAAAAAAACCGTTGGTTCTATCAATTTATGATAAAACGGGTATACCATAAATATCCCCGGCTGATTGAGGTCGTAAAGAGCCGGGCGGAACGCTATAACCATGCTCTGGAATTCGTGGAGCAGCTGGAAAAGGACGGCAGGGTTTATGTGATCAGGCCGACTCAGCCGGCGATTAAGAACAGCGAGAGCGATCCTAATAAGCTGATGCGTTTCTACGAACACGGATATCAGACGGCTAAGGAAAAGTTTGCGGAAATCAAAGCCTTTTTGGGAACCCGGTGAGGCACCTGGTTCCTCCCCATATTATGATAAAGGAGAAGAAAGATGATTAGCAAGAATTCGATTCTGGTAGTGGAGGACTGTAAGGAAAATATTGACGGGCTGCGGGCCATATTGGATGAAGAATATGAGGTTTTTGTGGCTATTAACGGCGCGGGAGCCATTAATTTACTGAAAACCGTACAGCCGGATCTGATCCTGCTGGATATCGGGCTGCCGGACATGGATGGGTTTGACGTTCTGGAAAGGATCCGTAAGCTGAAGGGGTGCAAACAGATACCGGTCATCTTCATCACCGGCGAGACCGATACCTATGTGGAAGAGTACGGGCTATCCATGGGGGCTGAGGACTATATCAGAAAACCTTATGTTCCCAGCGTCCTTCTGGTTAAGACCAAGAACTGCATCGAGCGCAAATTATACCGCGACAATCTGGAACATCTGGTTAAGTTACGCACGAAAGAGCTGACCAATTCCCGTGAAATGATCATCATGGGCATGTCGCTGCTGGCAGAAAGAAGGGATAACGGAACCGGAAAGCACATCCAGCGTATCATGAAATATACCGAGCTTCTGGTAAACCAGATTTTCCGGACTCACCCTAACATGATGACGCCCAAGCAATGTGAGGAAATCATTGTATACTCCACGCTTCATGACATCGGCAAGGTCGGGATACCGGATTCGATCCTGCTCAAGAACGGCAAGCTTACCGATGACGAGTTTGACGTTATCAAGACCCATACAGTGATCGGCGCCGAGGTTTTATTCAATACCGCGAAGCTGTACCAGGAAAACCAAGAATATCTGCGGACGGCGATTGACATCGCCGAGTCCCATCATGAAAAATATGACGGCACGGGATATCCCAAGGGACTGAAGGGCGACGAGATACCGCTGGCAGCCCGGATCGTTGCCCTGCCGGATGTCTACGATGCCCTGACCAGCAGAAGAGAATACAAAGAGGCTTACCTGCACGACATGGCCAAGGACATTATTGTAAACGGCGACGGACGTACTATGCCCAGCCATTTCGATCCCATTGTTCTGGAAGCCTTCCTGCAGGTGGAGGAAGAGTTTAAGAGTTTAAGTGACAACAAAGAAGACGAGTAATATTTTCTTTGAAGATGAGTAACGTCTTCTTAGAAGACGAGTAATATTTTCTTTGAAGATGAGTAACGTCTTCTTTCTGTGGTGCAGTGGTTTGACGCACTTCGACTGGTCGGAACAGTAACTCAAAAGGGGCAGCTTCAACATGAAGAGCAGTGACGAGGGGGCATAATATGGCGGAATTGTTAGCAGGGTTATCGGGTATTATTATCGTAATATTAGTTACAGTCTTAATATTTGTCGTTCAAAAGAACCGTAAGCTTCAAGAACTGCAGAAGAATCTCGTCGGTATTGAACAGCTTCAGACCCACCGTGATGCCTATCGGCGGAGCCAGCGGGATATGAAGCAGATCATCGACTCACTGCCCTGGCCGATGTTCATCATTAACCCCAAGGAACTGACGATTAGCTACGGCAATGATGCCTTTAAGAAAACGTTTCTTTTTAATGGCGAAAAAGCAGCAGAATTTGACATCTGGACAATCTTGCCGGATCAGCAGTCCAATGGCCGGACCAGTAAAGAATGCATCCGTGAATTTGTCAGCAGCGTCCGGAAAAGCCCGGCAGTGTTCACAGAAGAACAGGATTACCTTCTGCCTTCCGAGGAAATCGCCCTGATGCGGACGGTCGGGGCAGAAATCCTTTATAATGGAAGCCCTTCCGTTTCCGTTGTGCTTCAGGATGTTTCCGTTCAAAAAAAAGAAGCGGAACTGCTCAGGAGCCTTGCTGATAAGGAACGTGAAGCCAATGAGTTAAAGAGCCGTTTTATTATTAATATGAGCCATGAGATCAGGACGCCGATGAACGGGATTATCGGACTGGCAGACATCCAGCTGCAGAAGACCTATGAAAAAGAAACCCGCGATGCTTTCAAGAAAATCAGCCTCTCGGCCAAGCTGCTGCTGGCTATTGTCAATGACATCCTGGATTATTCCAAGATCGATGCCGGCAAGCTGAATATCATCAAAGAAGAATTTATTCTCGAAAGTATTTTGTATAAAGCGATGCAGACCGCCTTTGAAAGAATCGGGGATAAGAATGTTGACATGCTGCTGCAGCTGGAAGACGATGTGCCGCGCAAGGTGATCGGCGATGCGGTCAGGGTGTGGCAGATCATCCAGAATGTCTTGGACAATTCCGCCAAGTACACCGAACGCGGAAACATCATGCTACGGGTTTCGGTGGAAAATAAGGAAACAGAGCCCATCCTGCCGGATAAACAGCAGCTTTTGTTGTTCCGGATTGCCGATACCGGAATCGGCATGAACAGAGAGCAGCTCGACAAGGTTTATATTCCCTTTGAACAGTTTAATGCGGCTGATTGGAAGAACAGCGGGACCGGGCTTGGCCTGCCGGTTACCAAGCATCTGGTTGAGCTGATGGGCGGCTCGATTTCTATGCAGAGTCAGGAAGGCTGGGGGACGGTCACAGAAATCCGGATTCCGCTGGGAATCAGCGAATGGGATGAACCGGCAATCGATAAGTCAGCTTTTGCGATCCTGAAAGACAAGCACATCCTGATCGTTGAAAATGCCGCTGCCGGGGCGCAGGTTATGACAGAACTCCTGAAAAGTATCGGGGCCAGGTCAGAAGAATCCCGGCCGGAAGCGGCGCTGGAGCAGATCAGGGAACAGGCGGAGGAATATGACATCGTCATCCTGGAGAGCAAACTGGATCAGAACATCCTAAAATCTTTCAGAAGCTATCCCTTTGCCAAGACCAAGCTGATTATTCTTCAGAAGCCCTACAAGCCTACCCGCTTTCTGGAACGTTTATGTGCCCTTTTAGGCGGGGTTTCGCCGACATACAGCATGAGAAATAAAAAGTATCATTTCCCCAATGCCAGGGTCTTGGTCTGCGAGGATAATGCCATCAATCAGGATGTGATCGCCGGTGTCCTGGAGCTGTTCAGCATCCATGCGGTGATTGCCGTCAACGGGGAAGAAGGGATTAAATGGCTTGATAAGGAGGAGTTCGACCTGGTGATTATGGATCTTCTGATGCCGGTTATGGACGGCCATGAAGCCACCAGAACGATCCGGAGCTGCGGCAAGCCCTATCAGACGGTTCCGATCATTGCCATGACAGCCAACGCGATGGATGAAGAGATGGCTGTCTGTCTGGAAGAAGGGATGAACGGCTATGTGACCAAGCCGATAGAGCTGGACAGGCTCTATCATGAACTGTTAAAATGGCTTCCGGTATCATCCAAAGTAGAAGTAGTGGAGACAGCAGTCGTTCTGGATATGGCAGAAACTCTGGATTTGGAAGCAGAAACCGACTCCCAGAAAGCCGAGCTGGAGAAACTCGGTATCGACGTGGACGAAGCGACGGCCAGGTTTGCCGGAAAATACGAGACCTACTGCCGGTCCTTGCGTAAGTTTGCCACAGATATGGACAGAAATGGCATGATGGACGTTGCCGAGGCCGCCGAATCCGATTTGGTCGAGCTGCGCAGATATATTCACAGCCTAAAAGGCGTAACCGCCAATCTCTCGCTCAAGGAAGAGAACCTGATATTGCAGAAGATTGAACAGACCATCAAGGACGGCAATCCGGATATCGGCCTGTATCAGCAGCTTTATCACCGGATGTCGCGGATGGCTCCGATGATCCTTGCTGTCATCGGCATCGAACAGCATAAGAACCTGGAAGCCGGCAGCTGGGAAGAATGTAAGCTTTTGCTTGCGGAACTGAAACAGCTTCTGCTTCTGGCCAAAGCCAAGGAATGTGAGCAGGTTATTGAGAAGATCAAGTCCAAGGCCTGGGAGAACATTGATGCCGAATTACTGGAAAAAATCTATGGAAGCGTGGAAGAATATGATTATTCCAAAACACTCGCTATTTTAGAGCAATTATTATAAAACTATCGCTGGCGGGAGCGGCCAAACCATGAATAAGATAATCGAGCATGCCATCGAAATGATTATTACCTACGACCGGAAAGGAAAAATCACTGCTTGTAACCGGGCGGCCAGCGAGGAGCTGGGCTATGAAGAGGATATCTGCGGCCTTCCTTTGGCGTCTGTTTTTGTTCATGGCGCGGAAAACGGGCAGAAAGATATCTTTTCTATTATTTCAGATCAAACAGAAAGTACCGACATGTTGGCATATCGGAAAAACGGGACCTGCTTTCCCGTTTTTTTGCGGCTTTTCCCTGATTACTTAGTGGCACAGAATATGACGCTGTTCAAGAACATGGAAAAGGAAGTGGCGTTGCTGAAAGCGGAAACGGAGGAAATGCGCCGTGTCCGTAATGAATTTATCGCCAACATGACGCATGAACTGCGGACTCCCATCAACGGCATCAAGGGGCATGCTTCTGCGATGCTTACGGATGAGCCTACGGCGGATCAGAAAAAAACCCTGCAGATTATTCAAAGATGTTGTGACGACATGACGGCGATTATCAATAATATCCTTGATTTTTCCAAACTGCAGGCCGGCAAATTTGAGCTGCATGAAACACGGTATGACCTTTACGAACTGCTGGACTATGTCATAGCGACCAATGCGGCCATCATTAATGAAAAGGGCCTTCGCGTCACGCTCAATATTGCCGATAACGTGCCCAGGCATGTCACCGGGGATGATTTACGGCTACGCCAGATTTTAAATAATCTGATTTCTAATGCGGTTAAGTTTACGGATGCCGGCTTTATCAGGGTCGATGTAAACAAGCAGATGCAATATAAGGAGGAAACCGAACTGTTTTTTATGGTCAGTGATTCCGGCATCGGCATTGCCCCTGAGGACAGGGACCGGTTGTTTGAGAGCTTTTCGCAGGTAGACAGCTCATCGACGAGAAAGCATGGAGGGACGGGGCTTGGACTTGTTATTACAAAAGAGCTGGTTGAATTGATGGGCGGGGACATTCGGGTGGACAGCCAGAAAGGAAAGGGGAGTAATTTTTCTTTTGTTGTCAGGGTGAAAACAGCGGAGGCGGAAGAGGATGTCGGCAGCAACACTTTACTGGCGGATGCTGCTGAACGGATATTTGTGGTAGAGGAGCCGCAGGAATCGGTTTACCGCTTTGGGTCGGCCGAGAATGTTGTTGAGATTCAGAAGAAAATGCAGAAACTGATTCTGGCGTTGGAGCTGGAAGCATGGGAAAAGGCAGAGAATATTGCGTCGGGGCTTAAAAGGCTTCTTACAGAGGCACCGGAAGATGTCAGGAAGCTTTTGTTCCGGCTGGAGATGGCGGTGCGCAAGGAAGATGAGGGGAAGAGCAGGGAACGGTTTGCGGTGCTGCAGGAGGCGCTGGGGCGGTGGTTGTAGACATCGTCAAGGTAATTTGGCTAAAAGAAAAGAGGGGGCTCTGGGTTCCTCGGAGTGCTATAAACGCCGCTTCCAGAGAGAAAAGCCGACTGCCCAGCCTCCGGTTCCCGAGCCCCCCGCCTCTCATATCTATTGCAAACTGAAAGGAGTTCTAACGTGAAAAATTTCACGTATTTTATCTATCGCAAACTGAAAGGAGTTCTAACGTGAAAAATTTCACGTATTTTATCTATCGCAAACTGAAAGGAGTTCTAACGTGAAATTGGATGTTTTGGAAGGTGGCGCCAGCACACAGCCACATGTCCTGATTGTGGACGACATGGAAATCAATGTTGAAATCTTGACTGAGATAATCAAGGAGCTGGGTTACATACCGTTGCCGGCCGGTAATGCAGAGGAGGCCCTGGCGATTATCCGCCGGGTTTTGCCGCAGCTAATATTGCTGGATGTTTCCATGCCTGATGTTGACGGCTATGAATTTTGTGCGCTGTTAAAAAGAAATCCGGTAACCAGGGATATTCCCGTTATCTTTATTTCGGCAATGAACTCCATGGAGGATAAGCTGAAAGGGCTTGAGTTGGGGGCGACGGATTTTATTACGAAGCCTTTTGAAGCTACTGAAGTAACGATGCGCATTAAGAATCAGATGGAGAATTATCGGTTGAAGCAGGAGCTGGAAACATTTAATCACCGCCTGCACAAAATGCTGACAGAACAGGCCCGTAAGAGTGAGGATGAAAAGCAGGAGATATTGTCCTCGCTTGCCCGTCTTATTGCCGGGAAATGCGGAGAGCCGCCCAGGCATCTGGAAAACGTCAGCTATAACAGTCGGATTTTGACGCAATGTCTGCAGCTTTTGCCAATGTATGAAATGAAGATCAGTGAAGATTTTATTTATACGATGGAGGCGGCATCTAAGCTGCATGACCTTGGTCGGATGTGGGACGATCCCGGCGATACGACTGATTCTTTTGGTCATACCGAAAGGGGAGCGCTGATTCTTGAGTCTTTGCTTCATAGCGAGCAACAAGGCGAGTTTATGGAAACGGCCTTGGCCATTATCCGTTTTCATCATACAGACTGGCAAGAAGCCCAAGATGAGATACCTCTGGCGGCCCGGATCGTTCGATTGGCTGATGATTTTGATCAATTTATTAATGCTGCCGCTGATTCGCAGAATCCTTTGCCCGAGTCTTTACAGAAAATAAAAGACGGCAGTGCTGTCAAATATGACCCCTACTTAACTGAAATTTTCCTGAAAATACATAGGCAGTTGCGGATATGAATATAAACGTGGTAAAACCGGAGGAACAGTTAACCTTATCAGGAGCGGTCGAATGTTACTATGTATGTGTTGAAGATTTAATTAAAAAAGGTACATTTGGAGGCGGAGGAGGTCACTTAAGTATTGAAGATGCCATCGCTTCAGTAGAATCAAGGGTGGATATAAAATGGCTACTATGACCTAACGAAAATCCGACCATCCGGCCCTCCGGCCCCCGAGCCCTCCCCCTACTCTCTTTTCTATAAACTTAGTGATACGACATCAGGGAGCGAAAAGTAACAAACATCTTACAGCGAAAATAATTCGTAAAGAAAACAGCTGGCTAACAAGGTGCTATTCTGCTATACTGTATACAAATTGTAATGGTTCCGTTCAATGCCTTCTGAATATCAGGCGTTATTATAAAGCCAGTCCCGGGCAGTAAAACACATCGTATCACATAATTGGAGGAAACATGAAAAAAATCCGCGTTTTAGTAGTAGACGATTCCTTTGTCATCCGCAATGTTTTGGAGCAAAGCCTGAATGCTGACCCTGCGCTTGAAGTCATTGCGACAGCGTGCAATGCTTATGAAGCAAGAGATCTGATCGTGAAGCTGAGGCCTGATGTCATGACTTTGGACATTGAAATGCCCAGAATGAACGGCCTTGATTTTCTGCGCCGGCTGATGCCCCAGTATCCGATGCCGGTCGTTGTCGTCAGTTCCTTGGATGACCGTGTTTTTGATGCCATGGAAGCGGGAGCGGTTGATTTCGTACATAAGCCTGCCGGCCTGACCAGAAGCCAGCTGGCCGAGTTTATGCGGCAGGAACTGAATGAAAAAGTAAAGGTTGCCTATACTGCCAAGCTGCATGACCGCAAGAAGAAAGAGGTTCCGGTCGTGCGGGCCGACCCGAGCCGTTTATCGGGAAGCAGCGAAACCAAGCTGATTGCCATCGGCGCTTCCACCGGCGGTACCGAGGCCGTCCGCGATATCCTGACCCAGTTTGCGACGGACATCCCCGGTGTCGTCATTGTCCAGCATATGCCGGCCGGGTTTACGGCCATGTTTGCCGAAAGAATGAATAACCAGTGCCAGGTGGCGGTGAAAGAAGCCAAGAGCGGCGACAAAGTAAAGCAGGGACAGGTCCTGCTGGCGCCTGGTGATAAACAGATGCGTGTGGTAAAGAAAAAAGACGGGCTTACTGTGGAATGCAAGTTCGGGGAACGCGTCAGCGGTCATTGCCCTTCGGTGAATGTCCTGTTTAATTCTGTGGCGGAGGCGGCCAAAGACAAAGCGGTCGGTGTCATCCTGACCGGGATGGGCTCTGACGGGGCCGAGGGTCTTTTGGAAATGCACCGCCAGGGTGCCATAACCATCGGCCAGGACGAAGTCACCAGTGCCGTTTACGGGATGCCGAAGGTGGCACATGAGATCGGCGCTGTGACCTATCAGGTCGGACTCCCGAATATTGCCCCAAAAATATACAGCGTCTTGAATACCAGAAAATAAAAACAAAGGGGACTTAGTATGAGGATTTTAATTGCGGAGGATGATTTTTCCAGCAGGAAGTTTATGAAGAAATATCTGGGTTCTTTTGGAGACTGCGACATTACGGTCGATGGCGAGGAAGCCGTGGAGGCTTTTCAGATGGCATTAGAGGAAGATGAGCCCTATGAACTGATCTGCCTGGATATCATGATGCCGGTCCGGGACGGTTATCAGGTGCTGAAAGCCATCCGTGATATTGAGAAAGAGCAAGGCCGGACTGGCGAAAAAGCCGTAAAGATCATTATGACTTCCGCTTTGAATGTCGAGCGGAATATTAAGAAAGCATTTGAGATGGGCTGCACGGTTTACTGTGCCAAACCGATCGATTTTGAGAAGTTTGAAGAAGTTCTAAAAAAAATAGGGGTGATTTAGTTGCAGTCGTATATCGGAGTAGAAGATAATTTTTTGCTGGAAAACGGTTATCTGGCGGCAAGACTGGAAGAAATTGTCTTGGCGGCCGACCCGGCCCAGCGTTTTACAGAAGATAATATCAATGAAATGTTCCGGATCATGCATACCATAAAGAGTTCCGCCGGCATTATGATGGTTGAAAATGTCAGTATCCTGGCTCACAAGCTGGAGGATGTGTTCTACTGTCTGCGGGGGGTCTATCCCGAAGCGGTTCCGCATGACGAGCTGGTCGAAGGTATCTTGAAAACCGCTGATTTTATTACAGCTGAGCTAGTGAAAATCCAGTCCGGGGCTGAAGCCTCGGGGAATGCCGGGGATATAATGGCCTATTTGGAGAGCCTGCTGGCTGACATAAAAGCGACGATCCGCCACAAAGGGGAAGAACCGCTGCCTGAAAACCGTTATACAGTTCCCGAGCAGTTTTATGTGGCACCGAAAGCCGCTGAAGTAAAAAAGTACTACCGTATTGACATTTATTACCGGCTGGGGACGGAAATGAGTAATATCCGGGCTTATGCGGCCGTGTTTGCCCTGAAGGATGTCGCGGAGGAAATGATCTATACGCCGGAGGATATCGATACCGATCACGAGACGGCCGGAGCCATTATGCGGGAAGGTTTTCATATCCAGCTTAAAAGCCGGTGCACGAAGCAGGAGCTGGAAGCCTTGGTGGAAGACAGTTCCGGCGTAAAGGATGTTACGATTCAGGCCAGCTCGGTGGAGGAGTTTTTGCTCGGTTTTCCCGATCCGGACAATGATCCCGATGCTTTGGTCATCCGTCTGGACGATGACTGGAAGCGTGATAAGGAAGAAGACGAACTGGTGCCGGGTGCCTATGTCATCCAGAAGGGCGCCGGAAAAGGAAAAACCCTTAAGGGTAACCGCTCCCGCCTAAATGCTTCACAGGACATGATCAGTATTCCCTTGGAGAAACTGAATGCCCTTGCCGGTCTGGTCAACGAACTGAAGGACTGCCACCAAAACGAAGAAATGTCCGAACGGATCCGGTTGATCCAGGATGCCGTGCTGTCGATGCGCAAGGTCTCCATGAAAGTGATTTTTCATAAGATGTACCGGGCCGTCTACGACATCAGCCGCAAGCTGAACAAGGTAGTGGAGCTGGAAGCCATCGGAGAAAATACCGAGATCGACCGCAATATCGCTACGCTGCTTTCGGATGCCCTGATGCATATCCTCCGTAACGCCGTAGATCATGGGATAGAAAGCAAGCGGGAAAGGCTGGACCAAGGGAAAACCGCCAAAGGTAATATTGTGATTGAGGCCGGTTTCTGCCAACATGAAGTCTATGTCAGTGTCACCGATGACGGCAGGGGACTGGATGCCGGAAAAATATTCGAGATTGCTCTGGAGCAGGGCTTGATCAAGGGGAAAGACAAGCAGGAATTTGACGATAAAGCCCTCTATCAGCTGATCATGAATCCCGGCTTTTCGACCAGACATCAGATTACCGAATATTCGGGCCGCGGGGTCGGACTGAATGTTGTAACCCGTAACCTTGAGACTCTGGGCGGCCGCGTGGAAATTGATTCCGTGCCCGGGGAAGGCACGGTCATCGTCCTGCGGATACCGCAGTGAAAGATTGCCGAAGCTCAAAAACCATAATAATTTAAAAAATTACGAATAATATAAATAACATGAATTAAAATATTACGAACAATATAAATAAAATGATCAATAAAATCAATCGTCAATGTTGCAGGTAACACATGGGAGTCTGTATGAATAAAAACACCAACTTAACTATAACCATACTTTTAATTATTATATTGCTCGGTACTTCCGGCTGCAGCGGCATCGGGGCAGATTCGGCTAACATCGACATTGGCATGGAAGCGGTCGAAGCACTGGACTATGACAAAGCGCTGGCATGCTTTGCTGATGCCGCCGCCGCCGGGGAAGATGAGCGCCTCTTATACCGCGGCATCGGTCTTAGCTATATGGGCAAGACAGCTTACAGTGAGGCTATCGAGGCTTTTCAGACGGCTCTTTCCTATAGTGACGGGATACCGGACAATATCGACTATGACATCAATTACTATATGGCCGTAGCTTATTATAAGACCGGCCAGAAGGCCTCCGCGGTTGCCGCCTATGATGCGATCCTAGCCTTGCGGGAAGACGACAAGGATGCTTATTATCTGCGCGGTGCCATTCAGACGGAACAAGGCAATCTGGACGCCGCCAGGGCTGATTTTGACAAGACCCTCGCATTGGACAGGGATTCGGACCGGCTGATCGAGATTTACACGATCCTGACCGATAACGGTTATAAAGAAGTCGGCCAGGAATATCTCCATGCGGCCATGGAAAGCGGCGCCGACAAGATGACAGAATACGAAAAAGGCCGGATCAGCTACTATCTGGGTGATTTTGAAAGTGCCAGGACATATCTGGAAGAGGCCAGGGACGAGAGCTACGAGGCCGTTTTGTTCTTAGGCAGGACCTACGAGGCACTGGGAGACAATAACTATGCCGTAAGTGTTTATAATGCCTATCTGGATGCCGGAAACGCATCCCCCCATGTATACAATCAGCTGGGCATCTGCAAACTGAAACTAAAGGAATACGATGCCGCCCTGGCCGCATTTCAGGCCGGCATGAAGATAGAAGATAATCCTATTCTACAGACCTTACGCTTCAATGAAATCATTACCTATGAATACCTTGGAGATTACAAGAAAGCCGGCGTGCTGATGGACGGATATCTGCAGACCTATCCGGATGATATACTGGCGGCAAGGGAAAATATTTTTCTGGAGACCAGATAATATGAACCTATACCCAAACGGATTTGTCGTAGCACAAGTCAAAAAAGGTAATGCGGCATACCATGCCTGGCCTCTGGAGGACGTATGCAATGACAAAACGGCTGAATTACTAAGTGACGAGGCATTTAATAATTGGTTTGGAAAATATGATATGCAAGAAATCATGCCAGACCCAGTTTATGTTAAAAGATATGCGGATTATTGCAACAACATCGGCTTAGAAGTCAAGATACTGCTGTTTGAATCGACAGACAACAGCATTGTTATCAATGAGATACCAGAGATTCGTGAAGTTCTTGGCTTTGACTGCATCGGCATAGTTCATTATTCCTATCTTCAAGAAGAATTCGAAGCTTTCCGATCAGAATTACCGAACTTACAAGTAAGTCTCAATCAACATGGATTACTCGATCAGTATGAGGATATCTTACTCTTTATCGACCAACGAAAGAAGATCATTGCCTCTGGAGCCAATATCGAGGACTTCTGGGAAGAATTAGCGGTCAGGATCAGTGTTGTCAATATTACTTGAATATTAAAACTGTTGAGATACCGAATCGTCATATTACCCAACATACGATAACCTCCACACAGCACCCTACCCAAGCTCACATCCTGCCGAAATCCACAGCGATAACATATTATCTGTCGATTACAGACACAATATATCTTAATACCAACAGGATATTCATACAACATATTGTGTTTCGTCTTGACAACCGGCTGATTAGGTGATAAACTCTAATCAGTCGGTTTTTTTACCTATTTATGTAAACTAATAATGTTTTATTACAGCATTTCATCTACTGCAATTTGACACTATTTTACTCTATTGAAAGTGCTGAATGTACAAAAGCGATACAAAGCAAGCAGAATATGAGGTCTGGGAGGAAAGTAATGTTTCAGGTAGTAAAGAGGGACGGGGAAGTAGCGGTTTTTACATTAACCAAGATCAACGATGCCATTATGAAAGCGTTTAACGCGACCAACATGAGGTATAACAATGACATCATCGATTTACTGGCGCTTCGTGTTACAGCCGATTTTCAGGACAAAGTAAAGGACGACGGCATTTCCGTCGAAGACATCCAGGACAGCGTGGAAAAGATATTGGAGCAGGCCGGCTATGCGGAAGCCGCCAAAGCCTACATATTGTACCGTAAACAAAGGGAAAAGATCCGCAGCATGAAGTCCACGATCCTGGATTATAAAGAGGTCGTCAATAGCTATGTCAAGATCGAAGACTGGCGGGTCAAGGAAAACTCCACTGTTTCTTATTCGGTGGGCGGACTCATCTTAAGTAATTCCGGTGCGGTAACGGCCAATTACTGGCTGTCGGAGATCTATGACCAGGAAATCAGCGATGCCCACCGGCGGGCGGACATCCACATCCACGATCTTTCGATGCTGACCGGCTATTGTGCAGGATGGTCGCTCAAGCAGCTGATCAGCGAAGGGCTGGGCGGTGTGACCGGTAAGATCACTTCGGCTCCGGCCGCACATCTTTCGGTACTGTGCAATCAGATGGTGAACTTTTTGGGCATCATGCAGAACGAATGGGCGGGAGCGCAAGCCTTTTCTTCCTTTGACACCTATCTGGCACCGTTCGTCAAAGCTGACGAGCTGTCCTATAAAGAAGTCAAGAAATGCATTGAAGCGTTTGTTTATGGGGTAAATACCCCCAGCCGCTGGGGAACCCAGGCACCTTTTTCCAACATTACCCTGGACTGGACCGTGCCTTCTGACTTGGCGGAGCTGCCCGCGATCGTCGGCGGCCAGGAGATGGACTTCTGCTATAAAGACTGTAAGAAAGAAATGGACATGATCAATAAAGCCTTTATCGAAACGATGATTGAAGGTGATGCCAACGGCAGGGGCTTCCAGTATCCGATCCCGACCTATTCGATTACCCGGGATTTTGACTGGTCGGACAGTGAAAACAACCGCTTGCTGTTTGAAATGACAGCCAAGTTCGGTACTCCCTATTTTTCCAATTATATTAATTCCGATATGGAACCCAGCGACGTCCGCAGCATGTGCTGCCGACTGCGTCTGGATCTGCGGGAACTGCGTAAGAAAACCGGCGGTTTCTTCGGCTCGGGAGAAAGTACCGGCAGTATCGGCGTGGTGACGATTAATATACCGAGGCTTGCCTATCTGGCTTCAAATAAAGACGATTTCTATGCCAGGCTGAATAAGATGATGGACATTGCGGCCAGGTCCCTCCATGTCAAGCGGGGCGTCGTTACCCGGCTGATGCAAGAAGGCCTTTATCCTTACACGCAGAAATACCTCGGTTCCTTTGACAATCATTTTTCTACGATCGGGCTGATTGGGATGAATGAAGCAGGGCTGAATGCCAACTGGCTGCGTGCCGACATGACGGAAAAGAAGACGCAGGAGTTTACCAAGGAAGTGCTGAACCATATGCGCAGCCGTCTTTCCGACTATCAGGAAGAATACGGCGAGCTTTATAATCTGGAAGCGACACCGGCCGAAAGCACGACCTATCGCTTGGCCATGCATGATAAAAGGAAGTGGCCGGCCATCAAGACGGCAGGCAAGCAGGGGGATGTGCCTTATTACACCAATTCCTCCCATTTGCCGGTTGACTTTACCAACGATGTCTTTGATGCCCTTGACATCCAGGATGAGATTCAGACGCTCTATACCTCGGGAACGGTTTTCCACGCTTTCCTGGGGGAGAAGCTGCCCGACTGGAAGGCGGCGGCGGCTTTGATCCGGACGATTGCGGAGAATTATAAGCTTCCCTATTATACGATGTCGCCGACATATTCCATTTGTAAGGAACACGGATATCTGACGGGAGAACAGAAGAGCTGCCCGCATTGCGGGGCGAGGACGGAAGTCTACAGCCGGATTACCGGTTACTACCGGCCGGTGCAGAACTGGAATGACGGAAAGCTTCAGGAATACGAAAACCGCAGGGAATATCAGCCGGAGACTTCCTTGCTGAAAAAGCCGGTGACCAGTGTCGTCACCCTGACCGGCGACAAGGAAGAGGTGATCGTGGAAAGGCCGGACAATGCCGCCTATCTCTTTGTCACCAAGACCTGTCCGAACTGCCGGGCGGCCAAAGAGTATCTGAACGGGATGCCGGTGATGGTTATTGATGCCGAGGATAACGTAGAACTGGCGGGGCGGTATAGCGTGATGCAGGCACCGACGCTGGTCGTGATCGAAGGAGAAGGGTTCCGGAAGTATACCAATGTTTCAAATATCAAGAAATATGCGGATCAGATAGGTATGGTGAAGGTTTGACGATAGTATGAAGTGAGTTAAGGGTGTCTCGGAGACCATCCGGCAGGAACGATGGCAGGGGCATCCTTTAAAAAATAAGGGTGATGGGAGTTATGGCATGATTAATGTGTTAACAGAAAAGATCAGAAGAACAAAGGCACCGGTGGTGGTCGGGCTTGACCCGATGCTTACATTTATCCCGGATTATATTAAGAAAGCGGCCTTTGCGGAATATGGAGAGACACTGAAAGGAGCCGGGGAAGCGATTTGGCAGTTTAACAAGGAGATCATTAACCATGTCTATGATCTGATACCGGCGGTGAAACCGCAGATTGCCATGTATGAGCAGTTCGGGATAGAAGGACTGATGGCGTTTCAGCGGACAGCGGCTTATGCCAAGGGAAAGGGGCTGGTGGTGATCGGCGATATCAAAAGGAATGATATCGGTTCCTCATCGTCGGCCTATGCAGTCGGTCATCTGGGGCAGGCACAGGTGGGAGAAAATGCCTTTTATAGTTTTGCCGAGGACTTTGTGACGGTCAATCCTTATCTGGGAACGGACGGGGTGAAGCCGTTTATGGAAGTCTGTAAAAAAGAGAAGAAAGGGATCTTTGTTCTGGTTAAGACGTCGAATCCCAGCAGCGGTGAGTTCCAGGACCAGTTGATTGACGGGAAGCCGCTGTATGAGCTGGTCGGGGAAAAGGTAGCGGAGTGGGGCGATGATCTGATGGGCGCAGAGTACAGTTATGTCGGAGCGGTGGTAGGCGCCACTTATCCGGAACAGGGGAAACAGCTTCGGAAGGTGATGCCCAGAACTTTGCTGTTAGTACCGGGCTATGGCGCACAGGGAGGAACGGCGGCGGATCTGGTGCACTTTTTTAACGGCGACAGGACGGGAGCGATCGTGAACTCTTCGCGGGGAATTATTGCGGCATATCAGCAGGACAAATATGCCGATTATGGAAGCGACGGATTTGGTGCGGCTTCACGGGCGGCCGTGATTGATATGATAGCGGATATAAACGGGGCACTGGATGAAGCAGGAAAGGGCAGGACAAGTTAAAAATGGAATCGTATAAGCAGGAATTCATTGAATTTATGATTGACAGCAGAGTATTGAAGTTTGGAGAGTTTATTTTGAAGAGCGGACGTAAGTCGCCGTTTTTTATGAACGCAGGAGGCTATGTGACTGGCACACAGCTTAGAAAACTGGGAGGGTATTATGCCAGAGCGATAGCAGAGAATTTCGGCCTGGATTTTGACGTCCTGTTCGGCCCTGCATACAAGGGGATTCCGCTTGCTGTAGCGACTACGATGGCGATCAGTGAATTATATGGAAAGGAAATCCGTTACTGTTCTAACCGCAAGGAAGCAAAAGACCATGGGGACAGCGGGATCTTGTTGGGAAGCCCGCTTGAAGACGGCGACAGGGTGGTGATAATTGAAGATGTGACCACATCCGGCAAGTCGATTGATGAAACTTATCCGATCTTGACAGCACAGGCCAAAGTGGAAGTGAAAGGTTTGATGGTTTCGTTGAACCGCATGGAAAGGGGTAAGGGCGAAGGCTCGGCCTTGGAGGAAATACAGGAGCAGTACGGAATGCCGGCAAAAGCTATTGTTACTATGGCGGAAGTGGTGGAATACTTGTATAATAAACCATATCAGGGAAATGTATATATTGATGATGAGCTGAAAAAGAAGATTGGCGAGTACTATCGGCAGTATGGGGCGCAAAATCACACATGGCAATAATACCATGGCAATAATGTACATGGCTCTGTAATGCATAAGGCATAATAGCACATGGCGTAGTAATGCATATAAAGAAAGGTGGTAATATGGAAGAAAAAACATATAAGATTATGAACGGAGCAGGGGCGGTCAACATCGTTATGGGTGTCGTGGCCATCGTCATCGGCATCGGTGCCGGCGTGCTGCTGATTATCAGTGGTGCCAAGCTGTTGTCCGGCAAGTCAAAGATTTTGTTTTGATTTTTTATTTATGGAATTCATCTTAGGTATTGATTTAAAGTATTTGATTTAAGGTATTGATTTTGGGATTATTTAAGGGATTATTTAAGGGATAATATGAGCAGGAAAAAGGGTTACATTTTTACCAATAAAGACCATGCCAAAAAGGGAATCATGTCAACTATTTTGGGAACTATTTCTTTAGGGACTCTTATTTTTGTCATTTACTTTTCTTATGCCAGCAGGGGTTCTGTGCCAGATCGGTATGCTGCTACCGTTTTGCTTGTGATGATTTTTTCTTTTACTGGTATTGTGATGGGAATTGTGGGGATAACGGAAAAAGACCGTTTCAAGCTGTTTCCGGGACTGGGGCTGGGATTGAATGTAATAGCCATCGGACTGATCAGCCTGATTATGTATGCCGGAACAATGTAAATAACTTAGAAAATAACTTAGAAAATAACTTAGACAACTTAGACATGGAGGACGATGAAAAAGGAATGTTGACGGAAACGTTTTTGGCGGAGAGATATACACTAGCGGCAGCAAGGATTGCTGAAATAGGAACGGAGACGGCAGTTTCCGAGCCATACCGGACATATTTTCAGAAAACAGCAGCATTTCTTACGTTACTGGCGGAGACGGCTGAATTTGTCGAGAGCGGGATGATTACCCGGGCTTCGCTGGAGGAGCTCAGGGAACGGAACTGGCGGCTGTATGAAGATATTCTACCGGAGAATTATGATAAGAGTTATGCCGAACCGGTTTTCGCCGAAAAGATCCTGGGGGCTGATTACGGAAAGATTCTTTCCTTTCTTTATGTTGAGCTGCGCAGCCTGATCGGATATGCGCATGAAAAGCGTAAGGACCTGATGCTGATCCGGATGGAGCTTTACTTACAGATATATGGAGCTTTTGCTTTGCCGGCCGGGAGCGGGGAAGCGGATGATATGCCGGAATATGAGGAGCTCCGGCAGGTGATCGGTTCTTTTGTAAGTGATTATGCCGGGGATGCGGCAATGGAGAAGATCGCCAGCTTGGTTGATCCCGGCAGGGATTTTGCCACGGAGCTGATCAGGAACTGCGACTTATCTGATATCCGATATCTCTATTATTACGGGGAGTATGTTACAGAACATGAAATCGCTATGGCGAAGCATCTTACTTCTTTGCCGGAAGAGGTTATTCTGCTGATGGCAGATACCTTTACGGAGGGTTACCGGAAAGGATTTGAATTCACGGGTAAGGATATCGGGAAAAAGAAATCAGTTAATATCCGCTATTGCCTTGGTTTTGAAAGGATGATCCGCCAGGCAGTGCTTAATTTTGCCACGCTGGGTCTAGAGCCAGTGATTTACCGGGCCCCGGCCAGCATCCTGGAAGGCCGGAGCGTCAGCCGGGTCGGTTATTACGGTGCGATACCGAATAAACAGTATGACTATGATCATAAGGACGATCAAGCCTTAGTGCTTGACAAGCCGCTTATGTCCGGACGGCTTAAGGCACTTAAGGCGGCCTATGAGAAATACCGGGAGCAGGCGGCCGTCTTTGGCGGGCCGGCTGTTGTGGAAGTGTTCGGAGAGCGGCCGGTGTCGCCGGCATATAAAGAAGCGGCCATACACCTATCTGAGAAGCAGCAAAAACTGGTGACGGAATACATGTCGGCAGCAGGAGAACTGCAGAACCGATATATTCCCGGGGAAGAAAGAAGCTACACGATCATCGCCTTTCCGACACCGGAGATCGGCAAAGATTTCCGTGATATCTTCAATGAAACGATCCGTATTAATACATTGGAGTATGATTTGTACCGGGACATGCAGCAGATCATGATAGATACGCTTGACCGCGGAGAATATGTGCTGGTGAAGGGCATGGGGGCCAACCGCACCGATCTGAAGATCTGTCTCGTCTCGCTTACAGAGCCCGAGAAGGAAACCAAGTTCGAGAACTGCGTGGCAGATGTGAATATTCCGGTAGGAGAAGTCTTTACTTCGCCCCGTCTTAAGGGAACAGAAGGAGTATTGCATATTTCCCACGTCTTTTTAAATGAGCTGGAATACCGGGAGCTGGTTCTGGATGTGAAGGACGGTATGATTACGTCTTATGGCTGTGCTAACTTTGACACGGAAGCAGAGAACCGTAAATATATAAAGGACAATCTTCTGTTTCACCATGAATCGCTGCCCATGGGCGAATTCGCCATCGGAACCAATACCACGGCTTATATGGTCGGCAAGAAATATCACATCAGTGACCGTTTTCCGATTCTGATAGCGGAAAAAACCGGACCCCACTTTGCTTTCGGTGATACCTGCTATTCTCATGCGGAGGATGTCAAGGTCTATAATCCGGACGGCAAAAGGATTGCCGCAAGGGATAACGAGATATCGCTCTTACGAAAAACAGAACCGGGCAAGGCTTATTTTAACTGCCATACGGACATCACCATTCCTTACGATGAGTTGGGGGAACTGTCGGTGGTTTCCGAACACGGGGAAGTGATCACGCTCATCAAGGAAGGCCGGTTTGTGCTGGCCGGCTTGGACGAATTGAACAAAGCTTTTGATTGACACTTGCACAGGCGGTATTTTTTTAGTAAACTGATTCTTATAGAAGAACGGCGCCGCGGTCTTTCTTGGGCAGCGCAGCGTTCCTTATACAAATAACATACGTTATGGATGGAGGATGAGATGGCACAGGTCGGTATCATAATGGGAAGCGATTCGGACATGCCGGTGATGGCAAAGGCAGCGGATATTCTGGAGGAACTAGGCATTGATTTTGAGATAAATATCATATCGGCGCATCGGGAGCCGGAAGTTTTTTTTGAATATGCCCGCAGTGCGGAGGCGAAAGGATTTAAGGTGATTATCGCCGGTGCCGGGATGGCGGCCCATCTGCCCGGTATGTGCGCGGCGATCTTCCCGATGCCGGTGATCGGGATACCGATGCATACTTCCTCTCTGGGAGGGCGGGATTCGCTTTATTCCATTGTTCAGATGCCGTCCGGGATTCCAGTGGCTACCGTGGCGATTAACGGCGGAGCTAATGCCGGGCTGCTGGCAGCTAAGATACTGGCAGTTGCCGATGCCGGGCTGCTGGCGAGGCTGAAGGTTTATTCCGAGAAACTTTCTCAGGCCGTGCAAGACAAGGACAAGAGGCTTCAGGAAGCTGGTTATAAAGAATATTAAATCAGGATTTATTTATTATCCAATCATAATCCGATTATAATTCAATCATAATTAAATCATAATCTGGCGATGCGCTTAGAAACAGAGCCAGTAAAGTCGGTAAGAAAGATATATGCCGAGGCGGTTACATATAAATATAGAAAGGCTGAAGAGGAGATGGACTATAAAAAAGCAGGGGTAGATATTGAAGCCGGATATAGATCGGTAGAATTGATGCGGGACTATGTCAGGAGTACCGAACGCCCGGAGGTTTTAGGCGGACTTGGCGGTTTTTCGGGAGCATTTTCCCTGGCGGCGATCAAAGAAATGAAAGATCCCGTGCTGGTATCGGGAACAGACGGCGTGGGAACCAAACTGAAACTGGCATTTTTGCTGGATAAACATGATACGATCGGAATCGACTGTGTGGCCATGTGCGTTAACGACATTGCCTGCGCCGGCGGCGAGCCGCTGTATTTTCTGGACTACATTGCCTGCGGGAAAAATATCCCGGAAAGAATCGCAGCGATTGTCCAAGGGATTGCCACAGGCTGCCGGATGGCCGGATGTGCGCTGATCGGCGGTGAAACAGCCGAGCATCCCGATATGATGCCGGAGGATGAGTACGACCTGGCCGGCTTTACGGTTGGTCTGGTGGAGCGGAAAGACCTGATTACCGGTGAAGCGGTGAAGCCGGGAGATGTTTTGATCGGCATCGCGTCTTCCGGGGTACATAGCAACGGTTTTTCACTGATCCGTAAAGTGTTCGATATGACGGAAGAAAGCCTTAATACCTATTATGACAGTCTGGGAAGGAGTCTGGGCGAGGCCTTGCTCGAGCCGACCAAAATCTATGTCAAGGCACTGAGGAAGGTCAAGGATGCCGGCATAACCATGAAAGGCTGCAGCCATATCACCGGCGGCGGGTTTTATGAAAACATTCCCCGTATGCTTCCGGAAGGGATCCGGGCAGTGGTAGAGAAAGACAGTTATGAGATTCCTGCCATATTTAAGCTGTTGCAGGAAAAAGGTTCTTTAGATGATAAGACGATGTACAGTACGTATAACATGGGTTTGGGCATGATATTGGCAGTGAATCCCGATGACGCAGAGCGGGCAGTCGAAGCCATAGCGGCCGCCGGCGAGAAGGCTTTTCCGGTCGGCCGGGTCGAAGCAGGCGAAGAAGGTGTTACGCTATGCTGAGTTCGATGCTGAATATCGTGGTGATGGTATCCGGAAGCGGAACCAACCTGCAGGCCGTTATTGACGGCATCCGGGAAGGACGGATCAGAAACACCAGAATAACAGGTGTTATTAGCAATAACAGCAATGCCTACGCCCTTGTCCGCGCAGAAAAATGCGGCATCCCGGCAATCTGTATCGCCCCGAAGGATTACGGCAGCCGGGAAGAATTTCACCGTGCCCTCTGTGTCCGGATGGACGAACTGAACCCCGATCTGGTCGTGTTGGCCGGATTTTTGGTGAAGATACCGCCGGCCATGATCGCACAATATCGAGGACGGATGATCAACATCCACCCGTCATTGATTCCTTCCTTCTGCGGAGTTGGCTGCTATGGCCTGAAAGTACATGAGCAGGCGCTGGAAAGAGGGGTAAAGATAACCGGCGCGACCGTTCATTACGTGGATGAAGGGATGGATACCGGGCCGATACTGTTACAAAAAGCCGTACCGGTACAAGACGGCGACACGCCGGAATCACTTCAGCGCAGGGTGATGGAAGAGGCAGAATGGATATTATTGCCGCAAGCGATTGACATGCTGGCAATGCGGAATAAATGAAAAACAGCAAGAAGGGTATTAAGGTATTAATATGAAAATACTAGTAGTAGGCGGCGGCGGCCGGGAACATGCCATTGTGACCGCTCTTCATAAAAGCAGACATACCGATCAGATCTACTGTGCACCGGGCAATGCCGGCATAGCGCAGCTGGCGGAGTGCCGTGCCATTGATGTGATGGACTTTGCGGGAATCGTGGCTTATGCCCAAGAAATAGCGCCGGAGCTGGTCGTGGTAGGACCGGATGATCCTTTGGTGGGAGGCCTGACGGATGCCCTGGAAGAAGCTGGTTTCCGTGTCTTCGGCCCGAACAAAGCGGCGGCGATACTGGAAGGAAGCAAAGCTTTTTCCAAGGATCTGATGAAAAAATACGATATCCCGACGGCGGCTTATGAGACTTTTGACAGTGCCGACGCGGCTTATGAGTATCTTGAGACGGCCAGCTTTCCGATCGTGCTGAAGGCGGATGGCCTGGCTTTGGGAAAGGGTGTCCTGATCTGTGCGGATATCGACACAGCCCGAGCAGGGGTTAAGTCCATTATGCAGGAAAAACAGTTCGGTGACGCCGGGAACCGGCTGGTAATCGAAGAATTTATGCAGGGCCGGGAGGTGTCGGTGCTGGCTTTTACCGACGGGAAAACGATTAGAGCCATGACATCCGCCCAGGATCATAAGCGGGCCGGCGACGGGGATACCGGGCTGAATACCGGCGGCATGGGAACATTTTCCCCCAGTCCTTTTTATACGGAAGCACTGAACGCTTTCTGTCAGGCCAATATTTACCAGGCCACTGTTGACGCTATGGCGGCGGAAGACAGGACTTTTCAAGGGATAATCTTTTTCGGGCTGATGCTGACAGCACATGGCCCCAAGGTATTGGAATACAATGCCAGATTCGGTGATCCGGAAGCGCAGGTGGTATTGCCGCGGATGATGAATGACCTAGTTGAAGTCATGGAAGCCTGTATCGACGGCCGGCTTTCCGAGGTTGAACTGCAGTTTGAGGACAATGCGGCTGTGTGCGTCGTCCTGGCATCGTCAGGCTATCCGCTGCAGTATGAGAAAGGCCTGGTAATTAAGGGGCTGGAGAGATTTGAGGGGACGAAAGACTATTATTGCTTTCATGCCGGAACCGCGAAGCGGGAGGAAGACATCGTGACAAACGGCGGCCGCGTGCTGGGTGTGACAGCAACCGGTGCCGACCTGCGGGAAGCCAGAGAAAACGCCTATCGGGCGACAGAGTGGGTTGAATTTGATAATAAGTATATGCGTACGGATATCGGAAAAGCCATCGATGAGGTGCCTGTGTCCTGATAAACAAAAGATGATGTAACAGTTTCAGCGCGAGCTGCGAGCGCAGAATCCACGGGGGATTATAATATGAAACGAATCGAGTTAGAAGAATTTAGCCGTCCCAGCGTATGCCCAGAATGTGAAGGTGTTATGATATTTCAGGGACTTGGAGAATATAAATGTGAAGTATGCGGAAAGCGTGAATATGACGATTATGGCAAAGTCCGTAATTATCTGGAAGAAAATCCCGGTGCCAATGTGTCCGTTATCTCAGAGTTTACGGGGGTGACCCGAAGGTCGATCAACAATATGATCAAGGAAGAAAGGTTTGAAATAACTAAGGATTCCAAGAGTTTTCTACTATGTGAGATGTGCGGGGTCAGTATCCGCTCCGGTCGCGTATGTAAAAAATGTGAAGCAGATTACCATAAAGCCTATGAAGAGGATATCCGTAAATTACACATTATGGGCGGTTACGGCAAGGCAGAGCGGGATGAGGATCACACTGGTCAGAAAAGATACCGCCGCGAAGTATTCTGATCACACTGCGGCTAGACGAAAGAGATGTAAAACAACTGCCGCAGGCGAAGCCTCACGCAGGTAAGATGCTATGAGAAGACACTGCGCCGAGACGAAAGAGTTGCAATGCTGTATGAGTTTATATACTTGGAGGGAAAAATGAAAAAAAATTACCAAAAGAAGCTGATGATCGGGGTTTTATTGTTTAGCCTGTGGGCCAATGTGATGTCGGCAGCGGCAGCGCAGTTGACCGTCAGTGCGGATACGGCGAAGATCAGGGCAGAGGCCAGTACTTCCAGTGAGGTAGTGGGAAGTACCGAAAAGGGGAAAACATTCCCGTCGGAAGGAGAAGCCACAGATTCTTCGGGTATGCTATGGTACCGAATAGCGGTCGGCAACAATGCTTACGGCTACATTCGCTCCGATCTCGTGGAAGTGAGCGGTGACAGCGGCTCTTCCGATACCACGGCTGAGACGACCGAAACTTCAGCAGCGGAACCGCCGGCAACGGTGCCGACGGCGATCGGAGAAGTGCAGGCGACAATCAGCAACAGCGATGTAGTGGTTCGCAGCGGGGCATCCACTTCTCACAGCAGGATAACATCACTTCCCAGCGGGACACAGATTACCCTGATCGGGGAGGCTACCGACAGCTCCGGGAAACTGTGGTATCAGATGCGGTGCACTTACAATAACAGAGAAATAACCGGCTATGTTCGCTACGATCTGATCTCGACCACGCCATCGGAAGGTAGCACCGATGAGGGGGAACAGTCGGAAGATACAACGTCAGAAGCAGATCCGGCGGAAGACGGTGATGATGGCGCCGGTGATGAAGGCCCGGCCGGCACTTCGGCGGCACCGGCTGACGAAACTGGTGATCAGGCGGTACTTTATGAAGTTCATTATGAAGCCAATGAGGTCGGTGAATATGAGTATAATATATATGATAACGAAGCAGGAGTAAAGTATAATGTCCCGGACCTGATCAGCTTAAGAGAAACAGTAGAGCAGACCACGGAGAAATATGAGGGTCAGGTCAGAAACGGAAGAATCATTATTATTATCCTGGCAGTGCTTATTGTTGCTCTGGCTTTAATCGTAGCGGTACTGTTCTTTAAGATACGCGATCTCTATAATGACTACGATGAAGATGAGGAGGAAGAGGAAGAAGATGACGATGACTTTCGGCGAAACCAGCCGGCCGGACGGATGAACCGTGACGGTGACAGGAGAGGAGATCCACGTTCCGGCCAGCGCCAGCCGCGGCCTGCATCAGATCAAGAGTCCCGGCCGCCAAGGAGCTCACAGTCGTCGTCAAGACAGCCACAGTCGTCGTCAAGACAGCCACAGTCGTCGTCAAGACAGCCGTCAGATAACCGTCGGCCAGGGCGTCCGGGAAACCCGGAACTTCACGCAGCAGAAAGATCCGGTCAGCCGCCCCGCCCCGCTAACCGGCCGGGCAATAACCCGCCCCGAAAACCGCAGAATTTTATCAATGATGACGATGAGTTTGAATTTGAATTCCTAAATATGGATGATAAAGATTTATAGGGGATGGCAATGTCTATAGGACGTCCCTGAAACCCAGAGACGTTCAGTATAACATAGATCCTGACAGATAGGGAGGCAAAATAAGTGTATTCTCAATTTACCGAAAAAGCCCGAAAAGCGCTTATACTTTCAGAAAAAATAGCGGCCCGCATGCGGGTCGGCTATGTCGGAACGGAGCATATCTTATTGGGCCTTCTCAAAGAAGGAACCGGTGTAGCAGCCAAAGTCCTGCATGACAACGGCGTCGATGAATTGCGGCTGCTAGAAATGATCCGTGATCTCATCGTCCCGGATACGGTCGTAGCTACGATGGGAAAGGACGGCTATTCTCCCAGAGCAGTCCGTGTGCTGGAAGAAGCCCACAGGCAGGCGGAACGTTTCCGGATGGACCGGACCGGAACCGAACATCTGCTTCTGGCCATGATCAAAGAAGGCGAGAATGTTGCAATCCGGCTCTTAAATACCATGGGTACCTCGATTCAGAAATTATACGTAGACACTTTGATCTCGATCGGCGAAGATGCCTCCCTTTATAAAGAAGAGCTGTTTAAGAAGCAAAATAAGAAAAAAGGCGTATCCGTACTGGAGCAGTACAGCCGCGACCTGACCGCGTTAGCGGCAGACGGAAAGTTGGATCCGATCATCGGCCGGGAAGAAGAGATCCGCCGGGTCGTCCAGATCCTAAGCCGGAGGACCAAGAACAATCCCTGTCTGATCGGTGAGCCGGGTGTCGGCAAGACTGCCGTAGTAGAGGGGCTGGCCTCCCGTATCATATCCGGCGAGGTACCTTTTACCGTACAGAACAAAAGAGTGCTGACCCTGGATCTCTCCGGCATGGTCGCCGGCAGCAAGTACCGGGGCGAGTTTGAAGAGCGCATCAAAAAAGTAATCAAGGAAGTGATTGACGACGGCAACGTCATCTTGTTCTTGGATGAAATGCATACGATCATCGGCGCCGGCGGAGCCGAAGGCGCGATAGACGCTTCCAACATCCTGAAGCCGTCCCTTGCCAGAGGCGAGATCCAGCTGATTGGGGCTACCACGATTACCGAATATCACAAATATGTGGAGCGCGACGCGGCCCTGGAACGCCGTTTCCAGCCCGTGAACGTGGCTGAGCCGACGGCGGCGGAGGCGATCCGTATCCTGAAAGGCATTGCCTTCAAATACGAAGAACACCATAAGACGACGATCACGGAAGATGCCATTGAAGCGGCGGTTCTTTTGTCCGAGCGCTACATCAATGACCGGAATCTGCCCGATAAAGCCATTGACTTAATTGACGAAGCCGCCAGCGCCGTCAGGCTGAAAATCGCCTATGTCCCCGAACAGGTCAAGAAACTCACCTCTGAGATCGAAGCCATGGACGAACAGCTGGAAAACGTCCTGAAGCTGGGTGAATATGACCGGGCCAGGGAGATAAAGCGGGATCAGAGCCTCTTAATCAAGAAGTATGAAAAGATTAAAGACCGTAACGATAAAAAGCAGACGGAAATGCCCAATATCGTCGATGAGAATGTCATCGCGGAAGTAGCCAGCGTCTGGACCAAGATACCGGTCAAAAAGCTGGCGGAAAAGGAAAGCGAGCGCTTGCTGAAACTGGAGTCCATCCTCCATAAGCGCGTCATCGGCCAGCACGATGCGGTATCGGCAGTTGCTAAAGCAATGCGCCGGGGAAGAGTCGGCCTGCAGGATCCGAACCGCCCGATCGGTTCGTTCCTTTTCCTGGGCCCTACCGGTGTCGGGAAAACGGAGCTGAGCAAGGCTCTGGCCGAGGCGATGTTCGGTTCGGAGAATGCCCTGATCCGCGTGGATATGTCGGAATATATGGAAGGGCATTCGGTTTCAAAGATGATCGGGTCGCCTCCCGGTTATGTGGGCTTTGATGACGGCGGGCAGCTGAGTGAGAAGATTCGCCGGAATCCTTATTCGGTAGTGTTGTTTGACGAGATCGAAAAGGCGCATCCGGATGTCTTCAATATCTTGCTTCAGGTGTTGGATGACGGCCATATTACCGATTCCAAGGGAAGGAAGGTCAGCTTTAAGAATGCCATCCTGATCATGACCTCCAATGCCGGGGCGCAGCGGATCGTCGATCCGAAGAATCTAGGATTTAATACTCAGACAACAAAAGAACAGGATTATGATAAGATGAAAAAAGGGGTTATGGAGGAGGTGAAGAAGCTATTTAAACCCGAATTTATCAACCGGATCGATGAGATCATGGTCTTCCATCCGCTGGATAAGGAAGAGATGAATCAGATCACGGCACTGCTTGCGGATAATATTATTAAGCGGTGCAAGAGTCAGATGAACATCCGCCTGATCATCAGCAGTGCTTTGAAGAACCATATCGCGGAGAAGCATTCCGAGCCGAAGATGGGAGCAAGGCCGCTGAAACGGGCTTTGCAGTCGGTGGTAGAAGATAAGCTGGCGGAAGAGATCCTGGCTGGGCGCGTGAAAGCAGGGGATCATGTTCATGCCGGGTATCAGAAGGGCGAAGTGGTCTTTGATGTAAGGCAGTAGTGCCATTACGTAGCCATTGGATACACTTCGGCCAGACAGTGAACAGTGACGTAGCGCCGCCGATATTACTGATCACGATTGATTGTTGTAGATTTAAGCTGTGAGATATAATATACTGTAAATATATCAGGAAACTTATAAGGAGGACATAAAGATGGCAGTTGTGGAGCAATTACTGTGTGCCGGTGCGGACGGAACTATCAGCTTCGGTAACCACAAGCTGGAGAACAAAGCAAAATTGGAAGATTTTGAATACGGGGGGAATCTGTGGAAGGTCAAGACGTATAAAACGATGACGAAACTGGAAAAGAACGGCATGTTTGTATATGAGTCGGTTCCCGGTACTAGCGTCTTGAATTTTAAGGAATCGGAAGAAGGAATCCAGTTTGTCGTAGAGGGTAATGAAGATGCCCAGATCACAGTAGGGCTTGCGGAGAATGCGGAATACCAGGTGTTCATTAACGACGGTACTGCCGGGAAGATGAAAACAAACCTCAGCGGCAAGCTGGTTATCAGCGTTGAGCTGGCGGAAGCGGGGGAAGTAAGTGTTAAGATAATCCGTTAGTGTATGAATCAGCAGGATTAGATCATCAGCAGGAATAGACTATGGGTCAAGAATTAAGAATTAGCGTATATAAATAGCGAATATAAATATCGTATATAAAAATAGTAATATTTATAGTAAATAAGTGGTAAATAAATAGTAAATAAATAGATCTGCCATGCGCCATTATCAGAAGAAAGCCTGATATGGCGCACATTTTTCGCACAAGGGATGGACAGTCACAGACAAAGCAAGGATACAACCAAAGGAGAAGAGAATTTGGCTAAAAGGGATACTATATTTTATTGTCAAAACTGCGGACATGAATCGGCGAAATGGATGGGACAATGCCCTGGCTGTAAAGAGTGGAATACCTTTATCGAAGAGAAGAGTATAGCTTCTAAGACTAGCAAAGGGAGTACCGGTCAGAGTCGGCAGCAGGACATTGTTCCGGCCGCCTTGTCAGAGGTGACAGTGTCCGATTCCGAACGGATCAGTGCCGGTATTACGGAGTTAGACCGTGTCCTGGGGGGCGGGATTGTTCCCGGTTCGCTGATTCTGGTCGGCGGGGATCCGGGGATCGGCAAATCGACGCTTCTGCTGCAGGTATGTCGGAATCTTGCGGTGTCGCAACGGGAGATCCTCTACATATCCGGAGAAGAATCCTTGCAGCAAATCAAGATAAGGGCAAACCGCATCGGCAAGTTCAGCGACACCTTGAAACTGCTGTGTGAGACCAATCTGGCAACGATTGAAACGATCATTCGTAAGAGAATGCCGCAAGCAGTGATTATAGATTCAATCCAGACGATGTATAGTGAGGAGATCAGCTCCGCTCCGGGAAGCGTATCCCAGGTACGGGAGTCTACGGCGCTCTTGCTGCAGTTGGCTAAAGGATTAGGCATAGCTATTTTCATTGTGGGACATGTGACAAAAGAGGGGACAGTGGCCGGACCCAGAGTACTGGAACATATGGTGGATACGGTGCTTTATTTTGAGGGCGACCGTCATGCCGCTTATCGGATCCTGCGGGCGGTAAAGAACCGTTTTGGGTCTACCAACGAGATCGGGGTATTTGAAATGCGTTCCGCGGGACTGGCGGAAGTCCCCAATCCTTCGGAATACATGCTGAGCGGCAAACCGGAGGGAGCCAGCGGTTCGGTAGTAGCCTGTTCCTTAGAAGGAACCAGGCCGATTTTGATTGAGATTCAGGCATTGGTATACCAGAGTAATTTCGGGATACCCCGAAGGCAGGCTACCGGGACCGATACCAACCGGCTCAACCTGCTGATGGCGGTCTTAGAAAAGCGTCTGGGCATGCAGATGGCCGCCAGTGATGCCTATGTCAATCTGGCGGGCGGGATGAAGATTGCCGAACCGGCCATCGACTTGGGGATTGTCATGGCGATTGCCTCCAGCTTTAAGAACCGGGTAGTCGATGACAAGATGATCGTTTTCGGTGAAGTCGGCTTAAGCGGCGAAGTCCGGTCAGTCAGCCTGCCGGCCCTGCGGGTGCAGGAAGCAGCCAAACTGGGCTTTACTGCCTGTGTTCTGCCGCAGGTCTGTATCGCAGCCTGCACGGAAGGCGGCAAGGACTGGAACGGCATGAAGCTGATCGGGGTACGGACAGTTCGGGATGCCGTTGACCTGATATAGGTTTTTGCTGACTTTCTGTTTAAAATACCCTCCGTTCTCTGGCCTTATGATACAGGTCTTCAATAACTTCATGATTCTGAACCATATGCAAGCCGGCATATATAGTAAAATAAGTAACTACAACACATTAATGCAGATGAAACAAGGAGGATGGTCATGGATATTGCATGTATTATGAAAAGAAAATCAGTCCGCAGTTACAGCACAGAGCCTGTTAAAAAAGCAGAACAGGAAAAGCTGTTAGCCTATATTGAGGAGATCAATCACTCAAAAGGAGTATTTGGAAATACGATCCGCCTACAATATATGGAAAACAACGGTAGCGGCAATGAAAAGCTAGGTACATATGGTGTTATCAGGGGAGCCCGTTTTTTTGTGGCGGCGGCATGTAAAAAAGCAGTGGCTTACAGCATGGAAGATACGGGCTATTTGTTTGAGAAAATGATACTTTTTGCGACTGATCTGGGCCTGGGGACGGTGATCTTGGGAGGAACATTTGGACGCAGCGGTTTTTCTCGGGCGATGGGGCTTGCCGAAGACGAAGCTTTGCCGGTAGTTACACCGGTCGGATATGCCGGCGATAAGAAGTCATTGCTTGGCCGCCTGATCAAGAGCAATACCGGAAACCGTAAGCCGTGGACGGAACTGTTCTTTGACAGTGATTTCAGCACGCCACTGGCTGCTGACGATGAGTATGCGGAGATTCTGGAAGCGGCAAGGCAGGCTCCTTCTGCGATCAACGGCCAGCCATGGCGGATTGTCAAGGAGGGAGGCAGCAAGTTTCATTTTTATTCGGCCGGCCAGACGGAAATGAGCCGGATTGATATGGGAATCGCCATCTGTCATTTTGAGATTGCGGCGAAAGAAAAAGGTTTTTCAGGTCAGTTTCAGGTTCTGGACCGGAAGCGCGAAAACAATCTGAAATACCTGGTCAGTTGGGTACAGTCATAGAGAGAGCGGCAGAATAAGCGATTGAAAGGGCATCTATATGCCTGAGAAAGCACGTGCCGACGCATTAAAGCTGCCGCTTGACGATGAAATTAAGGAAATGATTGAACATGCCTCGCAAATAGGGAAATTGAAGTTTTTTCCGCTCATTTTTGAAGTGCGTTCAGAGGAACTGTTTGGCGTGATATATACCCTTATCGACTTCCGAAAGACAATGAAGTAAGGAAGGTATGACCATGCCAAATAAATAACGGGTGATATTATCATCGTGATACGGTGCTATTATTTCGTGTCATACCTATGAAAAATGTGGCATATTTTTACGAATTTCTATAGATAACTAAATAAAATAGAAAATAAAAAAGCCAGTATCCACGCGCTTTCCGCGCCAACACTGGCTTTTCTTGAGCAGGGCGAACGGTTTAATGCTCGAACACCGTCGCCGTTATTTTCATCTAATTCCTCGGTACTATCAAGCATGTCCACGTAAGAAACTTGTTTACCTCCATGGATGTTGTAATAAATCACTATTTTATCATCGTACACATAAACACTATTTATAAAGACATCTATTATCTTGCGCTGAAATTTCTCGTCCATTAAATCCCCGTCGCAAAAAGATTTTAACCAAGCCACAATTTGGCTTTTTGTATAGCGAATTTCATTGGCTATTTTCAGTCTCGACAAGTCAACTTCCAAGTCGTTTTTTTGTAGTTCCAATAGTTCTATTTTTTCCGTTATCCGTCCAGCCGCTTTCGCTGGGCTGACGACAATGGTATCAATCAGTTTATTTATGTCTGCATCTAATTTGGCAATCAGCTTTTCACATTCTTTTATCCGCTTATTGCTAAATTCATCATTGTATGCCGCTACAACACGTCCTGCGATAAAATCAATGTGTTGTTTATTTAACACATATTCGAGCGTTTGTTCCACAACATACCATTCAAGGAACCCCTTTTTTTCCGATTTTTTATTGCAAGAATGATACCGCTTTCTCTTGCCGCAACTATAATAATAAAACATCCCACCGCCTTTGCCGCGCCCGTATTCGCCTACCATACGTGTTCCGCAATTGCCGCAGAAAGCTTTCCCATGTAATAAATAATCAGTTTTAGCGGTTGATGCCGCACCAGTTTTTCGATGCTCAGCCAGTCGATTTTGCACAGTCAAGAACGTCTTTTTATCTATTATAGCCGGACATCCGCCCGGAACTTCCTCGCCGTTAAACCGGTAAATACCTATATATTTTTCATTCTTCAAAGCATGTTGAAAACACGACGATGTAAGAGGTTTACCGTTGGTATTGGTTATACCTTTTGCGGTCAGCTCCGCAAGTATCTCTTTTTTAGAAATGCCTCTTGCATACTCTTCAAAGACACGCCTTATGATATGAACCTTATTTTCGTCTATAACCAGCTTTTTATCAACGATTTTGTAACCGATAGGTGGTGATCCACCCAGATAATGCCCTTTTAATAAGCTCTCGCGTTGTCCACGCTTCACATTTTGCGCAAGGTTGGCAGAATAGTATTCTGCCATACTTTCAAGCATGCCCTCGAGAATAATGCCTTCAGGGTTGTCGGATATATTTTCTGTTGCCGACACTACCTTAACACCGTGCTTTTTAAGACGCATCTTGTAAGTTGCGCTATCGTAGCGATTTCGGGCAAAACGGTCGAGTTTCCAAACGATAATTACCGCAAATTGTTTTTTTGCCGCATCACCGATCATACGCTGGAAGTCAGGACGATTATCGGCACCTGTGCCAGATATTGCACGGTCGATATATTCGCTCACAATCGCATATCCTTCGCGTTCGGCAAAAGCGTAGCAATCACGCAGTTGCCCCTCAATGGATTGCTCAGTTTGACCGTGCGAAGAATAGCGAGCATAGATCACCGCAGGTGTCATATTATTATTTTTTTTTGATGTTGCCATATATCCCCCTAATATTATTTATTCAAAGTTTTAAGAATGTTACATATATCGTCTATGTCACTATCAGTCAAAGAGGAAATATCATCAAGCTGGAGTTTTATAGTATCAATTATTTCACTTCGCATACTTTTTCTCAAAGGTTTAATTAAGAAGTAATTAGTTATCGCGCTAGTCAAAGAACCAATAAGTCCTATACCAACCACCATGAGTATTACCGCAACAATCCTGCCAATCAATGTAGTGGGGGATATGTCCCCATAGCCAACCGTAGTAGCTGTAACAAGCGCCCACCAAAAACCATCTTGCAAGGTCATATTTTCGGCATAATGTATCATTACTCCGCCAATAATAACCGTGAATGATGAAAGTAATAACATATATTTGAAACCGTTAGTGTTAAGAAAAATATTGCACTTTTTTATCAGACGGGCAAAGAAAATCATCACCTTACTTAATTTTGCGATTTTTATGATTTTAAAAATCTTAGCTATCCTGGCTATTCTGAATATCCGAAAAATGGAACTAAACGGTATTATGGAAATCAGATCGAGCATATTTGTTTTTAAAAATTGCTTTTTGTTTTTTGCTGTTATTAAGCGAACAAAATAATCAGTTACAAATATCGCGAGGATAGTATTATCAATCAATGCCTGAAACTTACTTAAGCCGTTAAACAAGTCAATAAAAGCTAAAAATACAGCAGCAACAGATAGAATCGCCAATACAATTTCGTATAGATAAAATAATTTGTCTTTTATGTTTTTCATAATATACTTTGCCTTCTTAAAAGTGAAATAAATGATTATTAATATAACGACTTTTTTGAATCTTTAAGGCCAATACGCTTTATTTCATTGTCTAATACAATCTTAATGACGTTTCGCGCCTGAGCATCCAGCATGCGATAATCTTTGACAAGCTTCTCCTCTTCTTTAGTGATATTAAATGGAGCCTTTAGCAAGTCAGGTGGAATGTTAGTCATACCCATTGCATAGGCCAGTTCATCAATTCTCATTCCCAGTGATTCCGCGATTTTTTCTAAAGTGGAATATTTTGGGGTTCTTATTGTATTCCTTATAATCTTTGAAAGGCTATTGTAAGTTATGCCAGCGTGTTGAGCAATACAATCCAGACTAACCCCTTTCTCCTTGGCAAGTTTTTTGATGATTTCATATCCCATGTTGCCGCACCTCCTGAGGATAAAATAACATATAAAAAAAATAAAAGCAAGAAAAAATGTTCCTATAGGGATAAAAATATTCTTGACATATCGCCCTAAAGGGATTATTATAATAAAAAAACGCCCTATAGGGCGATTTGGAGGAGGATTTTTATGCTGAAAAATTTGGATTGCTTACTAAAAAACAAAGGAATTACAAAAAAAGCATATGCGAGCTGTCTCAACTTAAGCACCAAAGCTATTCAAAAAAAAATTGCGGGTGAAAGCGCGTTTACATTTCCCGAAGCTTTAAAAACGCAAAGTCTGATATTCCCGGAATACAGACTTGAATTTATATTCCAGGATGATTTAGAAACGTCCTAAAGCTTTGAGGAGGGATTAATGCCAGAAACAAATCAAATCAAGGAAAAATATGTTCAGGTTGGACAGACAGCGCTACGCGCCCCTGACGGCACACCATATCCCGCCGTACCGCTTTACATTAAAGTACCCGACGATAGCATTGATCCGGCGACGGAGCTTGCCGAATGCGAAAAGGAACTCCTAAGCGATATAGGAGGTGTACTGGCGCCATTGTTCAAGCATTATATGGACGCCATATCGAAACTAGAAGTCAACGAAAGATAAAAGGAAATAACGCCTATAATAGCAGCGGTCATACCAGCTAGAGAGTATGTGGACGGTCAACAGGTTTTCAGCGGCTTTTTAATGAGAAAAGCGCCCATACGGTAAATATACGCCAGATCAGGAGAGCGGCAGCAATGAAAACGCCAAGAGCGCCGCCGTAAGTAAGTGTTTGTTCAACCATCAAAGAAGAAAGGAGGGAAAACTCGTGTTGGGAAATGATTTATCTAGGGGAGTTATTATTGGAATCATCATTATTTTGTTTCATAAGCTTCTTAATTTTTGTATCAGATCAAGAAAGGAGGTGAACCACTCAATGATGCAATCAGGAATGAGAGAAATAAAAGAAATAATAAAAACCATGTATGAACAAATGAAAGGAGAAAGTCAGACATACGGAGAATTACGCAAAAAAATACACCATAGGCATAAGGAAGTTGCATGGGGATGCCAGGGAGTAATGCCACAGGCAGTAGAAGAGGAACTTATGCGCCTTTACAGAGAGGAAACGGACGGATTACTGATCGATCCGCCCGCAACAGATTAGTTGTTTTCCACACTAATAATAGATTTTGAGCCATATACAATTTCATAATTACCGCAGGCATAGAAGAAATCACAAGATGTAAGAACGTCCATGATTGAAGGAATCAGTCCCAATTGAACATGAGGTTCAATAATAACAGCCTCGCCTTGTCGGGCAAATGGTTCATTGATACCTGAAGAGCAGGAGATAATGGGTATCAATATATCGCCATCCTTCACATCAATAGAAACACCGCTTGAAAATGTAATCTTTGCACTCATATTAATTATATCACCGCCTTTTGTTTTTTTAATTATACGACAAAAAACATCAGCATTACAAGTAAAAAGAAGGCCAAATCCAGGAAAGGAGGAACCCATGCCAGCGACAAAACCATACCGATTTGCGGAGTGGCAAAAGACAGTCCAGTCCATCATAGCGAAGTACATACCGAACAAAGGTGACGAGGACAAGGCCGCTGTCATGATCCGCAGGACAAAACGATGTTTGCAGGACAAGCGGAGAAACCCCGAGACATTCACGCTCGGAGAGATGCTGGCCTTCTGCGACGCGGTTCACATGACCGGCCCGGATCGGGCGCTTATATTGGGAGCCAAAGACGTTACTCAGGTATTCACCGGAGGTATGTCTCGGGAATAGTGGCAGGGAAAATCCTCCAAGGGCCGGACAGACTGATGGAGGATAAAACAGAAATGCTTATTATTTACATTTGAAACCAGTAAGTAGGTCCGCAATTAGAGCAGGGTGGCAGTTTTTCTTTAGATGTCAAAACGATTATGTTCTGGTCGTTACCATTATCCTCACAGCCCATACACACATAAGTGTGTGGTTCGGCAATGTCGCCAGTTTGCGGATATCCAATATCAGGTAAGTATCCCATGCGGCCGTCTCCTCTCATCAGGGATTTGATTTGGCATCATAAATGCCCGTACATAAGATTATAGGATAAATAAACCAAAATATCAAACAAAAACAAATAATCAGTCGATTGTTCCGGTACAACCGGAGAAAGGAGAAGAATGCAAAGATCAGACAAAGAGCCATACAAAGAGCCATACAAAGAGATAGCAAACCTGTTGGTTGAAATACAGCACGGCCAAACAGCACCCATTGAAATATCCATAGGCTACGTAAACGACCAGAACATAGTAATGGACGGCGTTGTAATCAAGAAAGCTCCTCCGAGGGCAATAAAGGAGCTGATATCCAGGGGATACGACCTGGATGTCACAAAAGAGGGAGTAAGGGTAAGTAAAATATGACGAAATTGCACCGGTGCAACCCAGCCGGCAGAGGAAAGGAGAACCAGATGAATTTAAAAATAAAAGCCAAAGGTTTAAACGAAGAGGAAAGAAGGGCTATACTCAGCACGGTAAAGATGATTCAAAGAAAAAGAAAGCGCGACAATGCGCCGCGCCTGGAATACAAGATTGATTTTGGTGAAGGTCACAGGTCTGTTAAATCGGCCTCATTGTCAACAGCGTCAATAGTTTCAAAATCCACAGAAGAATCAAATCCGGACCTGCTGCTGCAAGAAAAATCGACATACGCAGGTTGACGATCCTCGCCGTCCCCCTCGGCATCATTGATTGTTAGCCGCACATAATCCATGCCCTGACGTTTCATGTCTTTGACCAAAGAATGAAGCTCGGAAACACTGATAATAATGGAATTGCGCATGAGAGTACCCCTTTCTTTCATACTCAGCCGCCGTGAACGGCCTGTATAAAAATTATAGGGAAAAACTGGAAATTATGCAACTAAAACATATTTCGGATCAAGTAAAAGAAGGGAGAACACAAATGACAGATAAAGTAATTGAGAACAATAAAGTCACTATAATCGGCGAAATAACAAGAAGTTTCAGGACTTATCAGGACAAGCAAGGGAACGAACTCTACAGGGCTAGCATCCGGACGGAAAGACTGAGTGGCACGGCAGACACGATCCAGCTGCTGGTGCCGGAAAATATCGGCATTCAGGCCGTAGCAAAAGGGCCGGCTCAAGTGGAAGGCATGTTTTATTCCCATAACTACCAGGAAGACGGGAAGAATAAGACACTGTTATATGTGTTTGCCACGAAAATAGAGTTCATGGCCGTTGGCGAGGTCGCCCATGCAAATCTGATTTATCTGGATGGCTATATCTGCAAAGAACCCGTATATCGGATCACTCCATTGGGGAGAGAAATAACAGACATGCTGCTTGCCGTGAACCGGCCAGACGGACAGTCGGACTATATTCAGTGTATCTGCTGGGGAAGAAAGGCCCGAAATGCCAGAGAACTTTCGGTGGGGGACAGATGTGCCGTCTGGGGCCGTATCCAGAGCCGGACGTACATGAAGCAGATATCCGAGGACCAGGTAAGCGAGAGGACTGCCTATGAAGTATCGGTCAACCGGCTTGCAGTCCTGCCTGATGAAAGGAACAGGTGAAGCCGATGTCAGAAGACTACAAGGGATACATACTGGTACCGGTACAATACATGCTGTCGCCACGCGAACAAGAGGTTCTGAAGGAACTGACCCCGCACTGGCAAAGCCTTGCCGAAAAAAAAGGATATAGCGGGGAAGAATGGACAATCGAAAAGACATTTAAAGCGATAATGGGGTTTGACAGCATGGAAGATGTAGCCAGGAATATTCAGGCCGAACAGATCCGTCAAGGAATGATAAAAGAGGAAGAAAGGGAAAAGGACGGATTCCGGACAATGGCAGAAAGGAGGAAAGAAGGTGCAACAATCAAAGAAACCACTATGGAAGAAATCGATGCTACAGACACTGAACAGGGACAGTATCCTTGATTACCTGTTTGAAATCCAGGACAACGGAGATATGTACGGATATGCCAGTGACGAGGACGGGTACTACCAAGAGTACAAAGACCAATTTGATGACCTGTCGGACGGGGCATACTACCTGATTGAAGCACTTAGGGATTTTGATATCAGGGGCAACTTCAGAAAAGTCTTGACCACGCTGATTCTTTTCTACGATATCAAGGCCGCACATGACTGCCTGACATCCATCGTGACAGAGCTGGACGAACGTGCTGCAATGATGGAAACAGGACAGGCGCCACAGAGGGCATACGTAGAATGAAATGGAAAAAATTCATACACGGGACAGGCTGCATCTGCCTGCTGATCGGAACTGATCTTATGGCCGGAGCAATTGAAGGCCGAGGCGGCTACTATGCGGCACTGGCAATGATCGCCTTAGCCGGGATCTGCTACACATCATATCAATACGAAACGGAGATTTTACAATGCATAACAAAATTAGCAATTTTCTTGCCACGGCGATACTGGCGATTGCGGTATTCGCTATCATGGCGCCGGTACATGCGGAAGAGAAAAAAACATCAATTACGGTACCGGAAGAAATTATCACAATTTCAGAAACGGTCGGAGCCGAATATGGAATCTGTCCAGAGATTCTACAGGCCGTAGCCTGGGTAGAGAGCAGTTTCAATCCGGAAGCGGAGAATTCCGGCTGTGTAGGCCTGATGCAGATCAATGTCCGTTGGCATCAGGACCGAATGGATAAGCTTAGCATAACGGATCTGCTGGATCCCGAGCAGTCCATGCGGATGGCCGCCGGCTACCTGATGGAACTGCATGACCGGTACGGAGACATCGGCATAGCGCTGATGGTTTACAATGGCTTTCCGGACGCCGAGGCCTATGTGATCCGGACAGGGAAACTGTCAGAGTATGCAGAAAGGGTGCTGGAATTATCATCCGCCCTTGAAAGAGAACATGGAAAGTGAGGTGAAGAGAATGGAAGGGCCAATATGTAAAAACGAAGGGAAGTGCTGCTTCAGAAACGGAAACAAATGCATTATACTCAGCAACACGAATTTTCGCCGAGAATGCCACTTTAGAAAAGAAAAAAACGACATCATTTTGCGGTGAAGACATGGAAGATTTTTCGAAAGAGCTGGAAGAATTCCTGAAAAAGAAAATAAGGAAAGAAATAAACATCGATAGGCTGGATGCATACCAAGCAGTTCAGTGGTTCGTAATGGACTATAAGATCCGGGAGGGTGGCAAGAAAAGTGGAGTATGAGGACGATGACGAAATTGAGCAAATAAGCGAAGAAAGGCGAAAGAAAGCCCATAAGGAGTTCTGGGCAATTTGTATGCGGCTGAACAGGGAGTACAATGTCCGCACCTACGTCCGCAGCGGCGCACCGGGAGAATATCCAGAAATAATTGAATCATGGGAGTATTGTGGCGACTTACGGGGCCGTCAAATATGCCGGGTCCGCCATACATCCGAGACAATATGCTACGAAATAGCCACAGGAGATCTGCAACGCTACGAAAGGAAAAGAAAGGAGGACAATCGTGTACATGCAATTTGAGCAGGCGGGCCTGATCGCCGGAACTGAGGAGTACTGGAAAATTCATGGCAAGAACATAGCGGAAATACATGGCCCGGAAGAAAAGAGGCCTGTCAGCGACAGAAGGCCACCACCGAACCAGATGGCCGGACAAAAAAAATAGCGTAACGGGTCACGACCGCTACGCCAGATATCCACTCAGAGGAGGACACCAACTACTACATATAGTGTACGCCTCTGAGTGGAAAAAGTCAAGAAAAAATGCGGTTTTCCGACCGTTTGTAGACTTGATAAGGATATTAAACTTAACACTCAGGAGGATTTATGTATATAAGAAAAAGATATGACCTTGGGACGGTCATAGATATTGAAAATCACTACCCGGGAAATTTCGGAGCGCCAGGTGTTCCTAGAGAAAAAAAAAGAAAGAGGACACCGGAGGATATCGCCAGACAGAATGCGACAAATAGAGGAAAGTTTCTGCGCCGCCTGATCCTGATGAATTTTGTGGAAGGCGATTGGCATCTGATCCTGACACATCGGTCGAGGGACAGGCCGGATTTTCGGACCGGCCGCAAGCTGGTTAAAAAGTTTATATCAGCCATGCGTAAAGAATTCAAGAAAGAAGGGATTGCATTTAAGTACATACTGGTTTCCGAAATCGGGAAGAGGGGACAGGCCGTCCACCATCATCTTGTGATTGAAGATATATGCAGACAGGGACTAAATACCGTCCAGCTAGTAAAAAAACTTTGGACACACGGAAACAAACATTACATACCCTTGTATGCGGATGGGGAATATCAGAAATTAGCAGAATACATTATCAAAAAAGAGACAAAAAGCGAAGCTGAATGGTGTACCTACACCAGAAGCCGGAATCTGAAACTGCCGGTCGCAGAAAGAAAGAGAATGCGCCGGAAGCGCTGGCCGGCCGATCCGAAGCCGGAGAAGGGGTGTTACATCATCAAAGAATCCATTGTGAACGGCTGGAACCCAGTAACTGACTATCCGTACCAACATTATTCCATGCGGAGGATCGCTGGCCAGCAAAGAAGAAAGAGAGGGAAAAACCGTGGCGGATAAACCAAATATAAACATCTATCTGGACACGAGCATAAAAGCCCCTCACCGCCGTAACGGATGGTACGGCTATGTGTTGGAAGGCTTTCCGGCATCAGGGGCGCCCAAAACCAGAATGGACATCCAGAACATAGAAAACGCGACGGAATGCCAGGCAGCCCTGACCGCATTGGAGGAGGCGCTGAAAAGAATTACACGCCCGTGCCACATAATAATCTATACGGACACGGCCCAGCTGGCCGCACCGATAGAAAACGGATGGCTGCCGAAATGGAAAAGTGCCAGCTGGAAAAACGCCAAAGGCCAGGATCTGGCCAACAGCCAGAAATGGCAGGCGGTAGAAGAATTGCTAGGCCAGCACGAATATGACATAGCCTTGAACCGTCATCATGGGTACAAGGAATGGCTTCGCTGGGAGTTGGACAGAAAGAAAAAAGAAAGGAAAAGGAGTTGAAAACACTGAACAAGATAGTAGGAAGCCTGAAATACGTAGACATGAGCGACTTGGAAATTCCGATGATAGCCGTCTACGAACACCCGGCTGACTTCCCCCGGAGCTACGTAGCGAGAATATGGGAAGGCCGATCCGGAAAACCGACAAACACGATGATCATCAGGACGAGTCTGGAAGAAATCAGGCTTGACATAGTAGCAGCAGGATTTCCGCGTATCTGTCCCCGGACGGAAAAGGACGATGCATGCATTGTCGAAACGTGGGTCAGGTAGTAGGAGGAGGAGAACATGTTTGAGAAATTTGGAGAATTTGATTCAGCTGAAGAACTGAATCGCGCAGCATCCGCCCAGCTGGCAGAGGGCGACACAGAAGCCATATATACGATAGCAGAGGAAAATGGGATAGACAAAGAAGATGCAGCGGACTTCATCGCCGGTGACGTTCCGGAGCTGTCGAACCCGCTCATGGCCGCTGTGGGAAAACTGAATATTGAGGCAGCAGTGCTGCGGCTGTCTGGACTGACAGAAGACTGGAAAGGATACATCGCACAGCAGTGCGCAGAAAACAAGGAACTGTGCCTTGCCGTCAGAAAGCGAGGAAAGAAATTGGAACTGTGCATGGGAGAGATACTCAGGCATGCTTTCGAGAAAAAAGTCCGTCTTGCCGACAGCATCGTAAAGGCGGCAAAACTGAACCCGCCGCTATATCTCGGGATACCGGGAAGGGCAGACGTAAAAAGGATAATTGAAAACTACTACTTGAAATGAGGTGTTGCCGTGATTGCATACAAAGGGGTATCAAAAAATCTTGAAGCCTTGCTAGGCAGGGGATACAAATTTGAAGAGGGAAAGACCGTCAGAGAGGAAAGAGCAAAATGTGCTGCCGGAGGCTTTCACTGCGCGGAAAACCCGTTTGACTGCTTCGCCTACTACCGCATTTCCCAGAGCAGGTTTTTCATGGTTGAAGCTGCCGGAAATATCGACGAAGATGCTTTCGACACAAAAATAGCATGCACAGAAATCACATTGCTGAAAGAACTGAGCATAGCCGAAATGGCCGTCTATGGAATGAAATATATGATAGAACATCCGAAACGGGAATGGGTGAAGCAAGGGGAAGCTCAGGTGAGGCCAGAAAAAGCCGAGGCGCACAACAGCTGGTCCATTGCCATTGCGAGAGGAATGGATCCCAGGGTAAAAGGAGCGGCCGGCAGCATACTGGGTCTGCTTAGGGAGCCGGAACCGGGAAAATTCACCGGGGCAAAAATATTCAGGGTCGCCGGGGAAATAAAAGCAGACACATGGTATGTTCTTGGCGACTCGCAAATAAAGGAGGCGGAAGATTGAAAAGGATAACAGTAACGGAAATGGAACCGATAAAGCCGGTAAAAACAGGAGAGGTGATTACGATCCAGCGAGCGGGTGAAATCCTGATCTTGGACTTCTGGAAAAACAGAAGCCTGATAGGCAGATACTGCATGGATCAGAACGGAAATTACAAGACATATATAACCAACATCGAGAAAAAAAGCGAACAGCCAAAGTGGTGCAAAATAAAGCTGTCCGTGATGATAAGCGGCGAATCGCCGTATTGGATGTCTTTGTACAGTGCGCTGGACAAGGTAGTCGTTTCCTCAAAAGATGCCCAGCTGGCGAAGGAATTTTTAGGAGGAATAAAGACAGGGTATAGGAAATACGAAAAACTCCGCGACATAGACGACATTGAGTCGAACTACAATCAAGAAAAAAGAATACAGTACGAAACATCAAGGCTTTTGCGACTCAATCAATTCATGGATGCTTTGCCCGCGATTCCGGACGATTTTGACAGCTGGATATTTGAGACGGCAGGAGCAGGCGCAGAGTACATGTTTTTTGACAAGCAGGCAGAAGATTGGATCTGCACGGCATGCAGTAGCCGATCCGCCGACAGCGGCATAAAGATCCGCCACAACGACGTAGTCACATGCCCGGCGTGCGGCAAGACTGTACAGGCAAAAAAAAGGGTAAGATCTGTCAACAAAGAGACCCATTGTCTTCTGATCCAGAACATAGACACGGAAAAGAGCGTGAACAGGCATTTTGATATTGACTTAGAATGGAGCGGCACAGGAAAACGTATAACAAAGTCGGAATCGGAACGCATGGTGCTGTACCGGCAGCACCCAAGAGGGAAGACTAGAGAACTGTTCTACAACCAGTATGACAGACGTTCATCGAGGGCACTCTTCGACAGGAACAATCCAGCGAACCGCCGGACGTTCCCTGTATATCTCTATCCAGGGGGCATAGAGGAAGGGCTTCGGGGCACAGAGTTCCAGAGATGGGGCAGGCTGCTCAAACAGATGTCGGAGACATCAGAAAAAGTACACTATGCCAAGCTCATGACGATGAGAGAACCTTGGGTCGAAAGAACAGTGGAATATCTCTACAAAGGACACTTCAGGAAGCTGCTGGAAGACACGCTGGAAAACATGTATTGGTGGGGGGGGTATGTCGGTCCCCTGAACCTCAGGGGCGACACGATAGAGGAGGTATTCAAAATACATGACCGCCAGATCATCAACAGGATCCGCGACTGTGACGGCGGTGAAAATACTATTGCCTGGATGCAATGGTGTGGCTTGACAGGGAAAAAGCTGAAACAGGCCACGCTGGAATGGCTTGTGAAGGAAAAGATAAAACGTTCGGACATTCAGTTCATCTTGGATAGGATGATGCCGGAACAGGTGATGAATTACGTCATCCGGCAGCAGGGCAGCAGCTATAAAAACGAAAAGACACACGCCGTGATAAGCCAGTGGGAAGACTACCTGGACATGGCCAGCCAGCAGATGAAAGACACATCGGACGAAATGGTATACAGGCCGCGAGAACTGAAGCGGCGGCATGACGAGATGGTGGAGGAGATAAGAAAAAAGGAAATGGCCGAGGCTATGAAAAAGGACAAAAAGCGGCGAGCAGAAGCCGAGAAGAGAATGCGCGAGAAATTTCCGGGAGCGGAAGAGATACTGAAGGAAATTCGGATCAAGTACGAATATCAGAACGAAGAGTATATCATGATCGTCCCGAAGAGGCTAGGAGAAATAATCGAAGATGGCAATGCCCTGCACCACTGTGCTGGAGCGACCGACAGGTACTTTGACAGGATACTGTCCAGGGAAACGTACATATGTTTTCTGCGCCGCCGGAATGAACCAAAAATGCCGTACTATACCATTGAGTTTGAGCCGTCCGGCACGATCCGCCAGCACCGGGGCTATTTGGACGAAGAACCAGAGATAGAACGGATCCGTCCGTTCCTGAAGGAATGGCAGGCAGAAGTCAAAAAACGTCTGAGCAGCAAGGATAAGGATCTGGCGAGGATAAGCGCGGTCAAAAGAAAAGAAAACATAGAGGACTTGAAAAAGAAGAATAACATAAGAGTGCTAAATGCGCTACTGGAAGACTTCATGGAATCGGCGATATAGGAGGGCGAATGGAAAAAGTAACAGGAGAAGTCATAAAAATGAACATATACAAATCCTATCAGGACTATAAGGCAGCAGTAGATTCAGAATTGCAGAGATCCGCAGAAGGTTTTGTAAAAATCGGCTATCTGCTCAAGCTGGCCCGCGACACGGACATCCTTTCCGGATCCGGATATGCCACGGTGACCGAATTTGCAGAGGGCGAATACAATCTGGACAAAACTCAAGTTTCCCGCTTCACTAACATCAACGATCAGTTTTCGATCAGCGGCTATTCGGCGGAACTGGACAGCCAGTACAAGGGCTTCGGCTATGCAAAGCTTGCCCTTATGCTGCGACTTCCAACAGTGTTGAATGAAGAAATTTCTCCGACCTTCAGCAAGGCAGAGATTCTGGAAATCAAAGAGGAAGTTGACGCCGAAAGGGCTGTCTCTGACATCGAAGTCATGTTGGAAGGAGAGCCACAGGCCAGGGAACACGAAAGCAACATGTCAAAAGCCCTTTACCAGCTCCTTCACGATCAACCTGACTTTTTCAAAGAAATATGGGAAATAGGGACGAAACCAGAACTAGCCGCCCAGGTAAAGCAGAAAATACTTGACACATTAGCCCCTCAAGGTGAAGCGATTCATAGCGTCCGCGTCAAAGGGATCGGCCGACTGATGATATGTATAAAAGGATTGGAAAACGATATTAAATTAATCAACGTTCGGACGGAAGAGAAAGAGGTGTATGGATGGGGCGACATAGTCATGATGCTATGGGAAATAAGCGATGCTACTTGTCGGACTGCCAGAGAGTGCTGGGAAAAAACATTCGGTGAAAAATATCCGGAATCGGAACCCCAAAAGCCATCAAAGACAGAAGTTGCACCGGTGCAACCGAGGCAGGAAGAAAAGAAGCCAGTCCAGCGGAAACAGAGCAAAGTAACCAAAGCAAAAACACCGGAGCCAGAACCGCAAAAAGAAGAACCGCCGCTTCTAGGCCAGAAAGAAATATATGATTATCCGGAAGTAATCCCGGCAGATATGGAAACACCACCCGTATCAGAAGGGCAGCCGGCAGCAGACGTAGAGAACGCACCCGAAACTCACCCGGTCGAAATCACGGAAAATGGCGAAAATACTCAATACGAAAAGACATTCAGACCCGAAGAAGAATCAGTGGCAGAGGAGAAAAAGGAAGTGAGGCATATCATCACCAGCGAGACACCTCGCGACGAGATCACGGAGATAATGCTGGAGATGGAAAGAGTCCTGAAGCTGCCCGACGGCGTGATCATCGTAACGATCCGGACGGGGAAGTGGTAGATGGCAAAAAGCATCATGCACAGGAAGGACGGCACCTGTTTCCTGTGCCAGACATTGCGCGGCGACGACTCGATCAAGCAGACCTATGAGCATCATGTCATATATGGCACGGGCCGCCGCCGTCTGTCGGAGCAATACGGCCTAAAGGTATATCTCTGTCTGCATCACCACACAGAAGGCCCGGAGGCCGTCCATCGAAATACGGAAATAGATAAAATACTGAAGCAGGCAGCTCAGATCACGTTTGAAAGGAGGTACGGACCGGAAAAATATATGGAGGCATTCGGAAAAAGTTACCTAGACTAAAGAAAGGGGAATATCATGAGTGCTATTTCTTATACAAGGGGACATGAAATCAGTTACAAAAATAATGAATGGGTATATGTTGATGACGACACCCCGATTATCAACGAAAGACCATGCAAGCATTGTGGCAAAATGCCAACAGCAGAAGGATATGATGCTTGTTTGGGGCATATTGAAGGTGTCAAGTCGGCATGTTGCGGACATGGAAAATACCCATCAATATGCATCGCCGAGAAGGAGGAAGGAGAAAGCAATGAAAGTAACCAAAACAATATGTGACAGGTGTGGTTTAGAGATACCGGCAGGGCAAACATCCGCCAAGATAGAAATAATGTCAGGACAACGGGAACGCCGGCCGCTCCGATGGGACGAATTGGACGAGAAAGATTTTTGTCAGGTCTGCACTGGCAAAATAATAGAGTTTGCCAGTCAGCAGCCGGAATCCCAAAACAAAAAGCCGAAAGAAACATCAAAAGAAACACCAAAAGAGACACCCGTGCTACCCATAGCAGAAACCGCAGAGCAGGCCGCGTCCCAGGACGCCGCAAAACCGATCGGTCGGGGTGCCAGGATAGACATAGGCAAGATACTGGCTCTCCAGAAGGCAGGCTGGAAAACCAAGGACATAGCGTGGGACATGAACATGACGGAAAGAGCGGTACAATGCGCCCTGTACCGCCACAAAAAGAAGCAGCAGGAAAAGGAGGAAAAAGGAGGAAGGAAAGATGCTACATGAAGAATTTGAAAAAATCAGGCAAACCGCGCCCGAAAGCCTGATAGTAACAACAGGCGAATGCCGATTCTGCGGAACGGAAATTGATGTTGAGATACCGGCAATATGCCTTGATATGGACGGAAAGCGGGAGGAAGTCGCAACAGAGCTATGCGGCTGTGCTGAATCAAAAACATACGCTGCGAAAAAAAAGAAGAAAGAGCGCACATATGAGCGAATAGAAAAGCTTTTCGGGTCGGAGTCGCAGAAGCCTCTTCCGGCGCACAAAGCAAAGGTCTTGCATGATGCAGTAGATCCCATCGTGGAATATGACATAGCATCGATCGCGGTTGATTTTGGAAACGGAACGAAAGCCAAGATGAAAATGACGTCCAAAGGTGCCGTGCAGGTGAAAAGAATCGACACAAACGAATATTGCGCAGAAATATAAGGAGGGATCCTATGGAGAATATTGAGAAGTGGTTAGAATGGGCAAACGGATCAGAATCAAAGCTAGTAGAGTGTCCCATGGTGGGACAGGCCAACTTGAAAGGAGGATGAAAGAAGATGGAGATGCTGACGATGAAATCAGAAATTGATGGGGAGGCAACGTTGAAATGTCTGCAAGAATCGTGTGCCGAAATGGGTTGCGAAGAATATTGCAACACGCAGACACATTTTCATGAAAAAGAAGGGTGTGGCAGTTGCGGAATCCAGAAAGCATTCACAAAGCTGTTTGCTTACGAAAAAACTGGATTAAAGCCCGCGCAGATCATTGAAATGGACAAACTGTATCAGGAGAAATGCGAAGAGCTGGCACAGCGCTGGACAGACGCAGTCAAACATCCGCCGAAATGGGATGCGGACACCTATCAAGCAAGGGCGAGAAATGAATTCTTAGAGTACATCCGGAACAAAGTAGAGATATGGCAAGACAATTTTGATAAAAAGGTAACCACAGGGATCCGCGACATTTCGAAACTGAGGGATGTCTGCAAGGGGGCGGAACTGAACAGTGCCAATCTCCGCGTTTCCTTTGCTGAGTCTGACGGCAAAATCGAAATAAAAATATACAACAGTAAACGCGGCAGCAGTCCAGAACATATTTTTTACGCCCCTATATATGGGGAATAGGCCAAAGATGCCAAGGAGAATAAATTGGAAAAGCTGGAGAAGGATGTAAAGAAAACAGCTAAGAGCATCATACAAGGAAACGAAAAGAGAAAGGGGAGGGTAAAAACCAGACAAGCAAGTGAATTTGATCACACCGCCATAACAGCCGTTGAAGATGCCTTGCATGCCTCGTGTCAGGATATCCCACACCCAGAAGCGAGAAGGATCCTGCAGGATAAGATATATCAAAGCATCACTCAAAACATGCCTTATGAACATATACCAGATGTCATGTGCGGTCGCCGACAGTTCTATGAACACCGAAATAATTTTATTTTCCTTGTAGCAAAAAAAATGAGAATGACAGCTGGTGTGCCGACAGCTAAGAAAGGTCAGAACTGAAATAAGATTCATATTATCATAGGCTTACGGATAGTTGTAAGCCTATGATAATAAACGGAAAGGGGGTGATTGTTTGAAAGAATACGCAAGAGAATTCTATCAGTCTGCCGCGTGGAAGAGAGCAAGGCAGCAGGCGATTAAAAATGCCAATGGGTTATGCGAACGATGCATAAGGACAGGGATTTACAGAGCCGGAGCAATAGTGCATCACAGGATACATATCACACCGAAGAACATCAACAACCCTTACATCACGCTCGACGTAAACAACCTAGAATACGTTTGCGAGGACTGCCACAATAAAGAACACAGCACTAAGCAGCATAAAAGATATGGATTCGACCAGAACGGAAACTTGACGCCGCCAGCGCCAGCCACTCCCCCCGGTACCGGAAAATTTTCTGGCAAAAAAAGAACCGGTGGAGAGAGGTCAAAAAAACGCTACGGGGGCGCGCACATATAAGGGGGGATAGAATATGCCTGATCCAGCAAAAAACAGAGTCAATAAACTGACTTCTGCAAGGATAAAAAAAGAGATAGAATTTTTAACGGAGGTCTTCGCAGAGATAAAGGACGAAGCAAAGAAAACTCTGATAAAATCCGCGATTGAGGAAGCCGCCTTCTTAAAAGTCGCCTGCATTCAGGCGAAAGAGGAAATGAAAAAAGAAGGGCTGACGGTCGAGACGAAAAACGCCGCCCAGAAGTTCATAAAGGCTCACCCATCAGCCATGATTTATGAAAAATATTCCCGGCTGTACACCCAGATTATTAATAATCTAATCGAATATTTACCGGTAAAAATTGAAGATAGTGAATTTCTAGTGGACGATTTGCTGGAATTAAGGAACTCATGAGATGGGGAACTGGGTTCTTGCGTACCGGGAAGCGATACTAAATAGCCAGGTTACGGTCGGAGTCTGGATCAGGCTTGTGTATGACATCTTAGCAGAAGGCATAGTGAACGGTTTGTGGCATTATGACGCCGCCAAGGCGGATAAAGCGATTACGTTCATAGAAAGCTATTGCCGGCATTCGGAAGGGAAAAAGGGCGGCGAATTATTCAAGCTGGAACTATGGCAGAAAGCTATAGTTGCGGCTATTTTTGGCATTATCGAAATCGAAACAGGATACCGACAGTTCCGGGAAGTTTTCATTGTCGTCGCGAGAAAGAACGGAAAAACATTGCTAGCTGCCGCCATTGCGGCATATATGGCCTACGCTGATGGGGAATACGGGGCAAAGATTTATATGTTGGCTACGAAACTTGACCAGGCTGACCTGGTATATGATGCCTTTTTTCAGATCACACAGATGGATCACCGGCTCAGCAAACGGACAAAAAAACGGCGTAGCGACATATATCTCAAATCATTCAACACAAGCATTAAAAAGATCGCTTTCAACTCCAAAAAATCAGATGGCTTTAACCCCCACCTAGTAGTCGGGGATGAAATGGGAGCGTGGGAAGGGCAGAGAGGACTTGACCAGTACGGAGTAATGTCATCGGCATTTGGGGCCAGGACACAGCCATTACAGCTGTCCATCAGCACGGCGGGAAAAGTGCAGGACGGAATATACGATGAACTGATGCGCCGATCCACATCATTTTTGAAAGGAAATTCAAGGGAAAGGCAATTACTGCCGTTCCTGTACATTATAGATGATATTGAAAAATGGGACGATCTGGAAGAACTCAAGAAATCCAACCCCAATCTGGGTGTTTCGGTACTGCCAAGGTTCTACATAAACGAAATCGCAAAAGCAGCAGGATCATTGTCGCTCAAAGCCGAGTTCTTGATGAAATATTGCAATATAAAGCAGAACAACAGCATAGCGTGGCTGAATTATGAAGACGTGCTGAAAGCGTGCAACGATCAGCACCTGACCCTGGAGCAATTCCGGGGATGCTACTGTGTTGCCGGCATTGACCTTGCTAGGACAACGGACCTGACCGCAGTCAGCCTGGTAATCCACAAAGACGGAAAAGATCACGTGATTACACAGTTCTTCATGTCGGAAGACCGGTTCAAGGTGGCGGCGGATGAAGACGGCGTGCCATACGCGATCTATAAAGAAAAAGGGTTCCTCAAGGTTCTGCCGGGGGTCAAGGTAAATTATAAGGATGTTTATAAGTGGATCGTTGAGCTGGTTAAAACATACAAGATCAGGCCTCTTAAAATTGGCTATGATTTATGGATGGCCGACAACCTGAGTGATGACCTTGAGGCAGCAGGGTTCCACACCGACAGCGTCAAGCAGGGGCCGAACCTGACACCGATCTTAAGAGAGTTTGAGGGCGACCTCAAGGGACGACAGTATGACTTCGGAGACAACAGCCTGCTGGCAGCGCACATGCTCAACGTAGCAGTTGACATCAGCCTCGTGGATGAACGGATAACCCCCCGGAAGCTGGAAAGCAGGCTAAGGATAGACGGTGCGGTGTCCGTGTTTGACGCGCTCACGGTCCGGCACAAGTATCATGCAGAGATAGGGAAAAAACTGCTGAATAACGTAGTTTAAAAAAGGGTCAGAATTTTAACACGGAATTTCCTACAATGAGCCTATGGGCAACCATAGACTCGTTTTTAGTATTTTTCTTTTGAAAGGGGGCGGCCAATACGGGAATAATTGCCAATTTTTTAGGGACATTTGTCGCAAAATACAGACCATTATTTCTGTCCCGCGGAGAATATATGCCGACAGGGGCGCTGCGGGACAATGACATAGTGGGGGCGGTCGCGGACGCGATAGGAAAGAATGTAGGCAAGCTGCAGCCGCAGGTAATACGCCGGGATGAAAAAGGGATGGTAATAAAAAATGACGGTCTTTCTCGGATACTGACACTGCGGCCATGTCCAGAACTGTCGACGTATGATTTCCTGTACCGGATCGCTGCCGATCTCATATACACATCGAATTCGTTTTCCGTGATCTTCTACAATAACGATTTTACAAAGGTGGAAAGCATTCAGCCGGTGACAGCGAAATCATACCGGATCTTTGAGGATAAAAACCGGAATATTCTTTTCCGGTTCCGCTGGGACTATGACGGCGAGACATACACCGTACCGTACCAGAACGTGATCCACATCAAGGCCAGGTTAAACAAGAAAAGATTCATGGGTACGGCGCCGGACACGGAACTGAAAAGAAGCCTTGACCTGATAGAGACTTCCGGGGAAACGATCAAAAACATAGTGAGAAATTCCAACTCACTGGCCGGATACCTGAAATATAATAACCTGGCCGATGATAAAGAGCTGAAAGCAAAAGCCAGGGAATTCAAGGAAGCGTACCTGAACGCCGAAAATGCCGGGGGAGTGGCCGCAATCGACAATGCATACGACTTCAAGGAAATCAAGTCAAATTCCGGAGTCATACCGACGAACCAGATCGCATTCCTGCGGGACAATATATACAGGTATTACGGGGTAAACGAAAAGGTTTTAACGTCAACCCTGAGCGAACAAGAATGGGTGAGCTTTTACGAAAACGTAATAGAGCCAATCGCCATACAGCTGTCATATGAATTTACGTTTAAGCTGCTGACGCAGCGTGAAATAGGATACGGGAACAAGATCACCTTTGCCGCGAACCTGCTACAGTATGCGAATTTGCAGACGCGCAATGCGATAGCAGGGTACATGCTGGACCGGGGCGCGATGACAATCAATGAATACCGGGAATTGATGTATTACGGGCCGGTAGAAGGTGGCGACGTGCGACTGGTCAGCCTAAACTATGTAAAAGCAGACGATCAGAGTCTTTACCAGGTAGGTGAAAGCGGTGACGGTGAAAACGGTACCAGCAGCACAGCATCCGACAGGCAGGAGCAGGCAGCACGTGCGGCAGCAAAAATCTATTTTCAGATCATGAAAGGGGGTTAGAGATGGCAAAGACAAAAAACATAACAGCCAAAACCCAAAGCTCAACAACTGAAAAATTCTACGAATTCAGGAATGCTACGGAAACAACCGTTGATCTGTATTTTTACGGTGACATCGTTTCTGACTGGTGGGGAGCATGGCAGGAGGAAGACCAGTATCCGGACTCGGTCAAGAATTTTTTGCAGGAAGCCAATGGCCGGGACCTGAACATTTATATTAATTCAGGCGGCGGATCCGTTTTCGCCGGAATCGCCATCTACAACATGCTTAAGCGATATTCTGGAAGAATCGTTGTTCATGTGGATGCCCTGGCCGGTTCCATTGCTTCCGTGATTGCGTTCGCCGGAAGCGAGCCGCCAGACATTCCGAGTAACGCCTATCTGATGATACATAAACCTTGGTGTTTGGCGGAGGGGAACGCAACAGAACTTAGGAAGATGGCCGACGCGCTGGACGCCATAGAATCCGGGATATGGAGCATCTACGAAGAGAACCTGGCGGAAGGGGCAACTATTGAGCAGATCAAGGAGCTTATGGAAGCGGAAACCTGGCTAAACGGAGCCGAGGCGGAGAAGTATTTCCGGATTGCTGTTACCGCTGAAAACACCATAGCGGCAGCAGTCGGAGAGTATACTCTTCGGTTTTGCCAAAAGGCTCCGGCCAGATTAACGGACTCTGCCGGAATTGCAGACCGGGATCAGGAGCTAAGAAAAAAAATAATTGATAAGACCATATTACACATGGGCCAATGAAAGGAGTCAGACATGACCAGAGAAGAAATGATGAAAGCGAGCAAAAAGGACCTGAAAGCAAGACTTGTTAAGGTCGGCAAGGAAGCACAGACAATCAGCGGCGACGAACTGGCGGCCGCCATGGATGAAGCGTCCCTGATCGGGGAGATTTTAGACGAGATAAAGACCAGAGAGACGCTGATGAAAGCTGCAGCGGCAGCAGGGGAAGAACCAGACGAAGACCCGGGAGCAAAAGGAGAAGCGAACGAAGCAAGAAGCAAATCCGGAGCAATGCTGAAATCCGGGGCAAAAGTCAAATATTCTGCAAAGAGCGTGTTGCGCAGGGTGAAAAATCTTATTCCTTCCGAAAATACGGTAATGCCCACATACACGTCGGGAGATATCGCCCCGGCCTTCAACGACGTGTCGAGCCTGATCGACAGGGTAACAACAGTCCCTCTTGCCGGCGGCGAAAGCTACAAGAGACCGTATGTAATCAGTTACGGTGACGGCGCAGGCCCCACCGGAGAAGGGGAAGACTATAACCTTTCCGAACCTGCTTTCGGATACGCGGAAATCGAACGCGAGAAACTTACGGCTTACTGCGAAGAGCCGGAAGAAATGGTCAAGCTACCCGATTCGGATTATGACAGCGTGGTGGAGGGGAGCGTGACAAAGGCGTTAAAAAGATACGCAAGCCGCCAGGTGCTGATCGGTTCCGGAACAACCGGAAAATTCAAAGGTATCTTCTTCAACCCGACAGATACGGAGTCGCAGGTGATTGATCCGGATACCGACATTTCGATTTCCGACATCAACGACGAAACCCTGGACGAAATCATTTATTCTTTCGGCGGCGATGAAGAGGTTGAAGATGTAGCAGTGCTTGTCCTGAACAAGAAGGATCTGAAAAAATTTGCCAAGATTAAGGACAAACAGGGCCGGAAGTACTACACCATCAAAAATCACGGGAATACCGGGACTATTGATGAAGTGCCGTTTATAATCAACAGTGCGTGTGGAAACACTACCGAAGCCGCCACAGGTGATTACCTGATGGCGTATGGACCTATGAGCAATTACGAGGTGGCGATTTTTTCCGATCTGGAAGCAGCAAAGTCCACAGATTACAAATTCAGGCAAGGCATGATTGCATACAAAGCAAGTATTTTCATGGGCGGCAGCGTAGTATCCCGGAACGGCTTTATTCGGGTCAAGAAGGCAGCCACGACGTAAAAGAGGAAAGACATGACAAAAAGCGGATTGATAGAAATGGCAAAGTTGAGGATCCGGAAAACGTCTGTTGATGACCTGGACAGCGACGTAGGGCAACTGGTCGATGTTGCCTTTGCGGACTTAAAGCGGATAGGGATAGATCAGTCTTATCTTAAATATCCCTATCCAGATCCGCTGATTGTCGAAGCGGTCCTGATGTATGTGAAGGCGAATTTCGGGAGTCCGGACAACCAAGCCGAATTATCGGAAGCGTATCAGACAATGTGCATCAAACTAAAAGGCGGTGGGTACCATCGAAGTTCAAGTTAAGTTAATAATTAAAAAAAATCAGGACGAGAACATTGAAACGCCGGTATATGCATCCATTAAGCCGGTCGGGCGGGATGAATTTCTGGCAGCAGGACAGAAAGGGTCAAAACCGTCCTTCATGGCAGAAGTATGGGGATTCGAATACGCCGATCAGACAGGCCTGATATACAACGGAAAAGAATATGTCATATACCGCACATACGGCCCAAAGAGCAACGGCAAAATGGAACTCTATGCAGAAGAGAGGGTGGGAAAAAGATGATAGCATCAATCGGAAAACTTGACCAGGCGATACAGGAAGAACTGAAGGAATGGTCCGGCACCGAACTGCAGAAAGCGCTAAACGAAGGAATAAAAGAAACCGCAGATGAAGCGGCAAAGATGCTGAAAAAAGGCGGCCCGTATGAAGAAAGAACGGGAAAGTATACAAAAGGGTGGACAAGCGGAGTCCGTAGTAATAGGGCGAGCGCAGTCACAGGCCTTGAGCAATACAGCGTATACAACCGGAAGCATCCTCAGCTGACACATCTGCTGGAAAAAGGGCATCAGTCCAGAAAAGGCGGCAGGGTAAAGAGTTTTGAACATATCAAACCGGTAAGCGATCAGATAGGCGACATGGCAGCCGAAAAAATAGCGCGGAAAGTAGGCAGATGACATGAGAGCAGCAGAAATAATCAAAAAGGTACAGAGGATCGGCATACCGGTCGCCAGAAACGCGTTCGAGGGGACAGTGGATGATCCGGTACCGGAATTACCCTATATTGTATATTTGCAGCCACACGGAAGGGGCAGAGGGTCAGACTCAAAAATTCTTCTGATCGAGGAGGATCTTGATATTGAGCTGTACACAGAAAAAGACGATGAAAAGACGGACATAATCAGGAAGCAAATTGAAGCAGAAGTCCTGGCCGACGTGGAACATGAAAAATTCATAGCCTACATCGAGGAAGAAGAATGCTTCCAGACAGCCTACGAAATCAGGAGCCTGCTCAGCAAAGTGAAAGGAGAAATATAAAGCATGAATAAAGAAAGTATTGTATTGGGAAGCGGAGATCTGTACTGCGTAGAATTTGAGGGGACAGCGGCAGAGATGCCCAGCGACGCAGTAATCGAAACAGAAAAAAACCGGCTCGGCCATATCAAGGGCGGGGCAAGCATCGAATACACACCGTCATTTTACGAAGCCAAGGACGACATGGGGAAAGTGTCAAAGCTCATTGTAACGGAAGAGGAAGCCTTGTTGAAATCCGGCATAATGACATGGTGCGGAACCACTCTTCAAAAGCTATGCTCCACGGCCAGGGTAACCGAAACAGGAAACCGCCGCGTCGTAAAGATCGGCGGCATCGGAAATGCTACCAGCATAAATTATCTTTTCCGCTTTTATCATAAAGACGAGCAGGACGGCGATATCAGGGTAACAATCGTGGGGAAAAACCAGGCAGGATTCACGATTGCTTTTACAAAAGAAAGCGAGACCGTTATTGACGCGGAGTTCAAAGCGGTGCCGATGGATAAAGAAGGGACATTGATTGTTTACGAGGAAATGATTGATCCTGCGGCGGAAGGGGAAGACGACGGAAGCACGACGCCGTAAAAAGCAGAATATGGAATGGCGGACAGGAAGCGGCGGTCCGCCAATTAAATATTAAGAAAGGGGCCACATGGTTAGAGAATTCAATTGCAACAAGATAAAAAGGACATTCTGGCCGTTTACGATGAAAGACATCGTTGATGAAAACGGCAAAGTAAAAGAAAAGGGGCAAAAGCTTGTCGTGCGGATGCCGCAAAAAAAGGTTTTTGAAGCAATCAAGGAAATGGAGATCGGCCCGGAAGATGAACCCACAGCGCAAGATTCGGATGCGGTCTACAGCCTCCTAGCAGCAGTATTGAGCAACAACATGAACAAAAGAATAGTAAGAGTAGAAGATCTCGAAGACTATGACATTGAAGAATGCACTGAAATACTGAATGCCTACATGGTATTTGTTGACGAACTGAAAACGGACCCAAACTGAAAATCCCCTTTTATCCGCAGGAAAAAGGGGACGACATCGAAATACCGTATCAAGTATTGACGCGGCCAGAGAAGCTGGTCATGGACTATTGCCATCTTAGTGTTTGCGAAGTACAGGAAATGGCGATTGATCTGTACCTGTTTTTTCTACGGGAAGCGATGATTTTTGAGAATGCCAAAACAGAAGAGGGCAGGAAATATCTGAAGAACTGCTGGCGCATCGAACAGACAGTCCCGGACCGGAAAAGACTGCGCAAGTTAAAAAAGGGAAACGGTGAAAATGGCAAATAATATAAAAGGAATAACTATCGAGATTGGCGGCAGCACATCAAAGCTGGATAAAGCCCTTACCGATGTTAACAAAAGCATAAAAGGGACGCAGACAGAGCTGAAAGAAGTGGAAAAGCTCCTAAAGCTGGATCCGAAAAACACCGAACTCCTGGCGCAGAAACAGGAGCTTCTCGCAGATGCCGTATCAGAAACAAAAGACAAGCTTGACGTACTGAAAACAGCAGAAAAACAGGTACAGGAGCAATTCAAGAAAGGGGAAGCGACAGAAGAGCAGTACCGGGCGGTTCAGCGTGAAATAATCGCCACGGAAGAACAGCTGAAAAGCCTGGAAGACCAGGCCAAACAGAGCAATATAAGTCTCGCGGATGTCGGTGAGGCGTTCGAAAAGGCAGGCGGCAAAATAACGGCGGTCGGGGAGAAGCTTCTGCCGGTCACGGCTGCAATAGGGGCGATAGGAGCAGCTGGAATAGCTGCCGCCATGGAACTTGACGACGGCTACGACACAATAATCACCAAGACCGGAGCCACCGGAGAAAAGCTGGAAGAACTGACGGCGGTGGCCGACAGTATATTCGCAAACATGCCCACCAACATGGACAAGGCGGGAACGGCGGTAGGGGAAGTAAATACGCGTTTCGGGATTACCGGCGCGAGTCTGGAAGACCTGTCGGAGCAGTTCATAAAATTTTCCGAAATAAACGGAACAGATCTGAACAATTCCATTGGAAAAGTTGATAAAATCATGGAACAATGGAACATCGACATGTCAGATTCCGGGAACATATTAGGATTTTTGACCAAGAAAGGACAAGACACGGGAATAAGCGTCGACGCGCTGATGGATTCCGTCCAGAAAAACGGAGCGACGTTCAAAGAAATGGGCCTTGGTGTAACCCAGTCAATTGACTTGCTGGCGCAGTTTGAAGCAAACGGCGTCAATGCGGACACGGCGATCGCCGGGCTACGAAAATCCATGAAAATCTACACCGATCAAGGAAAGAGCGTTGACGAGGCTCTCACGCTGACAATTGGCGAAATAAAGGATGCCAAGACAGAAACGGAGGCTCTCGCGATTGCCCAGGAAGTTTTTGGAACCAAGGGGGCAGCCGAGATGTCGCACGCCATCCGCGAAGGAAGGATTGACATGGACGATCTGTCCACTTCGATGGCGGGATACGGGACCGTTGTAGAAGAGACTTTTGCCGCGACACTCGACCCGTGGGACGAGGCGACCATAGCGGCAAACAACCTGAAGCTGGCCGGAGCAGAACTGGGCTCCACTATCCTGACCACATTGCAGCCGGTCATCACCCAGGTAGTGGAAAAAGCAAAAGAATTTTCACAGTGGTTTACCAACCTGAACGACACGCAGAAAGAAACCATCCTCAAAATCGCCGGAATCGTGGCAGCCATAGGCCCGGCGCTGGGCATATTCGGAAAACTCACGTCGGGAATAGGCGGGGTTGTCAAAACGGTATCATCGTTTTCAGGCAAGATAGGCGGGATAAAAGGAGCTTTAGCCGCCATCACCGGCCCGGTCGGGATTGTGATCGCAGTCATAGCGGCACTTGCGGCCGGATTCGTAGGACTGTACAGGACAAATGACGAATTCAAGGAAAAAGTGGACAATGCCATAGCAAAAGTAAAAACCGCTTTTGAGGAAATGTGGGTAAAAATACAGCCGATCATAGAGCAGCTCAAGGAAGCATTCATGAACCTGATGAACGCCCTGCAGCCGGTGTTCGAATTCATACTGGAATTGGTAATGGGTATCGTGATGGGGGCAATAAATGCACTAGAACCGCTGCTTTCAGCCGTCAAGAATGCAATTGATTTCGTGACAAACATAATAAATGCGATTGTGGCGTTGTTAAAAGGTGACACAGACGGTTTCCTGACATATATTCAAGATGCCATCGGCAGCGCGATAGAATTTGTAAAAAACATACTGCAAGCTGCGATCAATTTCGTAGTAGGCTTTTTTGACAATTTTGGCATTGACATACAAGCAGTGTTTCAGGGCATATGGGACGGCATAACCACCTTGTTTTCTTCCATCGGCCAATGGTTCACGGACAGGTTCACGGAAGCATATAACGGGATCGTAAACGTTTTTTCGGCAATCGGCACATGGTTCGGCGAAAGATGGACAGACATAAGTATGGCATTCGCCACGGTTTCGGAGTGGTTCAAAACGCAGTTTCAAAACGCCTGGCAGGGAATAAAAGATGCTTTTGCGAATGTCGTAAGCTTCTTTACCGGACTATGGGAGTCAATCAAGAACTGCTTTGTCGATATCGGTACAAAAATAGGCGCGGCGGTCGGGGATGCGTTTAAATCCGCGATCAATACCTGTCTGGCAACTATAGAGAATATAATAAATAAATTCATCGGCCTGATTAACGGGGTAATAGGGATCATAAATGAAATCCCCGGGGTTTCCCTCGGCGAGATAGCCAAAGTCAGCCTGCCGCGACTGGCACATGGCGGAATCCTGAAAGAAGGGCAAGCAATGGTGGCAGAAGCAGGACCGGAACTCCTAAGTATGGTAAACGGGAAAGCAGTAGTAACACCGCTGACCGGAAATTCGGTCAACAGGATGGTGGAGCCGGGAAGCGGCACGGGCGGCGGCTTCACGCAGACCAATTATATCACGTCGCCAAAAGCGCTGAGCCCATACGAAACAGGACGCCAGATCAGGATGCAGACAAGAAGCATTGCTTTAGCGATGCAGAGAGGGTAAATATGTCGGATATAAAAGTCATATGCACCAGCGACAAGAATGTAAGCACAACATTCACATGGACAGAATTCACGCCCTTTCATCTGGTCGATATAGAAGGGATATACGGTATAGAAAGCAACGTTGTAACATCGGAGAATACGACCACGGACGGTTCCACCTACCAGGGCGCGACAGCAAGAGAAAGAAATATCATGCTGTCGGTTGAAATGGAAGGGAACTATAGGGAGAACCGGGAACTGCTATACAGGTGCTTCCCTGTGAAGCGCACCGGCCTGATGGAATACATAGAAGACGACAACCACAAAACGATCGAGTACGAAGTGGAAAGTATTATGCCGGGCATAGCCACCGGAAAAGTAAGGGATTATTCGATCTCCCTGAAATGCCCCGACCCGTATTTCAAAGACCCGACGAGTATTGAAGTAAAAATGGCGGAATGGGTGCCTGACTGGTATTTTGAGGGGGATTTCCCGGAAGAGGGGGTGGAGTTTGGGCACAGGGAAGCGGAGTTGGTAAAAGAAATAGAAAATACCAGCGGCGCGGACAACATAGGGATAACAGTTGTCTTCCAAGCAGACGGGGCCGTGACGAATCCGGCGATATACCATACGGAATCCGGGCAGTTCACGAAGATCGGGTATCAGGGAAATGATTTCACGCTACAGCCCGGTCAATATGCCGTAATAAACACGCAGACAGGGAATAAAAACATATATCTGCTGGACGGAATAAGCCAGGCGGAACTAGAAGCGTATCTGGACAGATATGGCATTCCCGACTGGAACAAGGCAGTGAGTTTAAATGGCCAGGTAATAAATGCGTATACGGATGAGGAAGGTGATTTCATTCAGCTCAGTCCGGGCATAAACACGATAACATATTCGGCGGACGCAGGGGTGGACTACCTGACAGTATCATTGTATTACCGCATTTCGTATTCAGGAGTATAATATGGAAATTTACGTTTATGACAATAAACTCTTCCGGAAAGGAACAATCGAAAACCACACATCCCTGCAATGGCACCGTAAATATTACGACTGTGGCACATTTGAACTGCATTGTCCAATAACGCAAGAAAATTTAAGACTTCTGCAGCCGGGAAACATAATTGCGATTAAAGATAAAAAAGAAGCGGCAATTATCAGGGGGGATCAGACCGAAGAGGAAAGCAATCTTGTGAATGAGATTGTGAGGACAGGATACTTCCTCCCGATTATCATAAACGACCGCCTGACAGGGCCGCTGTTGAATTTCACAGGGACAGCGGAAGAGGGCATAAGGACATTGTTGGGCCGGGCGACAGCAATACCGCTGCTGGAAATAGCATCAGGTACCGGAGATCAGACGGAAGTAACCTTCCAGGCCACATACAAAAAGATGCTGACCTACATTTCAAAACTGGCCAGGATAGCAGAAGTTGGCATCCGCATCAGACCGGATTTCCAAGCCAAGAAACTGGTATTTGAAACGTATAAGGGCATAGACAGGACGCAGAAACAAGGAGAAAATACCAGGGTTGTTTTTTCTGAAAAGTATAACAATTTAAATCACGCAAAGCATACCTACAGCGATGCGAAATATGTGACAAGCCTAGTCATTGGCGGCCCAGGAGAGGGTGAAAACCGGACATACGTCACTATAGGCGGTGGAAGCGGATTTGGTCTAAGGGAAGACTTCCTGGACGCTAAGGAAGTCAGTAAGGACGGACTGACAGATGAAGAACATCTGGAAGCCCTCAAAGCGAAAGGAATGGAATACCTGAAGGAGCATGCAGAAATAGAAGGGTTCGAAGCAGAAGCTGAGCCGGATGTAAATTTCATATACGGCAAAGACTACGATTTAGGCGACAAGGTAACAATCCAGAAAAAAAGCTGGAATACAAGACATGATTTGCGTATTACGGAAATATGCGAGGTATACGAATACGGCGGAATGTATGTTGTCCCCACGTTCGGGGATGCGCTTCCGGAAACAATCAAGCTAGACGAATAGGGAGAAAATATGGCGGTCAAAGGTTATTTTTATAATTCGATTAACGCAGACAGGAAATACAACGGGCAAGACATGAACGAAGACAAGGCGCCGTTCTACAAGGAAGGCGTGTGCTTTGGGCAGCTTGGCGTAACAGCAACCGGCGAAACAATGACGATAGAAGTGGACGGTGGGGAAAAAACCGGATACGCATACCTGAACAAGCATACCGTCCACAACACGACCGTACTTGAGCTTACAGTAACCCAGGCAAGCGGGACGTTCCCACGGATAGACCGGGTGATACTGCAAAACAGCGAAATAGACCGTATGCCGAATATATTCCTGCGGGAGGGCGAATACTCCAGCAGTCCGCAGCCACCGGAACTGGTCAACAACATAACGGTACAGGAGAAGTGTCTTGCCGAAATCTACGTTCCGGCCGGAGCCGTTCGCATAACCCAGGCCAACATAACAGACACACGGGCCAATCCTGATCTTTGCGGTTTTGTCGCGTCCCAGTTTGCCGATGTGGATTTTTCTGTATTCGCAACCCAGTTTGAAGCCTGGGTAACAGAATTCAAACGGAATTATGGCGATGAAATGGATAACTGGACACAGGAGCAAAAAGACGAGATGACGGCAACCATGGACGAACTGGAAGCCAATTTCGACAGATGGTTTGATGACATACAGGAACAGCTTTCGGACGATGCCGCCGCAAACCTGTACAACAATAAAATAAATATAGTGGTAGCGGAGTCGGACATACCCGTGTCTCTGCGCAAGCCAAAGACATTTTATTTCAGGGTTTTAGAGAAGGCGCAGGTGATCGATACAAATGTAGTGGTAAGCCCCACCATGGGGATAATAATAAAATAATTAGGAGACTAAAAGAATGGCAGGAATGAGCAAAGTGCGCGTCCAGTTACTGGACGCGGAGACCGGCGCAGTCATTGAGGAGGTTGACGTGCTGACGTCGCCAGAGGCGATAAAATTTGCCGACGGTAAGAATTTGACACAGAAACTTTCCGAGATTCAGCTGACACAGGGTCCGCAGGGTATCCAGGGTATCCAAGGACCGCAAGGAGAAAAAGGAGAAAAAGGAGATACCGGAGCGGCTGGACCGCAGGGGCCGCAGGGCGAGAAAGGAGACACTGGGGAAGCTTTTGCAATTTCTCGAGTCTATGTGTCAAAAGCCGAAATGGAAAACGGCTATAGTAATGACGGAATAGAGGTCGGGAAACTTGTAATAATTGAGACGGGAAACATTGAAGATGCTGACAATTCAGCAATATATGTAAAAGGAAACGAAGCATATGAGTTTGTCACAGACCTGTCAGGGGCACAAGGCATCCAAGGTCCGAAGGGCGACACCGGAGACACGGGAGCGACCGGTCCGCAGGGCGAAAAGGGCGATACTGGGGAAACGGGGTCGGTCGGCCCGCAGGGAAACATCGGCCCGCAGGGGCCGCAGGGAATCCAGGGTCTGCAAGGACCCAAGGGCGACGTAGGCAATCCAGGAACACCCGGTACAGCTGCCACAATAAAAGTAGGAACGGTGACGTCCGGGGCAGCAGGCACACCGCCAAGCGTATCCAACAGCGGAACAGCGACGGCGGCGACAATAAACTTTGTGATCCCGAAAGGAGACACGGGAGCGACCGGGGAGCAGGGACCGTCAGGGCCAAAAGGAGAGGATGGCGACAGCGTGAAATTCGGGGACACATATGAAACGTCGCAGAGTGTAAAAATATATCTGAGGAGGGTACAGGATGGCAGCAGTATTTAAGATCGTGATCGAGGACAACCAGGGAAACATTTACATTCCCGAGACAACCTCTGACATGGTAATATTCGACCCCAGCGGCACCGGCCTGATGTCCGAAACTGTTCATGAAGCACTTAAAGAACTGTCCCTTGACGCAGCAGCTTCCGCTGTATTGAACCGTCCTGATCTCTGGGCCATTGGGGAAGAATACGACTTTGGCAGCAATCTTTATGGCCGCCGTTTTGCCGGCTCGATAACGAGCGCGGCCGATACTCAGGCGACCAGCACCTTGTTGCCTGCCGCGACAGCAGTAGCGGTGGATCGACTCATTGAGGCTGGCGGCCACTGGGAGCTCGCGGAAAATCGGAAAGCATCCGTCTGCGCGTACCAGACGTCGAGCGTGGGGGGCAAGATAGTGTCTAGCAGCATCAGTTTTGTTGCTTCTGGCGACTTGGCCTTGCTGACGGTTAGTACAACTGCTAGATCGGCGCGGCCATACGACGTGTGGGTGAAGTATACAAAATAACGTGATCGAAAGGAGAGATGAATGCCAGACAACACATTTGAGCGGGAAGTATTAGACCGCCTGATTAAAATCGAAGCAAAGCTCGAAGGCTGGGACCGTTCAAAGCAGCAGATCTATGATAATCAAAGAGAGATCCTAAAGCTTGGAGAGCAGCTGGAGCGGCAGAAAGAAGATATCGGAGAAATGAAAGACCGCAATAAGTGGCTAACCAGGACAACTGTAGCAGCCGTGATCGGCGCGGTGATATCCTTCGTTGCAGCAGCCTTGGCTGTAGGAGGTGCTTGATGTGGATCCTGATATTTCTAGCCGGGTTTGTGATAGGGTCGCTTACCGGCGCGTGGACGATGCTGATCCGCTGCCGAAAAGAGCGCGGCCAAATACCGAAAAAACTGAATAAAATAGATGTAACCCTAATTCTGGTCGGAATAACGACCGTGATTTTTATCGCGGTTATGATATGGCTGTATATTAAAACAGGCGCAGTACCAGACAGCTTAGTAGCCGGATATTTTGCAGCAGTGTTCGGCGAGGTGTCCATCTGTGGCTGGATAAAAAATATTAAAGAAAAAGCAAAGAAAGTGGAGGAAGAATTGTGAAGATTAATTGGAAGCAGAAACTGTCAAGCAGAAAGTTCTGGGTCGCGCTGGTAGGGTTTATTACAGCCTTGCTGGTGGCCTTTAGCGCTAATCCGGAGAGTGTCGAGAGAATCACGGGAATTATTATGTCCGGTGCGTCCTTAATCGCCTACATACTGGCGGAAGGTTTTGTCGATGCGAAGAGCGCGGAATTGACGGCAGTTGAAATACTGGAGGACCCAGAATGATCGGGGCCGCAATTGCAGTCGTAGCACTGGTCATGTTTCTGGCCGTGGCCGTGCCGGTCAGGCAGGCTGGGCGCTATATGGATGAAAAATAAAAATGGTAAAAAGAAGAAATCACTGCTGTTACTAAGAGCGCAGATATTGATGTTGTTTGCCCTATTCTTGGTGTATATGTCAACATAAAAACTGAAATGGAGAAATTTCAAATGAAAATATCACAAGCAGGAATAAATCTAATCAAAAAATACGAAGGCTGCCGTCTGCAGTCTTATTTATGTCCGGCCAATGTCTGGACAATCGGATATGGCCACACCGGAAAGGATGTTTATCCAGGCAAAGTCATCACCCAGGCCGAAGCCGACAGGTTACTGCTTGCCGATTTGTCCGGTTTTGAAGCCGCCGTAAACAATGACGTGGTACTGCCTTTAAGCCAAAGCCAGTTTGACGCGCTTGTCAGTTTCACTTACAATTGCGGAGCCGGCAATCTGAGGACATTGATAAAAAACCGCAATCTCACGCAAGTCGCAGATGCTCTGCTACTGTATAATAAAGGTGGCGGCAAGGTGCTTCCTGGTCTCGTAAAGAGACGGGTTGAAGAAAGAGCGTTATTCCTAGCAGACACCACGGCAGTGCCCCCAAATAACCCCTACAAAGAGCCGACCGTGAGCCTCCGCCTGAACAGCAAGGGCGAGTCCGTCCGGTGGGTTCAATGGCATCTAACTCGGCACGGTAGCAATGTCCGGATCGATGGAATATTCGGCACGTTGACAGGAGATGCAATAGAGGTATTTCAAACAAAAAAAGGCCTTGAGCCCGACCGGGTTGTCGGTAAATTGACCAGGGCAGCCTTGAAAGAATGACGGGGCGGTATCGAAGAAATAGCAACACAACGAAAAGAGGACAAGCCGCCCCGGCAAGTCCTCTTTTCGTTTCTAATATTTCCACGCACTGTAACACCTGTTATCTTATTGCCTAAAAATTACAATTCCAAATAGACCATTTATAAATATGTAATAAGTGTTCGAACATTGCGTCACATAGCAGGGGAAGAGGGATTCGAACCCCCGTGAACGGTTTTGGAGACCGTCATACTGCCGCTGTATGATTCCCCTGAACAAAGCAGATAAACTGCCGAAGTCTATTATATCTTACGTCACCGTCATCTGTCAACGAGAACTTATCGAACTCGTCTTGAACCTTCTTGAACCTTGTCTTGAATACATCGAACTTGTCTTGAATACATCGAACTTGTCTTGAATACATCGAACTTGTCTTGAATACTTCGAACTTGTCTTGAATGCATCGAACTTGTTTTTGTTCACTTGAAATTGTAACACAATTCTGACAGCAGCGTATAATAAAGTAATGCGTGATTTTCCAATTTGACCTTCTGCTTGTTTTGTGTCAAAAAGCAGGAGGGCGGCGTTATTCAGGGAATTCTGCCGTATAAGTGACAAAAGAAAAACAGGAGGAACTTTTATGTCAATGCAAATTACAAAAGTACCATCAAATGAGCTGACCAGTGCGGAAGCAGCCGCGATAACAAGCAACGAAAATATCGTTTCCTTCACTACCGGCCCAGTTAACTGGACGATGCCGACAACCTGGCCTTTCGTGATCACCGGCCTGGATCTAAGCGGTCTGGGAGAAAGCCTGCAGCCAGCAGCGGATTTCTTGCAGGTAATAATGAATATCGCCTCTACGGTGACTTCGCCGCTTTATATGGTATTTAACCCGTTGCTTTCGGTATTTCAAGACATTCTTGAAGCTACCCATCTGGCTTATGTTCCGGACATGGCATCCTTGCTGGCTATGCTGACACAGTTTACTGGAGTAGCCAACACTCCGGATGTGAGCTTAAGACTGAACTCGACCATAGGCTTGGCCAATGTCGGAACCCACATCGAGCTCGGTAATACTGATATTGATATCTGGAGGGGCATCGTAGCTGGCCCGCCATTCCCGATTGTCATGCCAAGAGACGGTCAGGTCACCAGTTTTGCCGCCGATTTCAATGCTTTAGCGGCAGTGAATCCCCAGCAGGTACTGAATATTATCCCGGGACTTACTGAACTCTTAGATGTCCTGACCAGTATTTTCGGGGTAATAAGCGGAGCGGTCAGCGGGTTGAGTTTTCTTTTAAAACCGATATTGGAAGGTTTGCTTGAGCCTTTTGGCCTCACAACAGACATTCCGACGATACCGGATATTGCCGCAGACTTTGCCGAAACCGGCTATACCACCGGTCAGACGGTCAATATAACGGCAACCTTATGGCAAGTACCCAATACGATGGCAGCGGATCCCAATCAAGTCAATATGGATCCGACTACCGGCAGTTTTATCGGCGCACCGGTGGAAATGTCAATCGGACACGGTTCCAGTGGTATCGGTGGAAGCACCCCGATCTGCAAGATCAATCTGGGCGGAATCGAGCTGGCACATCTGGCCACATGGGATGCCACGACTTCGCTTCCCGGTACGGCTTTGAATGCCATAGCTTCCGTGCTGGGCTTAAACGGTGCCGCCAGTGTCAGTGCTGGTGAAAGCGGTCAGTTTGCTTCCTCGCTGATCGTGCTTCCGGAGCCGCTGGCAGTTAATCAAGGCGATTCTTTATATGTAGAGTTTGAGATTGAATCACCGATTGCGCTAGCTGTCGCAATTGCCGCACCGAACATGAGCGCCAACATTACGTACGTTTAATTATGCGTGCGGATGATAGCACTAAAGCGTAGCACTGACCATGTAAAATAAAAATAATAAAGCTGTGTCAAGAAAATAAATATCTTGACACAGCTTTCCAAATGCGTTTCCGATTTGCTATTTCATCTGTTTTCATCTATAACATCTTAACTTGTCAGAGATACATGAATTGCCATTCCACAGCGTTCTTACTCAACTATCCCAGGCTTTCGCTCTTACTCGACTTTCCCAGGCTTTACCAGTACAAAGGATACAATCAGAGCTACAGCGTAAAGAGCCGCGGTCACATACAGGACATGATTATAAGACTGTCCGGTCATATTCAGGATCAAAGTGCTCAGCTGGTTCCCGGCGATACCGGCAAAAGCCCATGCCGAAAGGGCAAGCCCATGTACCGCACTGATCGTCTTCATCCCGAAGCGGTCGGAAAGCAGGGTGGGGAGGTTACTGAAACCGCCGCCGTAACCGGCATTGATGATACACAACAGGACGACAACCAAGAAGACAAGCTGACTGGCAATGCCGTTGGTAACAAAAGTAATGACCGAGAAACCTGCCGATAGGATGAATATCAGTTTATAGATCGTATTCCGGTCTTTTAAATTGTCGGCAGCAGCCGAAAAAGCGATCCGGCCGAACGCATTGAACAAAGCTGTCATCGAACATAGGAAAGTAATCATGGCCGCACCGATACCGGCAGCAGCGTAGATGTATTTTTCCTGGGAAATGATTGCAAGCCCGCAGGTGATGTTTAAGAAAAACATCAGCCAGATCCCGATAAAAGTCTTATTCTTAAATACCTCTGTGACTTTGGCATCGGACTTCTTATGCGGCTCCTCAACCCAGCCGTCGGGTTTCTTTAGCAGCAGATGACCGCAGAACATCATGATGAAATAGATGACCGCCAGGATATAGAACATGTTTACGACTCCAAAGTTACTGATCAAAGAAGCCATAATGGGGCTGGCAATCATCTTGGCCAGACCGAAGCCGGCTACGGCCAGACCGGTAGCCAAGCCTTTCTGTTCTTTAAACCAGAGCATCAGGGTCTTGACCGGAGACAGGTAACCGAAACCGAGGCCGATCCCCATGATCACACCATAAAAAAGAAAAATGCCAGGCAGGGACTTAAAGTATACGCAGATGCCGGTGCCCACCATTCCGACAGTGAAACAGACGGCTGAAATCAGCGAGGACTTGTGGATATTCTTTTCCACGATATTGCCGCCGAAAGCGGCTGACATTCCCAAGAAAAATATGGCCAGGCTGAAAGCCCATTCCAATGGGGCCACATTGGTCCCGTAGCCGATGGCTTCGGCGATTTCCCCCTTTATCTGTGACCAGCAGTACACGGTACCGATACTGCAGTGGATTAGCAGGGCGGGAATGGCAGCGCGAAACCATTTGGTATTAAGTAATTTTTTCATCCGTAACTCTCACTTTCCTATGATGTAAACTCTGTCAGTAAAGACAGGTTAATATAGATGCTTCTGAATCAATAGATATTATACATCAATGCCGGATGTTTTCCAACATTTATTTGTGTGAATTATCGATTATTTAGCAGAATCAATGTTTTACAGGCTGTACATTTAAAGATTTTATGGTAATATAGATTTGTATCAATGAATAATAAGCTGGACGGCAACTGGCGATACGGGAGGAATAAGGGAAACATGGATAATGATAAAGCTTACAGACTTCAGAAAATAGCAGAGTATCGAGTTGATTTTGACCCCTTTTTCCGCTATATACCTTGGCTTTCAGAGCGTAAGGGCAAGAGCCAGTCAAGGGTATATGACGGCGGGGATACCAGCCACTCGGTATCGATTCCGGTATATGACGGCACGCTGCTTAACTTTGTCAAAGGCATGCAGGCCACCGGCCTGATGGATCGTAACTATCCTTATATTTATTCAAACCGTAATATGGTAACAGCGGAGGACGAGCTGTATCAGATCAGTCAAGCGGAACTGAAAGACATGGAGGTAATCCTCGGGATCCTGTCTAAGTATGTGCTTGGAGGAATGACCAGAGGTAAGTTATGGACAGATGCAGTAGAAAACGGGCTTTTTTATCATGCTTTGGTAAAAATAAAAGAAATCCTTGAAGTATGGGATGAACCGCTCGTATAACGGATGAAAGCTGGATCGAAGCTGGATTGTTATTTTGCTCATAGGTGTGATTATTCACAAGGACAGGAGCGGTTATGGGAGATAAATCAGAACAAAAGAAGAGCTACATAGTGGAAACGGCCAGAAAGGTTTTTGTCGAAAAAGGGTTTCGGAGCGTCACCATGCAGGACATTGTGGAAGCATGCGACATCAGCCGCGGCGGCCTATATTTATATTTTGGCAGTACAGAAGAAATCTTTGCGGAGGTACTAAAGCTTTCGCAAGCAGAAGACGACGGACCGTTACCGGAGGGGCTGCCGCCCGACGCGGCAGTTTCTGACATCCTGGCCTATTTTCTCAAGGAACAGAAAAAAGAAATCCTGCGCAAAAAAAATTCCCTCACCGTGGCGATTTACGAATATTACTTCCGCGGCCGCGTCTCGAAAAAGGATAACTTAATGAAAAACCAGTTTGATGCCGGAGTCATTATCCTAGAGAATATGATCCGGGACGGTATCCGTTCAGGCGAATTTTATTGTGAAAACCCCCACGGGGCGGCAAGCAACATCATGTATGTTCTGGAAGGCTTAAGGATTGCCGCAAAGACCGTCGGGATTTCTGAAGCGGCGGTTGATAAAGAACTGTTTTACATTATGCAGGGACTAGTGTTTGAATAAGGCAACAGGACGTTACCGCCATGCCTCCATAATTAAATCTGGTTTTAATAATAGTGACAACCCATAGTTAATCAATTCTTTTATCAATAAGAATAACATCATCTATTTAATACGACATAAGGAGCAGAATAATTGTCATGGGAAACGTGAAACGTATCTATGTAGAAAAAAAACCCCCGTTTGCAGTAAGGGCAAAAGAACTAAAGGAGGAAATCATCAGCTATCTGGAACTGCCGGCTGTCAAGGATGTAAGAGTACTGATCCGGTATGACGTGGAAAACATCTCGGAGGAAATCTTCTTAAGGGCATGCAATACCGTATTTTCCGAACCGCCGGTGGATGTCTTATATCAAGAAACGGTGGCCATCCCGGAGAATGGCAGGGCATTCAGCGTCGAATACCTTCCCGGCCAGTTTGACCAGCGTGCCGATTCGGCGGAACAATGCATCCGCTTTCTAAACGAAGAGGAAGAGCCGGTCATCAAGACGGCGACCACATATTTAATAACGGGTGATATTACAGACAAAGAATGGGACCGAATCAAGTCTTATTGCATTAATCCGGTAGATTCCCGAGAAACCGGCATGACCAAACCGGAGACCTTAATCACCGCATACGACGAGCCAAAGGACATCGGTTGCTACAAAGGCTTTGCCGTCATGTCCGAAGCGGATCTGGCGGAACTCTACGATTCTCTAGGTCTGGCGATGACTTTCAAAGACTTTCTGCATATCCAGAAATACTATCGGGACGAGGAACACCGCGATCCCACCGAGACGGAAATTAGGGTTATGGACACCTATTGGTCCGACCACTGCCGTCATACTACGTTTTCCACCGAACTGACCCAGGTAGAATTTGGTGAAGGCTACTACCGCACCCCTATGGAAACTACCTACCAAAGCTATCTGGATACCCGAGCAGAACTGTTCAAAGACCGTGACGATAAATATATCTGTCTGATGGATCTGGCCCTGATTGCCATGCGTAAACTGAAAAATGACGGAAAACTTGCAGATATGGAAGAATCCGATGAAATCAACGCCTGCTCCGTTATCGTACCGGTAGAAATAAACTACGGCCAAGGCTCCGAAACCGAGGAATGGCTTATTTTCTTCAAAAATGAGACCCACAACCATCCAACCGAGATCGAACCTTTCGGCGGGGCAGCTACCTGCCTTGGCGGAGCCATCAGAGACCCGCTGTCCGGCCGCGGTTATGTCTATCAGGCGATGCGGGTGACCGGTGCGGCTGACCCGACCGTACCCGTATCCGAGACCTTAAAGGGCAAGCTCCCCCAAAAAAAACTGGTCCGCGGCGCCGCTGCCGGCTATTCCTCATATGGCAATCAGATCGGCCTGAACACCGGCCATGTCAAAGAAATCTATCACCCCGACTATGTGGCCAAAAGAATGGAAATCGGCGCAGTGATGGGTGCCGCTCCCCGCAACTGTGTAATCCGCGGCGGCACCGCCCCTGGCGACATCATCATCTTGCTCGGCGGCCGGACCGGCCGTGACGGCTTAGGCGGCGCAACCGGTTCTTCCAAAGTGCATACCGAAAGCTCAATCGAGACCTGCGGTGCCGAAGTCCAGAAAGGCAATCCCCCCACCGAACGCAAGATCCAGCGCCTGTTCCGCCGCGGAGAAGTAAGCAGACTGATCAAAAAATGCAACGATTTCGGAGCCGGCGGCGTATCGGTCGCTATCGGTGAGCTTGCCCCCGGCCTGATCGTCGATCTGGATAAAGTACCGAAAAAATATGCCGGCCTTGACGGCACCGAACTGGCAATCTCCGAATCCCAGGAGCGGATGGCTGTCGTCGTTGCCCCCGAACACGCCGACCTCTTTCTAAGCTATGCCGCCGAAGAAAATCTTGAGGCCGTCCCCGTCGCCGAAGTCACCGCAACGGAACGCCTGATCTTAACATGGCGGAACCAAGAAATAGTTAATATTTCCCGCGCTTTCTTAGACACCAACGGTGCCCATCAGGAAGCTGCCGTCAAAGTAAACATTCCTTCCGAAACCGACAGCTATTTTCAGAAAACAGCCATAAAAGGTGTTGCCGAAGCCCTGACAGAAGGCGACATCCGCAAAGCCTGGCTGACCGAACTGAACGACCTGAACGTCTGTTCCCAAAAAGGCCTGGTGGAAATGTTCGACTCCTCCATCGGAGCCGGCAACGTTGCCATGCCTTACGGTGGCAAATACCAGCTGACGGAAACCCAGACAATGATTGCCAAGATCCCGCTCTTAAAAGGAAAGACCGACACCGTAACCATGATGAGCTACGGCTTCGACCCCTATCTTTCTTCCTGGAGTCCTTATCACGGTGCCGTATATGCCGTGACCGAATCGCTGGCCAAGATCGTGGCCAGCGGCGGCGACTACCGGACGATCCGCTTTACCTTCCAGGAATATTTCCGGCGCATGACCGGCGACCCGGAGCGCTGGAGCCAGCCCTTCGCGGCCTTGCTCGGCGCCTATGATGCCCAGACCGGCTACGGCCTCCCTTCTATCGGCGGCAAAGACAGCATGTCCGGCACCTTCAATGATATCGATGTACCGCCGACCCTGGTCTCTTTTGCCGTCAATATCGCCAAAGAAAACCATATCATTACTTCGGAACTCAAAAAAGCCGGCAATAAGCTGGTTCATTTCATCATCGACAGAGACGAATACGAGATGCCCATCTACGACCAGGTCTGCAAGACCTATCAGCAGATCACCGAGATGATCGGCGAAGGCACGATACTGTCCGCCTATGCCCTCAATGCCAGCGGCCTTGCCGCCGCCATCAGCAAAATGGCCTTCGGCAACAAGCTCGGCGTGTCGATCGAAGCCGACATCCCGGCCAAAAAACTCTTCCGCAACAATCTCGGCGATATTTTAGCGGAAATAACCCCCGAAGCCCTAATAAGAATGGAAGACATGGAGCTGAAGTACCGCATCATCGGCACCATAATCCCCGAACCCGCTTTCACCTATCAGGACATGACTTTACCGCTGTCAGAAGCCCTGAACGCCTGGACCTCCAAACTGGAAAAAGTATTTCCGACCCGCGTCTCCCAAGACCGCACGATCTTTCAGACGCCCCTATACAAGGCTGATTCCGTCTATCTCTGTAAAGAGAAAACCGCAAAGCCGACCGTTTTCATCCCCGTATTCCCCGGAACCAATTGTGAATACGACACCAGACTGGCTTTTGAACGGGCCGGTGCCAAAGTGATCGACAAGGTTTTTCGCAACCGGACAGCAGACGATATCAGGGAATCGGTAAAGGAATATAGCGAAGCAATCGCCCGTTCTCAGATCATCATGTTCCCCGGCGGATTTTCAGCCGGTGACGAACCGGACGGCAGCGCCAAATTCTTCGCCACGGCTTTCCAGAACGAACGCCTTAAAGAAGCCGTCATGGACCTTCTCTATCGCCGCGACGGCCTGGCCCTGGGCATCTGCAACGGCTTCCAAGCCCTGATCAAGCTGGGTCTGGTTCCGTTCGGGGAAATCACCGGCCAGAGCGAAGATTCCCCGACCCTGACGTTCAATACCATCAACCGCCTGATCTCCAAGATGGCATACATCAAAGTGGTTTCCGACAAATCCCCCTGGTTAAGGGAAGCGGGCTTAGGCAATACTTATGTCAATCCTGTTTCCCACGGGGAAGGACGTTTTGTGGCCTCCAAGGAGCAGATCAGCCGTCTGATGGCGGCTGGCCAGATAGCCACCTGCTATGCGGATCCGGACGGAAACATCTCGATGGACGAAGAATGGAACGTCAACGGATCCTATGCTGCCATTGAAGGAATCACCTCCCCGGATGGGCGGTGTTACGGCAAGATGGCTCATGCGGAGCGGGTTACGGATGGGGTTGCGGTCAATATTTATGGGGAGCGGGATGTCAGGATATTTGAATCGGGTGTGCGGTATTTCCAATAAATAAGGTGGTCATCGCCATATTGCCCAGCAAATCATCTGCTCCGGTTCCGGCTCCCGAAAAAAGTGCAACTAAGTTTCTCACCTCAAGTATCGGCTGCTCCCGCTACCGGCGTTCAAGCGCCCTCCATGGCGCATGAAGCCTTGGTCGGACATTCGTGTCCGACCATAGCTAATTTATCTTTTTGTGAGAAACTAAGATGCACTAATTTTCTACCGCAAGTCACCTGAGCAGATGATTTGCTGGGCAATATGGCGATTCGGAATTCCAACTGGTAGGTTGTAATGGAGTTAATCTTTTAAAATTACCGTTTTTCTGCATGTTCAGTATGGTCTGCTGGCCAAGGAAGAGGAGAAGCTGCCATTTGGCGGGCATGTTGTCAGCACCCTTTAGCATTTCTACTTGAATGAGGACTTTATTTTTACTGTACTTGTGGAGCCTGAGGAAGTTATAATAGGCTGACCCATAGGCTCAGGTCTTAGCCTGTGCCGTCGATGCTGTCAAAGCCGTTTGTATGGCGGTAAGAAGCCTTGTAGGAGCGGTTCAGCCGCTCGGTCATCTACTTGAACGGGCAGTGCTTGGAAGATCGGCTATCTTAAGCTTCTGCTACTTCAGGGAGTGTGAATCATCGAAAGCCCATTGATTGAGGGATATATCTGCAGATCAGATTTAATAACTAGCATCCAGCAGGCCAGCAATTTATTTGATAAAGGTGTTGAATGATGCCTAACAAATAAAGTATAATGTCCATAAGCAATGTCTCCTTGTGTATGAGGTTGGTTTGGCGATTGACATTATACCAGAAAAGGGAGGACATTGCTCTTTTTTTTGGACTTCCACAATATCAAGGTTTTTACATGAGTTAATTATAAAAATTTGACACTGCCACTTTATGAAGGAAGAAATAATTTATTTGCAAGAATATCTATTCCTATCAGTTGGAATACCGAATCGCCATATGGCCCAAGCTTCATCTGCTCCGGTGACTGCGGGAGAAAATTAGTGCATCTTAGTTTCTCACGTAAGACAAGACTAGCTATGGGCGGACACGGATGTCCGACCAAGGCTTCATGCGCCATGGAGGGCGCTTGAACGCCGGTAGCGGGAGTAGCCAAAATTGAGGGTGAGAAACTTAGATGCACTTATTTTCGGGAGCCGGAACCGGAGCAGATGAAGCTTGGGCCATATGGCGATGACCGAGAAACAAAGATATGACCGAGAAACGACAGCCCCATGAACATGGAGTAGATTACAGTGAAAGAATTAATTAAGACAGCCAGAATCCCCATACTTCTCTTCCTTGCAGTAATCCTGTCCGAATTACTGCTGTGGAATATTTTTCCTGTCATCAGCATGTTTTATCAGGAAATCAATCTGGCTCCGCAGAACTGGGAGGGAGCGGCAATTCGTCAGGAGGACGGATCCTACCTGCTGCCGGACGGGATACTTACCGTTACCATTCCGGATATCAATAAAAGGATTTATAATATGCACCTCGATTTAGTGCCGCTGTCACCTGCGGGAGCTGTCGGCGAAGATGGCCTTGTGCAGTCCGTTTCCTATGTAATCTGGCTGAGCGATGAGGGGAATTATTATCCGTATGAGCTGCCTGCAGGCATTATCGTGGAAGGGGTTCGGGCGACAGAATTTACGGATATCCATACTTCGGGAAAGGTAAAAGATATTCAGATCGCCTTTACAGCGCCGGAGAATACCGTTGTCGGCAACATGGTCATTCGGGCGAACGTGAGGCTGCCCTTTGTTTTTTCTCTGTTCAGGATGGTTTTCCTGTATCTGGTGCTGATAATCGGCTGGCTTTTGCTTTCGGGAAAAGCCTTGGCACAGTCGTGCCGGGCTATGGGCAAGAAACGGATAGTGGCTGTAATCGTGCTTCTGTCGGTGCTTCTGATCGGCTGTTATCAGCTGGCCGTGCTGAATCCGGCATTTGTGCGGCCGACATGGCCGCATCATCGGCAGTATCAGGAACTGGCGGAGCTGATCGTCCAAGGGAAGGTGGTGTTTGATGATGAGCCGCCGCTAGAGATGATTAATGCGGAAAACCCATATGATACCATTTGGCTACAGGCGCAAGGGGTATCCTATCGAGCGGATTATGCTTATTATAACGGCAGATATTATGTTTATTTTGGGATTGTTCCGGAACTTTTATTGTATTTGCCGTTTTATATGATTTTGGATTTGCCGCTGCCTAATTATTTTGCTGTATTTTTGCTGTTTTCGGGTTTTATGCTAATGGTTTTTGCTTTGTACCGGGAAGTGATCCGCCGTTTTTTTCCCGACACACCGCCTTTGATCTGGCTGTTAGTTTCTTTTATGACGGTGATTTTAGGAAGCCATATTTTTTTGATAAAGGATCCGGATTTGTATAAAGTGCCTATCACTGCCGCTTTGATGTTTACTGCGGCAGGGTTTGTGTTTTGGCTGAAGGCGCTGGGCGGGAGCGGGGTTAAAAAGCGGGTACTTCTTGCCGTTGGTTCGCTTTGTATGGCATTAGTGGCGGGCTGCCGTCCGCAGATGCTGTTGTACTCAGGCCTCGCAATACTTATTTTACGGGAGAAGAAGTTGTTATCCTGGGGATCGTGGCGGGATAAGCTGGCTTTTGGCGTGCCGTACCTGGCAGTTGCGGCTGGAATTATGTATTATAATTGGATCCGTTTTGGTTCGGTATTTGATTTTGGGGCAACCTACAGTTTGACCAGTAATGATATGACGAAGAGAAGGTTTGATCTGGAGCAGACCCTTCAAGGGCTGCATTACTACTTCTTTCAGTTGCCGTTGATTGATACGGTTTTTCCTTTTATCCGTCGAGATCCGGTGGAAACGGGCTATATGGGAAAACTCAATGCGGAATATGTATATGGGGGCTTGATGACAAGCAATGCATTTATCTGGTTCACCGGATTTCTGCCGTCGGTCGGGAAACGGCTTAGAGAAAAAGGACTTTCCTTGTTTGTGTGGACCGCAATGGCGGTTTCGGTAGCTTTAGCTGTTACAGATATTACTTATGCCGGGATTCTACAGCGATACATGGCGGACTTTACCTGGGGATTCGGATTGGCGGCAGGGATCGTGGCACTGGCTTGGACGGAACAGATGATGGAGTCGGCGGCACAGCAGATCCAGGAAGTGAAAGAGGAGCTTAAGGTGCAACAAACGGCGAAGAAAATGCATATGTCGCTTCCGAAGGTTTTTCTGGGAATTTTGGTTCTTCAGGGCTTGTATTCGTTTTACCTTATTTTTGGGGGAGCGGAGGGCACTTTTGGCTTGAAGAATATGGCACCGCAGGTGTTTTATCGTATTTCGTCCTGGTTCTAAGAATAATTAAGAACATTACGGACAATTAAGGATATTTAAGAATATTTAAGAACATTTAAGAATAAAGCTTAAGCTGAGACACTACAAAACTACCTCCTGTAAGGAGCCAGACAGAAAAATGAAAATCATCTCTTCTGGCTGGCGGAGTGGTGGGTAAAGAACCGGTAAATGGCCTTAATTTCAGCAGCGAAATTCGTTCGATTAGATTTGTTGTTGACTTTTTTTGAAATTGTAATATAATAGATGAATAAGTTCTCTTATCAGTCATTCTGATTGTCTGTAGCTGGTTCTTAGTTTACTGTATATCTTTTTATTTTCATTAAATTAATTGAGCATGAATTTATTATTTATGATATGTGTTTTGTGTCAATCATTTTCTGCTGAAATTATAACAGGAATGATTATGGATACTTGACACCAGAAGGGGATAAGAGTATTGTCAATATATAAGGCAAGCCTTATTCGCGTTTACCCGCAGATTATCATTAACTAAAAGGAGAGCGCATGGAGCGTAAATCACAAGATGTCCTGAAAAGAATCAAGGTGTTAAAAAGGCTTGCGGCCCTTGTTCTTTTGGCGGCCTTTTTAGTGACGGCCCTGACAGCGGAAGCGTTTGTCGTGAAGCATCGGGAACATGCGCATGATTATCGTGGGTTTGGCGGCAGTTGTACTGCGTGTGCTCAGGTCAAATATGCGGAAAGCTTGTTAAGACAATTCAGTACGTCTCTTATCAGCACATTGTTTGTGCTGATTCAATTGTTATCGGCAGCGGCAGTGATCAGTGCCGTATATTGCCGCACGGCAGTACCGACTCTTGTAAATATGAAAATACGCATGGACTGTTGAATCTCCGGAAGATAGTATGGTGCCGTATGTGAAATGCTTGCAGGCATTGATCAGGGGCGTTTTGGGGTAACTTATTTTTGATGTCATGAAAATCGGAGGTTTTTAGAATATGAGGCGTAAAAAGATAAATAAAACGATAAATATATTGTTAATTACGGTGTTATTATTGGTAAGTGTGTCCGGTTGCGGTCAGAGTAATGTTGCCGTTGATAATGAACAGCAACCGGCAGGGAATGAACAGGCTGATAACGGTCAGACAGGGCTTGGACAAGCGGATGGCGAGATGGCAAATCAGCAGGAAGAAGAGAAGATAAGTATTGTCTGCACGATTTTTCCGCAATATGACTGGGTGCGGGAGATTATGGGCGACAGAGCTGAAGACGTGGAACTGACGCTTTTGCTGAATGGTATGGCTGATCTCCACAGTTATCAGCCCACGGTAGAGGATATTGTGAAAATATCAAGCTGCGATCTGCTTATCTATACCGGCGGCGAATCCGATGTATGGGTGGAAGATGTGCTTCGCGATGCGACAAATCCTGATATGGTGACAATCAATCTGCTGGAATCTCTTGGAGACAACGCTAAAGCAGAAGAGATTCTTGAAGGAATGGAAGATGACGGGCATGATCATGGCAGTGAAGAAGCCCACGAAGACGAAGAGGCGCATGAAGACGAAGAGGCGCATGAAGGCGAGGAAGCCCATGAAGGCGAGGAAGCCCATGAAGGCGAGGAAGCCCATGAAGGCGAGGAAGCCCATGAAGGCGAGGAAGCAGCCCATGAAGGCGAGGAAGCCCATGAAGACGAGGAAGTCCATGAAGATGAGGAAGCGCACGAAGGCGAAGAAGCCCATGAGGATCATGAAGAGGTACTTGACGAACATGTATGGATGTCGCTTAAGAACGCGGAAATGCTCTGCTTAGTTATTGAGGAAGTGTTGTCAGCTTTGGATACAGAGCATGCGGAGCAATATGAAAGCAATGTGCTGGCGTATGTAGAGAAGCTGTCATCGTTAGACGAGCAGTATCAAGGAGTAATAGGCGCTTCATCGAATAAGACATTATTAATCGGGGACCGTCATCCTTACCGTTATCTGTTTGATGACTATGGTTTGAACTGCTATGCCGCATTTGTCGGCTGTTCTGCCGAAACGGAGGCGAGCTTTGAGACAATCGTTTTTTTGTCGAGGAAGCTTGATGAACTGGCGCTTAACCATGTTATCGTGACGGAAAGCACGGATCAGGCCTTGGCCAGGACCATCATCGAAAACAGCACTGCCAAAGACCAGAATATCCTTGTGCTGGATTCCCTGCAATCGATAACTACGCAAAATATGGGGGAAGGAATGACGTATCTTTCCATTATGGGAAACAATCTGGATATTATTAAGCAAGCAGTTAATAATTGAGGAAATATTGATGTATCATTGTTTTTAACTAAGAATGAACAGTAACTTACAATAAGGAGAAGATTATGCCACAGCTGTCCTGTCAGGACATTACCCTTGGTTATGAAGGGAAAATAGTAGTCGCCAATCTTTCGTTTACGGTCAGCGCCGGAGATTATCTGTGCGTGGTCGGAGAGAACGGTTCCGGGAAAACTACGTTGATGCAGTCTATATTGAGATTAAAGGCCCCTATGTCAGGACAGGTCGTCACCGGTGACGGCCTGAAACCTGAAGAAATCGGTTATTTGCCGCAACAGACTGAGGTGCAGAAGGATTTTCCCGCATCCGTGCGAGAAGTGGTTCGTTCCGGCTGTCTGAACGGATGCGGGATGCGGCCATATTACAACAGGGCACAAAAAGACATGGCCGATGAAAACATGGAAAAACTGGGGATCAGGGATCTGGCGAAGCGCTGTTACCGGGAACTCTCCGGCGGCCAGCAGCAGCGAGTGCTGCTGGCCAGGGCTTTATGTGCTACCAGAAAGCTATTACTGCTGGATGAGCCGGTGGCAGGGCTTGATCCCAAAGTGACGAAAGAAATGTATGATATTATTGCGATGCTGAACCAGAGCAGCGGCATTACCGTAATGATGATATCTCATGACATCGCGGCAGCGGTAAAATATGCCTCGCATATCCTGCATATCGGGAATCAGCAGCAGCTGTTTTACGGGATTACCGAACAATATCTGCAAAGCGAGCTAGGCAAGATATATGCCGGATGGGGAGGTGCCAAGGTATGACGGCAGGAACGGGTACGTTTTGGGAGAATTTGCCGAATTTATCGATTGCTGATATCATGAATAAGTTAGCTGAGTATTTTGAGTTTGTAAATGTCCGTTATGCACTGGTGGTCGGCATTTTCATTGCTTTTTGCTCGGCGCTGCTGGGGGTCACGTTGGTATTGAAACGGTTCTCGTTTATCGGAGACGGGCTTTCCCATGTTGCTTTCGGAGCAACGGCGGTGGCAACGGCGGTGAAACTGACCAATGAATTCTGGCTGGTGCTGCCGGTTACGGTTATATGTGCGGTTTTGCTGCTTAGAACCGGACAGAACAGTAAGATCAAGGGAGATGCCGCGACAGCGATGATCTCGGTCGGGACATTGGCAATCGGCTATCTGGTGATGAACATAAGTCCCCAGTCAACCAATGTGGCCGGCGATGTCTGTTCGACGCTGTTCGGTTCCTTGTCGATCCTGACACTGACATCGAATGAAGTATGGCTGTGTGTAATTTTGTCGATTGCCGTGATTGTAATATTTTTTATATTATATCATAAAATATTTGCAGTTACCTTTGATGAAAACTTTGCGACAGCAACCGGAACCAATGCCAAAAGATACAACCTGGTTGTGGCGGTGATCATTGCCATCATTGTTGTTTTAGGGATGAATATGGTGGGATCGCTTTTGATCTCGGCGCTTGTGATCTTTCCGGCGTTGTCGGCCATGCGTGTTTTTAGGAGTTTCAAGGCAGTGATTTTCTGTTCGGCAGCTGTGTCGGTCATATCGGCAACGGCAGGGATGCTGATTGCGATCTTGGTGGGCACTCCGGTTGGTCCCACGATTGTCGCTGTCTATATTTTCGGGTTTGCTATTTTTAGCGTGATCGGCTTTTTTGTCGGTCTCAGACGTTAGTCGGCGCCGCTTGGCGCAATACGGAAAGGAGGAAAATATGAGAAAAAAAGGGTTGCTGTTAGTATTATCTATGTTGTTTTTAGTATGGACTGCCGGATGTGCAGGAACCGCACCTGAAAGCAATGACAGCGCCAGTAAGGAAAGTGCAAGTAAGGAAAGGGCAAGTGAGGTAAGCGCGAGTAAGGAAAGCAGCGTCAGCGGGGAAAGTGCTGCGTCAGCAGATGTTGATATCGACCTGACTGCACTCAGCAGTACCATGGTTTATGCCGAGGTATATAACATCACGACTAACCCGGATGACTATGTCGGTAAGACGATCCGGATGCGCGGTCCTTACAGAACGTCATTTTACGATATGACGGGCCTGAATTATCATTATGTGCTGATTGAAGATGCCGCGGCCTGCTGTCAGCAGGGGATTGAGTTTAAACTGCCCGGAGACTTGGTCTATCCGCAGGATTATCCTTCGGTGGATGAGGAAATCGAAGTGGCCGGCGTGTTCGGCAGCTATGACGAACTAGAGTATACCTATTACTATCTGGAAGTAGATGAAATGTCGGTGATTGAAGGTTAGCCTGTTTGTTATGCAGTAAGGAGCAGCCAGATGGTCGGAAACCTGGAATATTATAAGGTGTTTTATTATGTGGCGCAATGCGGGAGCCTGACGGTTGCGGCAGAAAAACTGGCAATTTCGCAGCCGGCCGTAAGCCAGGCGGTAAAACAGCTGGAAACCAATCTGGGAGTCAAGCTGTTTTCTCGGGTGTCGAAGGGGGTTCGTTTAACGAAGGAAGGAACCCTCTTACATGAATATGTGGTCAAGGGATATGAACGGATTGAACTGGGGGAGCAGCAGCTTAGAAAGATGCTGGATCTTGAACTCGGCGAACTGCGGATCGGGGCTAGCGATATGACCCTGCAGTTTTACCTGTTGCCATATTTAGAAAGCTACCATGAAAAATATCCGCAGATCAAAGTACAGGTCAGCAATGGGCCGACGCCGGAAACACTGATGCTCTTAGAGAACGGAAGCATTGATTTTGGCATTGTGAGCAGCCCGTTTGAAAAGAAGCGTCATATGAAAGTGGCGGAAGTGAAGGAAATAGAAGATGTTTTCGTTGCGGGAAGAAAGTTCATGCAGTATAAAAACAGGATGCTGGATTTACAGGAGCTGGAGAAGCTTCCGCTAATTACTTTGGAGAGGAATACCAGCACGAGAAGTTTTATGGATGATTACCTGAAGAAAAACGGAGTGGCAATCAGCCCGGAGTTTGAGCTGGCCAACAGCGGGATCATCGTCCAGTTTGCCCTGCGTAATCTGGGGGTCGGCAGTGTCATGAAGGACTTCGCGCAACAAGACCTGGATTCGGGGAAACTGTTTGAACTTCGATTTAACAAGATCATACCGAAGCGACAGTTCTGCGTGGTTACCCACACAGAGAACCTGCTTTCGGTGGCGGCGGAGAATTTCTTAAAAGTATTGGGCAGAGAAATGCAGTAAATGATTACAGAAATGAAATGCAGTAATGATTGCTGAAAATGAAATGCAGTAAATGATTGCTGAAAATGAAATGCAAGTAAATAAAGCCAGAAAAATTCAGGTGTCCTCGCTGTTATCTTCTTTCTTTTTCAACTTGCCTAAGGACCAGATGGTGAGCCATATAATGATGGGCAATCCGATAGTGGCATACAGACAGGCGGCAAACAGGTGACCCTTGCCCGGGAAATCCAGGATGGCCACGATAAGCGTAGCGACATAGAGGGAAACCAATAAAACGATACCTATTATGGCAGCAATTTGTTTTGGTGTTTTTTTCATTTGTTCATTCTTTCCTTTACTTTTTTATTATTGTGAAAGACTCTTGCTCTGCTTACATTGTGGCAGGAAGGTATTACTGGTTGATCACAACATTTGTTGTTATGAATATAGCATAGATTGTGCTGAATGAAAACCCCTAACATCAGTTCAGATCAAGGTATTAAAGGTGAGATAAAGGTGCGGATAAAGGTGCGGATATAAAATGAAGGATAAATGGATTTGGTTCGGACGCGGATTTAAAGATGGATTTCCAGTATTTCTAGGGTATTTTGCCGTTTCCTTTACACTTGGTATTGCAGCGAAAAAAGTCGGTTTGTCGGCTTTTCAAGCGACATTGATGTCGGTGGTCAATTATACGTCGGCAGGACAGTTTGCGGCGATCGGGCTGATCGGTATGGGTGCGGCCTATCTGGAAGTGGCAGTGACGCAGCTAGTGGTTAATATCCGCTATTTTCTCATGTCATGTGCGTTAAGTCAGAAGCTGGACGATAAGCTGCCTTTTTATCACCGTTTGTTACTGGCAGGCACGATTACTGATGAGATTTTCGGTCTCTCATCAGCGGCGGAAGGAAAACTCCATCCTTATTACAGTTATGGGGCGATGTCATTTGCCGCTTTAGGATGGGGCGGCGGGACCTTGGTCGGTGTAGCGACCGGTCATGCCTTGCCGACAGGGATATTAAGTGCGTTTGGTGTTGCTTTATATGGAATGTTTCTTGCGATCATCATCCCGAAAGCCAAGGGCAGCAGATTTTTTGCGGGACTGATTGCCATTTCTATGCTCTGTAGCCTGCTGTTTACCGTCTTGCCGATTCTCAGGGAAGTCTCGTCGGGATTTCGGATCATTATCCTGACAGTAATCATTGCCGGGGCCGCTGCTATCCTGTTTCCGGTACCGGATCTGGAACCAGATCCAGAACTAGACTCGAGACGAAAGGAGGATTGCGGTGCGGAATAACATTTATATATACATCTTAGTTATGGCAGCGGTGACCTATCTGATCCGTGCCCTGCCCTTAACGCTGATCAGGAAAGAAATAAAAAATAAAACAATGAGGTCGTTTCTGTATTATGTCCCTTATGTGACATTGGCAGTCATGACTTTTCCGGCGATTTTGACGGCAACAAAAAATATCGGATCAGGGATCGCCGGGTTTGTGGCGGCAGTACTGATTGCTTTGAGGCGCGGAAGCTTGTTTCTGGTTTCGGCGGTAGCCTGTGTAACTGTTTTTTTGTGGGAGCTGCTGTTTTCCTATATCGGCATGTATTAAAATGCTGTATATGGTGGGAAAATTAATATGATGTCGATATATTTTGGAACAATATCTTTAAAATTAGTTTTTACCCTGCTATAATATAATAATAAATGTAGTATTATTACTTTATTTTGATTTCATGATATGAGTAATATTGTTATTAAGTTTAACATGATCAATTAGGTGAAGTTGAAATCGAAGGTATTAGTGAGGTATTAATATGTCAGAAGTGAACATATGGAAGCCAATTTTTTATGATAAGAACTTGTGGGGGAATGCTAACACTGCCGCATTTGATCGTATTGCACCGTCATGGAACGAGTATAGAGTGAAATTAAATAAAGACGAAGGAGAATATGCAGAATTTGTAAAGAAATTAAAATATGAACATTCCGTCGAGACAGGAATTATTGAGCGTCTTTACGATGTTGATGAATCAGGTGTAACCATAACATTATTGAAAGATGGTATCAATAGTAACTTTTTACAACATGAAGATATAGATAATTCCGAAAAAGTTTATGCGTTAATTCGCGACCAATACAAAGCAATTGATGGAATATTTAGTTTTATAAAGAATGAACGATCAATCTCAACAAGTTATATTAAGGAGCTCCACGGTGTGATTACACGTAGTCAGGAAACTACTGATGCTATTACTTCCTTGGGTGAAATAATAAAAACTCCTTAATTGAAAGGAGAATACAAACGGCAGGAAAATAATCCTTTGCGTCATCATGATGGGACTGTTTTTAGATATTGCCCCCCCCTACAAGTAAGTTCTGAAATGGATAATCTGATTCAAATTTATGACAGAATGGTAAAAGAACAAGTACATGTAATAATCAGGGCTGCTTTTTTTTCATCATGCGTTAACTACGATCCATCCGTTTCAAGATGGGAATGCCACACAGAGACACCAAATAAAAGCAGCGTAGCAGCAACAAACAACTCCTATCATGTCATGAAAATTAAATAGATGATACTTAAAAGCCATTTG
>QMCD01000017.1_pt1 | contig 122701 bp, 87 predicted proteins | sample 1821841 | NCBI WGS metagenome assembly QMCD01 (sample SAMN01991225, study PRJNA193472) | Termite gut metagenome, whole genome shotgun sequencing project. | isolation source: worker | host: Macrotermes natalensis
CAAATGGCTTTTAAGTATCATCTATTTAATTTTCATGACATGATAGGAGTTGTTTGTTGCTGCTACGCTGCTTTTATTTGGTGTCTCTGTGTGGCATTACCATCAGGCACTGGCCGACTGTGCCCGCAGAAGAAAACTTCTTCTTGGTTAGCCTGCCGTTTTCTTTGATAAAGGTTATACTAAATATCCGGAACGACACAAACTCATAACCGCTTATAATTCCGGCAATCAGATGCCCGGCTTCATGTATCAGTACCTGAACTGCAAAGTCGAAATAGAGTGTTAAGAAAAGTAAAAACAATTCCGGTAATCCGAATGTTATTCCCTCGCCGATAAATAAGATAGCAAAGGTGCCGCCTAACAAAACACCTACAGGTACATTGATCAAGAAGCGAAGACGTTTGCTTCTTTTGTTGCTATCTGTATTTTTTTCTCTTTCATAGTTTATTTAACTGATCCTTTGTTTTTATTGGCTCTTTTATAATTATAACTTTGCAATATTTTCAATTTCCAGCGAGCAGGTCAGCGCCGCTGCCGCCGTATTCAGGCCATGTGTCTCATTAATCGCCTCCATGATTGCGTTGCGGCTTTCTCTGGCAGCAACAATAAAGATAATCTCCTTCTCGGCCTGAAGGCTGATGCCGTAGAACTGCATGGTATCTTCGTGGCCGCCCGCCCACCGGGAACGGACTACCGTACCCCCTCTGGCTCCGGCACTCCTAGCTGTATCCATTACATCATCCGTATTTCCCTGATTTACCACGACAATTATCAGGCTGTCATTTCCGCTCTGTTTCATTATTCCGCCTCCATTTCCATTTTCTTCCGGTGTCAGCCGTTTTTCAAACAGTTTGCCGGCGGCCAGATTGGTAATCCCTGACAGCGGCATATCGAATACAATGCCCTTGGCATCCAAGTCCCGGTATAAATTTTCCTGTAACTGATACATAAGCCGGTTTACATTACTGTCGCATCCCATGCTGATCAAGATGTCCCGCTCCGAGGTGCCAAAACCCAGAGCATCCAGTAAGTCGGAAGACGCCGTTCCCTGTCCGACGCTCTGAAAATTACAGACCACTCTGTACTCCGCAAAAAGCCTGGCAACAGCTGTCCCCTGTCCCCGCTCGACAAATGCCATAACCAGCTTTATGCCTTCTGTTTTTTCCGCCATGACGTTTCCCTTTCCATATCTATACTCATCTATACTCATCTTTACTTATCTATACTTATCTATACTTATCTATACTTATCTATACTCATCTATACTCATCTATACTCATCTATACTCATCTATACTTATCTATACTTATCTATTCTATACTGATTATACTTACATATACTATCTCTGCAATAGTGATACACATATCTATATAGCGATATATATCAAGGTTTTATAATATTCGCTCTTATAATATTCGCTGGTGTAAGATGGGTACTTACCGACCGGTCAGTCAAAATAAATAATAACATCTTCCGACGGTTCCATCCCGGCTGCTGACGGCACTCCTTCCGGTTCCGTCTGCTCGGCCAGACGCCGTTTCTCAAGCCAGTGCCTGATCCTGCTGGTTAGCCCCAGCATCTGGATGGTCAGTAGCGGCGTCATGGCCACCATCGCCACGATGCCGAAAGCATCGGTCATAATATTGCCGCCGACCGCCTGACAGGCTCCTACCGCCAATGGCAGTAGAAAGGTCGCCGTCATCGGGCCGCTGGCAACGCCGCCGGAGTCAAACGCGATACCGGTAAATATCTGCGGGACAAAAAAGGTCATAATTAGGGAAATCGCATAGCCCGGTATCAGGAACCACATAATATTCAGCCCGGTCAGGATCCGGAGCATGGCAATCCCGGCCGACACCGCGATACCGATGGACAGGCTCTGGCCGATGGCTTTCTGAGATATGGAACCGTTGGTGATCTCCTCCACCTGCTTGGTCAGTACCTGCACGGCCGGCTCCGCTCGGACAATAAAATACCCGATGAGCATTCCGATCGGCAGCAATAGCCACTTATGCCTGTCCCCGGCTATTTCCGCGCCGATATTCTGTCCAGCCGGCATAAAGCCCACATTGACACCGGTCAAAAACAGCACAAGGCCGACATATGTATAGATAAAACCGGCAACAATCCGGATCAGCTGCCGATGATGAAATCTCTTGGCGATGAACTGGAATATCAGGAACAACAGCACAATAGGGATTAATGCCAAAGCCACTTCCCGTGCGTAAACCGGGATTGCTTTCAGGAACTCCGCACCCGCTTCCTTCGTCGTATTAAGCTCCACCATAGACACCGGCGTATAGGTCGCTTCTTCTGGCCGGTACAAGATCCCTAGGATCATGACGGATAGGATCGGTCCGATGCTGCATAAGGCAATCAGGCCAAAACTGTCGCTCCGGGAGTTCTTATCGCTTCGCACGGCAGCCATACCGATACCGAGCGCCATGATGAAGGGCACGGTAATCGGACCGGTCGTTACCCCGCCTGAATCAAAGGAAACCGCCACAAAGGCATTGGGGGTAAAATAAGATAAGATAAAGATAATAGCGTAAAAGAAAAATAAAGTATAGGATAACGGTATCTTTAACAACATACGTAATTCGGCAATAATTAGAAAAAATCCCACCCCGGCTGCTACCGTCAGGATCAGGATCATATTATCAAGGGACTCAACCTGCTCGGCCAAGACCTGAAGATCCGGCTCCGCAATAGTAATCAGAAAGCCCAAGATGAAGCATACTGCCAGTGACACGGTGATTTTCTTGGTTTTGCTCATCTGGACGCCGATTCCTTCCCCCATCGGGATCATCGCCATATCCGCTCCCAAAGTGAAGAAGCCCATCCCCAAGATCAGCATGGCGGCACCGATCAAGAATAGCAGCAGCGTGGCCGGTGTCAGCGGTGCGATCGTCATACTGAGAAACATAACAATGACAGTAATCGGCAGTACCGATAGTACCGATTCATGTACTTTCTCTCTTAACAGTTCGTGAAATCTCAATAAAACTCTCCTTTGCTCTTTTATAGTCTTTATCATACTATAATAAAACTATTGTTTCAACCATTATTGATTTGGGTTGATCGGATCATTAACTTTATATTATAAATGATTTTCACGGCCTTAAGACTGCCGTTACTATGCTATGAGGGGCAATCCGCAAGGGCAGGCAGGCCGTTTCTTCCCGGAGAACCAGCTCTGCCGGTATGTCCGTCCGGTTAAGCATGACAGCCGTCCGGCTGCCGTCGGGATTGACGAAGGCCACGGTTTCGATCCTGTCTGTGTACGAGGAGGTCAGGATCTGCCGGGCGCCTTTTAAGATATATCTGCTGAAATGCCCTATATAATAATAGCTCAGGTGCTTTTCCACGCCGCCTTTGCCGTCGGCCATCATCGGAGCCGCGCAGAAATTGCCCACATGGTTGGGGCCGCCGTTTTCATCCAACAGCAGATTCCAGTCCAAGATAGCATTACAGCCAGCCTTTAGGTTGCCGAGGATATCATGGGCATACATTTCCGCCTTCTGCACTTCGCCGCTATCCGCAAACCGGGAATATTCCACACAGCCTTCCGTAAAGAATATCTTGAGTTCCGGATAGACTTTCCGTACTGCCCGGATGGCATCAAAGTGATCGCCGGTATACCAATGCACGGAAGCCCCTGCCACTTGTTCCCGGCAGCCTTCAACTTGAAAAGTATCCCGTATTCTATGATATAAGCCTTCTTTGTTGTGATCCCAGATAAAGATGCCGATGTCATCCAAGCCAGCTCTTTTGAAGGCCGGCGCAAGGAAACGGGCCACAAAATCCCCTTCCTCCCGAGCCGAATAAATACAGGAATCCCAGGTCTGGACTGCCTGCGGCTCATTCTGGACATTAACATACCGGATAAATATGCCACGTTTCCGGTACTCTTTTATAAAGCGCACGAAGTAGGCTGCCCAGCTTTCCTTGTATTCTTCCAGCAGGCTGCCGCCATGGTTCATATCCCGGTTGCTTTTCATAAATGCCGGCGGCGACCAAGGGGCACATAGCCAGTCAATCTGGCCGGCGGCCTGGCGCAGCGCCTGATGCAGCAGGGGGAGGATTTCCTTTTCGTCGTGGCTTATGTTGAAAGTTTTCAGCTCTTTATCGCCTTCTTCGATATATGTGTAATTACCTAGGCTGAAGTCACAGCTATGGATCGGTATCCTTCCCATGTTATATCTTAGCCCACGCTCCGAATAATATCCTTCCGTCACGGTGTTTTGCCCGGCTTCAGAAAGCGCGGCATAACAATGTGCCGCCGCTTCCGTAACAGCACCGCCGAAGCCGTGGATTTCCTGCTCCCTGATATCCGGAAACAGGTTGATGACGTGCATATATTCTTCGATATTAAGTGTCTGGGCTGATGCTTCTTCCCACCGTTTTCCTGAATCCAGACTGGTTGTAATTATTGATGCTTGCATTGTGCGTCTCCTATTCTATTTTTATTTTTATTGCTATAGCCTTCCCTTCCCTTATTTCTGTGGCCAAACTATGCCCCAGGACTCCTTGCTTGACGATGTGGGTTCCTTTATCACGGAAGGTCATCTCTATATCCTGGATCTGATAGTTTCCGGGGATGTAGTCTTTTCTTTCGGCAAACTCATAGCTTACCTTTGTCCGGCCCAGGAAAGCCGCTTCAACCTTGCGGTCTTCACCAATCAGGATGCGGGGGAGGCAGGGCGCGAAGGTGAGACTCAGGCTGCCGTTTGCTTCCTTGAATATCTCATCGCCAAACATCATGATTTTCCACATCTGCAGGAATTCGGCGGTGGAACCGCTGAGCCGGGCTACGAAACCACGGCCATGCAGCGTCCGGTCAGGGTTGGCGGAACTGGCAATGAAAGAGGAATTCTCCCATATGCTTCTTCCATAAACCGCCGGATCCAGAAAAGGAATGACGGTGTTGACAAAATCCGCGAGATATTGCTGATATAGCTTACATTTCAGCAGTTCTAGCAGGTACTTATATTCCATATGCAGCCATATCGATTCGTTTTCCAGCCAGCCGGGGGTGAATACCTTTACCCGCCCCAGTTCATAGGACGCATCTTTTAAGGAGGCGTTTACCTTGTACATTTTCAGCTTTTCATCATATAACTCACTGGACTTCACCGCCGCGGCCAGTTTGCTTTTCTCCTGTCTGGAGCCGGGAAGCTTCAGATGGCGGACGGCTCCCTCCAGAAAGGCCGGGAGCGGGACAGGCTTAAAATAAAGCGGGTTGATCTCGCCCTTGGCTTCGGTATATTCGGTCATTTCATAGGCAAAGTAAGTCGGATATCGTTCTCCCGTCATCTGTCTGGCCCGCTGAATGCCGTGGTCAACCGCCTCTTTTAGATGGGCGAGGATAGCGGCCGCCTGTTCTTTAGCCATGGAAGTCTTTATGCCGCTGATGCCCTGAAAAGTTTCCCGCCAGTATTTTTCCTTGTCATCATTACGTTTGCTCCAGATGATGAGGAGTTCCTGGGCAGACTGCTTATCCATGCCGGCCAGCGCTGTCCGGTCCATCGCCTGGAGCAGAAGCGCCACTTCCTGGGTCAGCCGAAGCGGGCCGGGGCAGCTGTCCAGAGCGGCGATGACAAAATCCAGGGTCCGGGATAGTTCGCAGGTTTCGGCCATGCTGGAACCGAACATGGCCGGAAGGCCGTTGAGGGCATCATACCAGCCCGGCCGGCCGCCTTCCATCTCTATGCCCATACCGTAAGCATCAAGGGCAGCATATTTGGTGGCACAGAGCATAAGCAGCTTTTCCAGCAGGGTTACCTTGATAATATTGCCGCGGCCGAAATCGGCGCGCAGATGTTTATCCGCGGCAGTGACCTTCTTGCCTTCATCCAGGAAACGGTATTGGCGTATGCCGTTATCCGTTTTTACATAGCGCTTGCGGCGGGGCAGGATCGGTATCTGGGTACGGTAATAGGTATACTCTTCGGCGGTCAGCAGTTCTTGTTTTTGGTCGGGATACAAGGAAAGATAGGCTTCAACAAGATCCAGACAGTATGTCCAGTGGTCGGACCAGTAGCCCTCGCCGAACTCGGCACTGCTTTCCTCCTCGGACGCTTCCATGATCCTGGCAAAGTAAATATCCCTTTCATCGGCCGGTAACATGGTATCCAGCTTCCGGTAGAGGGCGCCCGGCGTAAAGGGCAGGGACAGGCTTTGCTGCAGCTCCTCTTTTTGCTCTTGGGTCAGCGGATCCAAGATATTTTCACATTTTTCTTCCGCCAGACCGAAGGTCACTCTTTCTACCGCGAGGGGATTGTAGCCGTCAAGCTGGATCAAGCTATAAAAGCGCCGGATATTTTCTTTTTGGACGATTGGGGTAAAGAAATTATCCATCCGGCGGTTCTGACATATATCCCGGTAATTGCCGTTCCCCTGGGAATAAAATTCCGGCAGCATCCGGAAATTATTGTAATCCCTTTCCAGATCGCCGTGCTTGCGGGAATAGACATAAAAAACCTTGCCACCCGGCAGCAAAATAGGAGCGCCGCCGCGCAGCGTGTTGTCCATGTAGGTATAGCGGCAATATTCATCGAAGTCCGGGCTGGCCGTCTTGGTGGCGACAGCCTCACATAATTCTTGCGTCAGCCGGTCGGCCGCCGCGGCTTTGGCCTCAAAATACGCCTTGGCGGGCTTGCGGTCCAGAAAGCCCGCCAGGTCCTTACTGTCCTTCACCTGACCGTACAGTTCGTAAAAGGTCAGTTCTTCCCCGCCGGCAATCTGCCGTTTTACCCCGAAAAAGCAGCAAGGGAACTGGTTTTCACAGCATCCGTCCTCACAAAACAGGCCGTCCGTACCCTTGGCGCGGAAGCCTTCGGCGTTCTGTAGTGACGTATCATAAGAAAACACGGCCGCCGGATCAGTAGTCCAAGACATGGCGGCTCCATCCGCCATAACCGCATAACCAAAATTCCCGCCGCTTACCGCGGTGACCGCCGCCTCATCCTTGATGCTTGCCCTAGCCCGGAACAAAGGCCAGCCGGCAGGGCTTTGTTCTGCCCGCATCCATGCCTTTATCGTCTGTCCCATGTTTTTGAGGGCGGCCATATCCACGCCGTACGGTACCAGTGCCGCCATGCCGTCCAGCACTTCCAGCTCCATGCTGTCCGTGCCGGTATTCCGGATGGTCACCTTTCTGATCAAGCCGCCAAAAGTCTCGCCCGGCAGGATGTAGTAGCATATTGTCGTCCGGATGCCGCCTTCTATGTTGTTTTCTTCTATTTCCAAGGTGTTTTGGGATATCTTCATGGCATGGGGCTGACCGGCGTCACCAAACAGCTCCCGGTACACCCCGTTAATGCGGCAAAAGGTACGAAAGCCCAAAAATCTAACATTGCGGTATGCCTGATGGGCCGGGTAAAACTCCATGATGGCATGGTCTTTATCTTCCAGTCCGAAGCTGGCGACTGCCTGCCCCCTGTTCACGTAACAGCACCAGGCCGGCACTCCCTTTATTCCGCTTATGCCCGGAAGAAAGCTGGAAAACTCCGGCTTCCTAGCATAGTTTTCGATGCAAAAATACTGATGACTATCCATATGTCATTATCCCCCAAAGCTTATTTATTCGTTTTATGTAACATGTTCTTACGGTACTCTGTCGGCGAAACGCCGCATACGATTTTAAATGTCTTCATAAAATGTTTTTCGTTTTCATATCCGATCTTCTGGCTGATCTCATGGATCTTAAGATCGGTAGTTTCCAGCAGTATCCTTGCTTCCTTAATCCTCAGCTCTTTGATGTAATCGACAAACTTGCTGCCGGTATAGAGCTTGAACGTATGAGAGAACAGGGAGTAGTTCATGGATATCGCATTGGATACCACTGCCATATTAAGGTCGGTATTATAGTTTTCATGGATATATAGGACTGCCTGCTTGATTTTCTGCTTGTTCCGATAATCGTCATAATCCCTCCAGAGCTTCTCACTCAGCCGGTCCAGCCATTGATTCAGCGACTGCTCCAGCTTTTCCGCACAGTCATGAACATACAGCGGGCCAAACAGATCCGCCGTGTCCGGCTGCATCTCCAGAACAGTACCGTACATTTCCTGTAAGAGCTGCAATAAAAGCCGGATGCTTTTTTCCATAACCGCTGCCGGATAGCTGCCCCGGCGGCCTTGATAAAAGATTTCGCTGATGTAGCGTCTGGCGGCTTTTTCCTGACTGCTTCCCATCTGCTGGACGGTCAGGTGGATGTCCTTATCCGGGATATCCGCTTCTCCGGTGCCTTCCGAAGGTTTATAAATAATCACCCTTTTATCCCGCCAAAAGGCTTCCTGCCTAGCGTCGGCAGCTTCCTGAAAGGCTGTTTTCAGTTCTCTTAAACCGCAGTGGCGGGGGCTGATGCCCACATATCTGCCCTGAAGCAGCTGCTCCCACACGTCCGGCTCATCGTTTGCTTCGATGATATACAGCTCATGTGCTCCCACATCACTCAGATAAATATGGTGCTCACCGGAAGCCGCGATGCCTTTAGTATTGTTGGTACAGCATACGACATATTCCGCCGCGAAAAACCATTCCCCGTACTGACTGACCAAGATATCGGTTTCGGCAGCTGTCATAAGATCGTTTAACATCCAGTACTTAAGCTGCTGGTAGCCAATGCTGATATGTCCCTGTTCGGTGGCGTTCTTTTGGCTGATTTCCTCTTCAAGCCGCCCTAGCAGCCGGACCAGGACGTCGCGTTCGATCGGTTTTAAGATATATTCCCTTGCCCCGGCACGTAACATTTCTACCGCGTAATTAAATTCGTCATAACCGCTGACAGCAATCATTACCGGCGGCGCCGCCAGCTTTCGGAGTTCTTTTACCAAGGTAAGTCCGTCCATTTTCGGCATGCGGATATCGGTAAATACGACATCAAACTGCTGACCGGCAATAAGCTCCATGGCCGCTTCTCCGTTGGCCGCTTCTCCTATCTCGGCGACCGGGATGCCAGAGCGGCGGATCATTGAGACAATGCCTTGCCGGATCAATTTTTCATCTTCCACAACCAGAATCTTATTCATATCAGCCCCCTCTCAATGTGACCGTGACCGGTATCCTGATGATGATTTTCGTATAAAGGCCCAGCTGGGAACATATCCTGAGACCGTATTCTTCTCCGTATCCGATCTGGATCCGGTCCTGAACGTTCTTAAGGCCGATGCCGTTTCCGGCGCCGCCGGAGGTTTCGACCGTACCATTTATCTTAAAATCAAGCCGGCTCACTTCTTCCTCGCTCATGCCTTTCCCCATATCAGTTATCTCAATCACGCAGTCGTCGCCGTCCCTGAGCCCTTTGATATATATGCTGGTATCTTCCGCCAGCTGTTCTAGACCGTGATAAATCGCGTTTTCAATGATGGGCTGGAGGGACATCTTCGGCACCCGCTGGCAAATGATGTCTTCCGGCACATTTACTGCCAAGCCGATCTCGTAATCAAAACGAAGATTGATCAGCTTAAGGTAATTCTTGATATAGTCCAGTTCATCCGCGACCGACACATAATCATCACTCCAGCGCATACTGTAACGGAGCAGCTTACCTAGGGCAGTTATGGCATCTGAGATGGCATATTTTTCATCTATTTCCGCCATCATCTTGATTGATTCTAGGACATTATAGATAAAGTGGGCATTGATTTGATTCTGTAAGGCCCTGATCTCGGAATTGCGGGCTAGGATCTCCCGGTTTACATTGTCCGCCATCAGCTGCTTGATCCGCGTCAGCATCGTATTGATCTGGGTTCCCAGCTCACCCATCTCGTCCGTCCCGCAGCCGGTGATCACCACGTCGAGATCACCCTTCTGCACTTCCCTGATCGAGTGGAGAATATCATAAAACTGATGCAGCAGGCCCTTGACGATGAGGTTGATGATAAAGATCAGGATGACCACAATGACCATGGCAACGGCAATGAACATGAGCCGCAGGCGGCCGACGCTGCCCAGCTCTGCCTGCATGCTGTCAAAACACACCAATACGCCGTTCATCTCGGCGACCGGCTTGATGCCTACAATAACCGGCCGGTTCTTAATTCTGGTGTAGAAAACGGCTTCTTCCCTATTCTGCCATGTGGCCTTGATATCCGGGTCGCTGATATAAAAATCCAGATCGGCATTATTACTGCTGTCCATGCTGTCATCAAAATAAACCGTCCCGTCTTCGTCCGCAAAAAACCCGAAGGTCCCCTGCTCCGGATCATAAATTACCGGAAACATGGTTTCCATATACATGGCTGCTTCCATGATGCCGATCTGCCCTTCTTTAATATCCGTCACCGGCATTACCAGTGACATGATTTTCTTATTGCGGTTGACAGCCTCCGCGTCAAATAGCGTATCATAATAATCAAACTTCCAGCCGGGCTCCATATCCTCCCTGCCGCCGCCTGCTTTTGCTGCCCACTTGAGGCGGCGCATCCGCTCAGTGCGGTACAGGATCGGCATCATTTCCTGCATATCGGGGCTGTCGGCATAGACACGGATCTGATAAAGATATGGATTATTATTCAGCATACGCTCCAGTAATATAATGTTTTCATTATAAAAATCCATGAGCTCCAGAGGCATGATCTGCTGACCGTTCTTCACCGCTTTCAGATGGTTCCGCAAGCCGGCATCACTGAGAAAGAACTGTGAGGACATATTGATGGCATCAATGTTTTTAACAATCTGGTCATAACTCTTTTCCATCCGATAGGCCATGGCATCCAGACGGCGGTTTACGGCATTTTCTTCCATGCCTCTAAATAATAACAGGGAAAAAGCCAATATCGGCAGCAAGACAAACAAGATGATCACGATGGTAAATTTCACATTTAACCGCAGCTTTTTAAATTGTGATCTGAACTGATCCATGAAACTGTCAACCTCCCCATGCCATACAGACTAGATCGTGACATCCAATCCCAGCTTGGCCTTGGCCGCCTTCATCTGTCGGGTACACTCTGTCATCACGCCATCATGGCCCAGATGGCGGCGCTCCTTTATAAAATCATCAAATAGCCGGTCGAACTCCGCTTCCGTGGGAGCCAGCAGCAGTCGGGGCAGCACAGTGCTCCATAATAACTGGATCTGCCGGTTTGCTTCCCCCTCGGGAGAATTGCTGTCAAAATTAATCTCATACTGGCCCAGGTATCTGGTATAGGGATAGGTCCATTCCAGCAGCTGGCCGGTCGGCGGCTCTAGCGGCGGCAGCCACGGAAGCTGCGTCACATTATCCTGAAGCATCCAATAAGCGTTATTACCGCCATAGATGTAGTTGTACTCGGTCTGGTCGGTATTCATCAGCCGGGACACTTCTTCCCTGAGACAGGGTTTGCCGTCCACGATGTCATAGGTCTGGCCTTCGATGCCGAGATAGGTCATTTTCTGGCCTTCCTCGCTCATCAGATAAGTCAGGAAGCGCATCGCCCGCTCCGGATCCCGGCAGTTGCGGGAAATCAAGGTCACTGTCCAGCCGTTAATACCGGCCCCCGGCAGAATATGGTCAGAACCATGGGAATCCTTCGGTCCGTCAACCGCGACATATATCTGCTGCGGATTCCGAGCATAAAGCAGTTTTTGCTCTTCCTCGATATCGGTACGCTGATAGATCATGCAGAAATACCGGCCTTCTGCCATTTTTTCCCGCATCTGCATCCGCTGATCGATAAAAATATCCTCTTTAAGATAGCCTTCTTCACCCAGCTGCCGAAATACTTTCAGCCAGCTTATGTATTCCGGATCGGAGTAGCGGTCATAGTAGACCCCGTCTTTTTCAAAGGGAACTGCCAAGAAATTCTGGAGATGCAGGTCAAAAGAAATACAGCCGGTTTCATTAAATTCATGGGCTCCGATGGGAATCAGCGGCTTGCCTTCTACTAATGGGAAGCTTTCCGCCGCAGCCTTTACCGCGGCGGCAAATCCTTCGGGAGTCGTCATGTCAGGGCTGCCGATGGCTTCATAGATGTCCTTCCTGACTAGAAATGTCTGCTGCGAACCGATGTTATCATATTCTTCATAGTCGGATGGCCGGTAAAAAGAATTGGGGTAGCAGTAGATATTGCCGTCCTCCCTGGTATACCAGTCAATGACTGTGCCATCCGCCACTTCCCAGAAATACGGCTCATATTCGTCAGCCAGCTCATTCAGCGCATACACCATATCCTGGCCGATCATTTCATCCACCTGGGTTTCCCACCAGCCGAGCGTGATGAGATCCGGCAACGCATCCGAAGCAATCAGGGAATTGAATTTTTCCGTCTCACTGCCCATGGGTACGATGAAATTGACATCCACGCCGGTTCTCTCCGTGATAGCCCTAGATACCATATTATCCCCCCAGACAGTATCATACCACGAGAAATTAATATACCAGTCTAAGGTAACGATATCTTCCGGGTCAGCTTCTTGATCGGCTTTTCGGCCGGTTTCCTGACTGGCATCCCGGTCAGCTTCCCGACTAGCTTCCTGGCCGCCGCTCGTCGTAGAGTCCGGCTTATCTTGTTCCGGCCAAACATCGTCGGACATAACCTGGGCAGCCTGCTCGTCTCCGCCGGGGTCTGCATACGGCCGGCAGCCGCCGAATATCAGTAATATGCCGCTAAATATCAGTAATATAAACAATTCAATAATAAGTTTTCCGTATTTATGTTGTTTCATCACCCCTGCTCCCATCCTTTTTTATATAACCATAATAACAAAAAATATATCAGAAATAAAGACATATTTAATATTATAAGGTGGTAAGCTCTTTTGCCGTTTATATTTGACCTGGCAATCCATTTAAAGGCGGGGGCCGGGGTCCATGAATATGACAACTAATTGCTTCTTTTGATAATTTTAATCAATAGTTGGAAGTGCGTTCTCTTATCCTTCCGTGCCGAATACTTCCGCTTCCCACAGCGAGTATCCATATGGCAGCGCTCTTTCCACCCCTTGGAACTTGACATACCGGGCATTGACCGGCGTCAGTTCAATCGTTTCCGTGCCGCCCTGGCCGTCATTCTGGGTAAACACCCTCGTATAATTTATGCCGTCCTGGGATACATATAGCTCATACTTCTTGCCATAAGCCGGCTCCCAGGTCAGAACCATCTTGCTGATGCGACATTCTCTTTCCAGATCCATAACAAACCATGCGCTGTCGTCAAAGTTGGAAGACCACCTTGAACCAAGGTTGCTGTCCGTCAGACATTCCGGCCCGAAGACAACATTTTCCGAGCCTGATGCCGTGACCGGCCGGCCGGCTGACAGAAGCACTTCTTCCGGCTCCTCGCTACCGGAACCGCCATTGTCGGTATATGTTCCGTTGTTGCTGCCTTCCGCTTGATAGACCCTGACATAGTCAACCTGCATCGTAGTCGGGAAAATATCCGGATCCGGCACAATACCGCCGTCAAACCATCCGCCGACCGCTAGGTTCATTATAATGAAAAATTCTTGGTCAAAGGGCGCGTTCTCGTTATTGTTTGCCCCGAGGGAATACCACTGTTCATTGGTGGCTTTATAGAAACAGTTGCCGTCAACATACCACTTAATATTGTCCTCTTCCCAGACTAGGCTATAGGTATGGAAATCCGTATCAAACCGCTCTCCGTTTTCAAAAGCATAGTCGCCGCCGATATGGGTATTAGCCGGCCATTGCCCGCCAAAATGCAGCGCGCCGCTGCTGGCTCCGGGCAGACGGCCGCGGGCTTCCATGACATCGATTTCTCCGGAAGCTGCCCAAGTACCGTAGGCATCATCGGCCGGAAGCAGCCACAACGCCGGCCACAAAGCATCGCCAGCCGGAAGCTTGGCACTAAAGTCGATCCTGCCGTATTTGAAGGAAAACAGATCTCTTGACACGACCTTGCCCGAAGAATAAGGAGCCACCCGGTTCGGATCCTGCGGGAAGGTAGTCGGATCATCCAGTGCCCGCAAGTTCAGCTTGCCATCTTCCACAAAGATATTGTCAGTACTTTCGGTATAATATTCCAGTTCGGCATTACCCCACCCCCAAGTAGAAGGGTCGTCATTGAGATAATAGCCGGCATCATAACCCCATTTCGACTTGTTCAGGTTATTCCCGTCAAACTCGTCGTTCCAGATCATATCCCAACCGTCAATATCCGCATCCAAGTCGGTTCCCAGCTCGATATTCCCCAGATCCGACACGTCCGGCCGCGGCGCATTGGGATTACCGGTAAACTGATAGACAATATAATTATTGCCGACCGGCCCGCCCGGCTCTCCGTCGGTCGGATAACCGATACGGATCTGCATATTCTCCTGGATCGGCTGGAACCATAGCCCATATATATGATCCGTCCAATATCCCCACTGATCACTGGCGGACAGGCTATTATATCCGTTGGCCTGATAGCTAAAGCCGCTGGCCGCAAAATCATCCAGAGCCACCCAGTTTCCATTGACTAATTTCTGATAAACAAAGTTTCCCAGCTCCGATGCCCGCGGATAATCGCCGTCTATCATCGGCAGCGGAACCCCGATGGCACCGTTATCGCCGGCGACATAGGTTGTCACGTCAGCCGACAGCACATAGTCGGTCCTGACCGGCTCATTAAACACAATGGTATAATCCAGAACCACGTTCGGTGAAGTCTTGGAAGCCAGTCTGACCCTAGTGGTGCGTTCCACCGTGAACCATAAGCCGCCGCCGCCATCCCAGAACTGGCCCCAGTTCTGATCGTAAACAAAGCCAGTGGCCGCATTATCAATATCCAGCCATTCCTCGTTTTCATCCGACCAGACAAAAATCTTCAGGTCGTCCGCCACCTGGGCATAGGTGATGCCCGGATCGCCATTAAAGGACGGATAGGTAAATCCCGCCCCGCCGGTGATACCAGCGGCGATCTGCGGCCCTTGTGTCGCCGTCATAGAAGTAATCTCTAAAACGCCAAGGTTGGTGAAGTTGAGCTCATATGTAAGCGACACACTGGGATTGGTCCGTGATACCAGCTGAAGTTCGGTCGTGTCGGAAACCACGAACCAGTAGCCGTTAAAACCGGCATCCTGCCAGTTGCCCCAGTTAGAGTTGTAAACATACTGACTTAAAGTGTCAATATCTGTCCACACTCCGTTTACCAGCACATTGATCTGAAGGTCTTCTACTACTTCTGCCCATGTATTGGCACCGCCGTTAAAGACCGGAGCAACAAAGCCAAAGCTTGCCTCTCCGACACCGGAAACGTTAAGCACCGGACCGTCATTGGGCGAAAAATAAGCCATGGACGTAATCGCTGCCGCGGGAGCCGCCTGCACGCTGCCGGTGCCGCCTCCTGCTAGGGGCAATATGGATGTCACTAACATAAACACGGCAAGAAACAGACCGAGGCCTCTGTAGATTTCCCTTTTTTTCGTTTGTACTCTCTCCATTGTAAGTTCTCCTTTCTTGGTTAAGTATATAACCTGCTTAAAGTATCGTAAAAGCACCTTGGGGTTTCCGATTACTGTGCTTTGTTCCATTGTACGACATCCGGCATGTTATAATAAGTAATCATTTTATCTTAATATTCTCTTTTTTTTATTTGGGGTAAGTCTTTGCCATCGGCTGAATGGGTTGGGCGGTCATCGTCATATTGCCCGAGCCTCATCGGCGCCGGTTCCGGCTCCCGAAAATAAGTGCCGCTAAGTTTTCCGCCCAAAGTACTGGTAGCTTACGTGTCGTCAGCAAGCGCCCTCCTTGGCGCGTGCTGACTTGGTCGGCCATCCTTGGCCGCCCACCACTGGGTTTTCGTTTGACGGGAAACTAAGCGGCACTAATTTTCTCCCGCAAGGAACCGGCGCCGATGAGGCTCGGGCAATATGACGATTCGGTATTCCAACTGGAAGTTTGCAAACAGCCTGCGCTATGGATTTGAGTCGCAGGAGCAGGGAAAACAGCTGACAGCTTCCTGTCTCTAATACGCTGAATATGCTTTAAATATCATTGCCATCCGTCTCAAATCCCACCCGTCAGAGTTCGCTTTTAAAAAAGTGTCTGAACCCGACTCAATATAATGCATTAAAACAATGGCTCGCGTACTAAAGTACAAACTATGTTTATTCGCTCTTGCACTTAATGTCTTGGTAATATTGGCGGTGTAGCCGTTGTTTTTTGTTAATGTCTGGATGGCGATTGCCGCCTCATTCTCATCATAAACATATATATTCAGATTAACCGGGTCAGGGTTAGGCACGACTGTGATAGTGCACTCGGACTTGAACGGGACAGTAAATCTTAAGCAATCCACGTCGCCGGTATAGTTTACCGCTCCCGCGTAATCCTGCCCGCCGGCAATCTCATAGGCATTTTCCGCAATGTCGCCGTATTCATCCTCTCTGGTGTCTATGGTATATTTTACAAAGTAGCTTGCACGCGGGCCGGATATTTTCAGATAATAGGTTCCCGCTTCCAGCAGCGGCCTCCCCACACGGGCATTGCCGGAATAGCTGCCGAATATGCTGATCTCCGCTCCGTCCTAGTCATATAGCTGCGAACTATGGCGTGCTTGCAATGGCGGATGCGTCCTTATCGTACATTCCGCTTTGTAGGGGACCGTAATCTTGAAATAGTCTATGTCGCCGGCAAAGTTTAGCAGTGCCTCATGCTCCTGCCCCGCTCCGATTTCCGTAGCTTCCGCTATGCTGTTGTCAGCGGCGTCCGCCAGTGTGTCAATAGTGTAGCTGATGCTGTAGCTGCCGCTCGGGCCGGAGAGCTTGACATAATAGGTCCCCGCCTCCAGCAGCGGTTTCCCCATGCGGATGCCGCCATTATAATTGTTGAACGTACTGATTTCTATACTATCCGCATTATAAAGATGCGGTGTCTGGCCGACATTCGACTGCGTTTTTATAGTACAGACCGCTTTATAGGGTACGGTAAGCTGAAAAGTATGTATCTCGCCGGCCGTCAGCATACCGTCATATATCTGCCCGGCTGCTATAGATACCGGCGGATCACCGCTGCCGGAAGCCGCCGCCGGAACCGTGGGATCAGATACCAGATTCAATCCGTCTATCAAGGTAACTTCCCCTGTCCCTTTCTCAGCCACGCCGTCTTCTTCTGCAACGGTTTCGGTTACTTCCTTTGCTTCCGGATTATCTGCCTCATCCGCCGCTTTTTCCGCCGCCGCTTTTTCCGCCGCCGCTTTTTCCTCCTCTGCTTTCTCTGCGGCCTCTGTTTCCGCCATGTTTTCTCCGGTTACCGCCGTTTCCCCGTCCGGTTCCTTTAGGTTAAGATATGCCGCATCCAAGATCCCGGCCCCTGCGGCCAGTGGTTCATTGATCCCGCATAAAAAGATAACTGCCGCAAATACCACGGACAACTTTCTTACTTTTTGTCTCACTTTTTGTCTCACTTCTTAAACTTCCCTTCTCATTAGTATGATAGATCATTATTCCTTAAGTAAAATAAAAACCGTCCGAGAATCACATCAGCTCTCAGTCGGTTTCTTTTGTCCCGGTCCGCGTCTGTACAATTCCCCTCGTCTCCTGATATCAACTTACTACATTTTTATAGAAAAAGCAACATATTAATTAATTGTCATATAACTTTCGGAATTCCCTTATTTTATTATAGCGTAACCTCTATCTATATAAACCATTAAATTAAACTACTTTTTTTGTTAATTCTCATCACATCTCCCACCCTATAAAAGAGATGCTTTAATTCCATTATTCCCAGTCTGTCTCCTACCAGTTGAGATTCCGAATCGTCATATTGCTTAGGCATCATCGGCGCCGGTTCCTTGCGGGAGAAAATTAGTGTAGCTTAGCTTCTCACATAAGATAAACCTAGCTATGGCCGGACACGGAGGTCCGGCCAAGGCTTCACGCGCCACGGAGGGCGCTTGAACGCCGGTAGCGGCCGCAGCCCAAACTGCTAGGTGAGAAACTTAGCTACACTTATTTTCGGGAGCCGGATCCGGCGCCGATGATGCCTAGGCAATATGACGATGACCCCAGCACAGCCAATAATACCCAGGCAATATAACGATGACCCCCCTATTCCTTCACACTCCCCGCCGTAATACTACTAATCATATACTTAGAACAAAACGCAAACACCACCAGAATCGGAATAACCGATATCGCTACCGAAAGATAAGTCGCCCCCTGATTAGTCGCAATATCAGTCGAAGCACTCAGTGAGGCAATCATAACCGGCAACGTAAAACGGTCTGGCTTAGTCAACACAATCAAAGGCACCAGATAACTGTTCCAGTTACCAATAAAAGCCCCAATTGACATCGTCGCAATACCAGGAGCCATGATCGGCAGGACGATCTTGTGGAAAATATATATCTCCCTGGCTCCGTCGATACGAGCAGCTTCCAGCAAGGTCTTCGACAAAACCGACAGCACATACTGCCGCAGGAAAAATACGGTTCCTGGAGCCGCCACTGCCGGAATAATCAAAGGTATATAAGAATTAACCAACTTCAGCCCGCTGATCAGGTTATAAAATCCCAGCAGCCCCAGCTGACCCGGTATCATCATAAAAATTACGATAACGCCAAACATCAGGTTACGCCCCCGGAACCGATAGATGGCCAAAGCATAGCCAGTCAGCGAGGAAAAATAAGCCGTCAGCAGGGTGGCGGGGACAGCTACCACCAGGCTGTTAAAATATCCTCTGAACAGATTGAAATAATTAAACACTGCCTCCCAGTTCTCTCCCAGTGATTTTCCCGGGATCAGGGTAAAAAAGGTCATGATTTCGCGCCCGCTACGGGTCGCGTTTACTATCATCAGCAGAAAGGGGAGGACACAGATCAGGGCTAAGGCCAGCAGTAAAATATATAAGATACTTTTCTTAATTACAGTCCACATGATCAATCCTCCTTATTCATTATCTTGAACTGGATCACAGCCGCGGCCAAGATGATCAGGAACAGGGCATAGGCTATGGAACCGGCATATCCCACCTGGAAGGTCCGGAAGCCGAAATCATACATGTACATGACGACGGTCTGTAGCGGTCCGCGGAGTATTGCGGTCATATCGGTGCCTTGAGCGATCAGGAAAGGAATGTCGAACATCTGGAGGCCGCCGATCAGCGAAGTAATGGACACATAGATCAAGATCGGCCGCAGCATCGGTATGGTTATCTTGCCGAATACCTTCCAGCGGTTGGCTCCGTCGATTGCCGCCGCCTCAAAGTAATCCTTGGGGATGCCCTGGACGCCGGCCATCAAGATGATAAAGGAATTGCCGAACCACATCCAGGCATTGATCATAGCGACGGAAAAGGGGGCAATGTCCGGTGAAATCAGCCATGGCACGGGATTGTCTACCCCTATTCTGGCCAGAATCTGATTCAAGGTACCAAACCGCCAGTCTAACAAAGTCTTAAACAAAAAGGCGATGGATGCCGCGGCAATCAGATTGGGCAGATAAAAAACCGCCCGGAAAACACTTAGTCCGCGTATTCGATATTTGATATCACTAAAAACGATGGTGAGCAGGAACGCGACTCCCAGCTGCACCACGATATTGACGCTCCAGATCCTTATGGTATTCCACAGGGAGCCCCAGAAAAATTTATCATTTATGACCCGGCTGTAGTTTGCCAGCCCTACCCATTGTGGTTCTCCGTAACCCGGATAGCTGGTAAAGCTCAGGTATAAGGTTCTTAGCACGGGGTAAACGTTAAAAATTAAAAAGACGATTATGAAGGGCGCAATAAAAAGATATGCGATGTTGTTAATATTCTTCTTCCTGGCCGGCCCGGCCGGAACTCTATTTCGTGCCATACAGTCTCCTATCTGTGCGGCAGACCCACACGGCTGCTTTTGATCATGGGTAATGGCGTATCGGATTGCTGTCGCCTGGCATAGATATGCTACGGCACCGATATCCGGCATCGGTGTCCGGTATCGGTGCCGCATATTATATATTTATAATAGTCACCCGCAAAGCGGGCTACCTATCGCCTCAGCGGTTTATCGTAATCTCTGGGTAGGTTGCCGCAACTTGATCATAAAAGCCTTCAATGGCGGATTCTTTATCCAGTTCACCAGTTTTGACGGCAGTAATCGCTGCCCCCCAGGCATCACCGATAACTTGGTCATATTTGGTTACCTTGGAATAATCGATGCCCTGCGACTGCTCCATCCAGAAAGCAAAGGAATTCTGACCGCCATAGGCTTCATTGGCATCGTCAGCGTGCTTCTCCAGCGCCGGAATATAAGAAACCACGTCGCCGCCGGAGGCTTCGATCCACCAATCGGAGGTTTCCTCATTCAAGGTACAGAACTTGACGAATTCCCATGCCAGTTCTTTTCTTTCGCTGTTGGCACTGACACCGATCCAAGTGCCGCCGCCGAAGCCGTAGGCGGGACCGCTGCAAATGCCCCAGTTCCCGGCGGTTTCTCCGGCATTGTCACGTAAAATCAAGGCTCCCCAGGTAGGCAGACCGTAGGCAAAACATTCGGCGGTATCGGCGCCTTCGGCGTCAGCCGCGATGGCCGCTTCATCCCAGACATTGGTGCTGGCTTTCAGGATCGGAACCGGACCGGACATGGACTGATACCAAGGTGCCGACCACTGTGCCGCAAAAGCCGTCAGGTCGTTCTGATAGAGGGCGACCGCCAAGTCCATATAGTCATAGCGGGACTGTGCTACGTTTAAGGTACCGTCGATGACCCAAGCGGCATCTCCGGAAAAATAACTCATCTCGCCATCGGAGGCGAAGATTTTATAGCCGGCATCTTTTAAGGTCTCCCCGGTCTCCAGGATGGTGGTATAGTCCTGGAATAATTGGCCGATTTCAGCCGGATCATCAGTTCCGAAAACATCAAGGGCGATATCCCGGCGGTAGAACATCCCCGCCGGCGTCATCTGGTAACTGATGGCGCGTTGGATGCCGTTTTCATCCTGCCCTACGTCCCAGACATAATCCACGACGAGAGAGGCGTAAGCCTGGGCGTTATACGGTGCCTGATTCAAATCCTCAAAGAATCCCGCGTCATACATATTGCCCAGCATCTGTGGTTCTGCTACGATAACATCCGGCTCGGTTTCTCCGCCAAGTAAAGCGGATTGAACCTTGGTAGGATAATCAGCCGGCGCAATGACGACCGTCTCAATCTCCAGTCCGGGATTGAACTCCATCATCCGTTCGGCAAACTGCGTCAGGTCATTAGCCAGCGTCCAGACCACCAGCTTACCGGTAAGATCAGTGGGGGTCTCCACATCGTCAGCGGTGATGGATGATACCTCGCTGGTATCGTTGGATGTCGCGATTTCACTGTCGGCACAGGCAGCCAGCAGAGCCGTCATGATCATGGTCATCAGCAAAGCTATGAGTTTGTTACTTTTCATAATAAAAATCCTCCTTTATGGAATATTGCCTGTCGTAGGTTCGCTACGGCAGACTTATGGTTAATTTTATTATAAAAAGTGTGAGTAAATGTTAAAATTATCCAGTTTTTTATTTTGGTGTTATTTTTTTATTTTTTATACTTCAGAATTAGTGCTAGAAGTATGCAATCCCATAGATACTAGATTTAAGTACCTTTGAATAATAGGTTAGATTTCTTTATAGACTACACAAAACATCTTATGCAGTCTCAATTTTTACCCATACATCAAATCTACAATATATTCTTTAGTAACTGGGGTTTGAACAATTGTTGCTTGTGTCTGCGCTGGTTGATGATATCTAACGCCATTTGCACTATAGAATACAAAAGGTAGCATAAAATAAAATTGATTATTTGACCTAGAAAGAACTTCTTTTTGTGTAAAAGTAATCAAGAATGTCCTCTCAGAATTGGCCGGTATACCTAATCCCTCTTCTGCCTCTTGTAAGCTAAAGTCTTTATACTTCATTATATGTACATTTTCGTATAAACTTTCAGGATATGAGAAATCTTCAATCATTATATCGCTATTTGAAGTGTTAGCATACGCTATCTTGAAACTATAAGATTGTGTCTGATTAACAATAAACTCCCGCATACTTAATATATCCGAATCAATAGACAATTCTTCATTTTCAACTATAATCTCGATATTACCCAGCTCCCACTCTTTAGTAGTATTATCATTAAATCTAATACTCAATCTATCGACATGGTGCATCCCTGCTTCTGGTAAATGAGCCTTAAAAGAAAATGTAGTAAGCTTATAACCAGTAGCACTACTATCCCTAAACATGGATAATTGATAATCCGTACATATTAATTCTTTTTCCTGTCCCAAAAGTGATACTGCCGATATTGAACTCTTATCTATATTATCATTCTGTGGTAAAAATAATGGAATCTGAAGAAACGTACTTGTATTTTGAAAGCCACATATATAACCGGAAAAAGGTAACATTTTAACGTTTTCCCAGTTTGTCATAACGCCATCCGGCTCATTATGTTGACTCGAACAGGAAGTGATCAGAATCGCTAGAAAAAATAATGTGGTTGCAATAATAAAAAACATACGACGCGTCCTCATAATATCGTCCTCCAAAAAGCATGTAGTGTTTACTCTTAGATAAGTAGATTTACTTTTTCATATAATTAGCCAGATTTGTTGATTGCAGTTATAACAATAAAACTAATAAACTATAGAGACAGAGAATATGAACGCACTGCAGCTCCGGTTTATCCTTACGATGAAGTAATGATAACACCGAAGCTGCTCAATTGTTAATCACACAAATTCGCAAAACAGCTACATCTCGGATAATTTTCACAAAATCAAAGCGGTCTGCAGGAGTTAGAACCTCCCACTTACTATAAACTTACCAGACTCTTGAAGAAAACCCAAAATGCGTCCATTGCTCTGCCCATCCTGTTCCATAATCATATGTAAAATATACCGCTGGCAATGCGCCATGTGAATAAGTTGTTTTGACGTTAAACTCAGTAACATCATACATATCATATAAGGTAATCGAAGCCATCATATTAGGATCTACATTAACGGCATAGCTAGCGGTTGCACTGTCTTCAAAAGTAACATCATAACCTAACTCTCCGCTTATAATATCATCACTAAAACCAATATTAACTGAGAAATTATTGCTGATCCCTCTGCTTCTTTCATATGTAAGAACAGCTGAAGTATTTACACGGCTAACAGTCTGTGCCACTACACCACGATTTCTTTGTCCGCTATACTCATTTGTAATACTCGTGATCTCATGTAAATGTGGGGTAAGGTGAAAATGATGAAGTTGAGGGCTCGTTTCAGGATCTTTGTTTAACAAGGACTCTCTTTCATCTTCTGTTAGCTGTCCTAATGGGGCATATTCTGTTTCTGCATCAACATTTCCACTCAAAGGTTCTGCCATCTTTATTTCAACTGCAAAAGTATTCATTGACATAGATACAAATAGACAAATTGACAATACGGCAGATGCTAATCTTTTTGTTTTCATTTCAGTTTCCTCCTTATGCTTGAAATAGTAAGTTGCAACACAAATATATCATATAACAAATGGATTGTCAACAAAATATCTTATGCGCAAACGATCTTCTTAACTACTTATCGAATTCTGAGTTGAATGTTTAACTATTAACTACAAAAAACCCTATACAAGAATTATACTTTCTTAGATAGGGGATTATTCCACTGATTGTAACAATTCCCCCTTTCGTAGATAAAATTTATAAAAACATTTATTCTAAGTAGTAAAGGCAGTACATAAATACCGCGCTTTTATTCCTCACCCAATATATATTGATCACAAAGTTCTGCTAACAACTGTTTCACCGTCTTTAAGAGCAGGGGATGACGCCGGAAGGGAGACAGCTGAGCCAGCGGGCGCAGCACGAAATCGCGGTTATGCATATCGGGATGGGGGATGGTGAGTTCCTTGCTATCTAATATGATATCGTCATACAGCAGGATATCCAAGTCAAGGTGCCGCGGACCCCAGCGGTCTTCCGTCGGCTTTCTTACCCTTCCGGCCTGCCTCTCCAGCTCCTGCAAAAAGAGAAGCAGTTCTTCCGGCCGCATCAATGTCTCTAAAACCAACGCGCCATTAATAAATTCAGGCTGTTCCACATTTCCGTATGGTACGGAACGGCAGAGGGCGGATTCCAGGACATTGCGGATCAGGCGGTGGTCTTTTATCTGGCCGACAGCCTGACAGATCTGATTTTCTTTATCGCCCAGGTTGGCGCCGGTGGCGATGCAGACACTCTTCCAGCCGCGGTTTATTTTTACCGATACGGAGGAGAACGGCAGACTTATCGGCGCTTCTGGTTTCCGTATCTCAAGATCTATCGCATGTATCCGCGGAAAAGTCAGCAAAACCGCTTCAGCCAGACGTTCCGCCGCCGTCTCAATCAGCCGGTAAGCCTTTTCCTGCATAGTATCGCTGATAAATTGTACTACTTCGCCATAGTCGGTAGATAAAGCCAAGTCATCTTCTAAGCCGGCATTTCTGGTATCGGTATACAATACGGCGTTAATATAAAAATTCTGCCCCTTCTTATTCTCCTCGGGAAAAACACCGTGGTAGGCATACACTTTAAGTTCTTCTATTCTTATCTCATCCATATGCAACATCCCCTATCCTCACTGTCATGCTACTGCTTTGCCACTTCTATATTCACTTCTATACTCACTTCTATCTTCACTGCTATCCCCTGCGATGATTTAAAATAGCTTCTGTTATTTCGATAACCCTGGCATTTTCCTTGACATCATGCACCCGCACAAAAGAGCAGCCTTTCAAAACCGCCATAACAGTCGTTACCAATGTACCTTCCAAGCGTTCCGGCACCGGCAGGTCAAGAGCCAGCCCAATCACTGATTTCCGGCTGGCCCCGAGAAGGTAAGGGAAGCCCAGTTCTTTTAACTGTTCCATGTTGCGAAACACTTCCATGTTATGTTCGTATTCTTTGCCGAAACCGATGCCGGGATCAATCACGATCTTTTCCCGGGCGATACCTGCCGCCGCCGCCCGCCTTATAGATTCCTGCAGGTCAGCTTTCAGCTCTGCCATAAAGTCTTGGTAGCTGACATGCTCGCGGTTATGCATCAGGCAGCAGGAAACCCTGCCTTTTTGGATCACCTCTGCCATCTGGTCATCGTACTTTAAACCCCAGATGTCATTGATCATATCAGCTCCGGCGGCGATGCCGCTCCGGGCGACCTTTGACTTGTAGGTGTCCAACGAAACGGGAGTATCAAATCGTGATTTAATTATTTCAATAACAGGTGTTACTCTCTCAATTTCCTCGTCATCGCTTATTTTTTCATATCCGGGGCGTGTGGACTCACCCCCGATATCCAGTATCGCGGCACCTTCCGTTATCATTTTCTCCGCCCGGAAAAGGAGCTTGTCCTTTTGATTATATTTGCCGCCGTCATAAAAAGAGTCAGGCGTCACATTCAAGATGCCCATAATATATGTATGCTTGTCCGTGTGTAATTCGTGGTTACCAATCTTCATTTTATCCCTTTTATCCTTTATTTCCGTATCAGTATTGGATCTGCAGGTTCTTTTTCGTGCTGTTCCAGTCACATTCCTGTGATGCGTTACATGAATGACAGGGGCGGCTTAATTTATCCGCTCGGTAGAGGATGCCGCTCAGATTGGGAGCTGTGGCAATATGCGCGGAACGGTGGCTGGCAATCGCCTGCACGATCAGGCGCACTTCCGGCTCGTCAAATCCGCTGTCCTTTAGGATCCTAGGCGCCAGTACCGCGCTCGCCTGCTCATGAGGTATTCCTTCGCGGTATTCCATGTGTTTGCCGATATCATGGAGCAGAGCGGCAGCATAGATCATTTCTTTGGGTATCGTCAGCCCTTCTTCAAGATTTAATATCATGCCGATTCTGGCTACATCTAGGCAATGGGTTAAATCATGGCAGCAAAACGCTCTGTCGTCATCTTCAATTCGCTTGATTTCCTTCTGATAGACATTGAATAAATCATGATTTAATATATTTGAAGCTCTTTCCATAGATATTGATTTCCTTTCGACCTCAAATCACGCAATTGCGAATTAACACCTACTATACTTACTATCATATATTATCTACCTATGTACTCATCATGCTATTAAATCCTTAACAGGTTAAAAAACTCGTCCCTTAGTCTGCTGTCCTCTTTGAATATTCCCCGCGTCACAACTGTCATGGTCTGGCTGCCCGGCTTCTTGACGCCCCGCATCGTCATGCACAGATGTTCCGCTTCCAGCATCACCATGACACCGCGGGGGGCTAGGTGCTCCATTATGGCATCCGCTATCTGAGCCGTCATCTGTTCCTGCAGCTGCAGTCTCTTGGCAAATATCTCAATGCTTCTGGCCAGCTTGCTCAAGCCCACGACCCGGCCGTCCGGTATGTATGCTACATGGGCTCTTCCGAAGAAAGGCATCATGTGGTGTTCGCAGATAGAATAAAAAACAATATTCTTTTCGACAATCATCTCGTTATTGGCGGCTGTAAAGGTTTTTGACAGCGGCAAGGCCGGATCATCTCCCATCCCCCCGAAAATCTCCTCGTACATCCTGGCTATCCGGTGCGGCGTCTCCGCAAGTCCTTCCCGGCGGCTGTCTTCGCCGATCGCTTCCAGTAACAGCTTTACCGCTTTCTCGATTTTTTCTTGGTCTATCATGTAAACCCCCATCGCTTTACTTTATAGTATTTTGTAATTACCCACTTTTTACGATTGTGATCAGCTTGCCGAGATAAGACAAGGAACCAAAAGCCACGATTACCCCGTCTTTTCCAGCCAGCAAGCCGGCCAGCTCGACAGCCTCCTCGAGGCTGTCGGCACAGGTCACGCTTGAATGGAAGCTGCGGGCTTCCTGAGCCAGTTCATATGCTCCCATGCCCCTGCTCCCGGGGGTCGTAACGGTAATGATCTGATCCGCGTAACCATAGGTAAGCTCCAGTATCTTACGGTAATCCTTATCTCTCAATATCCCTATTATATAGATTATCTTACGGTTTGTAAAATAAAGCTGCAAGGATTCCGCCAAGGTTGCCGCCGCCGCCTCGTTATGGGCACCGTCGGCAATAAAAAGCGGCTTTTGGTCCAGTATCTGGAACCGGCCCGGCCATGTTGCTTCCCGCAAACCTTTCCGCAGCTTCGGCTCCTTTACCGGAAACCCTTTCTGAGCCAGGACCTCCAAGACTTCCAAAGCTAGGATAGCATTGTCAATCTGGTATTTTCCGGCCAATGTAATCTCTATCTCTTTAAAGGGGCCATAGCTAAAACGCTGCCGGCTGCTTAGACCGTCTCGGAGAGACAGCGGATTTCCGTATTTTATCCCGCGCGCCTGCTCCGGACGCGACCAGTGTAACGGGCAGCCGGACTGCCGGCATTTTTCCTTTATCACCCGGCTTACCGCGTCATGCTGCGGCGCGCTGATGACCGTACAGCCTTTTTTAATGATACCGGCCTTATTTTCCGCTATTGCCTGGTAAGACTGCCCCAGATAGCCGACATGATCCATGCTGATCGGTGTCAGCACCGCTGCCAGCGTATTCTCGATGATATTGGTGGCATCAAGAGCGCCGCCTAGGCCGCTCTCCAGGACTACTATATCACATTTCTGGTCAAGAAAATAGCAAAAAGCCATGGCCGTATCTATTTCAAAAGCAGTCGGATGGGGCAGGCCGTCCGCCGTCATCCTGTCGGCAGCGGTTTTTATCTTCTCTAAATAAAGGCAAAAGGCGGCTCTTGACATTATATGCTCATTTACCTGAATCCCTTCCCGATATTCAAAAATAGCCGGCGAAAAAAATCTTCCGGTCCGGAAGCCCGCCGCTTTCAGCACGGTTGATACAAACGCCAGAACCGAACCCTTGCCGTTCGTCCCCGCTATATGCACAAAATTAAGTTTTTCCTGCGGATTGCCCAGCCTCTTACACAGCTCCCTGACCGAATCCAGGCCAAGCATACTGCCAAAACCCTGGATCCTGTTGATATATTCTTCTGCTTCTTTATATGTCATTTACGTACCTCATATACATAGGCTTGTCATACGCTTGTAAACATACCTATAAATATACCTATAAATATTCCTATAAACAAACCGGTAACCGGTCGGTAACCGAAACGCATATTTATCTTCCGACGGCACATACTTACACTGTGAAGACACTCGTTATTTTGCCGTTTCGCCGACATGACCGCGAAAGGCATGGGTGCCGGTGAAGGGAGCACTTAGTAATGAAGAAATTAATGCTTAACTTTCTGAAATGCGGGGTTACCGGCTGGTGTATTGAAATCAGCTTTACCGCTTTAAATTCGCTACGGCGGCGGGACATGAAACTGATGGGGCAGACCTCGCTGTGGATGTTCCCGATCTATGGAAGCGCTGCCTTGCTGGAACCTTTCTGCCGGATGCTTAAAGGCAAGCGCCCCTTAGTACGCGGGTTATTTTACGCTGCCCTGATATTGACTGCGGAATATGCCACCGGAACGCTGTTAGCCGACAAAGATATCTGCCCGTGGAACTATGACCGTTCCAAATGGCATGTCAAGAAGGTCATCCGCCTAGATTATCTTCCCAACTGGATTCTTGCCGGGCTTCTGTTTGAAAGACTGCTGACCCCGCCGCACTCTGATAGGACACCTGATCGGCCGAATAATGCTTCTTAAAGACATAGAGATAGCAGATACCCAGATAAACCGCGGTGATCACCCAAGTGATGCCGTCGGCCACAAAAACGGCACGGTAGCTCATCATCTTTATCGCCACATAGGCGGCGCTGACGCGGACTACCATTTCCACGACTCCGCCGATGGACGGCAGCAAAGAATGCCCGCAGCCTTGCATGGCATTGCGAAATATAAATATCGCCCCCAGTGCCGCATAACAGATGCCGCAGTATATTACCGATATCCGGGCATAGTCAATGATCAGATTGTATTCAACGGGTTCAACAAATAAACGGATGATGTAAGGAAAGATAAGGAGGACGACAGCAAATATCACCACCGCGTAAACCGTCGATAGAATGCACGATATCCTGACCCCTTGCCTGATCCTTTTAATATCGCCAAGGCCGCGGTTCTGGGCGGCAAACGTGGCAATGGTAATACCCATGGCGCCAAACGGCTGCGTCACCAGCTGGGTTATCTTATTGCCGGCCGTGAATGCCGCTACCATGACTGAGCCAAACAGATTGATCGCCGTCTGGACGAGAATCGTTCCGACGGCCGTAACCGAGAATTGCAGCGCCATCGGTACGCCGATTTTGAGCTGATTGCCGGCACAGTGCTGGTTCAGCTTCCAATGCCGCTTTTCCAGTTGCAGCAAGGGCATCTTTTTGATGATGTAGACTACACAGACAATGCCGGCTATAGCCTGCGAGACCACCGTCGCTATGGCAGCGCCGGCAACCCCTAAAGGGATCACGACAATCAGCAGCATATCTAGGAAAACATTGATAACTACCGCCACGATCAGGGAATACAGCGGCACCCGGCTGTTCCCCAAAGCACGCAGGATGCCGCTGGCAAGATTATAAAGCACACAACAGAACAGGCCAAGACAGATGACGACAATATAGTCTTTGGACATCGCCAAGATATCTTCCGGCGTATTCATGACCCGCAGCAGCAGATCCATGCTGGAAACACTTATGATCGTTATGATGAAAGTGACTATGGCGGCAAGGATTACCGCGCTTCCCACGCTGCTCTTCATCCCTTCGATATCACCGGCACCGAACCGCTGCGCGGTCAAGACTGTAAAGCCGCTGGTCAGACCCATCACAAATCCGAATATCAGGAACACGATCGTCCCAGTGGCACCGACCGCAGCTAGGGCACTCACGCCGATATAACGGCCGACGATGATCGTGTCAACCATATTATAGAGCTGCTGAAAAACATTGCCAAATAAAAGGGGAACCATGAACCTGACGATCAGCGACACCGGCCTGCCCTTCGTCATATCCAATACCATGCGTTTTTCTTTTTCCATTACTTACATCCTTCTTTTCTTTATGTTTGCTATATTATGTTTGCATCGTTATCTTTGCAATAAAAGAGAGCTATACAAACAGCGTGCCGATTGGCGGCAACCGGCACGTCATCTGCTAAAGCTCTTCTTGTTATAAGCTGTCTATGTCGTCTGGCTCCAGTCCTATGTCCAAGGTATGCAGGGTACGCCGTTTGATTCTGGCTTTCTCAGAGGCCTCCAGAATAAAATTCTTGATTTCTTTGGAATTTTTAATATGGATCATCCGTAACTGGGGATGGGTAGAATCGCCGCTATAACAGACCACGGTTCCGAGCTTGAAGATTCTTTCGGTTAATGAAGTCTCCAGCTTGACATCCTGTATTTTATACATATAACAGTCATCTTCATAGGTCTTCAGGAAGCCGTTACGGATATTTATCATGTCATCCGTGATGCTGTATTTAGTAAACGTCCACGGCAGGCCAAATAATAGCAATCTCTTTCTTTCATTATATTCCATATCTACCTCACGCTTTTATGAACAGTGTCGGCCGACAAGCCGGACATATAATTATATATTACAGCAGATACTAGGAGTATACTAAATTTTTTATTAAAATGCAAAGGTTTTGATAAAAATAATAACTTAAATTTATGAAAATTATTTATAAAATTAAAAGGATTTAACTGTTTTTTGATTGCAACCATGCGGGAGATGTGCTATTATGGATAAAATAAAAATGTCAATGATAATAACCTGTCATGACGTTGATCTTGGAGGAGGTAGCCATCATTATGACCGCATCAGATTGTCTTACCGGCCGCAGAAGCATCCGCCGTTTTACGGAACAGACTGTTGATCATTCCCTTTTATCCTCCGACCGTGGCGATGGCTGGCAGATGTTTGATGCCGGTGCCGCTTCTCTGGCATTTTGCCTAGCTGCTCACGCACAGGGGCTTGGTACTGTTATCATGGGTATCTTTGACCGCCTGAAGGCCACCGACTTGCTGGAACTGTCGGAAGGAAGGGAACTCGTGGCTTTGATTGCCGCAGGATATACCGATGAAGCACCTTCCGTTCCTGCCAGAAAGACGGCTTCTGAATTGTTATCATTTAAAAGCTAAGAATCGAAGATACTGTCTTCGATTTTTTTATGCGACGCTAAGAAGGAGAATGTAGTATGAGACATCTGATGAGCCCGCTGGATTTTACAGCGGAAGAACTTGACAGTTTATTTGACCTTGCCTGTGACATCGAAAAAAACATGGGGAAATATTCCACGGTCTGCGTCGGCAAGAAACTGGCCACTTGTTTCTATGAGCCCAGTACCCGCACTCGCTTAAGCTTTGAAGCCGCGATGTATAACCTAGGCGGCAGCGTATTGGGGTTTTCTGATGCCGGTTCTTCTTCGGCTTCCAAAGGCGAAAGCGTCGCCGATACGATCCGGGTGATTTCCTGCTTTGCCGATATCTGTGCCATGCGCCATCCCAAGGAAGGGGCGCCGATGGTCGCCGCCGACAAGTCCTCCATACCGGTCATCAATGCCGGCGACGGCGGCCACCAGCATCCCACCCAAACCTTGACCGATCTGCTGACCATCCGCTCCCTGAAGGGACGCCTGGATCACTTTACCATCGGCTTATGCGGCGACTTAAAATTCGGGCGCACCGTCCATTCTTTGATTCATGCCTTGGAACGCTATGAGGGCATTGAGTTTATTTTTATCTCGCCGGAAGAACTGCAGGTTCCCGACTATATTACCGACCGGCTTAAAGAGCAGAATATCCGTTTTGAAGAAGTCATCCGCCTTGACGATGTGATGCCCCGTCTGGACTTTCTTTATATGACTAGGGTACAAAGGGAACGGTTTTTTAATGAGGAGGATTATGTCCGCCTGAAAGACTTCTACATCTTGGATAAAGCCAAGATGGAAACCGCCAAAGCAGAAATGCTGGTGCTTCACCCGCTTCCCCGGGTCAACGAAATCGCCGTGGAATTGGACGACGATCCGCGGGCGGCTTATTTCAAGCAGGTGCAGTACGGCGTTTATGTGCGGATGGCATTGATACTGACGTTACTGGGACTGGAAGGAGGCAAGGAGAAGTCATGCTGAACGTAGGGAAAATCAGGGAAGGGTTTGTCCTAGATCATATTAAGGCCGGCGCCAGCCTTTCCCTCTATCACAGCTTACAGCTTGATAAGCTGGACTGCACCGTGGCGATCATCAAAAATGCCCGGAGCAATAAGCTGGGTAAAAAGGATATACTTAAGGTAGAATGTGATATTAACGAGCTGAATCTTGACGTCCTAGCTTTTATTGACCATAATATTACCGTCAATGTAATCAAGGACGAAAAAATCGTTGATAAAAAAGTACTGGTTCTCCCCAAGGAGATCAAAAACATCATCAAATGCAAAAATCCCCGCTGTATCACTTCTGTTGAACAGGGTCTGCCCCACGTCTTCATCCTTGCCGACGAAAAAAACGAAGTGTACCGATGCAAGTATTGTGAGGAAAAGTACAGCCGCTTGTAATATTGCACTTAAAATAATGAATGCCACAGAATATTTATTGAGAACTTTGGTACAATAACTAGCAGATATACAGTTATTAACTGTTCAGAAAGGAATGCTGGTATATTATGAAAAGTTTTCAATATGAGATTTCCAGTGCCATCGGCCTAGAAGACAGTGCGGTAGGGCATTTAGTCAGGGAAGCCTCCAAATCCAAGTCTGACGTCATATTAGAGTGTAACGGAAAAACAGGCGATGCCAAGCGCCTGTTCAGTGTAAAGGGTATGAATATTCAAAAAGGTGATAATATTGCTGTTTTGATCGAAGGGGAAGACGAAACAAATACCGCGGAATCGTTAGAACGGTTTTTTCATTCCAATTTATAAGAATTCTTATTTATGATGTCTCGTTCCTTGTCGTAGGCCTCTCGTACTGCTCTGGCCAGTTGATCGACACAGGATGTTTCGCGCCGGCCGCAACGGATCCCGCGGCATTTTTCCTCTATCTGTTCTACAGTAAAGCCCTCCACTAATATAGGGATGGCTTTTAAATTGCCGTTACAGCCTCCGGTAAACTCCACGTTTGTGACAATATTTCCATTTAGGTTAAAGCGTATCCGGGAAGTGCAGGTTCCAACCGGCTCATAGGTGTATTCCATATGGATACCCCTTGACTATCTGTTATTTAATTATATTATTTTATTTACCGATTATTACTATATACCGACAAGGTGGCCTGTGCAAATGAACTGATATGGGCACGCTGTCCTATGGTGACACATAGATACTAAATCGGGGTTATCTGGTTCTGGTCGAACTCTTTGATCAAATCACTGGCTTTTTCTACGTCAGCCTCATTTATTTTAAATATAAAAATGGTCTTATCCTTGCCTTTTCCGGTCAGAAACAGGCGCCTAAGCATAGATTCTTTCTGCATATCAATAAAATAAGATATCCTGTGTTTTAATAAAATATTTTCTACCACAGATTTATTTTTACTTCCGTATACCTTGCAGAATGCCACCTCTCTATGATAAAACTCTGGCTGATATACAATGGATGCCATATTATGCCCCCCCTTATTTATGTTAACTACTTTATTATAAGCCTTGAAACCATATTAATTCAAGCAAAATATATCTTAATCGCTACACAAGCTACAATGTTCATTTAGCCAGTCAACCGCACTTTCCAGGCCGGCTTCAGTGAAAGGAAAGGTCTGGCGCCGCTTTTTAGCTTCCGGTGTCTTGCCATAGCTATCGGGCTGGGGCCAGATTACAGCCTGCAAAAGTTCCGCATCGCCGCTTAACGTTTTGTGGAGCATAAACCGCATGCCGTTCATACTGCCTAGGTATTCTTCCTTTTTTATATAGTTATAGACGTGAAACCTTTCCTTATCAATCATTACAGTGCATTATTCCTTATCTTATTATATTATAAACATACCACTATTATAAACTTTTTTTAAAGGATAGCAAATATAATATGGGCAAATTTTACTGGAATATTTTGCTGCGATTGCTTATTTTTTATTTGACAATTGTGTAGAATGTGATAAGATAAGATTGTTCCGGGGCAGTAGCTCAGTGGGAGAGCGATGCGTTCGCAACGCATAGGCCGAGGGTTCGAGTCCCTTTTGCTCCATCAGATCGTTTGCTAGTAGTACGAATGATATTTCCTTTATATGGAACAGACATGTTATAATATACTTGACAAGACAGCCGATAAGACAGGTGAGGCCTAGCCAAGCTAAAGGCCTAATGCTAGTCGGAATGACAAGACTTGAACTTGCTCAAAACTATTTTCAGAAAATCCGTAAATAAGCCATTTATATCAAAATCCGCTTCTTTACTGGATTTTTCAATGCTTATATATTTCCTAAAATTGCTTTGTTTTTCTTAAAATCAACCTATTTTTCTTCATTATGCAACACGAAATACAACACGGAATTAATTATTGAAAGTTTGTCCTTCCTTTTTTGTTTAATCTTCTCATTATACCTCTTTTCTTTGAAGTGTTGCGGTATATAGTAGCGATATATATATAATTCTTTTATATATAATCTATAATTGTTGTACATCAACTGTATATAATATATAATAAGTTGTACATAACCGCTACAGAATGTACAAAAACCTTGATTACCTTACTATTGATTCTCTTATTTACTGATTCAGTTCCTAATGCTCGGTTAATATTCTTTGAAAACGTCAAATTACTTCCCGGCTGAAAACCGTTGTCAGCACAGAATACTTGATACCGCTTATAGACTCTCTAAAGCACACTGAATGAAATACTCCATATGTTCAGCCTGATTCAATTTATTTCCGATATTCGGATCATAATCCGGATCGGACTTGTCAAATGTGGCATTGAAGGGAATAATTAGCAGTCTCCTTAATACTGCTCCGGTATGGTCCTTCATTCGGGGGATATCATTAGCCGAAAAAAACTGCTTTTGTACCGGATCAAAGTCAAATGGATCTTGCCCTTTACGCTCTATCGTTATACTTTCTCCGGTGACTATCTTCTTAAATATAGATAGCTGCTTACCTTGCAGATAATCACTTGATATATCGTCACCAATATTAGCCAACTTACCGAACATTTCAGCAGTGCGAAACCGATCTGAAAGTTCCATTAAATCCAAAGAAGAGTAGTTCCCTTTACCGATCATGCACTTGACCATATCTAAATATGTTGATTTACCGTTGTTTTTACCGCCTGTTAACACGAATGTTTTACCACCACCTATTTTATTTGACCGGTAAAAGCATGAACCGGCAGCTTCTTCCAATAGATATCTGATATTTTCATCACCGCATGATATATCGTAAAAAACCTTATCTACCAGATTGGACTTGGCATCACGGTTATAATTCCACGGTATCATATTTGTGATTATAATATTGGGGTCAAACGGTATCAGCCGGTCAGAATCAATGTCATAAATACCATTCTTAAAGGCTATCAAGTTTAGTTCTGCTGCTTCCGCTTCATCACACATGACTTCTAAATATTTAAGTACTTCACTGCGGTTATGTGATGACAAAGAAGGGATTTCACCCAGCATTGCCCTTTCTATCGCAATACGTCCTGACACATAAATACCATTCTGATATACGTGAATCTGACTATTGATCTTTTTAATGTGCCTTTCCTTAATGATATGTTCCGCGAATTTATTAGCCAGAAACTTATCTTTTATGTGACAATCTCCAAAAGATTATAGAAGGTGAGAAATTATCCTGCTATGTGACGGACAGGGAAGGTGGCAGAGGTATTCATGCTCTGATGCTGAATAGTGATGTATCGCTGAGAAAGGCCGATAAGGTCAATATGGCGGCTGCGTGACGGTCTTTGACGATAGAGGATGTAAGTTTGACTTACATCGTCACTGTAAGTAGTACCTTGACAGTATAATATATTTAACAGGGCAGCCGATAGGGCGGTGATGCCATCCTAAATCCGGTCTTGGGAAGGGGGTGCTTAGATGATTACATATATGGAGTTGTTTACCTTCGTAATCATGCTATGTGCGATAATTACTTTATTGAAGCATAAAAAATAACCGTCTTGATCTTGGCAGACTAACGGTTATTTTTTAAAACGTATAATCTCGCCGGAACGGATAGGCTGTATCTATCTTATCGGCTGTCTTGTTAAGTACATTATAAACCACCTATGCCGGTGGTGTCAATACGTTTAAAACCGCCCATGTTAGCAGCATGAACGGTTTTGATAAATGTAACCCATACACCAAAAGGAATATGTGATACTATACAAGACAAAAATAGTATAACACATTCCTTTACCAAATGCATCATTTTTTCAGAAAGGAAGTGTTATTTTTTATGGCAAAAGCTAAAAAATTACCGTCCGGTTCATGGCGGTGTCAGGTATTCGATCACATGGATGAAAACGGCAAGAGACATTACCGCTCATTCACGTCGGCCGATCCTTCCCCAAAGGGAAAACGGGAAGCGGAGTATGCAGCCGCACAGTTTGCAGCAAACAAAAGGGATATTACAAAATTATCCTCATTAACCTTCGGTTCTGCCTTGGACAACTATATACTTCGCCGTTCTTCTGTCCTTTCCCCCGGAACAATCAGAGAGTACAAACGCATAAGGAAAGTAGGCTATTATGATATTATGGAGAAGAAAATTCATAATATCACTCAAGAATACATACAAGAGTTAATCAATAAAGACTCTGTGAATCACTCCCCTAAAACAGTCCGATGTAATCACGGTCTAATAGCATCCGTTATGAAACAAGAGCGGCCTGATTTTGCTCTTAACACCATTCTACCTAAAAAGGTACGTCCTAGCCTATATATTCCCTCTGATATGGATGTTAAACGACTCATTCAATATGTCAAAGGTACTGACATGGAGTTACCCATTTTATTGGCCGCTTTTGGGCCTATGCGTCGTGGTGAAATATGTGCCTTGAATAGTGACCATATAAATGACAACATTATTCATGTGGAATTTGCTGTAAGCCTTTCCGTTTTCATGACCTCAGGCATTATTCAGCATCCATTCAACATGCTTTGGGGGTTCCCGATGCATATATCATGCAGCGTGGCGGTTGGGGTTCTGATGGAGTCTTGAAAAGCGTTTACAGGCATACTATGGATGAAAAAGTTACCAAAATGAATAAGCTTGCTAACGATCACTTTTCTTCACTATGCAACACAGAATACAACATATAAAAATAAAACCCTTGTAAATCAAGGGTTTTACAGTCGGAGTGACAAGACTTGAACTTGCGGCCTCTACTTCCCTAAAGTAGCGCTCTACCACCTGAGCCACACCCCGATATTATGAAACTCACAAGTTATAATATACATGATTTGTTTTTGAGTGTCAATCAATTTTTTCAGCCCACTTTTCAAAGGCGTCATGGAAGTCCGGGCATGTTCTTTTTAACGAAACCGGTCGGTTCCGTTTGTTAAGAAAGCAATGGCTGCTTTCGCCCTGTGCCCGTAATTCGCCGGTTACATTATCTGTAATGGTATAAGAAAGCTGTAATTTTATCCCATTATACTGCTTGATCTGTACTAAAACAGCTACCGTCTCATCAAAATGTACCATAGATTTATATTCACAACGAATATCCAGAACCGGACTGACAATACCGCTTTCCTCCATTTTGCGGTAATCATTCCCCATCTGATTCATGGCATCAATCCTAGCCGACTCCATCCACCGGATATAATTGGAGTGGTGGATGATGCCCATCTGATCCGTTTCATAGTACTGCGCTTTATGTTTATACGGCTTCATTATTTACCTTCCTTACCTTCCTTACCTCAATACTTATCTTAAGTCATCCGCTTTTCAAAAAGATATGTGAAAACATGTATGAAAGTAAAACCCCGCATGGCAAGATGTTTATAGTCACATCTCATCCTGCCGCCGGGGTTATATCGCCTCTTCTTATATCCTATGCAATTTTGCTTTTAGCCAAGTCTGCCAGCGTGGCAAAGCCCTGAGCATCGTTAACGGCCATATCCGCAAGCATCTTGCGGTTTATCTCTACGCCGGCTTCCTTTAAGCCGAACATGAAGCGGCTGTATGAAAGTCCGTTCATCCGCGCCGCGGCATTAATCCTGACGATCCAGAGACGTCTGAACTGACGCTTCCTTTCTTTTCGACCTGCGTAAGAAGATGCCAGGGCACGCATAACGGACTGCTTAGCCACCCGGTACTGTTTGCTTCTTGCGCCACGGTAGCCTTTTGCCAGCTTTAATACTCTATTGTGTTTTTTTCGGGCATTCATGCCGCCTTTTATTCTAGCCATGTCTTAATTTCCTCCTTACGAATTATAAATATGGTAATATCTTTTTCATATTCTTAACGTTGGAAGCATCGGTCATCGCCGGCTTCCTGAGATTTCTTTTTCTCTTAGTGGATTTTTTAGTTAAGATATGGGTTTTATAAGCTTTATTTCTCTTTAATTTACCTGTACCTGTCAGTTTAAAACGTTTCGCTGCCGCTCTTTTTGTTTTCATTTTGGGCATTGATTTTTCCTCCTGTCATTACTTTTTTATCTCAACCGACAAACTACCGTTTCTCAGTTAAAAACATAGTCATACTTCTGCCTTCTACCTTAGGAGCCTTCTCAATGACCGCAATATCCGCCAGCGCCTCGGCAAATTCATCTAGGATATGCTTGCTTTTAGCCATGTGAGCCATCTCACGCCCGCGGAACCTAAGGGTTATTTTGACTTTATCGCCCTTGGTCAGGAATTTCCTAGCAGCGCTTCTTTTAGTATTCAGGTCATTGGTGTCAATATTGGGAGACAGACGGATCTCCTTTATTTCGATCACCCGCTGTTTCTTACGGGCTTCCTTTTCCTTCCTAGTCTGTTCGTATTTGAATTTGCCGTAATCGACAATCTTGCAGACCGGCGGCTGCGCCGTGGGCGCAATCTTTACTAGGTCAAGACCGGCTTCCTCCGCGATCTTCAATGCATCTTTGGTGGCCATGATACCCAGCTGTTCGCCGGCGGCTCCGACGACACGTACTTCTTTGTCCCTGATCTGTTCGTTAATGAATAAATCGCTAATAACCTTACCCTCCTCTATACAAGAAAAAACTTTCCTTAACTAGCATTCCTGATTTATATTATCTTAACTATTTATAAAATATAAATTTATAAAACATAAAAATAACATAAAAATAAGTGAATAGCATAACTATCCACTTAAATTACATTCCAAACTATCGAAACATTCCGGTGATGTGCTATAATTCATCACATACCGTGCCGCATGCCTGATATTCTGACCTATAAACACCTGTCGGCGCGATTGCCACAGGGTGAGAGCGGATACTCTGCTTTGCTATAAAGCATGCTGTTCAACATGCTTTAAGTAGGATAACACTTTGTTGTATGGCTGTCAAGTATTATTTTTTCGCTGCCTCGCTGCCTGTGTCTGCCTGTGTCCCTACCTGTGTCCGCTATCCAGCAATATCCTTCCGCTAGTTACTGTTCACTCCTTGCCATAATTAATCTCACATAATTAATCTCACATAATTATTCTCGCATAATTATTCCAATGGTTCTCCACAGTAACAATGGTGCCCTTACCGTTCTTCAAATGTTGCACATATCGTTTCAATACTGGTGTTTGCGCCGCTTCCGCAGATATCCACATGATCGGCCGTACACTTATAGTTGCTGTTGTAAGTGCAGTTCTCGGCCTCGCAGTCGATACTGATAAACTTACTCGGATGCTCGATCGCGCTGGTATAGGAATCGCCCCGGCGCTCATAAAAGCTTTCGCAGCAGGTTTCTTCTTCTGTATCGGCATGTGTCCCGCCCACTAGGATATCACCTTTGCAGCAGCACATGGTCTTGTTGTAAAGACAGTTATGAACCGTACAATCTAACTGAGCCATATTTACCTCCTGAAAATTTACTCTTGGTTGGTAGTAGTAGTATGGCTCAGTATTACCGATTCTATTCACTGTTTCTGCTTATTGTATTGTTTATTGTATTGCTTATTGTATTGCTGTATTGCCAATTATGCTGCTCAAAAATGAATGTTGCCGACACTAGGCTTCCGTCTTGCGGATCGCCTTTGTCCGGATTTCTTCACTGATCTGATCAATAAAAACCTTCAATGGCTTGACTCCTTCGTCTCCGGCAAAGCGGCTCCTGACCGAAACGGTCCGGTCGGCTTCTTCCTGCTGCCCCACTACCAGCATGTAGGGGATCTTATCCAGCCGCGCTTCCCTGATTTTAAAGCCGATCTTTTCTGAGCGCATGTCGGTAGCGGCCAAGATGCCGCTTTTTTTAAGCTCTGCCTGCACATTTTGGGCATATTCTTCGTATTTATCTGAAATCGGCAGGACCCTTACCTGTTCAGGACAGAGCCAGGTGGGGAATTTACCTTCATATTTTTCAATCAGCCATGCTAACGTCCTTTCATAACAGCCCATCGCTGTCCGGTGGATGATGTATGGCCGCACCTTATCTCCGTTTTGGTCAATATAATACATGTCAAACTGCTCTGCCAGTACCGCGTCCCATTGAATGGTGATCATCGTGTCTTCTTTGCCGTAGACATTTTTCGCTTGGATGTCAACTTTGGGGCCGTAAAAGGCCGCTTCCCCGACGGCTTCGGTAAAGGGGATCTTAAGCTCCAAAAGGATATTCCGGATCCTGTCCTGGGTTTCTTCCCAGACCTCCGGCGCCCCGATATATTTCTCGCTGTCATCGGGATCCCATTTTGACAGGCGGTAGGTAACATCATCCGCCACACCCAGCGTCGTAAGGCAATATCTTGCCAGATCTAGGCAGCCCTTAAACTCCTCATTCATCTGGTCGGGACGGACGATCAGGTGGCCTTCGGATATGGTAAACTGACGGACTCTGGTAAGCCCATGCATTTCCCCGGAGTCTTCATTACGGAACAGGACGGAAGTCTCGCCGTAGCGCAAGGGAAGGTCGCGGTAGGATTTCTGGCCGGCCTTATAAATATAATACTGGAAAGGGCAGGTCATCGGACGCAGCGCGTATACTTCCTTATTCTTTTCCTCGTCACCCATAACAAACATGCCGTCTTTATAATGATCCCAGTGTCCGGACAGCTTATAAAGGTCGCTTTTGGCCATGAAAGGGGTCCTAGTGCGGATATAGCCCCGGTTATAGTCTTCCTCGTCCTCGATCCAGCGCTGCATGGTCTGGATGATTTTGGCGCCCTTGGGCATCAGCAGGGGAAGGCCTTGGCCAATGATATCCACGGTCGTAAAGAGCTCCATCTCCCGGCCTAGCTTATTATGGTCGCGCTGTTTGATATTCTCCAGATATACCAGATACTCTTCCAGCTCTTCTTTCTTCGCGAAAGCTGTCCCGTAGATTCTCTGCAGCATGGCATTTTCTGATTTGCCGCGCCAATAGGCTCCGGAAGAAGAAGTCAGTTTAAAGGCCTTGATGTTTTTGGTACTCATCAGATGCGGGCCGGCACAAAGATCGACAAAATCTCCCTGCCGGTAAAAGGAGATTTCGGCGTCCTCCGGCAGGTCTTTGATCAGTTCAACCTTATATGGTTCTCCCGCCGTCTCCATCAACTGGACGGCTTCTATGCGCGGCAGGGTAAACCGCTCCAGCGGCTTCCCCGCTTTGATGATTTTCTTCATCTCGGTTTCGATGCGGTCGAGATCCTCGCGGGAAAAAGGCTCATGCTCAAAATCATAGTAATAGCCGTTTTCGATGCTGGGACCGATGGCCAGCCGGGCCTCTGGGTAAAGACTTTTTACAGCTTCCGCTAGGACATGGGAGGCCGTATGGCGCATCGCGCTAAGCCCGGCTTTGTCGCTGGCCGTCAAGATATTCAGTTTACAGTCAGTTGCCACGACCGTCCGCAGATCCTTGACTACGCCGTCAATCTCTCCGGCACAAGCCATCCTGGCTAGTCCTTCGCTGATGTCGGAAGCGATCTGAAAGATGCTTAAAGGACTGTCATATTCCTTGTGCGTCCCGTCTTTTAACGTTATTTTCATATAAGCTCCTATCTGTCCGCAATGCAGGCTAAATAAATCACACTTTACTACCGCAGCATTTCTTATATTTCTTGCCGCTGCCGCAAGGGCAGGGATCGTTGGGATATATCTTATCATCCTTTACCACGGTGCCGGAGGCTTTCTGTTCCCGGTAGAGTTCCTTGCGTTTTTCTTCGCTAAAAATCTCTTCCCACTCGGGAAGCTCATATAGCCAGTCCGCACTGGCGGCGACCATGTTCTTGTACAGGCGCTCTTTGTCAAAGCCCAGATTGACCGGCGTGTCTTCTTCCATATCATCAATGGGATTGGCTTTTGTCAGGCTGTCGTTCATGCCGTCCAAGATACCGGTCATCATCATGATGTCGATACCGAATCTTTCCGCCAGTTCTTTGACCGTGCCGGTGACGGTCTGGTCGGGGGTCTTAAGAAGCGTGGCATAAACTGCTTTTTCTTTTTCAAAATAATCCGCCCACATCCGCTGCAGATCGCCTTTGTTGGCCGTTTCCGAGTAAGCCATGTCCCGCCATTTTTTAAGTAATGCCATCGTATTTACCACCTTTGTGTTTTATTTTCCGATTGTTCCGAATCATATGAGTCAGTTTTCAAGAGTAAGTATATAATACTTTTCCAAAAAAGTAAAATTTTTTATTATTTATGAATAAACTTCCGTTTCCGGTCTATACTATGATTAATCAATGGATCCCCCTCCTTTGATTACATTCATACAACAGATAAGTTAAATACTTATCCTCCCCTTAAAGCACCCCCCGCCCGATTCTGGGCGGGGGGTGCTGTTTTGGTACGGAATAACCAGTATTCATATCTTATTTCTGCGGCAGGTATCCGGAGGCGGTCAGAAGTTGTTCTACGGTAGCAAATTCGTATTTTTTAGCTTTGAGTATCTTAATGATTTCCGGCAGCGCCTTGACTGTCGGCTCTTTCCCTACATAGCTGTGCAGCAGGATAATATCGCCGTTATTGGTATGGCGGGTTACATTATGGATGATATTTTCCGGCTTTCTTTCTAGCCAGTCACAGGTATTGACAGACCATAAGATTATCTTCATCCCCATATCCCTAAGAACTTGGATGACCCGGTCATCCAAAGCGCCATAGGGCGGCCGGAAAAAAGTCGGCACCTTGCCGATAGCCTTTTTAATATTTTGTGATGAAATCATTATTTCTGACCTTATTTCCTCATTGCTCAGTAATGTAAGATCGTAGTGATTCTGGGTATGTATTCCGATATAATGACCTTCGTCTGCCATCCGCCTGACCAGATCAGAATACCGGGGAACCCGCTTCCCCAGAACAAAAAAAGTCGCTTTAATCTCATGTTCCTTTAATATATCCAATACCTTCGGGGTATTCTTTTTATCCGGAGAATCGTCAAAAGTAAGACAGATTTTCCGATTTCGGTTAGGAATCTTGGCATAGACCAGTCCTGAGAAACGCTGGGCCTGATTGATTATCCTGATTTCTTTTTCTATCCACTCTTCTTTATCAATCGTTGTAATATTATTACAAAACCGGTAACCTGAAAAGCTTTCCAGATCCTGTATCTCTTCTTCATGTAAAATCATCTCTACACCTCTTCTATTCTCTATTCAATATCGCAATAATATTCTTGCTCGTTAAAAATGATAATGTCATTTTCAAATAGCGGATGATATTGAAAAGATGCATATATTTGCGTTAACAGCTGTTGCATCGTGTCACTGTTAAACAGTAATAATACCGTACAATACCTGACATTGACCGGATTCTGGCATTTTATCAGGGCAAAATACTCTCCGTTAAATGTCCTGTCTTTATATTGCAGGTAAGCAGAACCGGCATGGATGCCCGTACTGTCTAAGATCATTTGCTGGAACTGGCTCAGCATCCTTGTGTCGGCTGCCAGAATAAAGTTGCCGCCTCCCAAGTCGTCTATATCTACTTCACTTTCCTCAAAAACAGGATAATGGTAAAAGCGGCGCGGCGATGATAACGGAGCGGCCAGCTGGTTAAACATTTTGCGCAGGTAAGCCCGCCTGTCTTCCTTATAATAATCTGCTTTTATGATGACACACTTATTCATATATACCTGTTTTATTCCGGTATTGCTTACCTCGGTTCCCCAACTGAAATACAGCGCTTCAAAGCTATCCCTGTCAAGCTCTGTGGCAGATGCCGAAGTCACATCCGAATTACTTTCAAAGCTAACGTTTGTGTAATCACCGAGCCGAACCACAATATCGCGGCCATCTACATTCACAGTAACTGTACGGTCTAAGCCCAATTGGTCAGCACTAAGCAGCAGAGAGAAGCCGGCAATATTTTCGGTCTTAATAATAATCAGTACTTCCGAGGCAATCTTGGCACTGATAAATGACCGTTCCGTAAGATCCTTACGGTTATCTATCCGAACCCAATAGGATTTATTGTATTTTCTATAATAAGAAGTGAAATTGACTGTCCGCGGATATTCATCTTTTTCATTTTTTATTAATTCCTCTGCCAGCTTAAAAGAATTGACCAGTTCGTCAAATTCATCCCGTAAAAAATCCGCGAAGCAAAAATCCCGGCAGTTCCCTAGACAGCTTGTCACATACAAATCCCTAGCAACGTTTCCGGCAAAATCACCGAGTAACGCTAAATGACAGGCCGGTATATTGCCAATGTTGTTAATGTACTCCTTATCCATTTCAGAATGTTTCAAGTATTCCGCACCGATATTGCCAAATGCTCTATTCTCATAAATCAGAAAATAAGGAGTCAAGGTCAGATAATAAGCCGGCCCGAATACTAAGGCCATCCCCGCGAAGTAATCCGGCATTTTTAAAGCCAGGCTAAAAGCCCCCTTGGCACCAAGGCATACTCCCAGCAGATAAACACGGTTCCTTTTTATATGAAAACGGCTTACGATATCCTTAATCAGACCCTGTAATTCGGCTTCATAGATAAATTCATGCTCATAGTCTCCCCTAGCAACAACATTTAAAATAATGCAGTCTTTAATCTTATTTTCCGTTTGATAAGGAACCGGTAAGGGGTATCTTGAGGCGGCATATCCCGTTGCACACATTACCACCAAGGGATAGTCTCTGTCCTTGGCGTAATTAATCGGAAGAAAAACCCCATAGGCAATACTGCCGCCATCTATGTTGCTTTTTCTAAAGAGGAACGCACTGTTTCTAAATATGTTATTTATCAGTCTATTGCCGGAATCTTGCCCGAAATGTAGCGCCGATTCTATTTCGGCATATTTTTCCAGCATAAAACCGTACATCCGTTCATTCATAAGCTCAGGAGCCAATTGGTAGCATCCGGTAGCCGTATTGGCTATTTCGGCATATTTTTCTAGGGCTTCTGCTATTTCATCCGAATCGTTTATTTTCTCTATCACGCTTTTGCGCAGGTCATCGCAGCCAGTCTTAAAATCCCCGATATAAATGTAAGCAGATCCAGACCTTTTATCATTAATCAGATCATGCACTTCGATTTTATAGACTCCTTCCGGTTCAGACGCCAGATCCAGTAAAAATCTCTGTTTTGTTCGAACCTTCAAGCTAAGTATCAGTTCCTCAAAACTGTTCTTCACCTCCACGCCGACATCATTTTCCTGCTTTCCGGGATATTTTCTTTTCATAATGGTAATCCCGATCTCCTCACCCTTCATAAAAAATGCCTGATCCGGTATGACAAAGCATGCCTGTTCCGCAAAAGTAACCGCCGAATCATCAATGAACCTTCTGTTATGATCTGTAAGGAGCGCCGCCAAAGGATTGATGCCGATAACAAAGCTCTGATCCCGGATATGGGAATAATCCGCTCTGATACTTTTTTCCACCAGTATCGTATTGGTGCCTTGATCTAACCTTTGCAAAATAGTATAGGGTTTGACATGGTAGCGGTAATGTGTAACCGCTGCCATCTCCCCGTTTATCCAAACCCGCAGAGGCGTTTCGGCATTTATATATATATATACTTCCTGCTCACTGCGGCAATAAATGGCACTGAGACAATAAATATATTTCTCTGTGTCATCCGGAAAAAGTATTTCTGGGCAATTATCTTGATAAACATTATATTTCTTTTCTGATGAAACATAGTACTTCCATGCTTTCTCAAGAATATGCTCAGGAATATTGCCATGATCCGCCCCTATTGTATTCACATATTTTGTTTCTAGGAAAGGTCTCTCATCGTTCCTGCCCGCTTGATCGAAAGACACTTTTTTTACCGCCCATTTATTGATAGCGCCCTGCTTATCACCGTTAAACGTAATATCAAAACTACAATTATAGATGACCTTTTTTAAGAACTCATTTAATTTATTCATATTTACTTATACCCATCTGCGGCTCTGCCGCATTCGAAATCAATAGTTGAAATGGCTTTTCTTTCACCCTAACTCTCATGCTTGGCATCGATAAATTCTGCCATATTAACCACTGTCGGATAGGAAAATATGTCAGAAATGTCTACTGCACCGGGAAGCACCTTCTCGATCTGCTTAAGCAGATTGGTTGCCAATATGGAATCCCCGCCTAGATCATAGAAATTCTCATAAATATCAAGTTGTGAAATCCCAAGTACATCTCCCCAAATCTGCCCAAGGAGCGTTTCCGTCTGAGTGTATCCCTCATCCCCTTTGCCTTGTAAGACAATTTCTTGGTCAGTCACCGTCTTGACCGGCAGGTTAACCTTGCTGATGTCAGTTTTCTGCTGTTTTTTCAGGTCTGAACCGATCTGTTCCGATATGCCGAACAAACGGCTGCCTTGGATGACGGTAAGCACATCGTAATTAAGGTCTCCCACGATTATACGGCTATGATCGCCATCTAGTATCTCAGATAAAGAATTGGTCGCTTTAGCTGTCGAAACCGCTCTGAAAACCATGACGTCGCCGGTCGCATGATGATCTGCCGCCATCCCGGTCTCCTTCCATGCCGGCCAGTTAACGGATACGGTTTTCAGTCCGTCGGCACTCCGGTAAGCTGCATAGGCGTCCATAAATGCATTAGCAGCGGCGTAGTCCCCTTGTCCGGGTGCCCCGGTCAAGGCTGTTACTGAAGAAAACATAACCATGAACTGGGGTTTGTCCGCTCTGGTCATCTGATCCAGCAGCCATGTTCCCGCTACCTTCGGCGCTAACACATCCTTAAATACCTTTTCCTCTTTGAACATAAGGAAACCGTCTCCCGCAATACCGGCACAATGAATAATCCCATGGATCTGCCCATATCTTATCCGGATATCGGAAAGTACCTTTTGCAGCTCCTCCGGCCGGCATATATCTGCACTATAACAGGTAACCGAAGCCCCTTTGCTTTCCATATCCATAATGGTTCTGATCTTATCGCATAACCGGGGAGAGCGGTTTCCGGCAAGGATATTCTCCCACTCATCATGCTCCGGGAAGGAAGAACGGTTAATTAACGCCAGGTTTATCTTGCCCTGGGAAGTCAGATATTTTGCCGTTTCCAGTCCCAGTCCCCCGGTTCCGCCGGTAATCAGGTATGTCTTGCCGTCCGCAATATCAGCCTTGTTATTCTTGATCAGCCTTATGCCGTTCAACTGCTCTACGTATCTTTCGTGATTCCGGAAGGCAACTGCATAAGGCACTTCCCGGCCGGCCAGCTCAGATAACAGCTCATCACTGCCGGTTTGCTCGTCAATATCGATGAACCGGACCTTCATCCGATCATGCTCCTGGCCGATGACCTTGCCCAGCCCCATAAGCGCAGCGTTTTGCGGGCGGATAATCTTCTGGTTTTGAGTTACTTCATACGCATAGCTTGATATCACGGTTATATTCAGCTCTTTATTCAGTTTCTGGCTGATTACTGCCTTGGTTAGATAATAAAGGCTATGGACTCCGCCGTCCTGGGCTTTCTCTAGGTCAGATAACGTCTTCAGCTGGCTGTCACGGCAGAGGCTGCTCATATGAAGGATGCCCGTAACATTTTTTCCTTTTATATCAGCAACCAGCTTATTATAGTCTTCTTGATCATTGCCGATCATATAGGTTCTGTCATCTAATTTCTCAAAATGATCGCCTAGCTCTGCTTCGATATACTGCCGGCCTTGCTCTGTTAATTTTTCCGCCAGCTCATCCGCCCTCCCGGTTAGATCTTTTAAGATCAGTAAAGTTCCATCCCCAAGTGAACCGGTATCCTGCCTCGGTTCTTTAATCCAAGCCATCTCGTAATAAAAGCCGGTTCTTAGTTTTTCAGCATCGAATCTCTTGATGACATAATCGGCGATTTCAGCAAAAACCTTCCCTTGGCTGTCAGCCAGCGTCACATCGTATGTGATGGTTTCATTACTGGCTGACTTTTTTTTCTTTCTGATTAAACTATAAAATACTGCCGGACTACTGCCATAAATCTTAATGCTCTTGTAACTTAACGGCAAATAGGCACCCTCATTATCCTTTATGACCGCATTGACTGCATTGTCCAAAAGTGCTGGATGTAAATAATACTCATCCAGATCAGGCCTTAGTATTTCTGCCAGTTCTACTTTTGCCGTAACTATATCAAGGCCATAATTTATTTCCTTCAGGCTGTGCCAGCGCGGCCCGAACTGAAATATTCCTTCCATGTTTTCCATGTCAACCTGTAAACGTCTCTGCCCGCACCGGCTGATCACTTCATCAATATTCAGGTCGACGGGCTGCTTCTCTTCCAGACGAAAGATTTTCCCTTGGACATGCTTGATCCATTGGACATGCTTGATCCATTGGACATGCTTGATCCATTGGACATGCTTGATCCATTGGCTGTCGGTTTCCTGCTCAGGCGCTGTCTGCCTGCTGGCTATTATAAAATCAAAGCCTTCTTTTTCCTCTATAAGTATTACCTGTACATATTTTTTCTCACCTTGCATGACCTTTAAAGGAGTAAGAAAAGTGATGTCCTTTATTTCGATATGACTTATGCCATAGACATCAGATGCGGCTTTCCTTGCCATTTCCAGATACGTCGTTCCGGCAATCACGTTTTCATCCATAATCTTGTGGTCGCTCAATACCCAGTCTTCGGTCGTAAAATACGTCTCATATATCCGACCTTGGATAGAATCCGCTGCCAGTCTGTGGACAAGGGGATGAACCGGTGCGATTTCACTTTTCGCAAAAGAGTTTTTTAACCTCTTAGGCGCTGCCCAGCACCGGGTTCTTTCCAGCGGGTATACCGGTAATGACGCCTTTTTTATTGTTCTCCCTTCATATATTTCAGTCCAGTCAATCTTTGCCCCGGCAATATATAGGCTGCCGATTTCTTTTAATAAGTCAACATAGTTGTCATTTATGGTATTTCTAAGCCCTGCTAAGGCGGTCTGTACTTTTTTGGTGAGCTGTGCCCTTTCAGCCTCGGTCAGGTCGCCGGGGTTCCGGTTCTTTTTACTTTCTAGGACTATCTTATGCTGTCCATAAAAAATACCTTGCTGCTCATCCGTTTTTAACGTTTTTAACGTGTTTAGCTGACTGAGCTTTTCCATCATCTCCGGCACTGATCTGACCAGAATAAGCAGACGATATGTATAATGGCCTCTTCCGGTGTTTGACGTACAGCAGATGCTCTCAATATGCTGATCCTGTAATTTAGGTTGGGACTTTTTATATTCTTCTATTATGGTTAACAGCGCGGTTTCACTTTTAGCCGAGACGGTAAGACAATATGTCTGCCCGTTTTCCTTGCCGCTGTCCTCATTGGTCACTTCTGCCTCTTCCAGTACCATATGGCAATTAGTACCGGAAAACCCAAAAGAACTGACACCGGCTCGTCGGGGATAATTACCACTTTCCCAATCATTCAAAGCGTCATTTACATAAACAGGGGACTTAATAAAATTGATATACTGGTTAGGATTGTCAAAATGGATACTGGGAGGCAACATTCTATTCTTAAGCGACATCACTGCCTTAATCACTGATGCAACTCCGGAAGCTGCTACCAGATGCCCCATATTAGACTTTAGCGACCCTATCCCGCAAAACTGGGACTTATCCGTATACCTAGCAAAGGCATTGGTAAGCCCTTTGATTTCAATCGGATCACCCAGCACCGTACCGGTTCCATGAGCTTCCACATAACCGATGGTTTCGGGTTCAATTCCCGCATTCTTCCACGCCGTTACAATAACTTCTTCCTGGGCTATCGCGCTAGGGGCCGTTATTCCATTGGATGCGCCGTCATTATTTATTGCACTTCCTTTAATGACTGCATGGATATTATCGCCGTCTTCCCGCGCCTTGTTTAATGGCTTCAGCAGAAGCACGCCTACTCCTTCTCCCCAGACTGTTCCGGTTGCTTCATTATCAAATGTCCTGACGATATCATCGGGTGATTCGACAGAATCAAAGCTCATCTGATTTTTAATATCCTTCATGGTACCACAGGAAAATACACTGATACCGCCTGCGACGGCCATGTCACAATCGCCGTTACGGATACTCTGGCAAGCTTCATGAATAGAAATCAAGGCCGAAGAACAGGCTGTATCAATTACCATGGCCGGCCCCTTCATGTTAAGCAGGTAAGAAAGCCTGCTTGCCAGGATTCCTCCATAAGAGCCTGTCAAATGCATGGTGTCGGGTTCCGTGACATATCGGTAAAGGGGTATACTGGTATTATCCCGGCCGACAAATACGCCCGTATTAGTTCCGACGATTTTATCCCCGCCATATCCGGCATCTTCAATTGCTTCATATGCTGTTTCCAGAAAGAAACGCTGCATCGGCTCCATGTACTTTGCCTCTCTAGGCGAAATGCCAAAAAAAGCCGCGTCAAACTTGTCTACCTCATTCAGATAACCGCCTTTCCTGAATATTTTGCTGATATCCTCCGCCAGCTCCGTATAAAAATCGCCTTGAATAAACTCCAGATAGGAGTGATCTCTGATCATGTGTTCGATATCCGGTATTCTTTGGCTGGGAAAATCACGGATACTGTTCTTGCCTTCTTTTACGGCTGTCCAGAATTTTTCTATATTATCACAGTCGGCAAAGCGCCCGGCCATCCCGATAATGGCTATACTTTCATTTTGGGGAACGTAATTTCTGCTGTCTTGTTCATTCGGCATAGGTTTCTTTATTTTTTTGTCGATATAATCTGATATCGCCACGACTGACGGATAAGTAAAGATATCCGTTATATCCAAAGCCCCCGGAAAGATTTTTTCCATTTCTTGCAGCAATACCGTTGCGATCAGCGAATCCCCTCCCATATCATAGAAGCTTGCGTAGATGTCAATAGAATCTAGGCTGAGAAAACCAGCCCATATTCCGGCCACTTTTATTTCTGTTTCACTTAAGGATGCCGACTGCTTGCCGGTAATCACTGCATTGATGTTTCCGCCGCTTTCTTTTCCGCCGTCGGCCATCCTGACTGATTTCTTTTTATACATTGCCTGACGTACCGGATCCGTTAGCTGGTAGCCTGAAAGCTGATCTATATTGGCATAATTGAGCCGGCCGGTAATAATGCCGGCCGCCCCGGTACGGATAATGTTTTCCATGTAAGCCATGCCTTCCGCGTTCGTAACCGGCCAGAAAACTCCTTTGTCCATATCCACTTTATAATTCACTGCCATCCCGGCTTCTTTCCAAGGTGCCCATTTGATCGACACGGCTTTTCTGCCCTGCCTGTTCATATAATAAGCGAATGAATCCATAAATGAATTAGCTGCCGCATAATCACCTTGTCCGGCCATGTGTACGACTGTGGCAATGGAAGAAAACATAACAAAAAACGCAAGGTCATCGTTTTGGGTCAGTTTTTCTAACAGCCAGGTTCCTTTTATTTTGGGGCCGACTACATTTTGGAATACCGTCTCATCCTTCCTGAACAGAAAACCTTCGCCGGCTATGCCGGCACAGTGGATTATCCCCCGTATCCGGCCGTGTTTCATGCGAAAATCATCAAGCGCTGCCTTTAATGCTTCTTGATCCGTTATATCTGCCGAATATGTTTCGATCTTTGCCCCAGCTTCTTCTAAGGACCTGACCGCATTTAGTTTTTCTCTTATCACGTCATCCGTAATCCCGTCCCAGTCTTCCCTGCCGGGCAGGCCGCTTCTGCTAATAAGGGCTAACTTGACTCCTCCTTTCCGGGATGCCAGCTGCCTAGCGGCCAAAAGCCCCAGTCCGCCGGTTCCCCCGGTTATCACATAAGCACCCCCGGCTTCTTGCGCAACGTTTTCTTCTCCGTCCTGAGCGGGAAGGGCCACCGGCCCGAATGTCTCCGCATACCTAGTATTTTCCCGAAAAGCAACAGCAAAAGGCGTATCTTTTAAACTCATCTCTAAAATCAGTGATTTTGCACTGACAGTCTCATCTATGTCGATGATACGACAGGCAACTTGCGGCTGCTCTTTTTCCATAGCCGTCAATAAACCTTTTACAGAAGCATTGGCCGGTTTTATGATATGCTGCGTGTCCGTAACGGCCTCGGCATAATCCGTGATTATAAACAGCTGTTTCACGCTCTTCACTTTTTTCTCCGCCAATGCTTTCGCTAAGTAAAACACACTGTAAATGCCATGATTTAATGCGTTTTCCAGCTGCTGCGAACTTGCATATGCGCCACTGCTCCCGGTCGCAGACATATGGATAATCGCCGCCAGTCCGTCCCCGGTCTCCCCGATAAGCCTGTCATAATCCTTCTGGCTGCTTCCGACCGTATAGCTACTGGCAGTTACTTGCTGGAAACAGTCTCTTATCGATACTTCTACCGCTTCGATTCCCGTTGCTTTAAGCTCCCGGAACACTTCGCCGCTCAGGGCGGCGCCGCTGGTGAATACCAGCACGCGTCCGGTCGCCAAGCCGGCTCTTAGCTCAGTTGCCGGCTTCTTGACCCATGCGGTCCGATAATAACTGTCTGCGCGGTTTTCTTTGATGGAATCTCTGACTTTCTTGATGACATATTCTTCTGCTTTCAATAAAACTTTGCCTTCCATATCCAGAAATACAATATCAAAGGTTGCCGTTTCATCACTATTGTGCTTATCCTTCCGTTTAAGATGACAATAAAAAGACGGCGGAGTCGCACCATATATTATTAGTTTCTTATAGGAAAATGGCAGGTAATATCCGTCTCCGATAAACGCATTGGCCGTATTGACCGCACAATCCATCATGGAAGGATGGATAAAGTACTCCTGCAGATCCTCGTGGTAGCTTTCCGCAAGCTTAATATGGGAAACGTATTCATCTGCCTTATGGAATATCTGACCATAGGTATCCCATCTGGCTCCGGTTTGAATCGGGTTATCCGGGAACTGCCGGTACGTCAGGGCATCGGTTTTGGTAAACCGGGAAAGGAGTTCCGTAAGATCCCATGCCTCTTCCCCTGCTTCGGTAACATATACAGCTTCCCCGCTCACATGTATCACCCATTCATCCGACTTTTCACTCTTGCTGGCAATCTCATATTCTATGTGGTCACCTAGATCCCGGATGAGCAGATGGGCTTCTCTTTCTTCAGCTTCTTCCAACGCAAGTGCGGCGGTAAATTTGAGATCCCGTATCATCACATGCTGGGCACTGCTCCCTTTATCCAGTACTGTCCTTAGCATTTCAATATAGGCCGTCCCGGGAACAACATATTTGCCGAACACTTTATGCTCCCGTAAAACCCACTGCCGCTCTACCCTAAAACAGGTCGTGTAAATCTCCTGGCTCAAGGTCTTGGCCAGACGGGTATCAATCAACGGACTTATTGAATCAGTCTTTTGGGGCATCGTATTAATTTTATTACCGTTATCCTCTACCCAGCATCTGGTTTCTAAAAACGCATAGGTCGGCAGGTTTACTCTCCGATAGCTTCCGGCATGATACAATGTTTCCCATGCTATATCAGCCCCTCTGATATAGCAGTTCGCTAGATTATTATATTGTTCAGCAGTTGTCCGGCCTGTGATAAAATATTGTATCAAGGAATTAGCCTGTGCCGTAAGACTGCGCTTTTCTTCCGCGGTGATGTCGCCTTGTTCCTTGTCCTCCTTAGCCTGGCTTACTACTATGTGTTCTCCATAATACACGTCCTTTACCTTATCATATTGGAAGTTATTGGATTGCAGTAAAACCAGCTTACATTCTAACTCTTCAATACTCTTTACCGGTATGGCCAAGCGGTACCGGTAATGCCCTCTGCCTATGCTGGCAGTGTAGCATATGTCGTTTATGGAAGCCGGGTTATCGGTATAGAAATAATCAATATATTTTATTACCATTGCCTTTAGGGAATGGGGGTCTTGCGCGGATAGAACAAACAGGTTTGTCCTCTTAATTCCCTTACTTACTTCCGTTACTTCCATAACCGGAGCCTCTTCCAGGATAATATGGCAATTGGTGCCGCTGAGTCCAAATGAGCTTACCCCGCATCTTCTGGGAATGTCTCCGGTATCCCAGTCAGTCAGGCTGTCATTGATGAATACTGGGGAATCCACAAGCGGGATGTTTCTGTTCGGGCAAGTAAAATTAAGACTGGGCGGCAGCTTTTTCTTGTGTAAAGAAAGAATGGCTTTGGTAAAACCGGATATTCCGGCAGTACAGTCCAGATGTCCGATATTTGTCTTAATGGAACTGATTGCGCAGAACTGCTTTTTATCAGTGTGCTTACGGAATGCCCTTTCTAATCCGTTAATCTCCACGCTATCCCCTAGCCTTGTTCCCGTTCCGTGTGCCTCGATATAGGAAATAGTGTCCACGGCAATGTCCGAATCCCTCCATGCTTTGCAGATCACCTCTTCCTGGGCCGCTGAATTGGGTGCCGTGATCCCAATTGAACCGCCATCCTGATTGATGGCACTGCCTTTGATAACAGCATATATATGGTCTTTATCCACGATAGCCCGGTTCAGAGGCTTAAGCAAAACGGCTGCTGTTCCCTCTCCCAGCATGGTACCGTCCGAATTGTCGTCAAATGTCCTCGTCTTTCCGTCTGAAGACAAAATATCGCTTATAATATGGATTCCTGCTTCAGCACAGCTCTCTGCTGTTCCCGGTATCATCAGAATCTTGACGCCGCCGGCAATCGCCGCCTCACATTCCCCGTTCCTGATCGAGCGGCAGGCCTCATGAATCGCCACAAGACTAGAGGAGCAGGCTGTGTCAATCATCACACTGGGACCGTGCAGGTCTAATAAATAAGAGATTCTGCTTGAAATAATCGATTTGATGTTCCCGGTAGCAGCCAGTTTTGCACTGGCCGGATCCATCATCTGGACTATCTTTTTATACTCTTCGCCGAAGTCAGAACTATATCCTAAGAAGACACCTATGTTTTTGCCGGATAACTGCGCTCCCCCATAACCGGCGTCCTCGACTGCTTCCCATGCCGTTTCTAAGAATGCTCTCTGATTCGGCTCCATCAGGTCGGCTTCCTTTTTAGAAATCTTAAAAAACTTATAGTCAAATTTATCTATTTCTTCCATGTATGCCCCATGGTGATAGTCTATCTTGTCTGGATATAACCGCAAAGAATTCAGATAACGGTTTACATCCTGCCTTCTTTGCTCCGGAAAGGGCTTTATGGCATCTTTGCCGTCTGCCAACATTCTCCAGAGGTCCTCCTTATTCTTAGTTCCTCCTAATTTTGCCGACAGGCCGATTACCGCAATATTTTTCCGGTCGGTTTCGGGGAGTCTGTCCCAGTCCTTACCTTCTTCAATATCAATATATTTAAAATCAATTAATTTCTGCATACCGCACCCCTTTCACTTAGATTGCTTTGGCCGATATCAAACCCAATTCGCGAAATAGTTCCTTTGTTCCTGTTTGTTCGTAAATCTGTTGAAAGCGGATGTTCTGCTCCTGGACGGGTGTCTTCTTTGTATTAAACACACTTATCAGCATATTGATAGCCTCTTTCATTTCCGCAATGTCCGGCTGCCGTCCCTCATTTTGAATTCTCTCCTGGATCTTTTGGACCCTGTTATATGGGCGTATCACTCCCTGTTCATATTCATTATTATTCCAATTACGGTTTTTGGTACAGACAGCAACTGCCATACACTTGGTAACCACCGAAAGCTCCGGGCGGGCAGGCGGCTCTTGCTCCGGCGCCGTGCCAAGCCTGTTCTTTAGCTCCGATATATCCTTCTCTTTTTCACAAGAAAATGTATTGACCGAATGTATATTCTGAACCATCAGTTTTTTTAAGACATTATGCGGTCCGATTTCAATCGCCGTATCAATCTCCAGCCGGCGGAAATACTTCATGGATTCCTGCCATCTAACCGGTTTCACCATCTGTTCTTTAAGCCGGGGAATTATTTCATGGGCTCCGGCATAGGTTCTAGCATCTACATTGGAGACCACGTCAAATTTCGGTTCTGCGTAGCGATAATCCTGGAGGACTGCTTCCAGTGCGGCGGCGGCGGGAGCCATAATCGGGCTATGAAAGGGGGCGCTTACTTTCAATTGAACCGTCCTGCCGTCAAGCTCTTTCATCTTTGCACATAACCTTTCCACAGCATCGCGGTTTCCTGATATGACAACCTGCATCGGTGAGTTATAGTTGGATATAGCTACAATATCACCCGGCCGGCTGGCCTTTTCACATTCTTCTTTGATGGTTGTTTTATCCACTCCGGATATAGCAACCATGATCCCGCTTTCGGCCGCTGCCGCTTCCTGCATCAGCCTCCCTCTCTCCCTTATGATCCTGACCGCGTCTGGGAAACGGATTGCCTCGGCACAAGTCAGCGCCGTGATCTCCCCCAAGCTATGGCCGGCACTTAAGAGCGGCCGTATGCCCGTTTCCGCCGTCAGCACCCGGTATGCCGCATAGCTTGCCACGAATATAGCCGGCTGAGTATTCTCCGTCTGCGACAGTTCTTCCATGCTCCCTTCAAAACAAAGCTGCTTCAGCCCGAAACCCAGTATATTTTCCGCTTCCTCATATATTTCTTTAACCAGTGAAAAATTCTCCCATAAAGACTTCCCCATTCCGACGTACTGTGACCCCTGCCCTGGATACATAAAAGCAATCTTACTCATGACAATCCTCCTTTAAATCTTGACTTTAGTTTGTTTAACGTAAGCGTATAACAGGTCTACATATCCTGCTGCCAGCGCTTTCATTGTTCTTTGGTTAATTCTATTGTTAATGCTGTCTACATAAAACTCCATGCCATCTTCCGTACACTTTATCGAAAGCATAAGGTCATACATTGCTCTCTTGATATAAACTTCTTCCTTATTGTAGCTAAATACTGGCAGGATCGTATTCGGCTCCTTTATGAGCGCCAGATAATTGAGATTTTCCAGCTTATATTTCAATCCATCTCCGGTGGGGCTGCAGCTATCCTTTACTTGACAGAACAAAGCTTCCAACTTGGAAACATCAGCAAAATTAACATTTATCTGCCGCATACTGGCCGAATCGCTGCTGACAGCCTGAACCGATACGATATCATTCTGAGAAACTTCCGCCAAAAGATAAAGATACATTCCCAACATGAAATACTCTGATTCTATATTGTTTGATCGGCATATGCCGATTATCTCATTGTGTAAGGAAGAATCCAGCTTTACATGCAGCGAGCCGCCTTCATGGCCATCTTTGTCTTCCGCAAAGTATTTCCTAGGAAGCTTCAGAGTAAGGATTTTATCTATAATGCCGTTTTTGTCAATGCTATCTGCCTGCTTCTCAATATAAGCTGCCAGTCGGTAAATAGTCGGATGATCAAAAATATCCGCGATCTTGACCTTTCCGGGATACTTTTCATCCAGCAGTGAATGCATCATAATCAAAAAGAATGAATTCCCGCCAGTTTCAAAAAAATTCTCATGAATATCAATGGCATCCTTATCCAGTACTTTTTTCCAGATATCAAGTACCTGCTTTTCATACCTAGTTTCGGGATCTATGAATGTATTGCTTACTGGCTCTGCCGGCAAAGTCGATTCCGGTAACGCTTGCCTGTTGAGCTTGCCGTTGGGTGTCATCGGTAATTCTTTCATCCAGATAAAATCGCCCGGTATCATGTAATGAGGCAGCTTATCTTTCAAAAAGCGATCAAGCTCTTGGGCGGCAATAGTTTCCCCGGCCGCATAATACAGGACAAGATATTGATGCCCCTTGTTATTCTCTTTCACGATAGCCGCACATTTAGTAATCGACCCGTGTTCCATAGCAGCCCTCTCTATCTCTTCCAGTTCGATCCGGTATCCCCTAAGCTTGACTTGTGTATCTATTCTTCCCACGAATTCTATGTCACCGTCCGGCCGCCACCACCCCAGATCCCCGGTTCGATACATAATCTCATGCCCGCCACCGTCCTTACTAAAGCCGGCGGGGATTTTAACAAACTTTTCTCGGTTAAGCTCTTCTCGGTTATGATATCCCCTGGCAACTCCGGTCCCAGCGATACAGATTTCTCCTATAACCCCGGCCGGCACAAGCTCGTTATGCTTATTTACAATATAAATACGGGTATTGGCAATAGGTTTTCCGATTGTAATCTCGTCATTCTTCTCAATACTTTTTACCGATGACCAGACTGTCGTTTCCGTGGGGCCGTACATATTGTATAGCTTCGCGCCGGTCAACGGCCTTAAGCTTCTGATGAGGCTCTCCGTAACCGCCTCGCCGCCCAGCAGTATTTCCTTAATGTCTTTCAGTCCGGTGATATTCTGTCCGTTTGCTAAAAGCAGCTGCATGCGAGACGGTGTCATCTGGATGATATCAACATTATTTGTGATAATCAGACTGTTCATTTGGACAGGGTCGTACTGTTGCGTTTCATCAGCAATAACCGTTTTCATTCCTGTCATCAAGGGAAGCAGGGCCTCTAACACGAAAATATCAAAGGAAATGGTGGTTAACGATAAAATGGTCTTATTCTCATGAAAATCGATGCGGTCCGTCATTCCTTTAACAAAATTAAGAACTGCCCGATGTTCTATCATGACTCCCTTGGGTTTTCCGGTAGAGCCGGACGTATAGATCATATATGCCAGATCACAGCTTTTGTTTATATTGGCCAGATTACTCTGGTCGGCATCATAAAAAACGTTATCGTCAATAAATATTTCTTTTCCCGCGTAAGACAGCCCAGCCATATCCGTCTTTGTCAATATGATTTCCGCGCCTGAGTCTTTGATCATATAGCTGATTCTATCAAGGGGATAGCTAGAATCTATCGGTAGATATGCGCCGCCTGCTTTTAGGATGGCGAGTATAGCTATTATCATTTCTTCTGTCCGGTTAAGCAGCAGCGCAATAATACTGTCTCGGTTAACCCCCGCTTTTCTAAGTGTCCGCGCCAATTGATTAGTCCTAGCGTTCAGCTGTGAATAAGTCAGCGCTGTTGCTTTATAAATAACCGCAATCAGATCCGGAGTTCTTTCGGCTTGTGCTTCAAACTGCTGATGTATCGTCGACTGATCGGGATAAGCTGCCGTAGTGGCATTAAATTCAAACAGTAGCTTGTTTGTCTGTTCGGCACCGAGCATGTCTAGCTGTGCGAGCTTATGTTCCGGATATCGGATTCCTTCCTCTATCAATCTGCACATACAGCGGTATATTCTGTTGATGGCTGCTTCGTCAAAGAGCGACGTACGATAATTGATCTCGAAGTCCAGTATTCCGTTATCCCCCCAGTCGCTTATGGTAAAATAAATTGCATTGGCAATGCCGCCTTTAAAGTACCATGTCGCATAATCAATTTCTGCCGGATATGCCGTATGATAAGACACTTGGATATCATTAAGATAATTTCCGTTGTCTACACCATTCTCCCTGAGGTCATTTATGAGCTGGTCATACGGATAGTCTTGATTTTTTGCACATAATCGCAATTCCTTTCTGAGTAGGCGCAAAACAGCCAGAAAATCCATTTCTTTATCTATTGCTAAGCGAACCGGAACCGTGCATACAAACATCCCCAATATATCCATGGTTGCTTCCGTTCTATTATGCTTCAGAGTGGAAATAATGATATCTTCTCTGCTTGATGCCTTATAAATGTAGATGTACAGTGCTGCTAAAATAACCCGGTAAACCGTAGTATCATATTTACCGCAGAATCTTTTAATATTGTCGACAAATTCAACGGGCATCACAAATTTAGACTTGGCCGAGCTGTAATCCTGCCGGTTTAATGTCTTAAACGGTTCTATGCTTAATTCATCGGGAACTGTCTTGAATTTATTATTCCAATATTCTTTGTTCTGTGAATACTTATCAGAAACCAGATACTCTTGTTCCCACTGGTAATACTGCCGGTACCTGCCTTGCTCCCCGATAGGCTCCAGGACCTTCTGCCCTGCTTTCAGTGTCCGGTAATAACCCAATACTTTATCCATAATAAGGGCAATGGTACAGTTGTCGGAGATTAAATGATGAATTTTAATAAAAAACCTAACGGAATTGTTGATTTTTAAAACGGAGAAATGAAAAAGATCACAATGATACAACGCAAATTTCTGGTCATACAGGTCACTGAAATACTGTTCTGCCTGTCTGTCCGCTTCTACCCCGGCAAATTCCAGAACCTCTGCTTGATAACCATGATATTCTGAATAATACTGCATACATTCCCCGTCCTGGGAATGCATTCTTAACCTCATATCGGGGTTGTTTCTGATCAAGGCATTTACTGCCTCTGCTAATAAGTCGGGACATATCTCTACTGTAAAAGCAATAATAAGACATATAATTTCATCCCGTAATTCCGGATACAGTTTCTCACCGTACCATATCCGCTTTTGTGCATGTGTCAGCCCAAACAGCTGCTCTTTGGTAATTTTCATATGTTTTTCCCTATTCCTTTAGCTTGTTTTCTATCCTCTGAATATGGTAGAGACCGGCATACACTCCTCCAGTCTGCAGCAGTTCATCATGGCTGCCACATTCAACAATCCTGCCCTTATCCATAACATAGATCCTATCCGCATTTTTTATCGTCGAAAGCCGATGGGCTACTACTATCGCTGTCCGCCCTTTTATCAGTTCTACCATCGACTCCTGCACATACCGCTCTGTCTGATTATCCAATGCCGATGTCGCTTCATCCAGCAGGATGATGGGTGCTTCTTTTAACAGAGCCCTAGCCAATGCAATTCTTTGTTTCTGACCGCCTGACAGCCTTGACCCGTTTTCACCTGCTGACGTGTCATAACCCTCTTCGAATTCTACAATAAAATCATGGGCATGTGCTGCCCGGCATACTGCTTCGATTTCCGCATCCTTTGCATCGAACCTTCCATAGCTTACGTTCTCCCTGATGCTGGCATTGAACAGACAGACATCCTGCGATACATAAGACATCGAACTTCTGAGCCTGTTTATCGTTCCAGTCGTAGTAGCGTTATTTTTGACTGTAATCATTCCGCTGTCGGCTTCATAAAGCCCTAACAGCACCTTTATCAATGTACTTTTTCCACTCCCGCTGTTGCCTACTATCGCAATCATCTCCCCAGCCTTTACGTTAAGGCTGATATCTTCAAGGATGTTGGCAGAACCATCATAGCTGAAATATAGATGCTCCACCGACAAGGCGTACTCTGCCTGCTCGGAAATCACCAGATTATGATAGGATTCCGGTTCCGGTTTCTCATTCAACAGCTCCGTCACCCTCCTCGCCCCGGCCAGCGAGCTCTGCAAGCCGGCAACGGCATTGCCTAGTTGCTGAAACATAAAAGTGACCCCCATCATCAATTGCGTAAGACCGATCACCTTATCCACTTCAATCTTGCCCAATGTCGCCATTAAAACTCCCACCGCAACCAGTCCGGCATAGCTGGCCGTACCCATGAAATAATTAGTGCTCTCAATCAAGGCATTTTTATTGGCACGTCTCTTATTCAAGCGAACCGATTCCCGGTTCAGCTCCTCATATTCCTTATAGGTAATTACTTCTAGATGGAACATCCTGACAATCTTCAGGCCAGATAGCAAATCTGACAGCCCGGAAGTCAGCCGGCTCTGTAATTCCTGAATCTTTTTACTTAGCCGTCGCAGTGCTTTTGCCAGTCCGGCGTTTATCCCCAGCAATATCCCTCCCATTGCCAGAAAATATATAGAGAGCTGCCAGTCAGTCAGTAGCATGAATACTGCCGAGGCGCTTCCATAAATGACTGTGTAGGCAAATGAGTAAATCTGAAGGGTGTATATCTGCTCCAGAAGTTGCATATCATTAGTCATTCTGGACACAACATCGCCACTGTGATTTTGCTCGAAATAAGAAACCGGGAGGTTTCCTGCCGTCACATATGACTTAAGCCTTATTTCAGCCATTGCCTTTCTGGCCGAAGCATTGTACATGTAACTGAACATACCATATAAAATGCTGACAGTAATTGTTGTTATCCCCATAATTCCGGCCGCTCGGATCAGGATCGCCATATCTGTACGCACCCCGGCATTATACATATCCCGTAGCACAAAAGAAACCACAATATAAATACTTGTCTCCGCACAGGCGGTTATAAGAATCCCTGTCAAATATCCGTACTTTCTTCGCCCCATCAAAGAAAACAGTTTTTTTATTTCTCCCATCTCATCTCCCATCTGCGCCACAACGTATTATAGTTAAACAAATATCAATCTCTAGCTTAAGGAACTGTAAAGTGCTTTATATGCCCCTTCTTCCTTCAGCAACTGGTCATGTGAGCCGGTCTGTACGATACGCCCTCCGTCCAGAACGATGATCTCATCTGCCAGCTTCGCGGTGCTCAAACGGTGCGTCACAATAAGTACAGAGTATTTTGTTTTCAGCTTCACAAGGGCATCGTGCACAGAAGCTTCTGTCTGGGTGTCAAGTGCTGATGTCGGTTCATCAAAGAAAAATATCGGGGCATTTTTCAGGAAAGCCCTTGCTATTGCGATTCTCTGTCGTTGTCCTCCTGAGATTCCTGTTCCCATTTCTCCTACTAAAGTGTCATAGCCGCTAGGCAGCTTAACAATAAATTCATGGGCACCGGCGGCTTGCGCCGCTTCTATGATGTCCTCTCTGACAGTCTCAGGCCTGCCGCAGGAAATATTATCCGCTATGCTGGCGTGAAAAAGATAATTATCCTGTGACACCACAGCGATATTCTCCCTTGCCTTTTTCAGGTTCCATTCGGAATAGGATGTCCCGCCTAGCCTGATCTGTCCATCCGTCGGCTCATAAAACCCACATCCCAGTTTAAGTATGGTGCTTTTTCCGCTGCCGCTTAAACCGACGATAGCTATGGTTTTTCCTGTTTCTAACTGAAAGCTTAAATTATCAAGGACTTTTTCATGATCCCCGTATTGGAAGGAAACCTTATCGAACTCTAACACAACAGAATGTCCGTCCAGCAAAAAACTCCCTCCGTCTTGCCTTTCATGCGGCAGGGCAAATATGTCAAAAATGTGCTCCGTCACCGCTGTTACTGCTCTGATACTGCCAATATAATAAGGTATCATGGCCGTCGGCTGAAGCATGTAATTAAGCAGCGGAAAAAAAGCGATAAAACCAGCAATATCCAATGATCCCTGAACCATTAAATACCCGCCATATAGCAGGCATAACACAAAGGGGAGCAATCTTAATACGACATTGGCAGGCGCTAGGACACTGCGGAGCTTTTCTAGCGAAAGACTCTTTTGTAATAATTCTTTCATAATCCCCTTATATTTTTCTGACATGAACCTGCTTAAGCTATAAGTTTTTATTGCCGAAGCCCCCACTACGCTGTCGCGAACCAGTGAATTGGCATCGCCCAGGCTTTCTTGAATATATTTGGTGTACTTCGTTATCGGTTTGCTTAAAAGCGTAATCAAAAAGAGGATCATCGGAGTAAGCAGGGAGCTAAACAAGACAAGCTTCCAATTAATAATGAGCATATAGACAAAGGTAAAAAATATCAAGAGCGGATAATATATGAGATAGTAAAAATCATTTTGGAGAAAATTCTGAATAGTAAAAATATCGTTTGTAAGTCTTGAGACAATATCACCGGTATGAAACCTCTCTAGATCAGAAACGGGTATGATACTTATATGGCGATAGGCACTCTGACGGATATCCCTGACTACATAAACCCCAAATAGCATTGTACCTTTCTTTACAATAAATCTAACTAAAATGCCCAAAAAAGTAGTTGTTATTAAATATAAGCATATGTTAATTATATTATTTATGCTCGTATTTGACATTACCGTGTCATCAATTAACATCTGAACATAATAAACCACTGCGATATCTGTAGCCGTGCCAATAATCGCTGCCGCGACAATAATTATTATCCAGTATTGATAGGGCTTTACAAATGATTTTACAAGTATCTTTTTCTGCAAATTGAACACGTATTGTCTCCTTTACTTAAACAACTAACAATATCTATAATTCATATAGTGCTTGTATTTGTACATTATATAATGTTTAATCAATTTGCGCAAGTCTTTTTGTTTATATTTGTGGTTATTTTTGTCTGATTAGACTTTGATTTAAATAAACAATATTAAATTAACGAATAAGATGTTTTTTGATATATATATATATATAATCTTTGCAAAGACTCAAATAAAGATATTATATTAATTTTTACAGCTTTTGCTTTTTATTGCTTATCTTTTTGCAATCATTGTAAGCCTTTCCATGATTTTCAGCTTTTGCTCCTCACAGGCACTGCTCAATGCCGACATCTCGCCCCGATGATGATAGGTATCTGCCCGGCACCCTCCCATGCAAATCAGCCAGAAATCACATTCATTACACTTATTGTTAGTAACCCTCTCTTTCTTGAATCTATCTTTATTGGCCAGATACTCATCGGCGTTTTTAAACATAAACTCATCGCAGTGCAGCTTATGACAAGGATATATCCGGCCTTGTAAATCCACACTGATTTCATTTAACATCAGACCGCAATGAGACATGCAGGAAAGGGCACGAAACCCGGAAAAGCATCTGTCATCCTCAAAGAACAGCGGAAATTCCCGGCCTGCACTTTTGCTACGATTGTTTCGCCAAGCGTTCAAAAAATTGCTTAATTTATATAATTCCTTTTTAACCTGTTTATATTGCCCTTCGTAATCTTTGACCAAGCCGTCCTGCGGCTTCACACTGCCCGGGAAACAGGAAGTCTGAAATTGAATCCCATTCATATGGAGGTCATACGCATACTGCTGAATATCGGTTAAACTATCAATATTTTTCTCCGTCGGTATGACATTCATGTAGACCGGCACGCGGCAATCCCGGTAAAACTGCAGCGCTTCTTTATAATGGTCATAATGACCCTTGCCCAATACCTGATCATTAATTTCTCTATCCGTATGGGCAAATTTAAGCATAATACCATTTACATATTCTTGTATAGCGGTCTTCCAGCCATGGCGTAAAATATTTCCATCCGTACAAACAATAATATTGTTCTGCTTAGTTTTGCTAAGGATTTGCAACACCTCATCAAAACGGGAATGAAGCATTGGCTCTTTGCCATGTACATATATTAATATTTTGTCATTATCTGTCTGGACCATTTCCAGAATATCAGCAATGATATCAGGATTCAGTTCTTCCCCTTCCCTTCCGGCTATACTAACATAGAATCTTCGGAGTCTGTCTTGCTTGTTAATTGTATTTGAGGAATATTCAGACAAAACATCGGTTATCAGATCACTCTTAACTAATTTAATGACAAACTGCACTACCAGCTCGGATATAATATCCTCCTCAATGCCATAGTCTCCGGAAAGCTTGGAAATTATATCATTAACTGTCTTGGTTCCATCTAATTCATTAATGATTTCAATACCTGTTTCATTGACACACAGCACTTCAAATAACTCGTTGGAAATAAGGAAAAAGCTGTTTTCTATTGGCTTAATTAAATATTTGTCTTTCGCAAATATATAATATTTATTTAATACTTCCAATCCTCGCTCCTTCTCGTTCTGTTCCGCTCCATACCGGCACACCGCCTTAATCGACCAATTGCTGACCCACTCCCAGATAATATCCAAGATCATTCCGGGACATATGATCTGTACTGATAATCGGAACATTCAAAAGGTATTGCGACCAGTCATCAGTATATATCTTGATTCCCAGTTCTTCGCGTTTTTCAAATTGTTCGGTACCAGGGAACGGCGTATTTACGCTGCAAGCTACCCGAGCCCCATAGGTGTCCCGCAGGTATCTTGCAAAAGAAATTGTATGTTCAATTGTTTCCTTTGTATCAAATGCGTGCCCGATAATATATGACGTCTGTATGTGCATATTATATTTATGGGCAAGTCTTACCGCATTTTCTATTTGTTCTATTGTTACATGTTTTTTTAACTTCCTTAAGATTTCATTATTCGCGCTTTCAAAGCCAAACTGAATCTTATGGCAGCCTGATTCATATAATAATTTAATTAATTCTTCATCAACAATATCAGCCCTAGACTCACAGCCCCAGATATATTTAATGCCCGATTGTAACAGCATTTCACAAAAATCATTACATCTTTTCCTAGATGCCGTAAATGTATCATCGGTAATATAAAATAGATTTGTTTTATACTCTTTGTGGAGTTGCGCTACCTCTTTATATATATTCTCTGCCGAACGCATAATAACCTTTTGCCCCCAGAAGGACTTGGAAGAACAGAAAATACAGTTGCCCGGACAGCCCCGGGATGTACTTACCGTAAAAGGCAGTACGTAATTTTTCAGATTCACCAAGCTACGGTCAGGAAACGGCAGTTCATCCAGATCGCATATCCGGCCCGCTAGACCATTCTCAAACACCTGATTGTTTTCTTCCAAAAAAGCGATCCCCTTTACGCTTCTGACTTTTTCCTTAAAGCCTTCCTTATGAAAAAAGCAATTGCAGAATTGTAAAAAGGATCTTTCCCCTTCACCACGAAGCACATAGTCTGTTTTAGTTTTACGCAATATATCAGAATAGCAGAATGTCGCAAAAGCACCCCCAGCCAGAACTGTTATAGCCGGATAGTTTGCCTTAATATGTTCGCATAAAATCTTTTGGGCATTCCAAGACTCATTATATGTACTCATACCTACAATGCCCGACTGACATTCATCTAAATATGCCGATAATTTTTCTTTTGAGAACTCCTCTACGGCAAAATCTGCCAGCTTGACCGCAAACCCATTATCCTTTAGGACCGCCGCTATATATAGTAGCCCCAGCGGCGGCATTGAGTTGGATTCTGCCAGCCTTTCTTTATACCAGCTCCCGGTCGGGAGATTGATCAATAAAACATCCGTGCTTCGCATCGTTACACCCCATATCCGCTTTTTAATTGAACAGCATATCAAAATTATCTGCTTCGGATGTAACCGTAATCATATTTTTATTGATAAATTCATCCAAAATGTGCATAATCAGTTCTTCCGACATAACATCCTTCATTTCGTTACACAGATCGCCGCTCTCTATCTCATATCCGATTTTGTCCCAAACTTCCGAATAAGCTTTATTTAAAATAGTAGTTCTGCCGTTTTTGCCGATTATCTGAACCACTCCGTCATCACGGCGATACCAGCTTGCACATTCTAAACGTATCCTTTTTTGCACCTTTGTGCTCCTTTATTATAGTGGCAACTCTGTTAAAATCAGCCTGGAATCACCGGGCTGGGAACCATTACGCTGGTTTTCATGCATCATCTCGCTCATCGGTCCATCCCCTTTGTCATATGTGCTATTGTTCTATTGTATCTTATTCCATTAATTATCTTTTTATAACATTTACTACTAACCAGCAAACCTTCGCGAAGCATGTATGAATCATTTTGATCAGCCCGGAACCACCGGTCCTGGTATCATGGAAGCCACAACGGCACTTGCTACACCGCTTGCCACTCCGCCTGCCACAGATGCCACCACAGACTCACCCATATCCCTGCTTGTCTTATTGCCTGTTTCATCTTCGCCCAGCCGGACAAGGTCTGGCGACTCGAAAGCCCCCTTTATTGAGCGCTTAACCATATCTACTGCTTGCTTTTCCAGCATCTGCATTTGTTCATCGGTAATATTCATCTTGACCTCCTTATAATAATACATTATTAAACACCTGATATTGTAGTATGACAATATTAAATGTTATTTTAACAATATGATTATATATGAAAAAACCAAATTTGTAAACAATAAAAATTAACAAAATTATATTTTTGTCTATATTCTTGTATCGTCGCCTATCTTGGGGGGTTTTCAATCTTCATGATTTGTGATATAGTCAATCTTAAGGAAAAACTGTAAAGGAAAAATATCCAATGAAAAAAACACCAAAACAGATTGCCGCTATCACAGGCATCGTTTTATTGGTCTCCCTCTATATCGTCACCTTTGTTGTGGCCATCTTGGATTTCCCTGGCAAGGAACGCCTGTTTGCCGCCTGCTTGGTTGCCTCCATCGGGCTGCCTATTCTCTTATGGCTGACTATCTGGTCTGTCGGTAAGATGAAAAAAAGAGAGCCGGATAACTGATATACGCCTCTCACACTACTGCAACCCACTGCGCTTATTTGCCAAGTACTTCCAAGAAATTCTCTGCTGCCACCGAAAGTCGGTTCTCCGTATGGGTTACTACACAGAACTGACGCTTCGGTATTATCTTGTTGAACCGCAGTTCAAACAGCTTCCCCGAATCCAGGTCTTTTTGGGCAAAATCCTTCATGACGCTGCCGACCCCCAGATTGCGCAAAGCAAACTGGACGATGATTCCGCTGTTGGCCAGCTCAAATTCCGGGCTGATCTCTACTCCGTTCTTCCGTAGATAATCATCCATAAAAGTCCTTGTACTGGTATTTTGCTCTAACGTAATCAAAGGGAGTTTTTCCAGCTCTTGCAGATCCAGCATCCGGTTTTTGTACTGCATGAACTTTCGTCCCGCAACAAACACATCTTCTATTTCCTTTACTTCTGTCACTTTCATGTGCCGCTTCTTCTCAAACGGACTGCTCACGATAGCAAAGTCAATGCTCCCGTTCTCTAACAGCATCAACGTTTCCGGTGTCGGCCCGTTGCTGACCTGAACCTTGATCTGAGGATATTTTTCATGGTAGCTTTCCAGATACGGCAGTAGATAAAACTGCAGGGTCATATCACTGGCTCCGATCCGCAGCTCTCCTAGTTCAAGATCCAGCATCTTTCTTAGCTTCTGCTCTCCCAGCTCAATCCGTTCATATCCCGTTGCCACATATTCATGTAAAAGGGCGCCTTCTTTCGTCAGGCGAACCCCCTTAGACACGCGGGAAAACAGCCTGACACCCAGATTGGTCTCCAGCTGCTTCACCGCCTGGCTTACGGCCGGCTGGGAAATGGACAGTTTTTCCGCCGCAACCGTCAGGCTCCCGCATTGCGCCACATAATAAAACACTTTATAATATTCCAGATTACTGACCATAAGGCTGCTCCTTAGGCTCGCTTCATGTAATCGCCGGACTGCCTGATGGCGGTTGCTCGGGCAAATTACACTGAAACGGCTTGACCAATGGGCCTATCCTTCGATTACTGACATTTCATCCACTTCCAGATAATAATAGGTATAATCCAGCTCATCATAGCTTCCGAACACGCCGGCCACTTCGATTTCCGTATCCACTACCGGATAATCCTGCGGATAGGCAAGGTCTTCCGGCAATTTAAATTCTATTCCCTGCTGGCAGCAGGCCGCCGCATCCTTGATCATCACATAATGATAATTCAGGCCTGTTACGTCGTAAAACGAATTAATATATGGGCCACGCATGCGGATCGTCTTCCCGATATAATCATCCGGGTTTGTCATGATATTATATACCTCAGCATATACCATGGTACTGCTGAGCGTCGTCAGGTCGATATCGACATCCGCCGCCGTACCGCTTTCGCCACCTCCGGTACTTTCCCCATTGCTTACGCTGCCGGTGCCTTCCGACGGAACTTCCGCACAGCCAACACTCCATGTCAATAACAAGCTGGCTGCTAATAGTAACATCCACTTTTTCCTCATTTATTCTCCTTCCCGCAAAACTGCCTCATTTCTACTAACGTCTTAGACCAGTCAGAAATCCAATTGCGCTAAAAAACGCAAACCCGACAATATAAATAGCTACAATCGTGGGACCCACCGGTGTCCCCACCAGGATCGCAATCAACATCCCGACCGTCGCCGATATTACCGAAACCGCCGCCGAACAAAGGATCACGGCCTTAAAGCTCTTAAAAACCCGCATAGCCGATAAGGCCGGAAAGATCACCAGCGCCGAGATCAAAAGCGAGCCTACCATATTCATCCCCAAGACGACAATCACGGCAATGATTACGGACAGGATTAGATTATAGCTTTTTGCTCCGGTTCCGGTCGCCGTCGCAAAGTTTTCGTCAAAGGTAACGGCGAATATTTTATGATAAAGAACAAAAAATATTATGATAACGGCAATCGATAGAATCACACATAGCCATACCTCTGCCGCAGTCAGCGTCAGGATCGACAAGGAGCCGAACAGCGTCGAGCAGACATCACCGGCCACGTTCGTCGACTGAGGATTTAAGTTCATCACCAGATAGCCGATTGCCAGGGTACCCACTGAGATCATCGCCGTCGCGGCATCTCCCTTAATCTTGCTGTTTTGACTGGATCTAAGCAGTAAAATAGCACAAATAACCGTAACTGGCAGGACCAGCACAAAATCACTGGCCAGTTCTAACGCCGTAGCCACCGCCGTAGCTCCGAACGCGACATGGGAAAGCCCGTCGCCGATAAACGAAAATCTCTTCAATACCAGCGTAACCCCCAGAAGCGCCGAGCAAAAGGCAATGAAAATACCGACCACCAACGCATAGCGGACATTGACAAATTCAAAATATTCTGCCAGTTTGCTTATTATTTCCTGAGCTGATAGCTTCTGGACATTCTCCCAAAAAGTTCCCGCTGTCATACCCTGGCACCTCCCCATCCGGCATATCTCTTACCCAGCTCGCTCTGCAGATAGTTTTCTGTAATCCCGTAATACAGCAGTTGCTGATTGCCGATATGCAGGATATGCGAAGCATAGTTTACCGCCATGGCAATGTCATGCGATATCATCATGACGGTAATGCCGCTTTTGTTCAGTGTTTCTATTATATCATACAATTCTTTCGTGACTTTGGGATCAAGCCCCACCACCGGCTCATCCAGCAGTAAAAGCTTCCTAGTTGCGCATAATGCCCGAGCCAGCAGCACCCGCTGCTGCTGGCCGCCGGACAGTTCCCGGTAACAGCGTTTCGCCAGATCCGCAATACCCAGTTTTTCCATATTCTCGTCTGCCATATCCTTTTGCGCCTTACTATAGTAAGGCCGGTAGCCGCATCCGTTCAGACAGCCGGAACGGACCACTTCCCGCACGGAGGCAGGAAAATCCTTCTGAACCTCCGTCTGCTGGGGTAAATAGCCAATCTCAGCAGGCTTCAGGCCGTCACCGGTGACGACCTGACCTGACATAGGCGCTTTTAACCTCAGTATTGACTGCATCAAAGTAGTTTTACCGGAACCGTTCTCCCCGACCACGCACAGATAATCTCCGGCACTGACCGTAAAAGAAAGATTGGCAACTACGATCTTCCCTTCATATCCAAGGGTAATGTCCTGACAGGACAGCTGTGGCATATTAACATCTCCTTATTGTGCTGTATTTTTATATAGTTTTATAGTACCTTTTATCCCACAGCTTCTTTTAATACATCTAGGTTGCTCTCCATGATGGAAAGATACGTCATGCCTTCCCCCATATTTTGCGTCGTCACAGACTGCAGGGAGTCCAGCACAAGAATCCTCTGATCTTTGTCCGTGCTGTTTTCAATAATGGTATTGGCCAAGGCTTGATCAGTGCTTTCTGTCACGATAACATGCTTCAGATCCAGCTCATCAAGCTTCTTTGATAAAAAGACAATCGTCTCAAAGCTCGCCTCAGTTTCGGCTGAACATCCGACAAAGGCCGCAAAGCAGCTCAAGCCATAGTCATCCAACAGATAGCGGTAAGGATGCCGATCCCCGATTAACAAGGTCTTATTCGGTGCTGCACCTATTGCCTCCTGATACTGCCTGTCTAAGGTTGAAAGTTTTTCTACATATGTGAGCATATTGCTTTCATACTGCTCGGCATGCTCAGAATCCAGAACAGACAATGTCTCTTCAATAACTAAGCAGAGCGTCTCAGCATTTTTAAGTGACATCCACACATGTTCATCAAGTACCTCTTCATGATCATCATGGGCTTCATCGTCTTCATGCGCTTCATCGTCTTCATGCGCTTCATCGTCTTCATGCGCTTCTTCGCCCTCGTGCGCTTCTTCGCTGCCATGCTCGTGCCCATCATCTTCCATGCCTTCGAGTATCTCTTCTAACTTGGCGGCATCTCCCAGAGACTCCAGAAGATTGATGATCACCATATTCGGATTCGTTGCATCTTGAAGCACATCCTCCACCCAAACGTCAGATTCGCCGCCAGTATAGATAAGCAGATCGCAGCTTGATATTTTTACAATATCCTCTACCGTAGGCTGATAACTGTGAAGATCGGCCATTCCGTTCAGCAAAAGCGTCAGTTCCACATCCTCTGTCCTGTCGCCTAAAATCTCCCGCACCCAGTCATACTGCGGAAAAATCGTACAGACAATACTTATTTTCTCTTCTGGCTGATCCTCCACAGACTGACTATCCGTCTGATCTGCCGGTGTCTGTTCATTATCTGTCTGTTCATTATCTGCCTGTTCATTATCTGCCTGTTCATTCTCTGCCGATATCTGTTCGTTATCAACTGCAATATTGTTCTGACTGCAACCAGATATGCTCACTAAAACAAACATCAAAACCCAAAATATAGTTGCCGCCTTACTTATCTTACTTATCTTACTTATCTTACTTATCTTATTTCTCTTATTTCGTTTCTCCTTCATATTCACATACATATTCACATTCATATTATCTAAACCTCCGATTTTTTGAAACCAAAAATAGGTTACTCAAAAATGCCCCTGATCAATGCCTATAAGCACTTCTCATATGGCAAGGTATTTACCTGCCGGAGATAGATTCAACAATCCATGCGTGTTTTCATTTTTACAAGAGTCTGGACTTCGAAACGGTAATATACAATACTAATAACCGCCGCTGCCGATATTAATTGAATCAACAAAAATAATGTGCTGATAAGAGACGTACTGAATTGTCTAGCCAAACTTTCCGCATATTTGACCTGCGCACATGTGGCACAGCTGCCGCCAAACCCCCGAAAATCATGTGTATGTTCCCGATGCGTCAGGATGAACGCTTCTGCAGTCAGCGAAACCGCCAAAAATATCATCAAAAGAACAAGGACTGTAAGCCCTTTCAATGCCTTTATCCTATTCATGAACTCATGCCGTTTACATACCATACGCTCTCCTTGTAAGCTCTGACAGTCGCGATTAAGCCACCGAAAACACTGCCTGTATATTGACAATACTCTCATCCACTCCTAGTGTCAAGTATTCAACAAATATTTGATCATTATTTAATCAAGCCATAATTCAATGTCATAATTATTAAAACAATGAAATCTAGGGATATTACAGTAAATAAAGAATCGCACACAGACAGTCAAAATGACCGATAAGGGAACTTCTTTCTCCATTATATTACTTTTTCATAATTTGTCAATTAAAAAATACAGCTTCTCTTCTTACCAACGAACGTATCATTTCCAATGATTTAAGCTCCTTAAGCGCTCCTAAAACCAAGAATAAATACGGTAAAACACCTGCGGCGCCATGTTCTGCAGCCCAAAAGCAGCATCTCCGCCGCCAAAGATAAGGGCCAACGAAAACAAGCCCTGAAGGACAAATATACCCATAAATACCTTCGGTAACGCCGTATGTTTTCTTTCCGCCATCTGTTCCGCCCATGCCAATGCCGCTACCCCTGCCGCCAAGCCGAACCCCCATGTAAAGTCCGCCATATAGCGCTGCAGAATACCGGCAAGATTCGTATCTATAACCGCCACTGCTACTGAAACCGACAATGCTGTCCATACAAATATGGAAAGCCCTTTCTCCCTAAGCCTCTTCCCGACGACAGGCAGAAAACCGACAAACCATATAAATGCATTACTGGCCAGTAGTCCACCATATACATACTCCGCATTGAGCTTTCCCATATAAGCCGTTTCCACTGGATTCCGATGGAGAAAAGGAAATACCGTATCAAGTAACGGCAGCTGCATAAAGTAATAATACAGCCCTTGAAGGGTCTGCTCTATGTCAAACCCTCGCTTCGTCATATCATTGCTGGTCAGGCTATATGCCGCACCAAAGTCCAGCACCGAACCGAAACGGATCCAGTTATAATACATGACGCCGGCTCCGACCACCAGATACGGCAGGCTAAACGCCAGCACATCCCCGACAGCTTTCAAAGAAAAGTTTTCCTTTTTCCGCGAAAAAAAATCTTTCCCCAAAGCAAACAGCTTCTTCTCCCGGAAAACCAAAATCCCTAGGCCCGAATACAAAATCATCTGTGGTCGGCATCCGGCCACCAGCGCCATGCAGAATGAACCCATGGCCAGCAACAGCCGCCCCCTTACCCCGTCCGCCCTCAGTGCCTTAAACCAGAACCAAAGCCCCGCGGCAGTAAACATCAACGCGGCGCTAATAGGTACTTTGTACATATCCGGCTCCGCCATCAGATAAGCATGGCTGCCCACAAACACCGTCATCAAAGCGACCATCAACCAGATCAAAAACGGCGTGTCGGGAAAAAAGCTCCGGATAATTTCCCGGAACAAAGCAAAAACCATCACCATAAAGCCGGAAAAAAGCAAAAATACCGCCATATAATTAGGCAACGGAAAACCCATAATCACTTGAAAAGGCAGATACAGCAAAAGCTCCGGCACAATCCCAAAATAAACAAAATAATTATCTTCATGATATGCGTAGTCCGCCTTGTACTCTATCCCTTGCGCCTGCAGCCAGATGGTATCATAAGGGTTCATCGACTCAACCAGCTTCAACGATGGCTTCTCCTCCAAGGCCACCTTACCCTTAAGCAACAGTTCCGCCAGTTCTTGGTACTGCCGATGATGCGGCCAAGGTGGCTTAACATGCACCGGATTCAGTACGGCAAGCCGATAACAGCCGATCATGAGCAACGCCAGAAGCACGATAACCGCCACCATCTGCCCCTTTCCCAGATTCCGGCCTGCCGGCATCAAGGCTCTGCCGGAAAGCAAGAGCCAGCCAACCATCAACAATAAATACGCTAAAACAATCCTTGGAATAGAAATCACAAAGGGCAGCCTCACATTCGCCTTAACGGCCAAATTGCCGACAACGGTATTCGCCGGGGCCGAAAAAGTAACATGGACATCTTTAACCTCACCAGCGGCATGAATATCTGTATACTCCGTTGCCCTGATTCCTTCCACGATAATGCCGACAGGCAGTTCATAAGGATAGTAATTCCCTTCATCGCTCAACGAGATTTCATAAGATACGGACTGAGCGCTGCCGACGTCTTCCGCATAAGGAAGCGGCACTACGTCAAGGTGAAGATTGTGCACCTTTTCATGTATACCGGAGAGCGTGACCGTAAGCTGCCCGTCAGGAAGCAAGTACGAACCGTCCTCCTGCCGGATTGCCCTGCCTTCCCAGTTCTGTGGCTCGGGAGTGATTTCCTGATAGAACATGCTGATGACGGCAGAAAGGTTCCACAACAACAGTTCCGACAGGAGAACTGCCACAAAGAGCAAAATAGGGGTTCTGGCTTTTATTAATACTTTCAATGTGTTAAACTCCTCATATAGTGCTAGGCGGTCAGCGCCATAGGTTCTCGCTTGGGCGGTCATCGCCTTAGGTTCTCGCTTGGGCGGTCAGCGCCTTAGGTTCTCGCTTGGGCGGTCATCGCCATATGGCCCAAGCATCATCGGCTCCGGTTCCGGCTCCCGAAAATAAGTGCAACTAAGTTCCTCACCCCTCAGTTTTAACTACTCCCGCTATCGGCGTTCAAGCGCCATCCATGGCGCGTGAAGCCTTGGTCGGACATCCATGTCCGACCATAGCTAGGCTCATCTTACGTGAGAAACTAAGATGCACTATTTTTCTCCCGCAAGTCACCTGAGCCGATGATGCTTGGGCCATATGGCGATTCGGTATTCCAACTAGTAGGCTTGTGTATACCACTTGATTATTTTTGTTCAGCATTAACTGGGATAATGAGCTCTATGCAGTTTATCGCAATATATGGTGGGATCTAGCCTCGTGAATGGAAACTAATAATGAGTCTTATGTTTAATATGCTAAGTGAATCCCAATACAAACTTACCGGTCAGAATACCGAATCGACATATTGCCCAGCAAATCATCTGAGCCGGTGACTTGCGGGAGAAAATTAGTGCATCTTAGTTTCTCGCATAAGATAAGCCTAGCTATGGTCGGACACGGATGTCCGACCAAGGCTTCACGCGCCATGGATGGCGCTTGAACGCCGGTAGCGGAAGTGGCCGGTAACACGGGCGGGAAACTTAGTTGCACTTATTTTCGGGAGCCGGAACCGGATCAGATGATTTGCTGGGTAATATGTCGATGACCATTAAGCCAACAAACCTGCGGGCAATATGTCCATGACCATTTAGCCAACAAACCTGCGGGCAATATGTCCATGACCATTTAGCCAACAAACCTGCGGGCAATATGTCGATGACCATTAAGCCAACAAACCTGCTGGGCAATATGTCCATGACCATTAAGCCAACAAACCTGCTGAACACTCACTGAAAGTACCGCACCCCGGACTCAAATATCCTGATATCCCGCTCCCCATAAATATTGACCGCCACACCTTCCGAAATCCGTTCTGAATGTGCCATCTTGCCATAGCACCGCCCGTCCGGGGAGGTAATCCCCTCAACCGCGGCATACGAGCCATTGACATTCCACTCTTCGTCCATCGAAATATTCCCCTCTGGATCCGCGTAACAGGTAGCCACCTGACCCGCCGCCAGCAGACGGCTGATCTGCTCCTTAGAGGCCACAAACCGGCCTTCGCCATGGGAAACCGGATTTACATATGTACTGCCGAGACCCGCTTCCTGCAGCCAAGGGGATTTATCCGAAACTACTTTGATGTACACCATCTTGGATATCAGGCGGTTAATCGTATTAAATGTCAGGGTCGGCGAATCTTCTTTCTGACCGATGATTTCCCCGAAAGGAACTAGGCCTAGCTTGATCATGGCCTGAAAACCGTTGCAGATGCCAAGGGCAAGGCCGTCGCGTTGATAGAGCAGATCCATGACGGCTTCTTTCAGCTTGCTGTTTTGGAAGGCGGTGGCAAAGAACTTCGCGCTGCCGTCCGGTTCGTCGCCAGCGGAGAAGCCGCCGGGGAACACGATGATCTGGGAACGGGTGATGGCTTCGGTGTATTCCTTTACCGATTCCCTGATGTCATCTGCCGTCTGGTTACGGAAGACTTTATCGATTACTTTGGCACCGGCGCGCTCAAAGGCTATCTTGGTGTCGTATTCGCAGTTGGTTCCGGGAAATACGGGGATGAACACGGTCGGCCTAGCGATTTTTTCCTTGCATACATAGATGGAACCGGCCTTGTACAGGGGGGGCTCTATGACGGTGCGGTCGGCGCTGACGCGGGTCGGGAACACTTTTTCCAGTGTGGCTGTCCATGCCGCGAGCGCTTTGTCTAGTGGCAGGTTCATGTCCTGATATGTGATGACGGCTTCTGCGGTCACGGTTCCGATGATGCGGTATTTGAGGTCAAGTTGTTCCAGTTTTGCCTGGGCTTCGGGGGTTATTTCGGCTACGATGCCGCCCAGATTGTTCTGGAAGAGCTTTTGGGGCGGGATGTCGGCGGCGATTGATATGCCAAGGCGATTACCGAAAGCCATTTTGCTGAGGGCAGCGGCAAGTCCCTTGGCATCCAAGGCGTAGGCGGACATGATCACGCCTTCACCGATCATCGCGGTGATCTGCTGGTAGGTTTCGCAGACCTGCTCATATATGGGCAGATCGTATTCGTCTCTGGTGATGAGAAAATGAACCAGTTTGTTGCCGGCTTTTTTCAGTTCCGGGGTTATTATGTGATTGCCTCGGGCAATGTTTACGGCGAAAGAGACCAAGGTCGGCGGTACGTCGATGTCGTTGAAGGTGCCGGACATACTGTCTTTGCCGCCGATAGAGGGGAGGCCGTAGCCGGTCTGGGCATCGTAAGCGCCGAGTAAGGCGGCAAAGGGCTGGCTCCAACGTTCCGGGTCATCGGTCATGCGCCGGAAATACTCCTGGAAGGTAAAGCGGATCGTCCGGTAGTCGCCGCCGCTGGCCACAATCTTAGCCATGGACTCAGTTACAGCATAGACGGCACCGTGATAAGGGCTCCAGGAAGACAGGTATGGATCAAAGCCGTAGCTCATCATCGTCACGGTGTCGGTTTTTCCTTTTAAAAGCGGCAACTTGGCGATCATGGCCTGGGATTCGGTCAGCTGGTATCGGCCGCCGTAAGGCATGGCCACGTTACCGGCTCCGATGGAAGAGTCGAACATTTCCACCAAGCCTTTTTGGGAGCAGACGTTCAGGTCTCCTAGCACTGTAAGCCAAGCTTTTTGGATGTCGCCATCCGTCACGGCTTCAGCGACGCCTTTTACTGCCGCCTTGCGGAAATAATTATCGGCTTCGGAAGGAATGTCTACTTTGACGGCCGCCTCCTGATGGGCACCGTTGGTGTCTAAGAAGGCCCGGGAAATATTGACGATTTCGCGATTCCGCCATCTTAGAACCAAGCGTTTAGACGCGGTCACTTCGGCGACAGGAACAGCTTCGAGATTTTCCCCGGCAGCAAAGCTAAGGAACAGGTCGGCATGTTCGGGGGCGACAACTACCGCCATCCGCTCCTGGGATTCGGAGATCGCCAGTTCGGTGCCGTCCAGGCCGGCATATTTCTTCGGTATTTTATCCAGATCGACGATCAGGCCGGGGGCCAGCTCGCCGATGGCGACTGATACGCCGCCGGCACCGAAGTCGTTGCATTTTTTAATTAATCTGCTGACTTCCCCGCGACGGAACAGGCGCTGGATCTTGCGCTCGGTGGGGGGATTGCCTTTCTGGACTTCGGCGCCGCAGGTCTCGATTGAGCTTTCGGTATGTACTTTGGAAGAGCCGGTCGCGCCGCCTAAGCCGTCGCGGCCGGTCCGGCCGCCTAGCAAAATGATGACGTCACCGGGAGCGGTGCCGCCGCGGATCACGCAGTCGCGGGGTGCGGCTCCCATGACCGCGCCAATTTCCATTCTTTTGGCCACATAGTCGGGGTGATATATTTCTTTGACATAGCCGGTGTTCAGGCCGATCTGGTTTCCGTAAGAGGAATAACCGGCGGCCGCGCCGCGGACCAGTTTTTTCTGCGGCAGCTTACCCTTTAAGGTCGCCGATACGGGAACGGTGGGGTCGGCCGCGCCGGTTACCCGCATCGCCTGATATACATAACCACGGCCGGACAGAGGATCTCTGATAGCTCCGCCCAGACAGGTGGCCGCCCCGCCGAAAGGTTCAATCTCGGTCGGGTGGTTGTGGGTTTCGTTTTTGAAAAAGACCAGCCATTCTTCGGTTATGGGGCCTTGTCCGTAGTCGATTTCCACGGGCACGATGACCGAGCAGGCATTGATTTCATCGGATTCTTCCATATCCGTCAGTTTTCCGTCTTTTTTCAGCTTGCGCATAGCCAGCAGTGCCAGATCCATCAGGCAGATGTATTTATCGTCACGGTCCTTAAACAGTTCCGCCCTAGTATCAAGATAGCTTTGGTAGGTGGTTTCCATGGGAGTGCGGTAATAGCCTTCGGCAAATTCTACCTGGGTGAGTTCGGTGGAAAAGGTGGTATGACGGCAGTGGTCGGACCAATAGGTGTCCATTACCCTGATTTCTGTGGTGGTGGGATCACGGTGTTCCTCTTCCCGGTAATATTTTTGGATGTGCAGAAAGTCCTTGAAGGTCATGGCCAGACCGAGAGTATCGTAGAGCTCCGCCAGATCCGCTATGGACATAGCGGCGAAGCCGTCATGGATGCCGATGTCCTGTGGCTCGTCGTATGCGGTTATCAACGTCTCAGGCTTGACCATGCCGGTTTCCCGGGAATCGACCGGGTTGATACAATAAGCCTTGATCCGGTTCCATGCTTCGTCCGTGATATCACCTGTTATTAAATATGTTGTCGCCGTTTTGATCACCGGCTCTTCCTCTTCGCTTAGAAACCGGATGCATTGTTCCGCCGAATCCGCCCGCTGGTCAAACTGGCCGGGAAGGTATTCGACGCTGAACACCCTGCCGTTCTCCGGGATGGCAATGTTCTCTAGGTATAAAATATCTACCGGCGGTTCAGAAAACACAGTATCGCACGCTCTTAAGAATATTTCCTCCGAAATGTTTTCCACGTCATATCTTATCAGTACTCTTACGTCCTTAATATCCGGCATTTCCAGATAACTGATGATTTCCTCCTTGAGTTCCTTCGCTCTCACCGCAAACGGGGGCTTTTTTTCCACATAGATGCGTTTCACGTTTCCCATGATAAATATTCTGCTCCTTGTTTCTGTTATGTTTTAAACAACTATAATATGTTTACTTAATAAATTGTTGCTTTAATTACTCAAATACCAAACCCTGCATGATATAAAACAGTTCTTTGTCGACCGCCGCTTCGGAAATACCGATTGTCTTTGCGGCAATCCGGAGCCCTTCCAAGACGTACATAATATTGCTGGCCGCCCCGTGGGGATTCTCACAATAAAACTCACCTGCACGGATGCCGTCCCGGATCAAGTTCTCTAGGATGATGACTCCGGCATCAAACTGACGTTTTATTAAATTGTCTTTCTTGGCGACCCGGCCACGGAAGTAATATTCGTAGAGCGCCACGGTAAGCGAGTTCTTTTTGCGGAGAATTTCTCTTTTCTGTTCCTTAAAAAAATAAGCAAGGATGTCGGAAACTGTCGCCTCCGGCGGCAGCCCGTCCGTAAACGGCCCGTCCTCTTCCGCCTGCGAGAGCTTGAGCACCTCCGCAAAGATTTCTTCAGTACTGCCGAAATATAAATAAAGTCCGCCGCGGCTGATGTCACACGCTTCGACGATGTCCTGCATGGTGACACTCAGAAAGCCTTTTTCGACAAAAACTTTCTTAGCCATATCCAATATGTAATTCTTCTTTTGTTCTGATTTATCTCCCATACCCGCTCCTGTCCGTTCCTGTCACTGCTCCTGACTATACGAGTGGTTCATCCCATACTTCAAGGATTTCCTTTATTCTTACCAAAGCATGATAAAAAAGGCCGTTTTCTACCGCATCTGTCCATAACTTGCCCCTAGTCATCCCGCCAAGCACATATTTGGACAGGATGCCGAGGATTACCTCCATATCTTTGAGCCCCGCCTGACTGATCTGATACAGCTCGTCCTCCGCCGTTATCATATTACGGTTTGAATAGATATAAGGATAATTGCGGTCCATCAGGCCGGTGGCCTGCATGCCTTTGACAAAGTTAAGCAGCGTGCCGTCATAAACCGGGATCGATACCGAGTGGCTGATATCGCCGCCGTCATACAACCGCGACTGGCGCTTGCCCTTACGTTCTTCCAGCCATGGTATATAGCGGAAAAAGGGATCGAAATCAACTCGATATTCCGCTATTTTCTGAAGTCTGTAAGCTTTATCATTATCCATGCTTCCCTTATTCCTCCCGTCAATCCGTTGCTTTACCCCGCTTTCATAACCTATATTACCATAAAATCATTAAATGTGAAACATTGTTTATGTCAAGATATTATTATTTGCTTAAATTGTTATTGGAAAACTTGCAGCATTGATGTATAATAGCTATTGATTCAAGCAGCATCAATACTGATTTATCCTTGCTGACGGGATCTTATATAAGGAGTTAAAGAGATGATATGACAGGAATCCGATTAATGACAGGAATTGTATGCCGAGGAATTATCGGTCGAGGTTTTATTGGACACTAATTAATTGGCAGGGATTATCTGACAGGGATTCCATCATAGGAAAGTGAGATTTACTTATGAAGAAATTATCGAATAACAAATGGGTACGGGCGGCTATTCCGGCTCTGCTGATTCACTGCAGTATCGGTACCGTATATTGCTGGTCACAGATCAAAGGGGAGATTGCCGATGCCATCGGTTACGGCACCAATGTGGCACCGGTGGAATGGGCTTTCAGCCTAGCTATCTTCTTCTTAGGGATGTCGGCGGCTTTCGGCGGTAATATCGTGGAGAAAAACATCCATAAGTCCTCGCTGATCTCCGCAGTCTGCTTTACGGCCGGGATGGTGGGCACCGGCGTGTGCGTTTATCTTAAATCCCTGCCCGGCATCTTTATTTTCTACGGAGTGATCATGGGGATCGGCCTCGGCTTCGGTTATCTGTCCCCAGTCAAGACGCTGATGCTCTGGTTCAAAGAACAGAAAGGCCTAGCTACCGGCCTGGCCGTAGCCGGCTTCGGTCTGGCCAAGATGATTGCCAGTCCCATCATGGCTTCTCTTATCAGTAATTTCGGGGTCGTAAATATGTTTTATATCCTAGCGGTCATTTATTTTATTATGATGTACTGCGGCCATCTGCTACTTAAAAAACCTGACGGCTGGGTCGAAGAACCGCACAAAAAATCCGATGCAAAAGTTACGGATATCTTTAAAAATAAAACCTTTATCGGAATATGGCTAATGTTTTTCTTAAACATCACCTGCGGGCTGGCGATTATTTCCCAAGAGAAATACATCTACACCGCGGCCGGCATCGGTGCGTCCATGATTACTTTCCTTTGTTCCATGACGGCTCTCTTCAATGCTTTCGGACGGATCGGCTTGTCGGCGGCAGCCGACAAGTTAAAAGACCGGAACACGATATACAAGCTGATTTTCATCTTATCGGCCGGCTTCTCGGTCATTACCTTTGTCACCAACGGCATAACCAGCCAGCTCGACATTCTGGTCATCATCCTGTTATGTGTAGTCAATGCTGGATACGGCGGCGGATTCAGTAATCTTCCCACGCTGCTTTCCGACCGTTTCGGGATGAAAACGATTAGTGCGGTACACGGACTGGCACTTTCCGCATGGGCTTTTGCTGGAATCGCCGGCAATCAGTTGAGCTCTCTGATCCTAAACATGACCGGTCAGTCCTATAATCATGTCCTGTATGTGACCGCGGCTCTATACATCGTTGGACTGATTGTGTCCTTCATGCTGGTAAAGCCGGGCAAGGTTGAGTAACAGACGAAAATGCAACGCAACTTGGGAATATATTTAGAAAGCTGTGCCAAGATATCCAATCTTGACACAGCTTTATTAAATCAATGGGTCGGTTGCATGCATGACAAGCATGACCTTTTAATCCGTATTATTCAATTAAATAATTTAGTTAAATATAAGTGATATTGGCGCTCATATTTGGCGCAGCAATGGCGACAGCAAGGGCAATAGGGGATTCAATCGCAAACTCTACATATAAAGAATCACCTTGGTTAACTGCCAGCGGCTCCGGAAGCACTACCAGCGAGGAAGCAAACTGGCCACTTTCAGCCGCACTGACACTGGCGGCGCCGTTTAATCCCAGCACGGAAGCTATGGCATTCAAAGCCGTGCCCGGAAGCGAAGTCGTGGCATCCCATGGCGCCAGATGCGCCAGCTCGATTCCGCCGAGGTTGATCTTACAGATCGGGGTTGTTCCCCCGATACCGCTGGAACCGTGTCCGATCGACATTTCCACAGGGGCACCGATAAAGCTGCTGGTTACCGGATCCATATTGACTTGGTTCGGATCCGCTGCCATCGTATTGGGTACCTGCCACAAGGTTGCCGTTATATTGACCGTCTGACCGGTAGTGTAGCCTGTTTCGGCGAAATCGGCGGCAATATCCGGTATCGTCGGAATGTCTGTTGTCAAGCCAAATGGTTCAAGCAGTCCTTCTAATATCGGTTTTAAAAGAAAACTCAATCCGCTGATAGCCCCGCTTATTACCCCGAAAATACTGGTCAGTATATCCAGAAGCTCGGTAAGTCCCGGGATGATATTCAGTACCTGCTGAGGATTAACGGCCGCTAAGGCGTTGAAATCAGCAGCAAAACTGGTTACCTGGCCGTCTCTGGGCATTACAATCGGGAATGGCGGACCGGCGACCATGCCCCGCCAGATATCAATGTCGGTGCTGCCAAGCTGGATGTGGGTTCCGACATTGGCCAAGCCGATAGTCGAGTTTAATTTCAAGCTTACATTGGGGGTGTTGGCCACGCCGCTAAACTGTGTCAGCATGGCCAGCAAGGAAGCCATATCCGGTACATAGGCCAGATGCGTAGCCTCGAGGATCTGCTGAAAAACTGAAAGCAACGGGTTAAATACCATATAAAGCGGAGAAGTTACCGTAGAAGCTACATTCATAATTACCTGCAAAAAATCCGCTGCCAGTTTCAGGCTTGCTCCCATGCCGCTTAAATCCAAGGCACTGATAACAAAAGGCCAGGTTGTCGGCATCGTCCAGTTAACCGCTCCGGTAGTAAAGGAAACGATATTTTCGTTGCTGGTTACTACAGCTGCTTCCGCGCCGCTCAGTTCACTTGATGGTACCTTAGTACTTTGCATTGACATAATAGTTCCTCCTGTTTTTCTTTTGTCACTTTTTACAGTAGAATTCCCTGTATTAACGCTGCCCTCCTGCTTTTTGGCACAATACAAGCAGAAGGTGAACTCTGAAAAATCACGCGTTACTTTATTATATGCGGCGGGCAGGATTGTGTGACGGCTGTTTAACAGTAACCAAAAGATGATCTGAGTGCTGCTTCTCGATGAATTAAATTCGCTGTCTGCGAAGCTGATGAATGGCAGTCCGAGGGATGGCCTATAGGTTTCTCGGTAATTTCTCGTTGACAGATGACAGTGCAGTAATATATAATAGATTTCGTCAGTTTATCAGCTTATCTGCCGACGCTCAGGGGAATCATACAGCGGCAGTATGACGGTCTCCAAAACCGTTCACGGGGGTTCGAATCCCTCTTCCCCTGCTTAAAGAAAAGCCAGTGCATACGCGGAAGGCGCGGAAACACTGGCTTTTTTATTTACTGGTGTATTCAATCCTTGCCGCTAATTTCTCAATTGTCATCTCATTAAAGAACTCATCTAACGTTATGGACACATGAAAGATTTTATTTATCTTTATTCTGATCTCAATCATTAGCAGCGAGTCAATACCAAAATCCATTAAGCGGCGGCTTTCCTCTATCTGTCCAGCTTGTTCCGTTCCTATCGCCTGGGCGACGATTTTCTTTAATCTTTCCTTTACGGATTCTTCAACATGGTCAAATACCGTGATGTTTCCCTTTTTTTCTAAAGCGATCTGCTTATTATTCACGATCATTTGATTGGTACCCCGTTTTAGGCTCACTAGAAATCGCGCCATTGCTTCTTGGGGCTCCATAGCAAATATCTTACGGTCAGCAAAGCGTTTGACCGCTAAATTATTGACTTTAGAAAACATGCCGATCTCCGACCAAGGCCCCCACTGGATCGTAAACATATTTTTACCTTGCGCCCGTTTACTGCGGCAAAGGGCATCAATAAAGCTATTGGCGGCACCATAGACCGACTGGCCGGCCGCGCCGATTACCCCTACAACAGAAGAATATCCGACACAGAAATCATATTCTATATTGTCGAGAATCTTTGCCAATGTCAGCATTCCGTTGATCTTAGCCCCGTAAACAGACCGGATCTCATCATCAGTATAATTTGCGAACATCTTATCTTTTACTACGCCTGCCGCATATATAATTCCACCCAGACGATTTTCCGCGGATAAAATCGGATAAAGCTCTGCGGCGGCGCTATCGGCAGCAATATCCAGTTGATAATAACGCAAATCTAAACCATCCTGCATCTCATGCAGGGAATCATATTCCGGCTGCCTTTGTTCCTGACTGCTGCTGCCAATTACAATTAATCTCCGCACCCCTGCTTCAATCATGTATTTGCATGTTTCTAAGCCTAATGCCCCGAATCCGCCGATGACAAGATAACTTTTCTCAGCCGCAAAGCGATAAGCAGAAGATGACAGCTCGTCAGCTTTTGTGGTAGCAAGGGAGGGGGTTCTTATCGTGCCTTGATAATATGTCACTTGCATAATATGGTTTCTTACCAACTTCCCTAGCACTGGCAGTAAATTAAAGGCACTTCTGTCACTATCCAGCAAAACTATCTTTTCCTCTGCCAGCTCTAATTGAATGGAGCGAACCATTCCCCAGACTAGGCTTCCAAAAAGATTTGCGGCAGCGTCCCGGCTATATACCTGATTGGTAACAACGCATAGAACATGGCTGGAGAAATCTATTTTATGTAATAAGGTAAACAGTTCTAAATAATAATGTGTGATCAATATATTTATTTCGGATATTCGCGCCACCGGAACCTGCCTAGGTAAACCCACTGATGAGTCGGATAAAATAACCAAAAGCTGTTCCGGACAGTTGATCTCCTTGATAACCGCCTCTTTCCAAGCTGCTTTATCTTCCCAGTCCAGCACAATCTTGTCTAGAATGAGCCATTCCTTTTCTGCCGCCCGGTACTTAGAAATAATGATTTTCTTTGTGTCAATACCCAGCCTGATTTCGACAGCCGACCGGCAAGAGATCGCTTCTGCGCTAATCCCGTCACTAAAATCGTCCCAGCTTTCTTCATATATCATGCTATTATTTGATTTGATGCTGCCAAGTTTGTTCCTGTCTGCTTTCATAAGCGTCATCCCTTGAAATTCCAATACCTTTTGGCCGGTATCGGGATCACAATATAAAATATCGCCAACAAGCATTAAGCCGTTTTCCTTAACATTACGAACTAGGCAATATAATCGGTTTTTAAGATTTTGATACTGGATCAGCCGGTTGATTGTCAACGGTATGTAGGCTCCGGCTTCTTCTTGCGTGCTATTTTTAATAAAACCCAAGACTTGCGCCGAAGTATCTATCAGTCCCGGTGGAGTTCCATAGTTTTCCTTAAGCATCGCAAAATCATCATTGGCCAACTCAGCAAAAGCACTGTCTTCTCCCACCCAGATGTCTTGCATCCAATTGAACGAGCCGCCTAGCTGCAGCCCTATTTTTGCCTGGATCTCAATGATCTTAGCCCTTTCAACATGGCGGCCGTAATCCGACCGTTCCGGCATCCGTTCCGGCTCCATGCGGACATGTAAATCTTGCCTAGGGGTAACAGTTATTGCCGCGTTCTTGATGAATTCATCCTGATTGCCATAAGCCGAACAGATGTCAATTACATATCCGGTGTCATTTTTTCTTGCTGTTATCATTTCTTTTACCGGGACATTTTCGTCCGGAACCATCGCTTGAAAAAAACTAATATCGGATAATTCAAAGGCTGCTTGCGGAAATTTATGCATGGCAAACTGCATTACCTGCGATATAAAATATGATCCGGGTATTGTCAGGCGATGATATACCTGATGGTCTTGCAGGCTTGTCCCGGCCAGTTTAATATGATACTGACGCAATTCCGTTCCGTCCGGCAAGCCAGAGCGTTTGCCAATAATATGATCCAGCGACCATAACTCTCTCTTCTTGATCTTTTTTAAATGATAATCGTTAAATCTCGCAGTCAGACAACTGTCCGTATAATAAGATAGTTCCGCCGTTATTTCATCTTCCGTTACATTAAGCAGTCTGGCCTCGACACGATTTACTCTTTTAAGGGTTTCCCATTGCTCGTAGGATGCAAAATAATACGGCAGGTACAAATCCGTTCCCTGCCCACGGAATAAATATAATAGCTGCGAGGCGCTGTCCAGTACCGCCGGTTCAAAATCTGTCTTCTTAAGTACTGCTATTGCTTCCCGCTCGCCCTTTACAACCGCATCCATGATCTGGTAGTCACTGCCCAGATACAGACCCGCGTGGAAAAGAGCATGATAAAATGTTTGTTCTCCGATAATTTCGCCCCTAAATTCTTCATCGCCGGCAGCAGTGTCCGAAGCATAACCGTCCTTTTTTATTAAGCAAGCAAAAAGAGTTTTAGTGACCCATTCATTATCATCACTAAGCTCCCATATCCTGCCGTCATACCGTCCTGTTCCGGTTTCCGGATTTGCTTCCAGTCTAAGCTTTAATAGCCGTTCTGTCTCAGGCTCAATGGTCTGAACAAAAAACAGATCCTTAATTACAACCCTGTCCCCCAGCAGGCGGCTGGCCAGCTCCTTAATCAGGATGATCTGAAAGGAACCGACCAGCACTTCGCGATGACCGATCTGATGCTGTTCGACAAGCCTAGTCGCCCTTCTTAACCGGAACCTATACCCCTGTCCATTGTCAGCTTCTTCCTGACCGTCATCATCAATGGCCGACGGCTTAATCATAGTAAGATACTCACTTGAACGGTCCGCTCTGTTCAGATCATCGATAAGATGGCGCTGGTGGTTCAGCCAGTAATAACGGTTATCAAATTCATAGCCCGGTAAAAATAACAGCTTGATTTTATTAATATCGTAAAAATATTCCCACCTTATCTTTGCCCCTGTTTGATATTGTAATGCGGCATTTTCCAGCAATATTTCCGGCCAATATTGATTATCGGCCGCAGCACAATCTGACCATACGTATATTTTACTGATAAACCCCGCCAATTCTTCGGACAAGGCTGCCTCCTTGTTGAGATACCGCTCTATCTCTGTTTCATAGGCCGGGCTGTCTTTAGATGCCAGCATGACTTGAAATTTAACTAGTTCATCACCGGCAATCTGATATTTTTTGAATCCAATCCCGGCAACATATCGGCAGAAAGCAATTCCTCGCATAATATCTGATTTGTCTTCCGTGGGTAAGGATAGCTGTTCCTGCATCTCTTTGGACAATTGCCGGTATGTAAAACTGAAAGCTTCCAGCTGCTCATATGCTTTCCGGCTGTTGCCGAGATTACATAACAAAACGCAAATAGAAGCGTCTTGTACTTCTTTGGGTTTTTCCGGCTGTAAGGCTTCGTCGATCTTCCCATTTAAAGCGGCGACCAATTCATCTTTATCGACTCCGCTGACCACCACCCGTTCTTCATAGCCGCTTCTTGTCACATTGTATATCCTAGCAATTTCATGTAGCTCCCGCTCTTCCTTATCCTTGATGAATGTCGACAGCGAAATCAGTATTTTTTGCAGTGATATTTTACTTTTAGCGGAAACAGCCAGATAAATCTTCCCCGTCGCCTTTGTATCGACGGCCGGCTGCTCATCCTGATATTTTTGCATGATAATATGCCCGTTAGTTCCGCTTGCCCCAAAAGCGCTGACTCCGGCAAGTTTAATAGTCTTTTCCCACAAGATATTTTCTTTAAGTACATCAACAGGCGAATCATCCCAGTTGATTTTCGTATTCTTATGCTTAAGATGAAGGCCGGGCACCAGCTCATTATGCTCCATACAAAGGAGAACCTTAATAACCCCGGCAACGCCGGCGGCCGATTCCAGATGCCCCATATTGGTTTTTATACTGCCGATCAATAACGGGTTCTTCCGGCCTTTAAAGACATCCTGCAAAGCATTTACTTCAATTTTATCGCCCAGCTGGGTACCTGTACCGTGAGCTTCTACATAATCAATTTCCTCCGGCTTAACGCCGGCCTTTTTCAAACAGCTTTGCAGCAGCATGGTCTGTGACTTTCCACTGGGCACCGTTAATCCGCCGCTATTACCATTATGGTTAATGCTGCTTCCGCGGATTACTGCCAGAATCCGTTTTCCCGTTTCTCTTGCATTTTTTAAGTTCTGAAGAACTAGGATCCCGCAGCCTTCTCCCCGGACATATCCATCAGCAGTGTCATCAAAGGTTTTGCATGCACCGGTTTTCGACAGCATCTCGGCCCGTGCCAGTTTTATATACATCTCTTCCGTAAGGATGACGTTCACGCCGCCGGCCAGCGCCATCTCACAGTCCCCTTCCTTTAATGCTTTAATGGCCGCGTCAATCGCGGTAAGCGAAGAGGAACAGGCGGTATCAATGGTCAGTGAAGGACCTCGAAATCCGAACACATAAGAAACTCGTCCGGAGATATCATTCAATATGCTGCCAAAATGAGTATAACGGTCAATATGTTTCCCTTCATCCATTCTGACCTGCAACTGCAGATAATCAACCATGGTAGCGCCAATAAAGACACCGGTATCAGAATGTTTTAATTGTTCGATATTTAGATAGCTGTTTTCCATAGCGTGCCAAGCCGCCTGTAAGACAAGGCGCTGCTGAGGATCCATGCTTTTTGCTTCTACCGGCATAATCCGAAAAGCACTGGGATCAAATTGCTCGATATCTTTCAGAAAAGCCCCATGATAGGAATAGGATTTACCTTCCGCTTGGGGATTCTCATCATATATCTGCCGCCAGTCCCAACGCTTCGCGGGAATCTCCCTAACCAGATCCTGCCTGTTTTTAAGCACATCCCATAATTTTTCGTTGGTGTTGATTCCTTCCGGCAGTTCAAATGCATATCCGATAATGGCAATGTCATTGTCCTTGAGTTCTCTCATATCATTACATCTTCCTTCTTTGTATAAAACGGCCTCTCCTGCCTGCTGTCTCTTTTAGCTTCTCCATATCAAGCTTACTTGCCGCTCCGTTATTATTTAAATATAACGCCATTTTCCTTATCGTAGAAAACCGCAGCAATTCAACGATATCAACTTCCTGGTGATATTCTTTCTTAAGACGCAAAGCAAGTTTATTAAGTAATAAAGAGTTGCCGCCGGCTTCAAAGAAGCCCTTATCAACAGAGGTTACCTTGGTCTTAAGGATTTCATTCCATATGATATTCAGCCTGATTTCCTGTTCTGTGCCGGCATCGTTTTGTATTTCCGTTTCCCCGGTCAGCTTATCCATGATCAGTCGGCCGATGGCTTTCTTATCTATCTTATTATTATTTGTCATAGGTAACTCCGGTAAGATCAAAATATTACCGGGGCGCATATAATCCGGCAGATACCGGCTGATATGCTCTTGAACTTGTTCCTTGCTACAAGCACGGCCTGGCCGCACCGTCAGGGCTGCTGCCAGAATGTCCGTATCATCATGTCTCACCGTCACCACCGCTGCATTGGCCACTGCTTCATAGGTTAAGAAAACATTCTCTATCTCTGATAACTCGACACGATAGCCACGGATTTTGATCTGGCTGTCCCGCCGTCCTAAGAAAACCAGCTCGATATCCTGATTCCAGTAAGCCCAGTCCCCGGTCCGGTAGAACTGCCTGCCATTGTCTGCCGTAATCATCGCTTCACTTGTCAGTTCCGGAGCATTATAATATCCTTGAAATAAACCCTTTCCACCGATCAGCAGTTCCCCGGGAACCCCCACCGGCAGCTCCTTTCCGCTGCTATCGGCAATACGGATGACGGTATTGGCAATCGGCCGCCCTATCTTCAGCTTTGGACAAGGATCGGGGATCTTAAATACCGTGGACCATATCGTCGTTTCTGTTGGTCCATATACATTGTAAACATTAAGGCTCATTTCTTGGATTTTTTTAACAAGATCCAGTTCATAGCTTTCCCCGCCGCACAGACAGGTGTCTAATAATTTGCTCCCCTCTGCTGACTCCTGATAATAGTCATAGAGCATCGCATAAGTAGAAGGGGTGGCCTGCATAAAGGTTATCCGGCAGTCCCTGATAGCTGTCAGGATCAGTTCGCCGCTCTTAGAATGATCATATGGCATCAGTACCACATCGGCGCCGGCCACTAACGGCAAGAACATCTCTAGAATCGAAATATCAAAGCTAATGGAAGTAACGGCCAGCATTGTATCTGATTCTTTAAGTCCCACCCGCTCCCGCATATCAGCCAGAAAATTAGTAAGGGCTTCATGTTGAATGACAACACCTTTGGGGTTGCCCGTTGAACCTGATGTATATAAAACATAGGCCGGACTGTCCGGCTCCCCGGGCAATAGCGGAAGGTTTCCCGTTTCAGCCGGGTTAACTGCCGCCAATGCTTCTTCGATGAGGATGACTTTAGCCTCACAAGCGACCGCTCCGGCCGCGCGGTCTTTTAATACCGCTGATAACCGGGTATTATTTATCATATATTCCTGGCGGCTTAGCGGAAAGCGGGGATCAATGGGGACATAGACCGCTCCGGCCGCCCAGATGCCCAGTATCGCCGGTATCAGGTAAGGTCCCTTTTCCATCATGACCCCTACATAGTTTCCCGGGCCGATCTGATTGTTTTCTAAAATGTAACGGACAGCTCTGGCTGCTCTGTCTACATCCCGATAAGATAAGCTGGCTTTCTGAAAACATATTGCCGGTTTATTCGGGTGCTTTTCTGCCTGCTCACAGAATAACTGATAGGTATCCTTTTTAATGATTTCCGCCTGCGTCTCATTACATTTATCGACGAGCTGCTTATAATTGCCATATAATGCCGGGACATCTTCTATGCTGACTTTCTCCTTATCAAGACAGGATATGATACCTTCTATTACGGATGAAAGGCTGCTTATCTGGTATTCATCAAAAAAGCACCCGTTATACCGGTATTCCAATTCATAATTACCGTGTTCCGTTTCATAGACCCAGACGATCAAATCATAATTTCCCGAGCCCTTGATAAGCTTGCCGTCCTCGAATCCCAATGATTGCTGTAATGTCTGGGACTCCTTGTCTTTGGGAAACAGCAAAGAATCAAAGGCAATATTAAAAAACGGCATCCCGCTTTCCCGGTTCGGAACCAGTTCCTGTACTAGGCACATAAACGGGAAATGCTGGTGGGCGAATGACTGGATCAGCCGGCTTTTCACCCGTTGAAAATAATCCCCCAGCGATTCTTTCCTGTCTATCTCATCCTGATACACTATGGCGTTGGAAAAATAGCCGACTTCTTTCAGGTGGGTTTCTTCCAGCCGGTTTGCCGCGAAAAGACCGACGGCATTTATCTGGTGCTCATTTATAAAATGAATGGCTAGGTTAAAAACAGAAAACAGCAGAATATAAGGGGTTAGCTGATGTTTCTGGGCAAAGCTGCCGACCTGCCTAGAAATCTCCGGAGTCATGGCTTGGATATATGTAAACGGTTTATAATCCCTGCTGCTTTGACTTAGATGGAATCTGGGCAGCGTTGTTCCGGGGATCGTAGCATCAACCGTTTTTTGCCAGTAAGCCAGTTCCTGCCGATAGGCCTCTCCTTGCAGATAATTCTGCTCTGCTAATATTGTTGCCAAATTACAGCATGATTCTTCTGTGGTATTCTGACGTCCGTTGATCCTTTCTTCATAAAACCGGTAAAAGTCTTTTTCTATTATAAACAAAGAAAAGGCATCCGATATGATATGATGAACCCAAAATCCGAGATAAGAATTTTCTTCCCTGTCTTTACAGACGGCGACCCGGAACAAGGGCCCGTTCTGAAGATCCATGGCCTTATTCATCTCATTTTCCAGCCAATGCTTTGCATCAACTGTTTCCCCTTCAAACACGGTAAAGAAGTCATCACAGTTATCATTCCGTGTGATATAGACCGTTCCCTCTTCTTCCGTAAAGGTACAAGTTAAGATATCATGTTTCTTAAGTACCTTAATAAAAGCTTGTCTGACCTCCTCCGCCGGTAAAATACCACGAAATTGCTTGATCACTCCATTATGTATGTGGCCGCCCTTGTTCCCCATCTTGCTTTCAAGCCACAATGCTATCTGATTTGATGCCGCCGGCAGCCGACCTTGGGGAAGGCGCGGCTTTTTCAGATGAGTCAGTAATTCCCCGCTGTTTTTCCGCAGCAGTACAATTATTTCCTCGGTTATGTCACTTCTTAAACCGGAAAATTTTAACACGTCGTTTTCCCGCCATATTTTGATTCCCTTTTTATCCAGATAAGCTAACAGGTTCTCGATGGTCTGTCCCCCCTTTCTCAAGCAAGATACATCTATTGCCGCAACTTAACATATTCCGCCAGCTCTTCAATATTGGGATAATTAAAAATATCGGCTTCGTCACAGCCTACCCCCAGTTCTTCTTTTATTTTTTGAATAAATATCGGAATAGTGATTGAGCTGATGCCCATATCAAAAAAACCCACGTCTTCACTGATCTCGGCCTCATCAACTAAATCCTGCAAAATCTCGGCTAAAACTGCCTTTATTTCTTCCATTTCCCTGTCCTTTCGTGTGTTTCACAAGCTATGGTTCAATTCCCACCCAGCACTTCGACTTTCTGAATGCATAAGCAGGTAAATGAATCGTCTCCTGTTGGTTTTGCAAATTGTATTTTTTCCAGTTGACGTCGATGCCGCTTTGCCACAGTAAGGCAATAACATGGCTAAAAGCGGATGTATCGGCAGGCGTCATCGTCAGCGCGTCAAGGGAACGATCTGTTTCTGATAACCTTAGGTGGATTGTCCGATCATCTTCCGCAATGTTGCGAAAGTCTTCTTCATTTCCCAACAAGATAATTACCCGCTCCGCCAACAAATCCGGGAGACCGCTCTTTAAGCAATATTCAAATATCATCCTCTCCCGGCCGGCAAACAAATCCCTTGCCGCTTCATCCTCGCTTGCCCCAAATTTCTTCCGTACCATAAGCGCCAGCCATTTCTCCTCCTTGATCAAGCCACGGATGACATTGGCCAACGACTGATCCGATAGCTGTCCGGTACATAAGATAGTGTTTATTTTCCCGGTTTGGGTTTGCTCTGTCCGTCTTTCCAGACCCTCTATCAGATCTTGGCAGCTCTTTGCTGTTATGGCCGCTCTGACCGGATAATGCTTCCGGTGCAACTGCCTTACATAGGCTAGTTTGTCCGGTGTCACTTCTTCCTGTTGCAAGAACCTGGCTAATCTTTGCTTTTCTAAAATAAGCGATTCCTCACATTGGGCGGAAATGGGAATAATGGATTTCCTGCGTACTGCTTTCTTGCCCGCGGTATTTTCGTTTTCTGTCGACCTGATTACCACATGGGCATTTGTTCCGCCAACCCCCAACGCACTGACACCCATACACAATCTACTGTCCTTATCCAATGCAACAGCCTCTTGGTTAATGTAAAACGGCGAGTCCGTAAGATCAATGTTCCTATTGAGGGCAGTAAATCCTGCCAGCGGCGGAATACAATGCTTCTCCGCAACCAGGCAGGCCTTTATAAAACCGGTGATACCGGCAGCACGGTCCAAATGTCCGATGTTTCCTTTTATGGAACCTAGGGCACAGTGGGCCTGATGCTGCTCTTCCTTGGCAAATACCCGTTTCAGGGCATGTACTTCAATCGGATCACCGGTATTCGTTGCCGTACCATGAGTCTCGATAAAAACCACTTCTGAGGGCTTGATTCCCGCCGCTTGATAAGCCGCCCGAATACATTCTGACTGACCTTTGACACTGGGGCTTAAAAAACCAGCCTTTTGGCTGCCGTCATTATTAACGGCCCGGCCAATTATTTCCGCATAGGTATGGAGACTAAGTTCCCTCACCAGAGACTCTCCTGCCAAGACCACCACGCCCGCGCCGTTGCCAAATACCGTTCCGTCAGCAGCATCATCAAATGGCCGGACTTCACCTGAGGGAGAATAAATGGCACTCTCATTGTAAATATATCCGGAGCACTGCGGGACTACGATATTGACGCCGCCGACTATCGCCAGATCGCATTGGGCGGCTTCGATATGAGTCACGGCCTCTTCCAGTGCCACCAGTGAGCTGGAACAGAAGGTCTGAACTGTTTTGCTGATGCCGGATAAGTTAAATAGATAGGAAACTCTGGTCGCCAAAGCATCCGGGCTGTTGTTAATAATCGCCAGATTATTATAATCCCGCTTTAGTGCATTATTCTTTACCAACACATTAGTCAGATAGGTACTGATGCCCTGACTGGCAAAAACGCCTGCCGTTATATCTTCCAGTATATTAACACATCCGGAATCCTCTAGGGCTTGCCATGCCGTTTCAATAAAAATCCTCTGCTGCGGATCCATTAGTTCAGCTTCTAACCGGGAAAGGCCAAAGAACTGATAATCAAATTCGTCCACGTTATTGATGATTGACCGGGCACCGATATATTTGTTTACCCTGCCGTCCGGCGCGGCGGCAAATTCATTACCGCTCTCATCCTGCTTAAAGTGTCTGATACTCTTTTTTTTCTTAAGTAAATTGTCCCAGAGCTCATCGATACTGTCCGCATCAGGGAATCTTCCTGCCATTCCGACTACATAAACAGCCTCCTTCTTGGTATTAACGGTACTAGGCGTAATAACGGGCTCAGCCGAGCCGGAAGCCTTAATTTCTTGATTAAGATATTGGGTCATATATCTTATCGTGGGAAATTCATATATGAATTGGGTCGGCAGTTTCAGGGCAAATTCCCGATTCAGTTCTGACGTCAACCTTACCGCCAGATAGGAATCGCCGCCGACATCAAAGAAATTCTTCGTAACATCGCAGTCACTCTCCAAGATACGGTTCCATATATCCTGTATCCGGCTCATTACCCTTTGTTGATGATGTGCTGGTTTTTCCGCTGGCACTGGCAGAACTTTCCGGATATCTTTTTCTTTTTGATAGCGCTGCTCCGGATCCGTCTTGGTGATGACCAGGTTTTGGCCGGAAGTATTGTTAAATATCCGTTCACAGGCGGTACTGAAATCTTCTCTGCTCAATTGAGCGGCCAGCAGATTTTTAACCTTCCCGTCTTCCTCTACTACAAAATCATCGCGAAACAGACGCGGCATGTAATCTAACATAATGGCAAATACGGCGCGGCCTTCGTGGATATCGGCATCTCCTATTTCATTTAATATGGCATTGGCACCGGAATAGACCGCATCGCCGATGCCGCCGAACAAAGCTGCGGTAGAAGAAACTAAAATACAGAAATCCAAATCGGAATCCTGAAACACCTTGATTATTTCCCAAGCTCCGTTTACTTTCGCGCCCATATAGTCTTCGATGACTTGGGGAGATATCCGGTCAGCATAATCATATGCTTTACCGACCTTCCCCGCCGCGTGGATAATACCGTTGATCTGCCCGTATTTTTTATTCAGGGCTTTAAGCTGCCGCGACCAGCTTTGAGGGGCGGCGACATCCTCCTTTATAATTTCCACCTTGTTTTGCCTGGCACGCATCTTATTGATCATGCTCTGCATTACAAGGCATTTTTCATCGGTGCCGCTAAAAATCGCTTCTTCATTATAATGCTGGCTGATGAGAATAATATCGGCCTTCACCCGTCCGGCGATTTCCCCGGCCAGCATAAGCCCGACATTCCCTGTGCCGCCGGTAATGATATAGGTACCTGCATCCTTAATCAGCCGCTTGCTTCCTGTGTCCTCATCTTTTACAAAACTAAGGCCAAAACGCTCATTGCCCTTAACCCATATTTTGATCTCCGGTTCAACAAGATCAGAATAAGTGATTTCCCTGATCACACTGTCTGACAGTTCCTCACATATAATCTGCTTGATATGCACATTGGGCAGTTCTTTCGGCAAGGTATTTACCAAGCCGTCTAGCAGCATGCTGCGGATGTAGGCTTCCTGATCATATCCGCGTATCTGCACAAAAAGGGCGGAAATATTCCCGTGATCCGCGATATTTTGATAGTAATGCCGGATCTTCTTTAAGCACTCATAGAACAGATCCTGCATGGAACTGATCTTATCCGTATAAAGCAGAAATACCAGACGGACAGGATCGTTCCGGCCGGGATTATGGAGCCCTAGTTCCGCTACCTTATCCGCGACTGCGGCCTGCTCTTTAGCGTCTTGTCCGAAGATAAGATAATTGCCGGTAAAAAACGTAAGCGGCGGCGGAAGCTTTTTCTTTTCAAGCCGCCAGACAAGCGCCGGTTCTTCTTCGTACCAGTAGCGGGTTTTATCAAATTGATATGTCGGCGCCGAAACACGGGCTTGCTCCGCTTCCGGGAACAGCGCTTGCCAATCTACGCGCAATCCCTCAGACCATGCCTGTCCCAAGACTTCATATAAGGCTAACATGCTGATTTCCGCTATTGTCTCGCTCTCGTTATCGGCATCGCACTTAAGCGGGTTTGTCGCCCAGCGCTCTAACAGGGCTTCCTTTGATATTGCCCTGCTCAGATACGCCGTCAGGTCACGATCACGGAAGGATATTTGACGGCAATAGACCCGTAAAGTTTCTGCCATGGCAATCTGTAGCACTGGGCCAAGCCCGTTTTTCTTGTCCAAGCCGACAATCCATTGATCCAGTATTTCCCTGTATACAGGGCTACTTTGGTACAGCTCTTCCCAATCCTGATACTGCTCTTCCTTTGTAATCAAAAAACTCCATGGCTTTTCTGTTTCCGGCGCGCTTTTTATCCGGTGGCTGGCCGGTGATTCCCGTACTAATTGAAAATCTGCTGAACCCGGCTCTTTTTTATAAATCAAATACATCCGCCAGGCAAATTCTTCCCGGCCGGACGCCAAGGTATATGCCAAAGCGCCGAAGCTTACATTGCTTTTAAACTGCTTTACCTTATCCGCCATGGCAAACAGTGCCTGCTCGGTTTTGGCGGACAGAATAACCGGATACATATTTTGTTCCGCCGATGCTTGAGGTTGCCGAGGCGGTTCTTCAAGAATAATGCTGACATTGGTCCCACCGACACCGAATGCACTGACCGCTGCCCGGGCCGGATACTCTGCCGCCCCGATATCTTCCGCTTTGTCGGCAACATAAAAGCGGGTATTCTTAAAACTGGCCTTGGGGTTTAATTCCGCAAAATGAAGAGTCGGAACAATCTTCCGGTGATACAGGCACAGGCTCGCTTTGATCAGTCCGGCTATGCCTGCTGCGGTATCTAAGTGGCCGATATTGGATTTTACGGAGCCGATTGCGCAGGGATATTTTTGGTTCTCTTCTGCCGAGGCTAGGCCAAACGTATTGATGATCGAATTTAGCTCTATCGGGTCTCCCAATGTTGTGCCAGTTCCGTGGGCTTCGATAAAGCGGATGGATGCAGCTTCAATATTTTCTAGGCCTAATGCTGTCTGGGTAACATCTGTCTGTCCTTCAAAACTGGGTGCCGTAAAACCGATTTTTCTATTTCCGTCATTATTGACGGCTGATGACCTGATTACGGAGTAAATATGATCCTTGGCTGCCATAGCGTCTTCCAGCCGTTTTAGGACAACCACCCCGACGCCGCTTCCGAAAACCGTGCCGGTTCCTTGCGCATCGAATGGCCGACAATGCCCGTCTGCCGATAAAATAAACCCCTCCTGATAAACATATCCTTGTTCACCCGGAACCCTGACACATACTCCGCCGGCAAGGCACATATCCGCCTCACCCATTAACAGGCTCTGACAGGCCAGATGTACCCCGGCCAGCGAGGATGAGCAGGCCGACTGAACCGTCATGCTTGGCCCCGTAAGTCCCAGCTTATAGGATACCCTAGTCGCCATATAATCTTTGTCGTTGCCTAATAAAACATCGTAATAACCTTTTTTATCAAGATAATTTTTCTGATTCATAATTGCCTGGATTAAGTAGGTATTATATCCTGCGCTTCCGTAAACACCAGTATTCCCTTCCAGCTCAGAAACCCTATAGCCGGCATGCTCGACTGCTTTCCAGCAAGACTGCAGAAACAGGCGATGCTGCGGATCCATTACCTTGGCTTCGTGATTGGAATAGCCAAAGAAACCCGCGTCGAATTTATCATAATCGCGGCAAAGAGACATCCGGCCCACATAGTGTTCCTGACCGCCAATATCATCTGTTGCGCCGACACCGTCGGGAATATTTTCAATACATTCAACAGCATGTAAAAGGATGTTCCAGAATTCTTCTGTTTCCCGGCATCCTGGCATATTCAGATCCATGCCGATGATGGCAATGGCATTATCGTAATTATTCAATCCTAATCCCCCGTGTAGTCTTCCAGATCACTTTTTAAGTTTGGTAAATTGCCGGCCATCTCAATATCGGCTTTTTCAATAGCTGACAAGGCTTTTTCAAAGTCTTCCGGACTATGCTGGTCGATTTCCTTTAAAGCCATTGTTATGTAGAACCATTTACGGTTTTTTATAACCGAAGCAATTCTTATATTTTCTAAAGCTTTACTTTCAAAACGCGGATAATCCCTTTTCCATTCTTGGATAAAATTAACATTATTCATATTGTCGCACATAAATACCCACATCCCTGGTATCTCGATATTATTTTGATACTGTCCTGATTCTATCAGACCCATTAAATCCTTTTTAAAATCCGCGAATGCCCACATTCCGATGCCAGTTTTGTGATGCTCCGCTAAGTTATCGCATGTCTTATTAATATCTTCGATAAACCATTCCTGACGGATCCGGGGATAACGTGCCGGAGCCGGTTCATTGATCTTTAGCAGATAAACATGTCGTTTCCGCTTCTGTACGACATCCGTGAAATATTCCTGATATTCTTTAAAAGGCATCCGATAGCGTCCGGAAACGGCTTCACAGATATGGAGATCTTTATTTTTCCGGTCAATACCTTCAATTATCATCATGTGCTGGGAGTGAAACTTCTGATATTGCCTGTTCCGGGTCATGAAAAAGAAGTCTATTTCGGCCATTAACGGTTCCCTTACGACATGATCCTCAACCGCGGCAAGAAATTCGGCGAAATCGGTAAACTTCTGATAGGAATAGTCTAATCCGTAATAGCCCTTCAGGCGCTCCATAAATGTCGGCTTATTCATGGGCAGTTCTCTAGAGAATTCTACATTTAGGCAGTTTTTATCAGCTTGGTATAACTCACCCGCCATCTTCTTATACACATAAGAAGCATGGAAATATAATCTGTTTATATTTTCCGCGTAGTTTTTATACCTGGCTATCGCCCCGGTTACTCCCATCAGGCAATTAGGGGCAAATCCTTCTATTGTGATCTGTGCGTTCTGTGTGATCTGTGCGTTCTGTGCGATCTGTGCGTTCTGTGCGATCTGATTTGTCATTATGATGTCTCCTTCAATCATAGAACAATTCATCCGGCAATCCTGATGTGAAAGAAGTGCCGGGAGCGCCATAAAATCCGGCGACGACCATATCCTTCACCGTCATTTTAGTTGCCTCCACAATCTTTTCGATATCCTCATCTTGATGCGCATCCGACAAGAAACAGGTTCTGCCTTCCCAGGTGAAAATACCGTAATCCAATAACTTGTAATAAAAGATATCCAGATAGGCGGCTTCATTTAAAGCCCTGAACCGGAACAGGGAGGTGAAATTTTTGGCTTCGATCGGCACATTATACTGCTGAAAAACGACATTCAGCCGGTTCACCAAATTGTCCGTGCGTTCCGCCAATCTTTCCTGCAGGGCGTTATTATCCTCTTTATAGAACTTAAATATGGCATGGGCAGCTCCCACAGTAAACGCCTGTTTGAAAAAAGTTCCGGCGTAAAACGTCTGTTCCGCCCGGGGGTAAGAATCATCCCCGTACTCCCACATCCCGCCGTCCGCCACATCCATGATCTCGGCTTTACCGGCAATGATTCCGATCGGTATGCCATTGCCGGCCGCTTTTCCATAGACGGCCATATCCGGATTGATGCCAAAGTAACGTTTGGCTCCACCGATGTGGCATCGAAAACCGGTTATTACTTCGTCAAATATGAGCAGTATCCCGTTTTCCGCGGTGACTTTCCGCAGCGCGCTCAGAAATTCTACCGGCTGTACTTCCGGGCGCCGGCTTTGGACGGGTTCAATGATTACGGCCGCCAATTCGTCCTTGTGCTGGAGGATTTCGTCTATGGCTGACATCTCATTATAGTCAAAGACCATCATATCGCCGAGGGATGCCTTCGAAATACCCGCCGCTATTGTGCGGCCTAGGTCGTCTTTTGACATTTTGGCAATTAATGTCGCATCACTATGTCCGTGATAACATCCCGTGAACAGGCCAATTTTCTCTTTTCTTTTATAAGCTCTGGCAAACTTCATGGCAATCATGACTGCTTCCGTGCCAGTCACAGTGAACGTCGCCCGGTCAAATCCGACCAGCTCACATACTAGTTTTACCGTTTCGCCGATAAGCCGGTGCCGCGGTCCGATCTGAATCCCTCGCTTAAACTCCTCCTGTATGGCATCTAAAACCAGCTGCGGTGAATGGCCGAGAATCAATGTTCCAAATCCCATGGCGATATCGACATATTGATTCCCATCTACATCTGTCATCTCACTGCCGCTTCCAGATTCGATGGTGATCTGATAATGAATTTCTTTTAACAGCATGCTGAATCCGGCTATTTCATCCAAATCCGCTAAATATCTGCGGTAATCTGCCGCCAGCTGCTTTGATGTGGCGGTTTTCTCCGTCAGACTTTTAATTAGCTGCTTAAGCATGTTATTTTGCTCTATTGTCAAAGGCTTATTTTTAACAACATTCAACTTACCCTGAGCCGGCCTGTCACTTAAGGGTGCTTTTCGAGCCGGTACCCTGACGGTATGCTGCACTTCCTGAATAACCTCGAGCTGTTTCATAAAGATTCTCTCGATCGTTTCGCTTTGCTCCCGGAATATATCATATAAATTATCTTGCATTTCTGCCCCGGCATAATCCGGCAGCAGATTATGTGCCGGTGTTTTTTGTTCCAGCTTTTTAGGCTCCAAGGTTTTTTGTTCTGGGTTTTGGGGTTCTGATCCTGCCGCCGCGATATAATCACAAAGCAATGCCAAGGTATTATACTGGAAAGCCACTTCACTCAATGATAAATCTATCTTGAACAAATCATTAATTTCCTTCACTACTGTCATCATCATCGATGAATCAATACCCAGCTGAAACAACGAGGCTTCAGCATATAAGCTTTCTTCATCAATACCTAACAAACTACTTAAAAACTCCTTTAACTGATTAAATATCTTGCTGTCCATTCTTTATCCCCCATCCTGCCACAGGTAATTTACTATGCCGTGGTTAGTTAAAAATTCCGTCTATTGTCTCTGCTAATGACTTCATATCCTCAACATGAAAAATATTAGCCGCTCTATGGCCTCTGCTGTCTTTTACGAATCTTGAAAGTACCTTGCCGGGCCCTATTTCAATAAAATCCGTAATATTATCTTCTAACATCTTTTCTATGGTATCTTGCCATTTTACCGGGGAATATATCTGACGGACGATAATTTCCTCGATCTTGTCTTCTGGTCGGTAATATTCACCGGTAACATTAAGGACAATCGGTAACCTAGGACGCTGGGCTCTGACCAGCTTAATGCTTTGCTCATATTCTTCTGCGGCATTTTTCATGAGCAATGTATGAAAGGCACCGCTGACCTTAATCTCTGTGACCAGATAACTTAGTTCGCTGGCTTCCCGCATTACATTTCTTACGCTTTCTTTTACTCCTGAAATACTTACTTGCTTATGCGAATTATAATTTGATACCCAGACATCCTGATGCTTAGCACAAAGCTCCTCGATCTTACCGATGTCATCCCCCGATATGGCTGCCATCCCGCAGGCTGCGACATCTGCTGCCTTATCCATAGCCAAAGCCCTTTGATTTACCAGATATAAAGCTGTCATCAGATCAAAAACACTGCCGGCGTAAAGGGCACTGTATTCGCCGACCGAATAACCTGCCACCGCATCCGGCTTGATCCCATACTTTTGCAGCACTGATAAAACAGCTACTTCCATGACAAATATCGCCAGCTGGGTGTTTCTTGTCAATGAAAGCTCAGCCATACTTCCTTTAAAGCAGAGCTCTTGTATATTTTTTCCTAATACCTGGGCTGCATAATTAAAAACTGCTTCAAATTCTGCGTAGCGCTCATATAGTTCTTTTCCCATACCAGGATATTGTGCCCCTTGACCGGAAAATAAAAATGCCGTCTTTTTCTTCATAATTTATTCCTTATTGATACCATTGTAATTGTGATTCGTACATTTCAAAGTATTTTCCCTGTTGCGCAATTAGTTCCTGATGCGTTCCGGCCTCGATAATTGCCCCTTGATCCATAACTAATATCTTAGTTGCGATCTTTGCGCATCCCATTCGGTGAGTAACAATAATAGCGGTGTTTTCTTTACATAATTCATAAAACAACTGAAATATCTTTGATTCCTCAAGCGGATCAATGGCTGCCGTAGGCTCATCCAACACGATGAGCTGATGAGGACGGAACATTCCGCGGGAAATGGCAATTCGCTGCCACTGCCCTCCCGACAGGTCGGTCCCGGCAAATTCCCTGCCCAACATGGTATCCAGTCCATCTTCCTTAAGCTCTTTCTGCTCCATAGCGATTTCAACCTGACTTAGCAGACCTATAATCTTCTGATCGGACAAAGGACTGCCGTCTTCTTCGCCGTTAAAATCCTTACTGATATTGACATTATTGCGGACATTCAGTAAATATTTAATAAAATTTTGACCGACCATGGAAATTATGTCATATATAAGGTTACGTTCCACCTTAGTGACATCAGTTCCGTCGTATAATACTTGGCCTGACTGCGGCGGGAACAGACCGGACAAGACCTTTACCAAGGTGCTTTTCCCTGAACCGTTTTCACCGACTATTGCAATCACGTCGCCGGCTTTTATTGAAAGGTTCAGGTTCTTTAGAATATCCGTTTCCGCCCCTTGGTACCGAAAGGTGACATCCTTTAACTCCAGCATATTATTAAGGGCTATCTTCCTATCTTCGCGGCGCTCTTTAGGACGTTCTAAAAACATCACATACTTCTCGGCCAGACCGATGTTTTTCACCAGATTGCTGACGGAATCCATGACTTCGTCCATCATATCAAACATCTTCCCGATTGACGCAAAAAGGGCGGCAAATACACCAACCGATATCAGCCCTTTTATTAAGGCATCGACAAAAACAAGTAAAACAATTAAGTATCCGGCGAGAGTGAGCATTTGTACCATGATCAAGACTGCCGCCGACTTTTTATTGGTCTTCCATTCTTTGTCGGACAATATCGCCAGCGCCTCTTGATAGCGCTTTTTAAAGTAGCCGGCCGCTGCTAAAAATGTTGTTTCCTTAAAGTATTCCTTTCCGCATATACATTGCTCAAAGTATTCAAATCTTCGCTTGTCATTAGTCGTTAGATCGGCAAGCCGGGAAAAAAAACGGGATTTCACATATTGCCCAAGGAAACTAGGAACAAAAACTACCAGGATAGAAAAAGCCAGGATCGGATAAACATTAAATATGTACCACCCGACACCAAAGAAATAGGCTAAATAAAAAGTCAGCAGCCCTACCATCGGAAATAACGGGAAAATAAACTGCTCCGCTCCTTCACGCGCATTTCTTAGCTCATCAAGAAAATCCGCTGCCTCAAATTCCTCGGCACCGATTTTATCGGTCTTTCTATATAGATTTAAAATAGAATATCCTTTCAGCTTCTCATAGAGGACATCGAACAGCCAGTTTTCAAATCCATTGATCAGCTGGTTGCCAATAACCGTGATGCCGAGGAACAGTGCCCAAAAAACAACATCGGAAAACGATTGACGGCTGGTTACTGCTGCTGCTATGACATCAAAAAATAGTTGCGTGGCATACATAACCGCAACAAACGACAGCCCATGTAAAATTGAGGCCAATATTTCAGCCCACATTAGAAACGGACAGGTTTTGAAGCAGAATCTTATTTCAAACAGTAAAAGCTTCCCAAAAGAAGATTTTTTCTTATGTGTCATACCAGCTCCTTTGACTATTGTACATACTGGCATATAGTCCTTGTTTATCTATCAGGGCTTGATGCGTATCAGCTTCCAGTAATTTACCTTCCGATAAGACTAAGATAATATCAGCGATGCTGGTTGAGCCAAGGCGATGGCTAATTAAAATCATAGTCTTCCCAATACTTAAATTTTTAAATTCTTTATAAAGGCGGCTTTCACTGATTGGATCCAGTGCCGCCGTCGGTTCATCCAAAATGCATACTTCGCCATCCCGCATCATGGAGCGGGCAAGAGCAATTCTTTGCCACTGTCCTCCCGAGACATCCTGGCCATCTTCATATATTTTACCGAGCTTGGTTTTGATGCCTTCCGGCAATGCCGCTAATTGGCTGTGCAACCCGACCGTCCGGGTGATTTCTGCCGTCCGCGCGGATGCTGCCCGCAGTTCCCCTTGCAACGTGCCGATCATGATATTCTCCTCTATCGTTAGCGAGTACCGCGCATAGTCCTGAAAAACAACCGAATAGACCCTCTTCACGGCAGCGGCGGAATACGCTCTGATATCCTTGCCATTTAACAATATGTTACCGGTATAATTATCATACAAACCAAGCATCAGATTCACCAGTGTGGTTTTTCCTGCGCCGTTTATACCAGTCAAGGCGTAGCTGACACCCCGGATGAATTTATATGAAAAACCGTCCAAGACATATCGGTCGGTATTCGGATATTTAAATCTGATATCACGAAACTCTAATGACTCAAAATAAATAGCTTCCCTGATATCTTCCCTGCCCTGGCTTTGCTCTTCCAAAGCGTTAAACAACTGATAATCTTTCATGTACTCATTGTTGTCGGCAATGATTTCTACATAGCCGGCCAATGACCAAACCACCGCATCAACAAGGGTATATATGGAATTGATAAAGGAAATGAACGTTCCCGTCGAAATATTGCCGGCCAGTACCGGCTGGATTAACAGCAAGCTGGCAATGATTGATATGCTTGTTGTCAGCATGCCCCCCATTTTGGAGCGGATAAACCAGTTGCGCCGGGTAATAAGTTCCTTTTTCCTAGCTTTCTCATATACCCGGTGCCACATTTGTGAGAACCCCTCACCATAATGGAAAAGCAGCCTCTCCTGGGCAGCCTCCCGGCTGATCAGAACATCGCCTAGGTACTTCTGTCTGCGATGATATTTCTGTGTCTCTTGGTGGGTAATATAGTTTTCTCTGCCGCTTCGCAGCGAAATCATTACGAGGGGAACCGTAATAACCAGCATAATAATAGCTATCTGCCAGACCTGACTGACAAACAGAAGGATCAGACCGCCTATCCTGATAACCAATGCCAAGAAATCTAGAAAATTTACATAGGCATCTTTCAGCCTCGTCTCCGGCTTGTCCGCGATCCGGCTGATTAAATCCCATGATGCCGCATCTTCGATGTGGAAGTATTTCAGCCGGCGGCGTTTTTCGGTTATCTCCACTCGGAAAGTCTGACGCAGACCCAGTTCCAGCTTAGCCAGCAACAGTTCTTTAAGACTCTTGGAAAGCCATACCGCCGCAATCAAGAAAATAATAGCTATAATATATGATAAGACATGGGAATATTCAGTTTCATGAGCCGCCAGTTTCAGCGACGAGTCAATGAACCCCGCTACCGCCAAGGTCTGTAACGTCGGAACTACACCAAGGCAGATCTCAAAGACGGCTATAAATATTGCTGTCCCCGGGCAATATCTGACAGGTAACCATAGAATTGAAAAAAAACCATATTTCTTTTTGACCATCATCATCCTGCCTTTGCTTTGGCCTTTAACCCAGTTCACTAACGGCAAGCTTATGGTATTCTTTGCATGCCGCAACCCAGCGCTCCATCCCAAAACCGACGCATCCGCTGACAATACTTTTATTATTATCAAAATGAAACGGCAGGCTAAAATGATAACCATGATAGTTAAAGGAAGCGACTGAGACATCGCGGCCAGCAACCGGTATGATGATCTCAGTTTTTTGCGCGTTTTTTTTCTGCATCCTGATCTTGACGTCATTACGCTGCCCTTTGTAAAAATGGTCATGGGCGGCGACTGCTCTTGCTCCCGGACAAATCCTCTGTGCTGCTTCCAGCCCTTTTTTCTTTATGGTCTCCAGTTTATCCCTGACAAATTGCGGGGAACCGATAAATACCATTTCACGCACCGTAAAATCCCACAGTCTCGTCTGTTCTTCTGCCCCAGAATCTTCACAGCGAAATACCCTAGCTTTGGTTGTGATGATTTCGTCTTTTGCTATGATTTTACCGTCAAACATCGGGTAAATATGTAGGCAGGCCGAGGGTGTCAAATACTTATTATGCAATACGATCCGGGACTCATCGACTTCTTTTCCATTCATAATTTCATCCAAGGATTCTGCTTTCATGGACGCCGTCGCTGTAATCTGATCCGGAAACGATTCAAAATAGCCGCATTTTTGGAGCACTTCTCCGTCAATCATGGCCGGAATGTTAAAGCTTCGATAATCCATTCCTTCCAGAAAACTTACAAATAATTTATCCAAGTCTTCATATATCTTGGTAAAATCATCGTAATAACATATGTATCCTGGTTTTTGATAAAATGCATCGGTTAATTCCATAAGCCCTCCTTTGTCTGCTGCAAGTTGACTAACTGGTATTTATTCTGCTGCGCATAGGTTTTTACCGCATTTTTTACCAACGGCAGATTATTATAGAGTTCACATCTCTCGCGAGGATTCAAGGTATTATAATAAGGGCATTTCAAGCCGCAGCATAACGGAAGCAATAAACAGTCATCACAGTAATCCAGCTTATTCATGATTTTTTTCCAGTAATCATATTTTTCCCCAGCCAATTCAATCTGATCCGCTTCCAATAAGCTTCCCATATAGCTGATGTGTTTCCTCTGCATATCCATGTCACATTTATAAATCTCTCCCTGAGAATTAATAAAAATCGAGTTGTCATGCATGGCCTTACACATCAAGTCGCCGGGCTCCAGAAGCTTCAAAGCTGAAGTCATAATATTCTTTTCAATACAGATGTCATACAAGGATTCCGTCACCTCATGCTCTTCTAGATACTTGCCATGCATTTCGGCAAATTTTACTTCATTATGCTTCTCCACCCCTTGAATATATACCGCAAATCTTTTGTCATGGGCAAACTCCTTGGCAATCATGTCAAAATACTCCTTGGTATTTCTTGTTGTTTCTTCCGTCACATTTAGGCGGATCAAGAGCTTAAAGAAACGTGTTTCGATCTTATCGCGGATGGCTGTCAAATTACGTAAAATAACATCATATGTCGCGGCACCGTTCTTCAGCGGGCGATTTCTGTCATGCAGTTCTTTATCACCATCTAAGGTGATCTGAAAAAAATTCGTATGATGCTTGACTAGAAACCGTACCTTATCTTCAGTCAAAGCATAACCATTGGTGGTCAGGGAACAGACATATGGCTTACTGTTATCCTTACAGATCCGGTCGATATTGATGAGGAGATTTTGCATCACATCAAATGCCAGAAGCGGCTCCCCGCCAAACCAGTCAATTTCTAACGAGGAACTGTTCTTTATCTTGTCTTCGATAAAGCGGATCAGTTTTGCTTGTGCTTCCGCCGTCATATTATCATTTTCATTTTTAGTATTTTCCCAGCAATAAATACACTTAAAGTTACATTGATATGTCGGAATAATCGTCAGCGTCAATACCTTTTTCTTTTCTTCCAGCCGCTTATTCTTTAACTCTTCCAGCAATTGAAGCTCGTCCGTTTCTTCCGGCAAAATAAAGCCCTTGTCACATAATCCTGAGAAAAATCGCGATTTTTGATAGTCATCCGGGGTTTTCAGAACGCATGTCAGCAATTCAAAATCTGAGCTGCTGACTAATATACCTTGATGCGTCAGCAGATTATGGACGGCAATCTGATCCTTAAAACCGGCCATGACATTATATCTTGAAGCCTTCCACATGATTAACACCTCCACTTTCGCTAAATCAACTCATTGTTCTTTCAGCCGCTTTTCAACGTATTCAGTGATTCGGTTTACCGATGAAAATATTTCTTGATCCAAATCATCCTGATCAATAAAAAAATCAAATTCATTCTCTATTGCGATGACAATATTAATAAATCCGATCGAATCAAGGCCGTTATCAAACATGTTCGTATTCTCCCCCAAAACTTCGATCTTGTTTGACAGCTGGCTTCCTACGGTGCTGTCTATTAGCTTAACTATCTTTTCTTTCATGGTTCTTTTGCTCCTTCATCGACATTTTTTAAGTACTTCTCTAATTTGAGACGGCTGACAGTTACCTTTTGCCCATCCTTGATCTTTGTCTTGCGGACCGGGCCTTGCGGTTGGATGGAAAGAATACCTTCACTGAGCATTGCCTCCATCTGCGATAAGGAAATATTTAAGTTCTTGCGGATGACATAAGACAAATCCAGGTCAAGGCTATACCTCGTTTTGATTACAAAATCAATTAATTCCTCTTCCTGCCGCGCAATTTCCTCTAAATCCATAATATTGCCGCCGAGCATATACTCAATTTGACTGTAATCGGCCACAATCTTATTTGCCCTTATAACATCTTGGCTAAATGCATATTTCCATGCCGTTTCCGCATCATTGCTCTGAAAATTAAGATATTCCTCACTGTCAACCGCTTTGGGGTTTAAGCGGCTGTAAATATCAATATTGCAGGTATTGTCACATTTTGTACACTTATAAATCATCCATATATCAACCGTCTTTTTCTGAGCATTAATCCGAAATTTTTCACTGCAGTAATATGGCCGCTGTTTTTTACACTTACGGCAATGCCTCATGTATAACGGGGTCGTTGACGGTGTAACCGTCCATTCATTTTCCAATCTTGTTTTCATGTTCTTCTTCTTTCTATATGTATTACGTAGGTATTATGTACGTATTCTGTATGTACTGCCTATCTTGACATTATGGCTTTCATTTGATACATAGCAAAGCTACTAGCCGCAACCGTCTCATAGACCCTCTATGCTGGTAGCTAAAAGTTTTCGTGAATGAAATACACTGGAACGAACTACTGTATAAGCACCCATCCCATATAATTTCAGCTGTTCACCTAGTATCGGCTTTCTTTTCAACGGAAATGTAAAGAAATTCACATATTCGCACACTGTATCGAAAAAGCTCGTGTAGACAAATGTACAATCCCCCCTTTGATACATATTATTGTATATTTCTTCCTCATAACCGTCGTGCATAACGGTTATCCGATAAGGACTCGATCCAACCGGGAAACCAATATTCAAGTCGATAAACACCGCTGTTTTGCCATCTCGCTCCGTAACCAGCTCCACCTCTGTCAGGATATGACAGGCGGTTTCCACTATCGCGCGTCCGGGTTCACAATAGATATCCACATCAAATAAACGTTTTAGATCCTCTATCTTCGCATTAAGCTGATCATAATACCGGCTCAGATCATATTTCAATGCCATATGCGGGGGTAGCTCCCCGTATAATCCGCCACCGATATTGACAATCATCTTCTTGCCATAGTCATGTTTTCGCAAAAACTGCTCAACCCTGTCAAATGCCTTCTGCATCTTATTGATTTGATAATTTCTGGCGATATGAAAGGTATAGCCGCTAATCGAATCATAAAAATCATGCCCGAAAGACTGGTTCTCCAAGTCTTCGTACTTAATTCCCCATGGCGCTGATTCACTATCAATATCACTAATGTAAATCCGCATAACCTTCTTGTTGTTCTGCGCATATTTCTCCAACTTAGCAAATTCATGCATATCGTCAAAAACAAAATATGCTATTTTTTCCGTAGCCAGTCTATGTAACATTGCAAGTGGTTTGACTGGTATCCCGCAGATTATATTTTCCGAATCCGCACCTGTTTTAATAACCTTTTCATACTCATTTGCACTGGCTATTTCAAAAAAACACCCTTGTAAATATAACTCTTTTAAAATAAAAAGCTCTGAATTGGCTTTCAAAGAATAAAAAAACTTATCGGCATTTATTATATTTCTAATTTTATGTAGATTATTTCTTATTTTTATTAAATCAATAATAAATTCACTCATTATGATCGCTCCAAGTCATGATATAATACTTTATAATAATAATTAATATAACACATTTCAACATCAGTAGACATTTCGCATTATATCACACATGAGAATCCAAAGCAATGCTTTGTATAAATTTAACAATTAATTATGTTTATAGAAATGATTTTTTAAAAAATATTGTTTTTTAATATTCTGCTTTTGATAGCTCCCTTCCCTGTACAGCAAGTCAAAGCGGAGATCATATCCCCTTAACCATAGCTCGACAATGTTTTTGTCAAAATCATCTATATATGAAGAAAGTCTTTGGGCATCTGCTTCAATACTATGCCCTGTGTATCTTATCCGGCTTAATTCTTCCATATCCTCATGCCATACCGATAAGCCGGAAATGACACGGAATTTGTCATTATCTGTTAAATAATCCTGCGCCCGGCTTTCCAGTTTTGCCGTCTGTATTGTAAAGCTGCCTGCAATGCAGTCCGTCAACTCTTTAATCGACAGGATATGGTTGCCTATGAGCGTAAGAAAGTATCGGATTTCAATATCTTCAATCACATCATCCATTTCCATTTCCCACTTATCCTTTATTTTTCTCATGCAATCATATATCGCCATCAGCAAATATTTCTTATACCAGCTTTCGCTGCCGGCAATTAAATCCTTTAAACTTAACTGGTATCTCATCTTCAAGATTTTTTCCCACTCCATAATACTGTTCCGAAATGTGTATTGGCTGTTAATTAAAAGATAATATTTTTTTATATATTCATTCAGTAAAGCGGCATCTATTCCGGAAAGCTCCTTTTTCATAAACATGCCAATATTGTCTTCGATATCATCAAGAGAAAACGGCAATATTCTCAGGCCGTCTGCAGCATGAATAATAATACTATTATGATATTTCTGGATACACTTGCTTAAGCTTTTTTTACCAGCCAGATATGCAATTATATCTTCCGGCTTATAGATACCGGCTATAGCCAGCAAAACAAACAGACCTGTCTGATCCCATGATATTAAACGCATCGGCACGCCGATTTCCTTCAAGAACAGGGCAAAACCATATTCAAAGATAAATGTATCCACATTATAATGAGCCTTACAGATTGCCCCGGTATCTGCACCTGAATCCAGCTTTCTCTGATGTTTACCAGTCATAGCGGACAGCTTACATACTATTTCATCGTAGCGATAATATTTATTGCGAAGCAGCGTATAATGCTTACCGCATGCTCCCGTAGCGCTATCAAAAATCATAAGCTGCGGGCGGCATTTGGCCGTAAACTCGAAAACAGCCGCCTGCTCAACATCAGGAGTATCTCCATAGCCAACTATCCTCGCATATCGGTATTTTTGGTTCTTATCGACGTTCAATGCCGTTTTAAGCAAGTCGGAATAATGTTCCGACTTATGGTTAGCAACCATTATATTCCACCTGTTCCTCACCTGTGCCGCCGCTTCCATAGAGCCGGCCGATAAAATCAGGATCTGATCCGCACGGTCAGGCTTAAATGTTCTGTCCTCTATATATTCTTCGATAATCACATGGGCATTGGTTCCGCCAAAACCAAATGAACTGATACCGGCACAAAGCGGTCCGCCATCTATGCTATGCCAGTCAGCCGTCTTAGCATTAAGGATAAAATGAGCCTCATTTAAAGCTAAAATCGCATTATCCCCTTTTGTATTTATAGTTCCCGGTATTTTGTGATGTTTCATCATCATAAGTACTTTAATGATACCCGCCATGCCTGATGCCGCTTCCAGATGGCCGATATTGGTCTTGACTGATCCTATGTAACATCGGTTTTCCCTATTGTTCCGCGCAAATACCTTTTTCAGAGCTGCTGTCTCAATTGGATCGCCCAGCGAAGTTCCCGTACCGTGTGCTTCGATGTAATTGATTCTTTCCTGCTTAATATGAGCCTTTTTCAATGCTTGGCTGATCACTTTGACTTGTGAATCAATAAGAGGTGCTGTTATTGTCAGCGCACCGCCATTATGAACGACCGAAACACCTTTAATCACACCATATATTTTATTGCCATGTCTTCTTGCCGTTTCCAGTCTCTGAAGCAGTAAAACCGCAATGCCGTCTCCAGGTACATAACCATCCGCAGCGGCGTCAAATGTTTGGCAAAGTCCGCTGGGGCTTAACATTTTGGCCTTTGAAAAGGATATGTATTTCCAAGGATTGATATTTAAGTTAGCCGCAGCAGCAATGGCATAATCCGAGCTGCCGTCAGCCAGTGAGCTGACCGCATAATCAATGGCAACAAAAGAAGAGGCACATGCGGCATTAAGCGTCGTGCTGTTCCCTTTAAGCCCAAAACAATGGGATATTCTATTAGCCAGCATATTCTCAAAACTTCCTAAAGTAAAATAACCGTCAACGTTAAGATTATCAGAATACAGTTCCTGACGATAGTCACAATTCATGGCTCCGACAAATACAGAGGTGGTCTGTTCTTTTAGTCTTTCAAAAGCAATGCCCGCATCTTCAATACAGTGCCACGTCTCCTGTAAAAGCAGCCTCTGCTGAGGATCCATGCTTTCAGCCTCTTTAGGGGTGATATTAAAAATTTTGTGATCAAAATCATAGACAGTGTTTATCTGTCCGCACCATTTTGACCATGCTTTATTTTTCTCGCTGGGATCTGAACTGTAAAATTGATCTATATCCCATCTGTCCTCCGCAATTTCCTTTATGCTGCATTTTCCTGCCGCCAAATTTAACCAATACTCTTCATAATTATCGCTGCCCGGAAAAATACAGGAAATCCCTACAACAGCAACATCCCTTGTTCTCATCAGCCGTACCTCACATATCTTTACCTTCGCACCCAGCTTACAAGGTACTTCCGATTATTATCACGCTTCTGGTCAAGAACCTGGAAACAGCCTGTAAAGCCTTTTTCTTTCGCTGCGATCTCGAAATGGCAGAGCGCGATTCCCATGTCAATCCGGCTCATTTCCGTCTGTCCAGCCGAATAAAAATGAAACTCGGTACCTTCCTTGACGATCCGCCACGGCTGCCCGTTGATCGCCGAAGGCGCCTGCCGCACCGCCTCCAGTACTTCCGCAAATTCATCGTTCTCAGCCAGCGGCGTATTAAAATCACTGTCAAAAAACAGCTCCGCCCAAGGCTTGCGATTGCCGGCATTGCTTTTGATCAAGCGGCCAAGCAGCGATTTCCCGTCGCCCGCATATCCGACCGGCGTAACCACCGGCAGGACCTCGTCTTCTGTAAGCCCCATGGCCCGGGCAAAACCACTACGTCCGAATGTTCCTCCCAGAATAACCGTCGCCAGACCTATATCGGTCGCAAAGAGTATCATTTTCTCGAAGAGATAACCCGTATCTTCCAGACTGTAAGCCGCTTTTTTACACGCCGCCGCCACAAAAAAACGGGCACCTTTGATAACGCCATAGGTTCCCAGCTTTTCATTGCCGCCTTTATTCTCCAGATACTGAAGCCGGACTTTATTCCCAAAAACACCCTCGCTATGATTCATTTCATCAAGATAAGCCGCCAGCTTCTCCAACATTTCTCCAGTTACCGGTTTTTCGCTGTAACTGCGGACCGACTTCCTTTTCATAATACATGCTATGTTCATTTTGTTCTCCTTTCCCTCACATCTAATATACGCTAAACTTAAGTTATAATTGTATAATAACTATAATTGATTATATTAAATTCTATTTGGAATCCCGCCGCAATCACATTGGCCTCCTTATATAAGATCCACGGCATCCCGCACCGTCCGCACCCCGATCAGCTTTATACCATTCCACTCCTTGCCGCCTTCCGTACAGGCCGGTATACATACCTGCGGCATAACACAAGACGTAAAACCCAGCTTGGCCGCCTCTTGCACCCGCAAAGCCGGCAGACTGACCGACCGGACCTCGCCGCTTAAACCCACTTCACCGAACACAATCATCTTATCATCGACGGCTCGGTTCTTAAAACTGGACGCAATCGCCATAACGACCCCCAGATCTATGGCCGGCTCGGCAATCTTCATCCCGCCCGCCAGATTGACATAAGCATCACAGGCGGCCATCTGCATCCCCAGCCTCTTTTCCAGGACCGCCATCAGCAGATTGACCCGGTTGGCATCCGTTCCGGTCGCCTGTCGCCGGGGAATCCCAAAATTACTCTGATAAACTAGGGCCTGAATCTCAATCAGAATCGGCCTACTACCTTCCAAGGAACAAGCCACCACCGAACCGCTGGCTCCCTCCGGCTTGCCGCTCAGCATATATTCGGAGGGATTAGGAACCTCCGCTAACCCCGCGGAACGCATCTCAAATACCCCTATTTCATTCGTGGACCCAAAACGGTTTTTCACCGCCCGCAGGATCCGGTATGACGCATGCCGGTCGCCCTCAAAATAAAGCACCGTATCCACCATATGCTCCAATACCCTCGGTCCGGCCACCGTCCCCTCTTTCGTCACATGGCCGACGATAAAAACGGCAATCCCCAACCCCTTAGCCAGCTGCAGCAAAAGCGCCGTAGACTCCCGCACCTGGGACACGCTGCCCGGAGCGGAGCTTATCTCCTCGCTGAACATCGTCTGGATCGAGTCAATGATCACCGCCTGCGGCATCCTCTTCCGGATGATATCCGCGATCACTTCCAGACTGGTCTCACACAGTAGTTTCAAATTATCACTGAAACTGCCGATCCGGTTGGCTCTCAGCTTGATCTGCTGCAAGGATTCTTCACCGGATATATATAGGATCTCCCGCTGCGCCGCCGCCAGATTCCGGCATACCTGCAGCAGCAGCGTTGACTTGCCGATCCCCGGGTCGCCGCCGACCAAGATCAGAGAACCGGGAACAATCCCGCCCCCCAGGACCCTGTCCAGTTCGGCAATGTCGGCACTGATCCTTTCAGCATCGGACACCGCCACCTCAGACAAGGTGGCCGGCGCATTATCCAGCTTCCTTGCCTGGCCGCTATTCCCTTTACCGCCTCTAGACACTGCGCTCTTTTCCTCGACAAAGGTATTCCATTCCTTACAGCCAGGGCACTGCCCCATCCATTTCGCCGATTCATGCCCGCAGTTCTGGCAGAAAAACGTCGTATCCCGTTTCGCCAAGCTTGACCTCCTTTAATATGTTATTCGTCTACAGTATAGCAGACTGATGTCTTGTTATCCAGTTCTTTTTCATGCGGTCATCTAAGTGTCTCCTTGGGCGGCATCTATTGGGTATGACTGTTGTTTTATAATTATATGATGTTGGGGTTAAAAGCCCCTATGGATCAAATATCTGCTCCATGAAAATTTAATACAAACCAATATAAACTGTATAAATGCTGACTTTTGGTGCGTTTCATGGTATAATGGCGCTACTATTGATATAATAAGTAATCAAATATTTAATTAATAACAATTAATTGAGGAGAACTAATAATGTTTAAAATTGCTTTAGTTATGTGTAGTTTTATTTACTTATTATTGTTTAATGGTTGCATTAATAATCCAAATGATATTACTGCTCAACAAAAAGAAGAAGAGAAACATACTGTCTTAAAAACTAATGACTATGCCGTATATCCATTTTCTCTTACTGAGGATAATGCAACAGAAATAAATGAATATGTAAACTATGAAAGATTTATCAACATACAATTTCCTCAGATTTATTACTCAAATGAATATGAGGGGTATGATGAAGAATTAGAGACAATGATTAATAGCACATTGTTTTCTTTAAGTATGAGGAATGATAATAGTATTATAATGGAAAGATATAACCGGGAACTCAAAGAGTATTGCATGAATTATATTATAACAAAAAGTGAAGGGGACACAATCAGCATTAAATATACAGGACATTTATATTCCGTATTCCATGCGCAAGATTTTTGCTTTGGAATTACATTTAACTATAAAACCGGTGAGATCGCCAAAGTTACTGATTATATTACTATTAATGATAAATTACTTGAATATATTAATGAAGAAAATATAGATTATTATTCATCATCGGATTACGACAAAGATATTATTATAAACGGAATATCAGATTTTATTAATGATTATAATCAAAACCTTATAGATTTAAATAATTGCTTTTATATAAAAGAAGATGAAATAAATCTAATTATCCCTGTAAAACAAGGAAATAGCAATTACTTCATTATAAAAATTTAATAAATTTTATTTTGTTGTTGCATTTAAATTCTGATAATTTACTAGAGCAATCAATCGCTGACATAGATTGGAAAGTGACTTAAATGGCGGCAGGATCGTGATGTGGAGATACGATTCTGCCGCTTTTTTATTTATCTTAGCGATTTATTTGTGCTGTTGGTGGAGATTATAATTTGACGTTTTACAGCCACGGGCTGGGTGGGCAACGTCGCGGAAATCCAATGGACGGAGGACGGGTAAGAGCATCTCAAAATAATTCGCTCAAAATAATTTTCTGCCCCCCTCTTGACATATTAAGTTATACTGTATATAATCAATGTATAGTTCATATGTACATTGAAGCTATATATAAGGAGGTGCTCATGAGAAGAGACAAAAATCTACCACTTACGGAAACAGTCTACTATATCCTACTGGCTTTGACAGAGCCGACCCACGGATATGTTCTTATGCAAAAGGTGGAGGAACTCAGTGATGGTGAGGTCAGGTTAGCAGCTGGAACACTTTATGGGGCTATAGAAAACTTGCTCAAGAAGAGTTTTATTGTGTCGATGCCAAGCAATGACCCACGCCGCAAGGTGTACGCAATCTCAGAGTCTGGAACAGAGATACTGAAAGCGGACTGTGAGCGTATGACTCACATGATAAACATCACTAACAATATGCTTTGCGAAAGGGGTGCGAAAAAATGAAAAAGATGAAGATCTTCCTCAACCTTGACAAAGAAGAAAAGTGGCTTGATTCAATGGCGTCGCAGGGCTGGATGCTCAAGGATGTATCCGTATGGAATAACTATAGCTTTGAAAAAAGCGAACCGCTCCAAAATGCGCAGGCGTCGCCCGCTTACAGAGTCGACTACCGACACTTTGCAAAAACAGCTGATTTTAACGAGTACAGGCAACTCTTTGAGGACAGCGGCTGGAAGCATATTGCCGGCACCAAGAACACAGGAAACCAATACTTTAAACGAATGGGCGCAAACAGCACTGAGGATATATTTTCCGATACCGCATCTCGTGCCGGTCGGTACAAACGGCTCTCGTATATGATGCTTTCGTTTGCCGTCATATTCATCCCCCTAATCGTTAACGCAATAACACAAGGCACGATGAGCTTAGATGCTTTCGTAAATCCAAAGGCGTTGTGGTACACGCCGGGACTTTGGGAAATGAGCGGCGATGAGTTTTGGGTAAAGTTTCTCTTTGAGATGCCTTTTGCGTTGGGGCGAGGATTTGGGCACGTAATACCATTCTTGTTCATTCTCGCCTATGTGTTTTTAGCATTAAAATCGTGGTCGCTCTACAGAAAGGCTATGAATACGGACAAAGCGGGCAAAAATGAGGAGTAAACCTATCTGTCTTCTTACCAAGCAAAACCATTATTCTACCAATTTTATGATCTATTCTATATGTGTTAGCCAGTTATTTCGGGGTAGACATCGAATATTTCATGGAAGAAGAAAAAACCGGGCGCAAGAAAGAAGGTGTAGTTACTTCAAATGACATTAAAAGCCGCAGGCAGACAGTGAAGGACAGAATCCCTAAAGACAATGACCCTAGGAGCAGTGACCCGCGGACGAAAACATCAGTCTAACAAAAGAAGTATCTCACGCAATGGCTATACGGGATGATGCAAAAGTGTAATAGCAGGAGCACAAAACCTTCAAGTTGGTATGCCGATGACCACTTCAGCAATACTTGGGGGTGGGAGCCACTAAGAAACCTTTTAAAGTAACGTAAAATAAACCATGCCGGCAACATACTACCTTGCCGGCATGGCCATATTGATTCTATCTCACGATCCTGACGCTCACTTCACCCGCTTCCGCCAGCTCCACACTGATACTCAGCTTGCCGCTAAGATTGGTCCGCATCTTTCCGGCTGTCCCGTCGTTAATGAACACCTGATATTCCGCATTTTCCGCAAGCCCTACTGTGATCTGGGCGTCTTCATCGCCCTCTACGACAAACTGGATTCCTTCCTCCGATTCCTTAAAATTCAAGACGCTTGTTCCGGGAACTGACTCATAGACAAACATACCGTTTTTTTCCAGCTTCGTCATCGTTTTATAAGTCTTGACCTTCCATAGATTGCCCCCGTACTCAAAATCTTCCAGTTTTGCTTTGTTCTCCAGCTTGTGGTTACCGAAGCTAATCGTCCCGTCAGCACCGGCACACAGTAATTGCTCCACAACTGCCATCTTTATGTCCTCCTTATTAGTTTCCTGTTCTGATTAAAGTATAAATATTGTTACTGTTATTATCAGTAACATAAAATCTACTGCCGCACCTCAAAAACTACTTCCCCCTTCTGAAATCCCGCATGAACATGATCTCCCGCTTTCACGCGCCCGGCTAGGATCTCTTCGGCCAGCTTATCTTCCACCACCGACTGCAAGGCTCGCTTCAGCGGCCTAGCTCCCATCTTCGGTTCGGAATGTTTTTCGACTATATGGCTTTTTAATGCACTGCTGATTAGCAACCGGATATTCATCTGATTCTTGCAGCGCTTAATAATATTATCCGCAAGCAAAGCCGTAATCTGGTTCATTTCCTCCTTATCCAACGGATGGAACACCATGATCTCGTCAATCCGGTTGATAAACTCGGGTTTAAAAAGTTTCTTCACCTCCTCCATTACCCCTTTTTTCATTTTATCATAATCCTGTTCTTTGGTAGTCTGCGTATTAAATCCCAGATTCTTCGGATCAACGATCCGCTGCGCGCCGGCATTAGAGGTCATGATCAGGATCGCGTTCTTAAAGCTGACCTTCCGGCCCTTGGAATCGGTAATATGACCGTCGTCCAGCACCTGTAGCAGGATGTTAAAGACATCCGGATGCGCTTTTTCAATCTCGTCAAATAAGACCACTGAATATGGATTCCGGCGGATCTTCTCGCTTAACTGGCCGCCGTCATCAAAACCTACGTAACCCGGGGGCGACCCAATCATTTTAGAGACCGAATGGCCTTCCATATATTCCGACATATCGACACGGATCAAGGCATTCTCTGAACCGAACATCGCTTCGGCCAAGGCCTTGCTCAGCTCCGTTTTCCCGACTCCGGTAGGGCCTAAGAAAAGGAATGAGCCGATCGGGCGGTTGGGATCTTGCAGGCCGACCCTTCCCCGGCGCATGGCTTTGGCAACTGCCGATACCGCATCGTGCTGGCCGATGACACGCTTATGGAGGATGGTCTCCAGTTTCAGCAACCGTTCACTTTCCTTTTCCGCCAGCTTTTTGACCGGTATCTTGGTCCAGACACTGGCTACTTCCGCGATAACGTTCTCATCGACGATATTGGGCAGTTCCGCCTGTTTTTTGTCGTTACGTTCTCTTATTTTTTCGTACTTTTTGATTAAAATGCTCTGATCCCGTTTGATTTCCCGGGCGCGGTCGTATTCACCGAGCTTTAGGACATTTTCCAGCTGTTCGTCCATGGCTTCGATCTCGGAGGTGAGCTTCTTGACATGTTCAGGGACGTAGGCGATCTTCAGCCTGACGGCGCTGGCGGCCTCATCGATCAGGTCGATAGCCTTATCGGGCAGGTTACGGTCATTGATATAGCGCTCGGACAAAAGCACCGCCGCTTCAATGGCATCTTCCGTGATTGTCGTCTTGTGATGCTCTTCGTATTTGAAAGCGATGCCCTTAAGGATGCGGATCGCCTCCGCTGCCGTCGGCTCAGCCACGTTCACCGGTTGAAACCGGCGTTCCAGGGCGGCGTCTCGCTCCACGTATTTGTGATATTCGGTAATCGTTGTGGCGCCGATCAGTTGGATCTCGCCTCTGGCAAGGGACGGCTTTAAGATGTTGGAAGCGTCTATCGCGCCTTCGGCACCGCCGGCTCCGATAATGGTATGCATCTCATCTAGGAAGAGGATGACGTTACCGTCGTCGATCACTTCTTTGATCACTTTTTTGATGCGTTCTTCAAACTCGCCCCGGTACTTGCTGCCCGCTACCATGCCGGACAGATCAAGGGTCAGCACTCTTTTATTCTGAACCGTAAAAGGTACTTCTCCCGATACGATGCGCGAAGCCAGACCCTCTACCACGGCAGTCTTGCCGACTCCCGGCTCTCCGATGAGACAGGGATTGTTCTTGGTTCTCCGGCTTAATATCTGGACAACCCGGCGGATCTCTTCTTCCCTGCCGATGACCGGATCCAGCTTCCCTTCGGCCGCTAATGCAGTCAGGTCACGGCTGTACTGCTCCAGTACGGATACGCCCTTCTTTTTATTTTGCTTTTTGAACAGTTCTTCTTTGTAAAGGGAGGCATCTTCACCGATTGATATCAAAGTATCCACATATAATTTCTGGATCGAGGCACCCATGGTATTCAAGAGACGGATCGCGACATTCTCGCCTTCTTTGATAATGGCCAAGAGCAGATGCTCCGTTCCGGTCCGGTCCATCCGGAATCGTTCCGCCTGTCTGTGGGCTTCTTCCAGCACCCGGACCGCCCGGGGGGAATAGCCGTCCTTGCCCATCGTAGCTACGACCGTATCAGGAACGATGAGGTCCCGGATCATTTCCAGCAGCCGCAGTTCATCGACACCGTTTTCATGCAGTACCTTTGCCGCCACTCCGGTCCCTTCTTTGAGAAGTCCCAGTAAAATGTGCTCCGTTCCGACATAGCCGACCCGCATGCGGGCGGCTATTTTCTCTGAGAGTATAAGCGCTTTTCGGGCTTTTTCGGTAAATTGAGAATACACTTAAGTCTGCCTCCATATCTGTCAGGACTTATCTTTTACATAACGTCCCCTATAAATCCTTATCATCCATATTAAGGAATTCAAATTCAAACTCATCGTCTTCATTGATAAAATTCTGCGGCTTCCGCGACGGCACCGGGTTATTGCTCGGCCGACTGGGCTGGCGTCCCGTCTGGCCGCTTCTTTCTGCCGCCCGGAGTTCCTGTTCTCCC